>Ga0315287_10007645_pt1 | contig 10847 bp, 10 predicted proteins | sample YL17G11_0_MG_FD_205037 | JGI IMG/M metagenome (GOLD analysis project Ga0315287, IMG submission 205037) | Sediment microbial communities from Yellowstone Lake, YNP, Wyoming, USA - YL17G11_0 | ecosystem: Environmental > Aquatic > Freshwater > Lake > Sediment | place: USA: Wyoming | collected...
CGAACGGTGAGTTCGCGAGGTCGGCAAACGTGGCGCCCTGGAACAGACGCCGGTCGAGCACTTCCGCGTAGAGGTCGCCGCGACCGAAGCGTCGCGACATCAGCCGCAGCAGCGTGGCGGGGTTCAGCAACGCCTGCCACATCTCCCCCGACACGTTGTGCTGCAGGAAACGTCGCTCGAAGTCCTCGAAATAGCGGTCGTGATGCAGTGCGAAATAGGCGGCGGGGACCGCGCCGCCGGATACGCCCGAGATCACGTCGAGTTCGTCGATCAGCGCCCGCGGCGCGGCCGTGTCGCCGTAGCGCGTGGCGGCCAGCTGCTGCAGCACGCCGTGGGCGAGCGCCGCGGCGCGCATGCCACCGCCGGAGAAACTCGCCACGACCAGCAGGTCGTCGCCGGGATGGGCGATGACCGCGCCGCGCAGCCGATAGCCCTGCTGCGCATCGACGTGGGTGAGTGGCGTGCCTAGGGTGGGCCAGCTCGCGCAGCCGGCCAGACCAAAGGCGGCCAGCGCTGTCGCCGCGGCCATGCCGCGTCGGAGGTGTCGGCGCAGCGCTGCGGTCAGATGCCGGCCTTGCCGAACACGTCGGCGATCTGCCGCAACGTCGCGGCGACGTCGGGGTGCTCGGCCTCGAAACGCACTGCGAAACCGCGCGCCGACGACATGTGCGACTCGAACTTCTGCAGGTCGTGCGCCAGCACGCCGAGCAGCTGCTTCGATTCGTCGTCGAGCGTGCTGGCGCGTTCGAGTTCCTGGTGCAGGCGTCGCAGCAGGTCCGGAAGCTCGTTGTCGGCGCTCATCGGCGCGTCGTCCCGCCGGTCGGCGGCACAGGCGCGATCGGCACTGCGGGTGAAGGCGCGTCGCGGCGCTGGATCGTCTGCAGGTAGTCGACCAGGCGCCCGACCAGCAAGGCGGCGCTCTCGGCGCCCGACTCGGGTTCGCTGGCCGTGGCGGTCGCGAATTCATAGCCCCACACCGGCATGCGGCGCGCACCGTGCGCGGCCGGCACTTCACGACCGTCGACGATCCGGCGCACCCGCTCGAGCGGGAACGCGTCACCGGGATGGCGCACCAGCCGGGTGAGATCGGGCACCTCGACCTTCAAGGTGGCCACCACCGGGCCGTCGCCGCGGCCCTGCGCGCCGTGGCAGCTCGCACAGAACTTGGCGAACAGCTGCGGGCCGGTGAAGCCCGAGTAGTCCTGCGCTGAGGCGCGGGGCGCTGCGAGCGCCAGGGTGGCGGCTGCGACCGACGCCGCCATGATCGAGGCTGTCGCGCACACGCGCCTGAAGTCGAAGTTGGGACGGGTCAAGGCGGTACTCCGGGGTGAACGGGGCGCAGGCCAGCGTGGGACGCGGTCGGCACGGCGTCCATAGGTAATACTCCTGAAATCGCCCCGGGCTGGCGCCGCGGCCTACCAATGCAGCCCGCGCAGCAGCCGCGTGAGCGCGAGGCCCTCCTGCGACGGCCGGGCGTCCGCGCCTGCGCCGCCGCCCGCCGCGCCGCGCGCGGCCGCCGAGTCGGGAAACATCTGGTAGCCGGTGTTCATCACCAGCTGGGAGACTCGGGGTGCGACCAGATGCACGATCTGCGCGAAGATGCCGAGGCGGGTCGCGACCCGCACCGGCCGGTGGATGATCGCCTCGACGAGCATCTCGGTGGCTTCCTCGGCCGAGATCGTCGGCAGGTGTTCGTACATCTTCGTCGGCGCGATCATCGGCGTGCGTACCAGGGGGAAGTTGACGATCGTGAACTGGACGCCGCGATCGCAGGTCTCGGCGCCGGCACTGCGCGAGAAGGCCTCGAGCGCCGCCTTGGAGGCGACGTAGGCCGAGAAGCGCGGCGAATTGCTCAGCACGCCGATCGAGGAGACATTGATCACCTGGCCGCGGCCCTTCTCGAGCATCGCGGGCAGCAGGCCCAGCGTCAGGCGCACCGGTGCGAGATAGTTGACCCGCATCAGGCGCTCGAAGTCGTGGAAGCGCTCGTAGGAGATCTCGAGCGAGCGGCGGATCGAGTGGCCCGCGTTATTGACCAGGATGTCCACCGCGCCGTGCTCGGCGAGCACGCGTTGCGCCAGCGCCCCGCAGGCCTCGGCATCGGCGAGGTCGCAGGCGTAGACGAAGGTCTCGGCGCCGAGTGCCTCGAGTTCCAGGCGGGTTTCCTCGAGTTTCTCCGGGTCGCGTGCGACGACGATCAGACGCGCGCCGGACTCGGCAAGCCGCCGCACGGCGGCGCGGCCGATGCCCGACGAACCCCCAGTGACCAGCACCAGGCGGCCGCGAACGGCGCCGCTCAGGCTGCGGTCGACGAGCAGGTCCGGATCCAGGTGTCGCTCCCAGTAGTCCCAGAGCCGCCAGGCATAGTCTTCGAGCGGTGGCACGCGAATCCCCGCAGGGTCGAGCAGGGCACGGGTGCGGCGGTTGTCGAAACGGGTCGGATACGCCAGCAGCTGCACCACCGAGCGCGGGATGCCGAGATCCTGCAGCACCTGGTCGACGATGCGTTGTACCGGGCCGGCGGCGGCGAGCCCGGCGCGGATCGACGTCGGCACCAGCCCGAGCAGTTTCAGGTCGAGACGCAATCCGGCGGTCGGTGCGTGCGCAGCGCGACAGAATACGTTCATGACCTCGCCGAAGTGGCGCGGCTTCGGGTCGACGAGGTGGAAACACTCACCGTCATGTCCCGGCAGGTGCGCGAGGTGGTCCATCGCCGCGACCACGTAGTCCACGGGCACGAGGTTGATGTAGCCGCCCTCGATGCCGAGCATCGGAAACCATTCGGGCACGTTGCGGCGCAGTTTCTGGATCAGCTTGAACAGGTAGTACGGGCCATCGGTCTTGTCGATGTAGCCGCTGGTCGAATCGCCGACCACCATCGCCGGCCGGTAGACGCGCCACGGCACCCGGCAGCCGGTGCGGACGAGGGCTTCCGAGTCGTGCTTGGTGCGGAAGTAGGGATGCTCGAGCCCCGAGGCCTGCTCGAACATCTGCTCGTCGAACACGCCGTCGTACAGGCCGGCGGCGGCGATCGAGCTGACCAGATGAAGGCATCCGGCCGCGACTTCGTTGGCGAAGTCGAGCACGTGGCGAGTGCCGCGGACGTTGGCCGCCTCCATCTGCGCGGCAGACGCGGCAAGGTCGTAGACCGCGCCCAGGTGGAACAGGTGAGTGACCTGGCCGCGCAGCGCGGCGAGGTCCGAGGCGGCCAGCCCGAGCATCGGCTGCTCGAGGTCGCCTTCCACGGGCACGACGCGGTGCGCATCCTCGCCCCACCAGTCGCGCAGTGCCTCGAACCGGGCCCGCGAGCCGGCGCGCAGCAGCACGTGGACCGTCGCGCCGCGCGCCGCGAGCCGCCGCACGAGATGGCGACCGATGAAGCCCGTGGCTCCGGTGACGAAGTAGCTCATGGGGCGCATCGCGGCGGGGTGCGCGGCGCACCGCTCCTGCGAGCGATTAGAGGATTCACGCCCCGGCGACGCATCGTGGTTAACGCCTATTCTGCGCACCCACGACGCATGTCCTACTCGCGGCCATGAGCGAACGGCACGACTCGATGTCGGGCGTCGATACCGCGTGGCTGCACATGGACCGGCCGGCGAACCTCATGCAGATCATGGGGGTCATGACGTTCCGGCGACGCCTGTCGCTGCCCGCCCTGCGCGAGCGGGTGGAATCGCAGTTCCTGGTCCATCGGCGTTTCCGGATGCGGCCGGTGGATGGCACGCTTGGGGCAGTCTGGGAGACGGTGACCGACTTCGACCTGCGCAGGCACGTACGCCAGCGCACACTGCCGCGCGGCGGGGGCGACCGCGCCCTGCAACGGCTGCTGGGTCGGCTCGCCGCCACGCCGCTGGATGCCTCGCGCCCGCGCTGGGAGTTCCTGCTGGTTCACGTCACTGCGCGTCGCTCGGCGCTGGTGATCCGCATCCACCACTGTTATGCCGATGGCATTGCCCTCGTGCGCGTGATCCTCGGGCTGGCGGACCGCGAAACCCCGGCGGGCTCTGCGGCGACCACTCGGGTGCTGCATGCCGACGCGGCGGACGATGTCGGGTTCGCCGGGCTCGCGCCCGAGGTGCTGGCCCGCGCCTGGCATGAGGCGGCGACGCTGGCCGGGCAGGGATTGCATTTCGCCCTTCATCCCGGCGAGGCCGCCCGTGCCGCCCTCAGCGGCGTCGGCATTGCGGCCGAGCTCGCACAACTGGCGATGCTTCCCGACGAGCCGCGCTCGTCGCTGCGCGGCACGATCCGGGGCGACAAGGCCGTCGCCTGGGCCCGGCCGTGGCCGCTCGCCACGGTACGCGCGGCCGCCAGGTCGCTCGGCTGCACGATCAACGACTTGCTGGTGACGGCTGTCTCCGGTGCTCTGGCGCGCTGGATGGCGACGCAGGGCGACGCTGCGCTGGCGCCCGGCCTGGCGCTGCGCGCCGCGTTGCCGGTGAACCTGCGCGCGGCCGGTTCGGAGGAGGCGCTCGGCAACCGGTTCGGCCTGGTGTTCCTGGATCTGCCGGTCGGCGCCGGCCGCGCGCTGGAACGGCTGGTCCTGGTGCGCCAGCGCATGCATGCGCTGAAGGCCTCGCACCAGCCGCTGATGACGCTCGGACTGCTGGCGGCGCTCGGCCTCGGGCCGCGCCGGCTCCAGGACGGTGCGATCGACCTGCTGTCGCGCAAGGCCAGCCTCGTGATGTCGAATGTGCCGGGGCCGCGCGAACCGCTGCCGCTGCTCGGCGTGCCGGTGGACACGATGATGTTCTGGGTGCCGCAGTCGGGCGACGTCGGGCTCGGCGTCAGCGTGCTGACCTACGACGGCAAGGTGCAGTTCGGCGTGATGGCCGATCGTGCGCTGGTGCCGGATCCGGCGGAGATCGCGGCCGGGTTTCCGCTCGAACTGCGCGCGCTGACGAGGCTGGCTCGCACCCGGTCGTGACGCGTGCGGGCGCGTGACGGCGGTCAGCCCTTCTTCAGCGCGGCGCGGGCCGCGGACACGTCGAGCGATTCCATCGCATCGGCCGGCGTGATCGCGGCCGCGGCCTCGAGCAATGCCGTCATGCGCGCCGATTCGCGGGGCGCGAGCAGGCGCAGCGAGCGCGCGTATTCGAGGCGTACGACCGGCGACTCCGGCGCGAGTTCCATGGCGGTGTCGAAGTGGCGCAGCGCTGCATCGCGGCTGGCGCCAAAGCCGAGGCGCGCGGCGAGACCGCCGAGCTTGTCGACGACTTCGGCATGGAAGACCCCGAGCGCGACGTGGGCTTCGGCGTGTTTCGGCTCGAGCTCCAGCGCCTGCTCGAGGGCCTTCTGTATCTGGCTGCCGAGCCCTTCAGCCAGCGCTTTGACGACCGAGATCCGCTGGCTGTAGCGTCCGAGCACGAAGGCGAGGAAGTAGTGCGAGTTCGCTTCGTCCGGCAGTTCGTCGACCGCGCGTTCGCCGCGGTCGATCGCCTCGCGCAGGATGTGGATCGCGCTGGCGTCGTCCTTGGCGAGGTAGGTCGCGTACACGCCCGCCGCCTTGTTCGCCGGCGCGGCGCCGGCAACGCCCAGGTCAGTCGCGGCGTCCACCGCCTGCTGGAACTGGCCCGCATGGAATGCGCGCCAGGCAGCCTGTCGGCCCGCAGCCCGGTTGCCTGCGGGCCAGGGCTCGCGATCGCCGCGATGCAGTCGCGGCCAGGCCTTGCGCAAGGCGGCGCCTTCGAGCACGAACTGTGCTTGCGGATCGTGGAACGACACCCATTTCCTGGCGGCCATGTTCAATCCTGTGGCAAGTACGGATCGCGACCCGGGTCGGCCCGCGCAGACTATGAATCCGGGTGCCGCGTCGCCATCCGCATTCGACGCAACCCGCGGCGGCACCGGGTGCGCGTCGCGGGGCTGTTCCATTGCTCACGCTCGAGCCGGCACGGCGTCCGGGTGCGACGTCGCGTCGCAAGGTCGGCCTCGCACTCGCGGGGGGCGGGCCGCTCGGCGCGTACTACGCGATCGGTGCGCTGCACGCCCTCGACGAATCCATCGTCGGGCTCGACCTCACCAGACTCGATTGCTATGTCGGCGTCAGCTCCGGCTCGGTGCTCACGGCCTGCCTCGCCAACGGTCTCGGCACGCGCGATCTCGTAGAGCTGTTCATCGACGAGGAGATCGACACGAAGCACCTGCGGGCCCTGCGCCCCGACGTGCTGTTCACGCCGGCTCTCGGCGAATATGCCTGGCGCGTCGCGCGTTTGCCGGGCCTGGTGCTCGAGGGGCTGTGGCAGTTCCTCAAGCATCCACTGAACGGCGAGCTTGCGGATGCGCTGGTGCCGATCGCGCAGTCGCTGCCTGCGGGGCTGTTCGACAATGCGCGGTTCGAGCGCTTCCTGCGCGAACTATTCTCGCGCGACGGACGCAGCAACCGCTTCGACCGGCTGGGCGCCAAGCTGTTCATCGTCGCGACCAACCTCGATACCGGCGAGGGTGCGGTATTCGGTCGCGGCGGCCTGCGCCGGGTGGCGATCTCGAAGGCCGTGCAGGCGAGCGCCGCGCTGCCCGGGCTGTACCGGCCGGTGCGGATCGGCAATGCGAACTACGTCGACGGCGCGCTGCGGCGCACGATGCACGCGTCGCTCGCGCTCGATGCCGGCGACGACCTGGTGTTCTGCATCAACCCGCTGGTGGCGTTCTCCGGCAGCGGCCCCGCGACCGGCAAGGACCTGGCGCGACGTGGCTTGCCGACGGTGCTCAGCCAGACGTTCCGTACGCTGATCCAGTCGCGCATGCAGGTCGGCATGGCCGACTACCCGGAAGACTATCCCCACTCTGACATCCTGCTGCTCGAGCCGGATCGCGACGACGAGCGGATGTTCTTCCTGAACATCTTCAAGTACCGCGATCGCGAGCGCCTGACCGAACACGCCTACCAGCGCACTCGCGAGGACCTGCGTCGGGCGGGCCCGAGGCTGCAGCGCATGCTGTCGCGTCACGGACTGCGGCTCGATCGCAAGGCATTGGGTGACCGGGGACGGCGCCTCATTGGCGCGTCGTCGCCGCGGCGGAAGCGCTGATGTTGTCGTTCGTGCTGCTGCTCGCGGAAGCCGCGGAACTCGGTCTCGCCTGGCGCTTCGTCGCCGGCTGGCGTGACGCCGGCATGCCGTGGCTGGCGGCGCTCGCGGCCGTGGCGCTGCTCGCCTTCGGCTGGCGCGCGCTGCTGGTGCTCGCGACCTTCCGCCTCGCCGGACTCGGGTGGCCGTCGGCGCGGCTCTGGCTCGTCGAGTCCGCCGCGTTCTCGCGCGCCTATCTCGCCATGACGATCGAGCCGCTGCTGTCGAGCGTCGATCGGCTCCGCTCAGCTTCGAGCCCGCGCGCGCCAGCGGACAAGGCCTCGCTACCGGTCGATCCCGACAGCGGACTGCCGCGCCTCGTGTTCGTGCACGGCTGGTGCTGCAACTGCGCCGTCTGGCGTCCCGTGCTGCGCGCCTGGCGCCGGGCCGGGGGCGCCGCGCCGACGGTGGTGACCCTCGCGCCGGTGCTCGGCGACATCGACCGGATGGCCCGGCACCTCGATCGTTGCCTGCTCGCGGGCCGCGGCGCCAGTGGGCCGATATTCATCGTGGCGCATAGCATGGGTGGGCTGGTCGCGCGGCGCTGGCTACAGCAGCGCGGGACCGCCGACATCACGGGGCTGCTGACGGTCGGCACGCCGCACGCCGGAACGCGGCTGGCGCGTTGGGGCCCGGGGCAGGCCGCGCGGCAGATGCGTCCGGGCAGCAGCTGGCTGCAGCGGCTCGAGTGCTCGAGCGACGCGCGGCAGCGCCCCGCAGGCGCGCCGCTGACCTGTGTCTGGAGCGCCGTCGACAACTTCGTCGCGCCGGCGGGTTCGGCGCGACGCCCGGGCGCGGCGTCGATTGAGATGGTCGGCGTCGGGCACTTCGGGATGCTGCGCAGCACGGCGCTGCTGGATGCGTTGCAGCGGGCCTTGCCGATCGCGCCGGTACCGGCCGCAACGGCGGCGGGAAGCGCGTGATGGACGAGCGGCAGGTCTGCGTGGAGGCCCTCGCGGCCGCGCTCACGCGCCTCGAGCGCGCGCAGCGACGTGGCGAGGACCCTGCCCTGGGTGGCCGGCTCGTGGCGTTGCAGGACTGGCAGGCCCGCCGGCTGGCGGCCGACTACGCCGACCAGCGCGAGTTGCCGCGCCGGCGCGCCGCCGTGGAGTTCTTTCTCGACGAAGTCTACGGCGCCCACGACTTCACGGAACGGGACACGCAGTTCGCGCGCGCGATCCATCGCCTGCGCGCCATGCTGCCGTTGCCGGCGCTGCAGGCGCTGCGCGACGCGATCGATCTGCAGGCGCTGACGGCGGAGCTCGACGTCGCTGTCGCGGAGCGCCTCGAGACGTCCGTCGCGGTGCTCGACGACCGGGCCTACGCCGCGGCGTATCGGGAGACGGACCGGCAGGTCGACCGACGGCGGCAGATCGATCTGGCACTGTCGATCGGGCGCAGGCTCCAGAACCTGACGGACCATCCGTCCGTCGAACTGCTGCTGCGCCTGTCTGCCGCGCCGGCGCGGCTGGCCGGGTATGCCGCCCTGCAGACCTTCATCGAGCGTGGCTACGCCGCGTTCCGCCAGCTCGGGCCGGAGGCGGGCGCGTTCCTCGCCGCGATCGGCGACCGCGAGAATGCGTTTCGCCAGCGGATGTCCGCGACTGAGCCGGTCGCGACCGCGGCGCCCGTGGACACCGGGGTGGCGGGATGAATCGACCGCCGTCCGAGGTGTTCGACTACGTGATCGTCGGGGCGGGTTCGGCGGGCTGCGTGCTCGCGAACCGCCTGTCCGCGGATCCACGCCGGCGCGTGCTGCTGCTCGAGGCCGGGCCGCGCGACCGGAATCCGTTCATCCACATGCCCGCAGGCATCGCCAGGCTGGTCGATCACCCGACGCTCGACTGGCGCTACTACACGGAGCCGGAGCCGCAGCTCGATGGGCGGCGGCTCTACTGGCCGCGCGGGCGTGTGCTCGGCGGCTCGAGCTCCATCAATGCGATGTGCTACACGCGCGGCCAGCCCGAGGACTACGATGAGTGGGCGGCGCTCGGCAATCCCGGCTGGGGCTACAGTGCGGTCCTGCCGTATTTCCGGCGCGCGGAAGGCTCGTTCCGCGGCGATGGACCCTTCCACGGCGCCTCCGGCCCGCTGACGGTTTCCGCGCCGCGCCAGCGCAGCGCGCTCAGCGCGGCCTTCGTCGAGGCCGCGGTGGAGCGGGGCTGCCGGCGCAATGACGACTTCAATGGCCCGCGCCAGGAAGGCGTCGGTTTCTACGACGTTACGCAGCGCGACGGCCGGCGCTGCTCGGCGGCCGTGGCCTACCTGCGGCCGGCGCGCACGCGACCGAACCTCGTCGTGGTCACCGGCGCGCTGGCGACGCGGATCCTGTTCGACGCGGCCCGCGCCGTCGGCATCGAATTTCGCGCCTGGGGTCGGCTCCGCGAGGCGCGCGCCGCGTCCGAGGTCGTGCTCGCCGGCGGCGCCATCGGCTCGCCGCAGTTGCTGATGCTGTCGGGCGTCGGTGCGGCTGCGCAATCGAATGCGCTCGGAATTCCGGTGGTCGCGGACCTGCCCGGGGTCGGCGCCAACCTGCAGGACCATCTCGACATCTGCACCCTGTACCGGAGCCTGCGCACGGACACCTACGATTTCGGCTGGCTGGGTGAACTGGGCGTCGCCCTGCGCTACCTGCTGACGCGTTCCGGGCCGGGCGCCTCGAACGTGGCGGAGGCGGGCGGTTTCCTGCGCAGCACGCTCGCGCGGGACGAGCGGCCTGACCTGCAGCTGCATTTCGTGCCGGCCCAGCTCGACGACCATGGTCGCAATCGACTGCCCGGCCACGGCTTCACGATCCACGCCTGTGCGCTGCGGCCGCGCAGCCGCGGTGCGCTGCGACTCGCCAGCGCCGACCCGGCGACGTCGCCGCGCATCGCGGCGAACTACCTGGCTGAGGCCGGGGATCTCGACCTGCTGATCGAGGGCGTACAGCAGTCGCGCGCGATCGCCGGAGCCCGCGCGCTGGACCCCTGGCGGGGTGTCGAACTCTTCCCCGGGCCGGGCGAGGACAGCCGACGTGCGCTGAGCGAATTCATCCGCCGCAAGGCGGAGACGATCTATCACCCGGTTGGTACTTGCCGGATGGGACCTGCGGGTCAACGCGATGCCGTCGTCGATGCCGCACTGCGCGTCCACGGGCTGGAGGCCCTGCGCGTGGTCGATGCTTCCGTGATGCCGCAGCTCGTCAGCGGCAACACCAATGCGCCGACGATCATGATTGCGGAACGTGCCGCCGATCTCATGCTGCACGGCAGCGCGCGCGCCGCCGCGCACGAGTCCTGAGTCAGGCGCAGCGCGGCACGGGTGGCGCGGCGCGGTGGGCGGCGAGCCAGCGATGCATCTCGGCGAAGGTCTCGACCGCGTGCACCAGCAATTCCGGCGGAGCCGGCTTCGACATCGGCCAGAGCGGCGCACCCGGGACCCAGGGCAGCCCCGCATCGGTCAGTTCGCCGCTCAGCAGGATGGTCGGCACCGCTTCGTGCAGCGCGCGACAGAGGGCTTCGACCGTGTCCGCGCCGTCCATCTCGCCCGGCAGGTTGTAGTCGGCGATCAGCACGTCCGGGTGCACGTCGCCGCCGGTCACGAGCTTCAGCGCTGCCTCGCCGTCCACGGCACGCCAGGTCCGGAAGCCCGCCAGCCGCAACAGCAGTTCGGTGCTGGTGGCCACGGCGTCGTCGTCTTCGACGTGCAGCACGATCCCCTTCGTCGCCCGGGCCTTCCGCATGGTCCTGCTCCAAACGGCCTTATAGCGCTGGATTATAGTCCTGGCGCGACCAC
>Ga0315287_10007647_pt1 | contig 10846 bp, 6 predicted proteins | sample YL17G11_0_MG_FD_205037 | JGI IMG/M metagenome (GOLD analysis project Ga0315287, IMG submission 205037) | Sediment microbial communities from Yellowstone Lake, YNP, Wyoming, USA - YL17G11_0 | ecosystem: Environmental > Aquatic > Freshwater > Lake > Sediment | place: USA: Wyoming | collected...
CAGCGCATCCTTCTCTTGGCCTCTCATCACAACGAACATGCGGTCCGTACCGAGAAACATCTGGTTGATCTCGGCCACCGCCACGTTGTAATCGGAATCGGGCCACAAGAGCGGTGTTCCCGGGTTTGCATCGCCGATCTCGATGAGGTTTCCGAAGTACCCGCAGACAACGATCACCACCAGCGCAGCCGTAAGGATGATGTACTTGCTCCTCGCCCCCACGCTGAGCCTCGCGAGACCCCGCAGAACTTTTGCGATGATCGGATCGATATCCAGGCCGTGAGCATATTGGTGTGGACGACGCACAAACGACAGAAGCACGGGTGTCATGATGACCCCGCTGATCGTGATGGAACAGATCCAGAAGGCACCGATCAGGGCGGTTTTGTGGAGCATCGGGATGGGCGCGAGGGCGACGATCAGGACCGCGCCCGCATCCAGAATGACGGCCAGCATGCCGGGCCGAAAGAGCATGCCCAAAACCGCGCGCGCGGCTGCCGTGGAGCTTTCCATCCCCTCGGCAATCAGGAGGTCGAACCGGTTGATCGACTGCACGGAATGGGACACGGCCCGTGCCGTAATCAAGAAACAGATCACAACCCCCAGGGGGTCGAAGTGCATCCCGAAGAGCCTCGTAATTCCAAGAGCCCAGATGGCGCTGACCACCGCTGCAAGAAGCGGGATGAGGCTGCCCCGATAGCTTCGCATGAAAAACACGAACAGGAGCAAGCCGATGGCTCCGAGACTCAGGACGAAAAGACGGATCGTCTCCGGCACCTTCCCACTGATGATCCCTTGAAGGATGGGTTCTCCCACCACACTCACCTTCATGCCATCGCCCTGGTGACGGTTCACAATCTCCGTGATTTCCTCGAAGATCTTGGGATAATCCATCTGCTGTTCAATGAAATCCACGGTGATCAGCCCGGCCTTTAGGTCCCTGGACACATACGTGCCGTACACCAGACGATTGGAGAGCACCTCGTCCTTGAGTTTGGCCATCTTCTCCGGGGTGTCCGGCAAGTACGGCCACATGATGGGCTTCGTATCCACGCCGGTGCTGCCGGCTCGAACACTCCGAAGCTTCTTGGAAGCCAGGGAGATGACCTGAAATTCATTGACACCGCTTACTCTCTGCAGCTCATTGCCGATGTCCTTGATCTTCTGCAGGACCTCGAGGCGGAAGATGTCCCCTTCTTCCACCCTGACCACGATGGACACCAGGTTGGAACCCCCAAAGGACTGTTTGAACTCCGTGTGTGCCTTCATATAGGGGTGTGTCGTGGGGATCAGATCCTCGAACACCGTTTTCACCTCCACCCCCGATGCCAGAATGAGGCCCAGGGCCGTGAAAACCCCGATGAAGGCCAACACCCACATCCGGCGTTCGATGCAATACTCCGCCACACTAAGGATCAGCCCTCTTTCCGTCTTTTCCATGTTTCGCAAGTCCTTTGCCAAGGGTCTTGTCGTACGCTGGCTAGAAGGTGTAGCTCCACTTTCCGTCCTCAAGATCCCCCTGAGATCCGCCAACGATGTAAATTTTGGCGCTTGCAGCAGCCATGCCCGTATGCCACATGAGCTCTGTGTCCGAAAGCCGGTTCCACTTCCAGACTTTCGCGTTCTTGTCCCCGGTCACGTAGGTGCCCATGTTGCCGACACAGACCCACGACTGCCCATGTTCGTGCCAGAACACGGCCCAGAGGTGCTGTACATCGCCCTCCACCGGGACGAGCGTCCACGTGTCGCCAGAATCGGAAGTTGTCAGAATGGATCCCTCCAGTCCAACGGCGACTCCATTTTGAGAGTCCCGAAACGCAATGGACATGAGGCTCGTTTCCACAAAGGGCGTGACTTCCTCCCAGGTGTTTCCCCCGTCTCGGGTTCGCTTCATTCGGCCGAACTCTCCAACAACCCAGCCGTTCTGGGCATCCGCGAAGTACAACCCGTTCCAGCCCAGGTCCTCCTCAGGGACCAGGCGAACCCAGCTCTTTCCGTAGTCCTCTGTGCCCAGGACAGCTCCCATCAGACCCACAGCCCAACCTTTCCCGGCAGGACCTGCCTGCACCTGGTTCAGCTTGTTCTGCACCTCCGAACGGGGGGCTTCGATCCGTTGCCAGGTCTTGCCGCCATCCTGCGTCACAATGATCACTCCCTCGTTTCCAACAGCAACAGCCCGGGATTCATCCCATGCAGCGATATCCTGCAGGTTCTCGACAATTCCGGGTTCCTGGGAAGACCAAGTTTTCCCGTCGTCTTCGCTCCGCACCACCTTACCATTGCTGCCCGCCATCCAAATCACCTTGTTCCCAACCGTCACCACTCCGTACAGCGTGTCCCGGGGTTCCACAACAGAGGGCGTGAACTTACTGGGATCAAACGCTGCCGGGATGAGACTCTCCGCGAATCGCGCCATCATCAAAAGTAGGGAACAGGCAACGATCGACACAACCAAATCTTGAACCTTCTTTTTCTTCATCTGCGTCTCTCTGTTCTTGTAGAGATTGCTCCCATGGCTCCCCGTACGCCAGGTCGGACGTACGGGGAGCATGGAATGCTCTTCTGCACCAGCGTTCGATCTCAGGCCGATCCTACCAGGAGGGCTCTGGGAACGAAGGCTGTTGATATTTCCCCTGGGCAATGGCTTCCATGACGCTGAGGGAGCAGTCGTCAGGCCCCAACGGAGGATTCCGCCTGCTGGCGGGTCCCTGAAGGAAGATCGTGCAATGTTTTCTCTTGAGATCGATCGCCCACCCCGAGGTCTCTTCGAGTCCCCAGCTGTTCACAGCGTCGCTGCCCTTGAAGGGCCTGTTGCAGTTGAACAGCAACTTTGTCAGTTCGTTCCGCTTGTCGTAGCACTCCGAGAAATATGGCACCCAGGTCTCGGCATCCACGTAGTAGATCCGCTTGCTGAATACGTGCTCTTCGGGAAGAGTCGCTTCCACGACATAGACCTCCCTGGGTTCCCAGGGCATCTTGGGGTTCCAGTATGGAGCATTCTTATAGTCCACGACGGGGAAGGCGTCGCTAGCATCCGGCTCCCAGGCCATGGGGCTGTGGGTCACCGCAAGCATCCATCGCTTTCCAAGAAACTTGTAGTTCGGATACCACGTCGGGTACGCTGAATAGATGGAGATCTCGTCGTTCAACTGATCGGTACCTCCGATCGGATCGCTCCATGCTCCACCCGAAACACGACGGGTCCGTCGAACGCTTCTCAGGTAGGCCCATCCGTCGTCCAGCTTTCCTCCGTTGTACCGGATCCGGAATGTTCCGATCCCCCGGATGTCGTAAGGCTCCCGGGCCAGCAGGACCTGCTGGTAGTAAATCTTCTCGTTCGTAACAGGCTCACCGGCGAGGTTACCCGCAAACCAGACTTTAAGGAACGCCCACGTCATATTCCTTTCGATCCCGGAGTTTCCATCGATCATGAGGTAGGCAAAGGTGGGGATGAACTGGAAGTTCGGACGCGGGTACCCGGCATGGAGATACAGGTTCCACATGACCTTGATCCCCGCATGGGGATCGTTCGGGTCAATTTCCGGAAAGGCCAACCCGGCCTTGTAACCGGTGACGTCTCGCGTCTGGGGATCGAATTTCACGGATGACGCAAACTTCTTCGTGGCCTCCACCCACCTTGGATCGATGGGAATCGGTTCGGACTTTCGCAGGGGGATCGCGAGGCCCCCCTCGCGGATCCACCACTCCATCTTTGCGGGGAGCATGCTCTTGATGGTCTTGCCTTCAAAGGTCTTGTCCAGCATCTGGTCGATGTTGCCCTTGTTGATGACGGTTCCTGGCGCGAGGTCTTCGGCCGTTGCTGCCGAACCCAGGCCGACAAGAGACAAGGCACCGCACAATAGAATTGCCCATACGAGCCTCAATTCTGGTCTCGCCATTTTCCCTCACTCCTTTTTTCGGGGATGGTATCCAAGCCATTGGACCCTGAATTTACGGATCCTTTCCACGACGCTCCTCTACTGGCTTCGGCGGTTAGAATTGATACATGAGCCTGACATAGAACTGATCGTTGTGGTCAAAGAACTGAAATGTCCGAGCCTCTTTCTCAATCTCACCGGGCCTCTTTCCGGAGTTGTTCCAGAACTTGTCGTATTCCAGCTTCAGACGCCAGTGGTCTCCGTAAACGAAACTCACGGAAGGAATTACGAAGCCGGACGCATCGTGCGGGTCAATACCCGCTGCGAGCTGCGGATTGATGCGGTCGAGCAGGTAGTTCCAGCCCAGGATGCTAGTGATATAGGTGGTGTGCGTCGGCAGCTCGTGTCCGTAACCAGCAAGGTTCACCAGGTCGTCCTCTTCATCGTTGTCCAGGACCCAGGTGTCGAATGCCTGGACGCTGAAGAAGCCCGGCCGGTCCGCTCCGAGCATCCACTGCACGAAGTCAGCATTCCAGTCGAAGTTCACCATGGTCCGGACCGTGTCCTTGAGCATGAGTCCTTGGAATCCCGGCAGAATTCCAAACGCGAAATCCTGGCCCACGTTGTAAGGCTTGTCCCACGTATAGCTGCATTCGGTTCTCAGGACCACGTTGAGGAAGTCAATGTCGTAGTTCATCGTGAAACCCACCAGATCGATCATGGGGTAGATGAAGTCTCCAAGAACCCCCTTTGGGGCTTCCTTGTAGAACTGGCACCCCGCTGCGCCAGGTCCAAAAATTGCTCCGAGGACCACCGGATTCGGATTGACCACAGGATCCTCGTTAAAAGTGTGAAGGTAGTTGAGGGTGTATTCCACGCCGAAGAGGGTTCCAAACCACCGCGCACCGTAGCTGGGATCATTCTGGTCCCCTTCCGGGTGGTCCAGGTTGTACATCAGACCCGTTTGGGGATCGAGGAAATTCGTGCCCTTGTTCGGTTGCCCTTGCCAGCGACCGCCCTCGAGCTCATACCGGTTGCCGATCCAGTTGTCCTTGTCCCAGCCTGGCCGCACCAGCAACTGCAGGTTTCCTTTCAACTCCGGAACCTGAAGCGTAACATTGGCCATAATGAGCGGAATCCGAAGATACTCGTTCTCTGCTTCGAGGAAGCTGCGCCAGGAGTAGTCGAACCCCTGCACGAGGTCGATCCCCCGGAAGAAGTCCGTATCCCCCCAGACCACCTGCTGCCTTCCCAACCGAAGCATAAGGCGCTTTCCAACCTGGAAGTCTCCATAGAATTCCCGGAAATCCCATCTCGAGTACTTTTCCCAGAGGTCCGAAGTCTGACCGGGCATATGGTCCACCTGCTGTAGGTACGAGGTCATGTATTCCACACTGAGTTCGAACACCGTGGCCAGCCTGAGCCACTGAAAGGGCGAGTAGTCCATGTCCGTGTAAAGCGTACTCCTCATCATGGACAGTTGCCCGCTGTTGTCCCTCGGGACCTCCACGGGGTCCTGGGTATTCACGGAAAAACGCTGCGCCAAGTACCCGTGAAAATTCATCGTGCTGCTCACGTAATCTTCGAAGCTCGCGATGTACGCATAGGATCTTGTTACGGAGCCGGCGAGGAACACGCAGACTCCTGCCACCATAAGACACAACAACGACTTCCTCATGAAGCCCATATCAGCCCCCCTTTACGAAATGGAAAAGAAGAGACTCCCCCATTGAACGTTCAATGGGCGTAACCGTTGAGCCTTCCGTTACCGGGCGCATACCGCGTTGTCTCCCAAGAAGCCTCGTTGCGGTTCGCAAGACCTGAGTACCCTCATCCCCCAAAAACCATACGAGCCCGGACCTCCCACTCAACCTTTCTTTTTGCCTCATTTCTCTGTGACCTCTGCGGATTCCATTCACCTCCTTTCCTGGGTCGAGCATTCGTCTCATCCCGGGTGATCACTACAGGTTCTGAGGCACCCCATCCAGCTGCAGCTTCATTTCCATCATGGCGCAGTGCTGATTTCGAGCGCACGATTCGGCCATGCGACGCACCACGAAATCCGGCGTGGCTTCCAGAACCTGGATATGAGCGCTACCCGCAGCAACCATTACGTCGTTTTCCTGCACCACTACCTCCACCCAGTCGCTGTGAAGGGGAGGTACAGACTGTTTGATCCTGGCCTGTCCCTGCAGAATGGTCCATAGCTCCTGGTGCGTATGCAGACGCCTGTACCCGGCTGGGAAATGGCAGTCCGAAACCGCGGCGGTCTGCTCAGAAACCAATGGATTCACAAAGCACTTCCGGACCCCTTTGCCCCATTCGATGAAGTCCGACGGCTTTCGATCGGGGGAGGTGAGCACCACGCGTTTCGTTCCCTCCACATAGTCCAGGGCTCGCATCTCTTCCCGCCGCTCCCATCCGTTTCGAAGCCAGGTCGGCAAATCTCTTTCCCGGCTTCCGTGCACGTTGAGCAGTTCATGGCAGTTCTTCACCTGGATCCGGTCACGGATGTTCGAAAACGGGATCGCTTGCTGTCCTGGAGCCGGGTCGATCAGTCCCAGCGTCTGGAGCCTGAGCGTACCTGCAACGTCGTAGTAGATCCGTCCTGTCACTTCGCCTTCGTTCACCAGGAAGATGTGGGCATGTCCGAACCTGCCTCCCTCTTCGCTGCTGTGCGTGATGAAGTTGGCCCCGGCAGGCGCAGCAACCACGTCCCCCACTCTCACCGTTCGGGTCGATTCGGTATTGTCAGGAAGGATGATCTCTGTCTTGACCTCCCCACCAATGCAGTATTGAACCTCACGGTGTCCAAACTGCCAGTCCACCTTTTTCGGAAAGAGCTCTGAACCGAGTTCCAGGCCGTGTTCTGTGATGAACACCGAAAAGAACACCTCAATGTCGAACGCGGGAATAGGAAAGAAGTAGTATTGGGTGTGATCCAAGCGTTTCAGCGAAGGATATGGGCTACGGGCGATGCAGGGATCCAGTTGCCTGAGAACTGCCAGGGTACCCAGATCGATGCCGTCTTCAGCCAGACGTTTTCGAATCTCGCGAATCCGCGCCGGAGAAAGGTCGTCCCCCTGGCAATGCCGGAGCACCCAATCGTAGGTCTTTCCCTCCAGTAGAAGTTTCACCAGATTCGAGGCCATCTCCTTGAGATCCTTTCCTTGAACGCGTTTTTTCGGGCAGGCTTAGCGTTGGGTCGGCGGGAGGGTCCCCGCCAACCGCTGCCCCATCTCATCCGGGGATTTTCAGCACCCGCTGAGCGTTCCTGTATCCGTAAAGCTCGGCTTCTTCCTGACTGAATACGATGCCGTGTTGTTTGCCGATATCCACGAGGTTCGTGAGAATGTGGACGAATTTCTTGGACTCAACCCGATCATCCGGCAGCGTAAATCCAGGCAGGTCGGTGCCGAACATCACCCGATGGGCGCCCACGATGTCCATTTCAATCCGCAGCATCTGGAGGAGCTTGGGGATGTCCTGGGTCAATCCGGACACCTTTTCGTTCCACGCAGCCGTGTCCAGGTAAATGTTGAATTTGCTCCGCGCGATCCCCATGCAGTCTTCCCACCAGGCCGTGCTCGCAAAGGTCTGGATACCCGAATGGGCAATGATGATCGTAAGGTCGGGGAAGTCCAGCGCCACTTTCTCAATGTACTTCGGATGACAAGGCATGCTCTCGGTCATTCTCGAAAACGTGTACCCGCTGTGAATCAGCACGGGAATTCCCAGCTCCACACATTTCCAGTACAGGGGATAACACCGCGCATCGTCTGCGGTGAATCCGCACGGAGGATATAGCTTGAGACCGATGGCGCCGTACTGGGTCACGGCGCGCTCCAAGATTCTCACGCTGTCCCGGCGCCGTGGGTCGACGCCTGCAAAGGAATACACTCTCCCGGGGTACCTCTTGGCCATTTCGCAGGAATACCGGTTGATGTCATCCTGCGAGTATCCGTGATCCTCTCTCCACCCCGGATAGTGCTGGTCATAGTACCGGATGAATCCCCAATCCAGCGGCAGGATGACGGAGGTGTTGATCCCGCAGAAATCCTGGTCCGCGAGTATCCGGGTCCCGTCAGGGTCCAAGGGCAGGAAGTTCTCCGACCCGATGGCGCCGCTTTTCAACACTTCCCACGGGTCCTGGGGAGGGAACTGCATGAAATTGGCTCCGACGTCGGCAATCCCCCACTGGAACCCAGGCGGAAAGAACTTCATGTCCTTCCACCAGTGCGTGTGCATGTCAATGACCTTCATCGCCATTCTCCCTTCTTGTGATCTGTTTTCCGCAATTCGCCTGGCAACCACAAATTCTTCAAGGCGCCCAGGGCTCTCAGAGATCCAAGCCGGCGAAGAAACCGTCCGCAATCGCTTCCTTGATCTTCGCCGGTTTCGCCGCATCTCCGATGACTCGACAACGGAAGACCCGACTGACTCCGGCCTCCAATGGGTTGTAGGAGGCCGCGCCAAAAGCAAGAACCACAAAGTCCGCCGGCAGGAGAAGTTCCTTCTTCTCCGGCGTAATCACAACGACGCCCTTGTCCTTGATTTCTTTCAGGGTATGCTGTGTCAGTAACTTCACATTGCCTTTGTTTTGCAGCCTGTATAGAAGGGTGAGTCTCGAGATGAGTTCCTCATCCATGGCACATTGATCCAGCATTTCCACAACGGTGACTTCGATGCCTTTTTCGGAGAGCAGGTCTGCGGTTCCGATTCCGGCACAGCCTCCACCGACCACCACCACATTTCCAGAAACGCCCAATCCTCCTCCCAGAAGATCATGATTGGTGCGAACATTGGGGCGATCAATGCCCTTGATCTCAGGCACCATGGCCACAGCCCCTGTTGCCAGAATCACAACATCCGGTTTTTCGCCTTCGAGGGTTTTCGTGTCCACTTCACGATTCAGGACCACTTTCAGATTCTTGAGCTTCTTGAACTGACTGGAATAGTAGCGGACGATGTTCTTGAATTCGTCCTTGAAAGGAGCCATCGCCGCCAGGCGAAGTTGGCCTCCCCCCAACTCCCCGGCCTTCTCGAACAACGTGACCTTGTGCCCTCTCTCCGCAGCAACTCTGGCGGCTTCCATACCGGCTGGACCGGCGCCTACGACACACACCTTCTTGGAAACTTCTGCTTTCGGCAGCGAAGAACCGAATTGACTCTCCCGCCCAGCCGTGGGATTGATCGCGCACCGGACCGGAAGTCCCATGAAGATGCACGCGATACATTGATTGCAGGAGGTGCACAGCCTGAGCTCTTCCTCGCGACCTTCCTGGACCTTTCTCACCCATTCGGGTTCCGCCAGAAGGCCCCGAGCCATCCCGATGAAATCGGCCTTGCCCTCTCGAAGCACGGTCTCAGCCAGCTCGGGATCATATAGCCGTCCCTGAGCAATGACAGGAATTCGGACCGCCTTCTTGACCGCGGCCGCCAGATCCACGAGAACGCCCTTCGGCAGAAACACGGGTGGAATAATGAAATGCATGGAATCGTAAACGCCGGCCTGAGCATCAATGGCACTGACTCCGGCATCCTCGAGCCGCTTGATCATTCGAATGGACTCTTCAACTCCCCGCCCTCCGGGCACGAACTCATCAATCGACATTCTCACAACGATGGGAAAATCCGGACCTGCATTCTGACGACAGGATTCCACCAGTTCGAGCAAAAGGCGCATCCGCCCGTCAAAATCCTTCCCGTATTCATCGTTCCGGTTATTGAAGAAGGCAGACGAGAACTGCGCCACCAGATAGCCGCCCAGTGCGTGGATGTAGAAGGCATCAAACCCTGCGGTCTTCGCCCTCCTCGCGGCAAGACCGTAGAGTTTCACCAAAGACTTGATTTCTTCGATGGAAAGCTTCCGCACTTTCCGCTGCGCCACCGCGGATGGTTTCTCGCTGGCACCCACGTTCAGAGGCTCGCTCATACCTTCAAGCCCCCGCTCGTACGGGAAGCCCATAGACTGCGCACCACTGCCGGGGGACACCAGGATCGCAATCTTGGATCCCGCCCTGTGCACAGCTTCCGTGAGTTCGGAAAGCATCGGAACATAGGCGTTGTCGTCGATTCTCAAGGAATGGGCAAACGGGTCATTGGGGTCAATCCTGGTGCATCCCTGGACCGTGTGCGTCACCAAGAGCCCGGCACCGCCCTCTGCCCGGCGCACGTAGAAATCGATGATGCGTTGAGTGACTTGCCCATCCACCGTGGCATACAGGGTTTCCACCGGGTTGAAGACTACCCGGTTCTTCAGCTTCAAACTTCCGATCTGACCTGGCTTGAGGAGATGTTCAAAGTGATGGCTCATAGGACCCTCCGCGTTTGACCTGTTCGAGGTTTGAGAAAAGGCGAGGCGGCTGGGTGCGGTTCGCCCCTGTGGAGAGGAATGCGAATGCTGGCTGGCTGGGGTGAAAATGAGATCCAGAAACCCTCCAAGAGGGGTACGAGACCCCTTGTGGAGGCGACAGTAAAGTTCCAACCGGTCGGTAGAACTCGTGGCGACATCTAGCCACCCACTCTTCGTGTGCGGCCTCACCCTCCCACAGGGTGGGAGAGCCGGCCTTACACGGAGCGAAGAACCACGAACCGAATACTCATTTACCGCCTTGATCCGTAGGAAGGTTTCATTGCGCAGTGGAAATGCGCGCACTGCTGAAGACCGGGCCTGCCGAAATATTACCTACCATCCGGTCGGTAGGATTTTTAACACGACTCGCCTTTGTGTGTCAAACAGATTTTTTCGTTTCTTTGAAAATTTTTTCGCACTCCGAAACGAGATCGGTCGGAAAGAGGGATCACGGAAAATCTAACAACCTGATTTTTCAACTGTTTCAATGAAGAGAAGCAGGTTCAGGCAGGAACGGACATGTCCCTCCATGAGGAGGACCCTTCACCCGCCTTTGGCAAGGTCGAGGCAGGCGCGCTTCCAGCAGAGGGCCTTCTGCCACTCGGCGTAGCGT
>Ga0315287_10007648_pt1 | contig 10845 bp, 8 predicted proteins | sample YL17G11_0_MG_FD_205037 | JGI IMG/M metagenome (GOLD analysis project Ga0315287, IMG submission 205037) | Sediment microbial communities from Yellowstone Lake, YNP, Wyoming, USA - YL17G11_0 | ecosystem: Environmental > Aquatic > Freshwater > Lake > Sediment | place: USA: Wyoming | collected...
GACGCTCGCGTATGCAATAGAACTCGTGAATTACTATACGAGGCGGAACCATATTGCGTATCTATCGCATAGAAAAAAACGATTAGCCGCACTTAATGCGGTTAAAAAACATTCGCTGTAGTATTAATCTCCAGTCAACGAAAAAGATTGAAAAGGCCGATGTCGTAATAGGATTGGGTCCACCTACCGAAACCGCGGGGCCACTCATTGTAGAAAGAAGTGTTGACCCAAACGTATCACATCCATTACGTCAGAAAGACGTAATTAAGAAAGTTGGCGTTCTTCATGGGAGGCCACTCAGCCAGTATTTGTTTCAAGCCATTTCCTGGAAATATGATTTTAGGAGCAAAAAACACTTATACTGGAGAGACAGCGAAGGTGCTTTAACGAAATACTCGAACGAGGTGCCTACTTGGTTGTCCAAGCTTTCATCTCAAGAGATGGAAGATGCGGTAGCGGGTTATCGGGAATACATGCGTGGGAAAAGAAAAATGAAAAAATCTTCAAATGGTTGAATCAATAGAAAAGTCCCTTAAGGCTTTAAGATCTCAGGAGTAGATGGTTTGATCCCCAAAGAATGTAAACGTCTGGCCGAGGTGGATTTTCCGATTGCGGTGGTTTCGAGGCACTCAGCCCGGGAGAAATCAGGGCCGAAGGGACATATCTTAACATTGCATCTCTGGTGGGCGCGGAGACCGTTGTCTGCTTGTCGTGCCATATTATTGGGGCTTCTCCTTCCAGATCCATGTGATCCTCACTGCCCAGAGGATTTTAAGCATAAAGCACGAGAGCTTTTACCAAATGTCCAAGGGAAAATAGGGCCAGACGACGAAGACCTTCGGCATGCCTTGCTTAAGTTCATTGGGGATTTTTCCAATTGGGACTTCTCATCAAATCAAACTTACTTAGAGCTTGGTCGCGGTTTAGTAAAGGCCGCCCATGAAGAAGAGACGCCGCTGGCAGTTGACCCATTCGCAGGTGGCGGTTCGATTCCTCTCGAGGCCCTCCGCCTTGGTTGCGAGGCATTTGCTAGTGACCTTAATCCAGTGGCCTGTTTGATTCTTAGGGTGTTATTGGAGGATATTCCGCGCCAGGGGAAGAAACTCGCTGAAGATCTGAGATCTGTTGGGCAGGAGATCAAACAGAAAGCGGAAGAAGATCTCGCGGAATTTTATCCAAGGGAGCCAATAACGTCGCCAGAACTGCAGACAGGGTCCTTTGCACTATTCAAGAAACGAGACAATGGGTTTGGTTACGTCTGCGTTGGTAATGTAAATGATTTTTTAAGGAACACCAAAGAGGAATACACGCATTACTTGCCAATACAAAAGGGGCTAGAATTAGGTCCTAACTTTGAGTATATGCATCTTGATTGGAAGGAGCTTGAACGTAGGGGAATAAAACCTCTCAATGTGCGATGGGAAACCCCCATCGCCTATTTATGGGCACGGACGGTTCGATGCGAAGCACCAAATTGTGGAGCAGAGATTCCATTGGTTCGTTCGTTTTGGCTCTGTAAGAAGACGAATCGGAAACGAGCGCTAAGATACCGTATTGTTCAGTCTAACCCCTCATCTTTTTCTCGCCTAGGGGGGGAAGATATGGTCGGGGAGGTAAGAATTGATTTTGAAATCTTCGAACCTGGGAATGATAGTGAAGTGCCAGTGGGAACTGTTTCCCGTGCCAGGGCGACATGCCTGTGTTGTGGAACGGTCTTATCTCCAGAGCGAGTTCGGGCGCAACTTGCAGTGCAGCGTGGTGGAGCGGATGTCATCTTTGATGAGAAAGGTAACCGAACTGATGGGGCAAGGATGTTGGGAGTGGTAACCCTTAAACCTGGTGAGCAGGGACATCATTACCGTCTCCCGACAGAGCGTGATTATGATGCCGTGCGGAAGGCTATAAATGAACTTAAGGAAGTCGCAACTAAACCTCTTCCAAGTGGTGCCTCTCGCGTACCAGACGAAGGATTACCACCGGTAGGTACATTGGGCTTCCGTGTCCAAAGATATGGAGTATCTCGGTGGGGTGACCTGTTTACGGCGCGACAAAAGTTGGCCTTGATTAAATTCCAATCAATTCTAGCCTTGAAGCAGCCGGGAGACACCAAAAGTTATATTGTACACTGTCTGGCATTGGCCTTGAGCCGTGTTACGATGTGCGGAATGAGCCTTACAAACTGGAATGCTTTTGCTGAAAAGATGCAGCACACCTTTGGCAGGCAAGCCCTTCCAATGGTTTGGGATTTTGCTGAGGTTGTATCAATCCGTCACACGCCTGGTGCCTGGGAAAACGCATTGGATCTCGTTCTTGATGTTGCGGCAATGTGGCCTCTTACCTCCACTTTAGGTCAGGTTCAAATCTCAGACGCAAGAGCCACCCCTCTGCCAGATGATGTGGGAACACTTTGGTTTACTGATCCTCCCTATTACGATGCTGTTCCGTATGCTGATCTTTCCGATTTCTTTTTTGTCTGGCTTAAACGAACGCTGTCAGGACATTCCTTAATGAAAGACCCCTACGATCCCAGGAACCCGTTAACACCGAAACTCCATGAAATTGTTCAAGATGAGACAAAGCAATTCGATGGACAGCGGAAAGATCGGGCATTCTTCGAAGATGCGATGGGGAAAGCCTTTTCAGAGGGGCGGCGTGTTCTGAAAGAAGACGGGGTAGGTTGTGTTGTATTTGCTCACAAGACAACTGAAGGGTGGGAAGCTTTACTTTCAGGTATGATTCAAGGAGGATGGACTATCACCGCTTCGTGGCCAATCGCTACAGAAATGAGTTCCCGACTGCGGGCAAGAGAATCTGCGGCTCTTGCCACAAGCGTCCACCTTGTCTGTCGCCCTCGGCCGGAAAATGCGCCTGTGGGAGACTGGGGCGAGGTGCTCCGAGAACTTCCGAACCGTGTTGGGGATTGGATGGAACGGCTCCAATCGGAAGGAATCCGGGGTGCTGATTTAGTTTTCGCATGCATCGGACCAGCCCTCGAAATCTTCAGTCGATACTCCAAAGTTGTAGATGCGGAGGAACGCGACATTCCGTTAGGTGGCGATCCAGAAGCCACGGAGCCCCATCGTAAAGGCTTCTTAGCCTATGTCTGGGAAGTTGTTGGTCGCACTGCTCTTGAACAAGTCCTTGGAACTGCTGAGGCTAAAGCCCGCAATAGCACAGCTGGGGCATTAGAGGAAGATGCTCGTCTTACCGCGCTATTTCTATGGACGCTCCAGAGCGCGAACGGTAATGGAGCCAGAAAAGAGCAAGAGAGTGATGAGGACATGGAGGAAGATCAGGAAGACACCGGCAAAGATGCCGGTGCTACCAAAAAGAAGAAAGGTTATAGCCTGATTTTTGATGTGGTTCGCCGGTTTGCCCAACCTCTTGGTATTCATCTCCCTGAATGGGAAGGCAGGATTATTGAGACTGAGAAAGGTGTTGTGCGCCTTCTTTCGGTACGAGAGCGTGCGAAACAACTTTTTGGAGAAGAGAATATTTCAGTAGCTGGGATTAGAATTGAGGAACAGGCCCGACGCGATCCCCAGATGAAGTTTGATTTTGCTGTGGGAGCGGAAGTGGAAGTTGTTCCGAAAATAAAAGGGCGGCGGTCCAAATCCCCCCAACCCCCCTTTACTAAAGGGGGGCAAGAGGGGATTAAGCGGGAAACGACTACCCTTGACCGCATTCATGCAGCCATGCTTCTTCAGTCAAGCGGCCAGACAAATGCTTTACGAGCACTGCTCAAAGCCGAGCAAGAACGTGGTCCCGATTTTATACGGCTTGCCAATGCGCTCTCTGCGTTATATCCTAAACAAAGCGAAGAAAAGAGGTTACTGGATGCCATGTTATTGGCCATGCCAAGGTAGGAGGTGACGATTGATGACGGGTGACGGCGATCTACTCAAAAAAGTGGTGGACCGAATTTTGACTGTCGCAAAACCAGAACGAATAATTCTTTTCGGCTCCGGCGCGACAGGCCTAATGACTCACGATAGCGATTTAGACCTCTTGGTCATTGAGCGTGACTTTAAGAGTCAGAGGGACGAAAGTACTCGGTTACGGAAAGCATTAGGGGACCTTGGCATTCCCGTAGACGTTTTTGCCATGACCCCTGAGCGGTTTGAAGAAACCAAAGGAGTGATCGGGGGATTGGCCTACCCTGCGAACAAGTACGGAAAGGTGATTTATGAAGCCACCTGAAGTAGTAAAAGAAGAATTCACGCGCGAATGGATACGGAAGGCAGAGAGTGATTTTAAAACTGCGGAGCATCTCTTACAGGGTGGACCTGATTTTGCGGAGGGAACGGCATTCCATTCTCAGCAAGCAGCAGAGAAATATCTAAAGGCTTTTCTGGTTTGGCACCAGATTGAATTCCAGAAGACTCACGATATTGAAGCTTTGTTGAGGCTTGCAGGGAAAGTGGACGATAAAATCCCCGAAATTCTGGGAGATACTGTGATATTGACTCCCTATGGGGTGGACTATCGTTATCCGGGTGAATATCCGGAAGTCACAATAGCCGATGCAAAAAGGGCGCTCCGGTTGGCCGATTGTGTTCGCGCGGAAGTCCGGGGTCGCCTGCCACATCATACGCTTGAATGAAGAACGGAGTGAGATCCTATGGAACCCTGGTATAAAGTGGCAACGCCGAGAAAGGAAGTTCGTGAAGGCCGATCATTCAACCCTGACGAGTTTGCCATCGCCCTCGAACAGGTAGTGGCTGGTACTGCTCCTGAGGACTACAGGGAACCAAAACTTTTTTTCTCCCGAACATGCTTCACACGAGCTCTTAGTGAGCATATTGGGATGGTACTTCGGCGACTGGCTGGAAAGACTGAAAACACAGCCCCTGTCCTTGCGTTGATCACGCAATTCGGTGGTGGTAAGACCCATACCCTCACGGCTCTTTATCACCTGGTTCGTAATAAAGATAAGGTAAAAAAGATCGAGGAGCTAAATAAACTCTTACAGGAAGCTGGCCTTACAGATGTTCCAGTCGCTCGTGTAGCAGTATTTGTTGGAAATGCTTGGGACCCTTCTCCAGGGGTTGAGACTCCGTGGATTGATATAGCCCGTCAACTTGCTAAAGAGGAGGGTATTGCTGCCTTAGGACCAGAGGCTAAAACGAAGGCACCCGGGACAAATAATCTCCGGAAGCTCATAGAGGTAGCAGGGGGCCACGTTTTGATCCTATGCGATGAGGTGCTTAATTTCCTGAGTCGTCATCGGGATAAAGCTGAGCCTTTCAGAGATTTTCTCGCAAATCTTGTAAGAACTCTAACTGGGACAACAGGAAGCGCTGCGATGATAAGCTTACCCCAGAGCAAGCCAGAAATGAGCGATTGGGATCTAAGGTGGCAGGATATTGTCATTAAAGAAGTTAATCGCGTAGCAAAAAACCTGATTTCAAATGATGAGGCTGAAATAAGTGAGGTTGTGCGACGTAGACTTTTCGAGGATTTAGGGAATGAACGTACCCGGAAAAATGTGGCTAAAACTTTTGCTGAATGGTGTTTTGAGCGAAGGGCTCAACTTCCACCTGAATGGATGGCAGTAGATACAGCCTCTACTGAAGCAAAAGCGCGAGATTATTTACAGAGTCGATTTGAGGCTTGTTATCCATTCCATCCATCCACACTTTCCGTTTTTCAGAGAAAGTGGCAGGTTCTTCCTCAATATCAGCAGACCCGTGGGACCCTTGCCATGTTGGCCCAGTGGATCTCAATGGCTTTTCGAGAGGGCTATCAAAGGGCAAGACGAGAGCCCCTGATTACCCTCGGATCGGCTCCTCTCGATGTACCTGAATTCCGTGCTGTGATACTTAGTCAACTCGGTGAACCGAGGCTTGTCCCTGCAATTGAAACAGATATTTCGGGTCCACAATCACATGCTCGAGCACTCGATGCTGATACGAAAGGACCTCTTAAAGATATTCACCGCCGGGTGGGCGCCGCGATCCTTTTTGAATCCTCAGGCGGGCAGGTAGAGAAATTAGGGCACCTGCCAGAATTACGTTTTGCGTTAGGAGAACCAGAAGTTGACACAACGTCCATTGATAATGCAGCTTATGCTCTTGAGTCGAAAGCATTCTTTATTAGTCGTATAGGTTCAGATGGCTTCAAGATCTATCATAAAGCAACGATCCGAAAAGCGGTTAATGACCGGCGTGCGTCACTTGATGAGGATGCAGAAATAAAACCAACGATGAAGAGTCTCGTCAAAAAAGAGTTTGAACGTGGAGCGAGCATTCCTCTCGTACCCTTTCCGAACGATGGCTCAGCCATTCAGGATTCTCCTAAGCTCACACTTGTTTTAATGGATCCGGAACTGGAGTGGAGTGTGGGACAGGCCTCTGGCCTGTCATCTCAGGCTGGAAGCCTGAGCCACAAAATTGCTGAATGGACTAAGCAGCATGGAAAATCTCCTCGTCTCTATCCTGGATCGCTCATATGGTGTTTAAAGAAACCGGGGCGAGATCTGAGGGATAAGGTTGAACTCTGGCTTGCATGGAAACGTGTTTTTACTGAAGTCACAGAGGGAACTTTGGGAGCTGACTTTGACCGGGCAGATCGTGCTGATATACAGAGCAAAGTCAAAGATGCTGAAGATGATGCCAAAGATGAAGTCTGGGGTGGCTATCGTTTTGCAGTCATTTTTGACAGTAAGGAAGCTGATGGGCTCAAAATTATTGACCTGGGTGCAGGCCATGCAAGCAGTGGAGAGACCCTTTGTGGAAGAGTGATTTCAGCCTTAAAGTCCCAGGCACTATTAAACGAATCTGTTGGAGCTGGTTATATAGAACGAAACTGGCCACCTGCTTTGAAGGATTCTGGTGCATGGCCTCTTGCAAGCCTCAGACAGAGCTTCTTGAATGGTTCATTAACAAGACTTTTAGATCCAGATACGACTTTACGGAATAAGATCGTCGAATTTGTTGGCAAAGGTGACTCTGGCCTTGCCTCAGGACAAAGGTCAGATACCACTTATGAGCGGATCTGGTTTGAGGAACCAATTTCCTTGGACGAAATTACGTTTGAGGCTGGTGTTTTTCTGTTAACAAAGGTGAAAGCAAAAGCCCTTAGGGGTGGAATGAGATTGGGGCCAGAGGCTGTGGTAAGTGCAGGCCCTAAGCCAATAATTGAGGAACGGGAAAAAGAGAAAGAGCCAACTCCCGGCATTCAAACAAGGATACTCCGTTTGGTTGGGACTGTGCCACCAGAGATTTGGAACCGTCTTGGAACAAAGATTATTCCCAAACTGAAATCAGGTTCGGATCTCAAGATTGGCGTTGATTTTACTGTTACTATAAACGTTGACTCTGTACGAAGTATAGAGTCTGATCTACGGCAGATTCTCGAGGATCTCGGCCTCAAAGGCAAAATCAAAATTGAGCAATCGGAATAAGCATATCGCTCAATATCGTTAGATGAGAATTAACCGAAATCTATGAATGATATGATTACAGAAGCTTTATTTCCGTCCGGGTGAATACCCCGCCCCTTGGGGCGAAGGGTTTTGCCCGTTGTGGTCTTTGATACCCCGCTGCTTGCGGCGGGGTAGTTCATTGGAGATGCATTTTCATCATGGAATCCAAAAAGCTCTGGGGTCAGGCAACGGTAATTCGGTATTGAGATTGTCTAACCCGTGATGAACTTCGCTACGTTCCCGATCTAAAAAAACAAATGGTGTCATCCATAAAAAAGTTGGCGTATTCAAATGCGGATTGCGGATTATAAAGGAACGAAGGGGACGTAGGTTCTAAAACAACTTGGATGAAAAGAATTTAGTGTCATCCATAAAAAAGTCGCCCCTGCCATTTCAGTTTCTCTTGTTGATCTGGTCTGTTTCGTTTCTCTGGTGCGATTAGAAACAAATTTCGCCTTGCCTGGTAATTCGTTCCGTTTATTTAAATGATTATTTTTTGACAAAGACCCTTAGAAAAGATAAGATTACGCAAGATGCGTTACGCGAGGTGCGTAATATGAAGAACCCTTTCCAATATGGTGGTGTGGTAAGCGGCGATGCATTCTGCAACCGTAAGAAGGAAGTTGAAGATCTTTTGAGAGCAATGGAAAATGGCGAGAAATTATTTGTCTACTCCGAACGCCGTTTCGGTAAAACCTCCTTGGTACGATTCGCTCTTGATAAGCTACCAAAGAAACAATATGTGAGTGCCTATGTAGACCTGTGGCCTACAGATGGAGCACTTTCTTTTGCAACGGTTACGGCGAAGGCCATTGCGGAATCCATGAGCACCAGGGCGGAAAAGATGTTGGAGATAGCAAAATCTTTCTTTGGGCGGCTTTCGCCGAACATCACAATAAACGATCAGGGAAGACCAGAAGTCACCTTCGGTAGCAAGAAATTCGGTGAGCCAGGACCAGAATTGGATGAGGTACTTGAGGCGCCACGGAAGATTGCAACGCAGGGGAAATGGAGAGTCGTGGTTGTGTTTGATGAGTTTCAGCAGATTTTAGAATACGGGAGTGACAAGGTTGAGCGCCAACTACGAAGTATCATCCAGACCCAGGCCAATGTATCTTACATCTTTCTTGGCAGCCGGAGGCATTTGATTCAAAAGATGTTTTTGGACCGATCACGTCCACTTTACCGTGCAGGGGGCCATTATCCACTCGGACCGATCAAAGAAAAGGACTGGCTACCATTTATCCGGAGGAGATTCTTGGAGGGAGGTAAAAATATTGAGGATGAGCAGATTCACTCGATTTGTCGTCTAACAGAAGGACACCCTTTCTACACTCAACATCTGTGTCACGTTTTGTGGGACGCCTGTGAAAAGAAGGGACAGATCTCAGAGGATTTGATTGAATCAGCTGTCAGGACTCTTCTCGCCCATGAAAGCTACGCCTATACCACGCTTTGGGAGTCTTTTGCAATCAATCAACGCAGATTTTTGAAGGGATTGGCATCTGAACCGACAGGGGTGAAACCCTTTGCATCAGATTTTATTCAACGTCATGGTTTACGATCGGCATCGAATGCTCAAAGGGCCATTGAATCCCTTCTGGAGAGAGATGTCATTGACCGTGATAACAGCTCATTCATTGTTATCGATCGGTTTTTCAAAATCTGGATACAGGAAACACAAAGCGGCCAGTAGTCAGGAAACAGCTATTTAAAGGGGGCATTCCAGGAATTTAGGAATTATTTATTTTTTGGTGCCATCCATAAAAAAGTTGGCCCGGTCACTTAATCGCATAGCGCATAGCGCATAGCTCAGAGCTGAAAGCTCAAAGTAAAAAAAGTCATTGGGTTATTGAGTCACTTAATAAATCATAGCGTCATTGGGTCGTTGAGTCAGATAGCAGTGGAGAATGTCTGATTTTAATGCTTGACTGTAAGAATGCTTTATGTCATTCTTAACCACACAAAGTCAGGGGTGTATTGAGTATGTCTCCTCAGAAGAGTGGCTTAACCAAAGAAGATCTAAAAACCTTTAAAGAAGAGATTATTCATCAGTTTCATGTTGTCTCTGAAGGCGTTATAGACCAGGTCAAACTGGATGCTGAAGGGGTTGCGACTGTCAATGAAAAATTGGATAGAATTCATCAAGAATTAAAAACGGAAATCCAAGAAACAAGGCAAGAAGTTCTGGCAGCCGTTAAATTTTCTTATGCAGAACTGGACAAATGACTAACCACCCTCGAGAAAGAATTTCTTGAAAAAAGAACTTGGGGTCAGGCATCGGTAATTCGGTATTCACACAGGCCGCTATCGATATTCATGGGAAGTAGTGCTTGGGTGTCGCGTCTACACTATTCACAGGTGTCATCCAAAAAAAGTTGGCCATGTTCTAATTGCAGAACAAGTAGAGCAAAGAGCATAGCGATGATTTGTGTCAGAAGAGGGGGGATAAGAGGGGAAATTTATGGTTAAGAGGAGGATAGAATGGTAAAAAAAAATATGGCCTACTGGTGAGATAAATGGGGTCGAATCTTTATTCTTGGCAAGGCATACCATTTCTTTAAGAAAAGGAAGGTCTTTATATAAGGAATGTGAGCCAGCGATAGTCGAGGCGTAACAAAGCGCTCAGGAGTGGCAATCCGTCTGAGCGATCCGTTAGACGTAAATGAGAAAAACATCTTGCATCTGTGTTGCGAATGTGACACAATAACGCCATGAAAACAGCAGTCGTCCACGCACGCATTGAACCGCAAACAAAGCAGAAGGCCGAAGGGGTCCTTCGCAAGCTTGGCCTTACCCCCACGGAGGCGATCCGCATCTTCTACAAGCAGATCTCCATTCGTGGCGGTTTGCCTTTCCCGGTCGCGATTCCGAACAAGCTTACAGCGGCCACTCTGGAGAAGAGCCGCCGCGGCGAAGACATTGAGGAATTCGAGTCCTTAGAGGCCATGTTCAAGAATTGGGAGAAATGAAGAAGGTCTCGCAGACCAAGCAGTTTTCCCGGGATGTCAAGCGCATGCGGAGAAGGGGAAAGGACCTGCGCAAGTTGCAGGAAGTTGTCAAGCTTCTGGCCGAGGACACTCCACTTCCACCGAACCACAGAGACCATCCACTCACCGGACCGTGGCAGCCATCGCGTGACTGCCACATTGAAGCCGACTGGATCTTGATTTACACCGCAGATAAAACCTCTCTTCGACTTGAACGGACCGGCACGCACAGCGACCTTTTCAAGAAATGAGGTCGGAAAGGAAGTTTGGGGACGGCTCTCCTATTCTTTTTAAATAACAGATGATGGTCTCGTAAGAAGTCAGGCAGCGAGTTTTATTAAAATTTGGCTGCCGAAGCTATCGAGGCCGAAATAATTGTTCATTTTATCGACAAAGGTTGCTATACCGTAAGAGAATCGCTCTTTGAAA
>Ga0315287_10007651_pt1 | contig 10842 bp, 12 predicted proteins | sample YL17G11_0_MG_FD_205037 | JGI IMG/M metagenome (GOLD analysis project Ga0315287, IMG submission 205037) | Sediment microbial communities from Yellowstone Lake, YNP, Wyoming, USA - YL17G11_0 | ecosystem: Environmental > Aquatic > Freshwater > Lake > Sediment | place: USA: Wyoming | collected...
CAGGGCAAAGCCCAGGTTGTTGTTCATGGCGGCAAGGTAGTCCAGGCGATCCGTGTAGGGGGTGAACTGGCGGTAGGTGACCTTCTCCGCGATCTTCTCTGCGCAGCGGTGAAGGTAGCCGATGTACGGCACGGCCTTCAAAACCAGTTCCCCGTCGGTATGCAGGATCACGCGCAAGACCCCGTGCGTACTGGGATGCTGAGGTCCCATGTTAAGGACGAGTTCCTCGGTACGGATGTCCGAAGGCACTTCGCCTTCGTGCAACAGGTCAGGCTGATATTGGAGTTCGATCTCTTTCATGGATTGAACTTCAACCCCCGATACTCAACCACGTCCTGATAATCCTTGCGGAGCGGATGGCCGGTCCAGTCCTCCGGCATAAGGATCCGGCGAAGGTCGGGATGGCGGAGAAACCTTACACCCATGAGATCGAAGGCCTCGCGCTCATGCCACTGGGCCGCGGGCCAAACGCCACTGACCGATTCTACCTGCGGGTCCCTTCGATCGAGCATGACCTTGACCGCGAACGTGTGGACGAACGACGTAGAAATCAGATCGTATGAGACCTCCATACCGTTGTTGGCAGGCCAGTCGACTGCGGAGATGCACCTCAGAAGGTCGAATCGCAGTTGCGGGTCTGTCTTGAGAAATGCGGCGACCGCGACAAGGTGTTCCGCCTTGACCAGAACATGAGGATACGGCAAGTCTGCAACAACCGAGACGATTCCTCCGGCATCGTACTGCTTTAAAACCGCAATAATGTCGGATGGAGTCATCGTCGTCTATGGCTTGGCAATGGTACGTGCGTTGATCTTGTCCTGTAGACGCATAAGACCCTCTATCAAGGCCTCGGGGCGTGGCGGGCAACCGGGGACATACACGTCGACCGGTACAACTTGATCCACGCCTTTGACCACATGGTAGCCGTGCAGGTGATAAGGACCGCCGCTGATGGCACACGCGCCCATGGCGATCACAAAACGGGGTTCGGCCATCTGTTCCCAGAGCCGACGGAGGCGTTCGGCCATCTTGAAGGTCACTGTGCCTGCGACGATCATAAGGTCGGCCTGGCGCGGCGTGGCCCGGAAGGCCCCTGCGCCAAAGCGGTCCAGATCGAACCGAGCCGCACCTGTCGCCATCATCTCGATCGCACAGCAGGCAATCCCGAACGTCATCGGGAAAATCGATCGTTTACGCGACCAGTTCAGTATCCAATCGAGACTGGTCACCACCAAGCCAGGTTCAAATATTCCTTCAATGATCGCCATCTTCTGCCGATTTATCCTTACAGTTCTTCGGCAGGCACGGACCGGCGCGCACCCAATCCAGATAGCCAAACCGCCAAAGATACAGAAAACCAATAGAAATCAAGCCGAGGAAAAACACCATGGCCCAGAACGCAGATGGTCCCAGACCCCTGGCAATGCAGTCTCTGTAAACCACGGCCCAGGGATACAACAAGGCGATTTCCACGTCGAACACTACGAACACCAGGGCCACGACGTAAAATCGCAGGTCGAACTGGACCCAGGCGGGACCGATGGGCGGCTCGCCGCACTCATAAATCTCACCCTTCAGGCCGCCAGGATTCTTTGGGCGGAGCAGCTTGCCAAATAGCAGCGCCCCCAACCCAAGGGCTGTACCGACCGCCGCAAAGAGCAGCAATTCAATCGCAAAACGGGTTGACTCGGTCACGACGTCCCTTCCTTGGGAACCACGGCCTGCCTGGCCAATTCTGCGCAATATTGTGGATCGTCCGCACGCGCCATCCATTCCCGTTTGTCTCGGTCCAGATCCCGCCAATAATCGCGTGTCCGAGCCGCCCATGCGGGCAGATTCGCCTTCGCCAGCCAGATGGGTTCGATGGTCCGCCGCCCTTGCTTGGCCAGGCTGACGAAATCGACCACCAGGTCTTCGCGGCGATAGCAGGAATGATCGTGGAGTGACCCCATCGTCATGCATTGAGTAGGGCACACCTCAACACACAATCCACAGAACAGGCATGTGTTGTAGTCGATCTGGTACTGTGTGATAGCCCCGCCGACTGCAAGGTCTCGCGGTTTGTCCATTTTGCGAGGGCCGGTCCTCCCGACGCGGATACACGCAGCGGGGCAGGCCTTGGCGCAGGCCTCGCAGGCGATGCAACGTTCGATCTGGTAGGTATGGAATCCCCGATAGCGGGGTTGCAGAGCCGGTTCAACCTGCGGGTACTGCACCACCACCGTACGGGCGAAATGATAGGGCAACGTCACCCGCAAACCCGCAGCTACAGTCCCTACGGCCTGCAATATGTTTCTGAAATATCGCATAGATACTGAGTCTTCATTAGAGTGATTCTCTATACCATGCCGATGCGCAGATAACAAGCCCAAAAAGTGCCGGTTACTGAACAGGAGCGGGAAATGTGGGCACATCTTTAAATCGGCGGCTATCCCGTTCCTCGCCCCCTCCGTAATACGAACAGCTCGTCCTTTCCGACTCCCAGATCGTGACGCAGTACAAGTCGGCCCCGCTAAATCGGCCCTCCAGGCCCTGCCAGGCAAACTGGGCGATGTTCTCCATAGTGGGGTTGACTTGATGAAAATGGGGGACGTCGGCGTTGAGGTTCGTGTGGTCCACGACCTGAATGAACCGTTCGTCCACCACCCGTGAAAGGCCGATCGCGTCAAACGCATGACCTGACGGGATCTTCACGGTGACTTCCATCAAGTAGTTATGCCCATGGCCGGACGGATTGGCACACTTGCCGAACAAGGCCAGGTTCTGGTGCTCCGAAAGGGCCGGATTCCACAACTTGTGCATGGCGGCAAACTCGAACTTCTCACTGTAATAGACCATGTCCAGATCCTCCATACGGATCTCCACGCACCGAAAGGGATTGATTTTCAGTCGCAAGGCCGCCAGTGTAGATGCGCCCAGCCTGTCTTTCAGGCCCTCCCAAGCGAGCCTAAGCAGTTCCACCACGTCCGGCATTCCGATGGATAGGCGCCGACCATAGCGGTTCTGAATATGGTCTCCAAATAGCGGCACTACGTGCCGCCGCACGGCCTGATCGATGTCCCCGACGTCGATGACAAACCCGCTGGTAGGATCCACTGGACCGCTTACTTTGACGCCCAACTCCAGAAAGATCGCTAGGCCGTGCGACGTGGGCCTGGAGGCATAGGCGTTGAAACCTTGCTGAGGTTCGGAATCGAATGGATCCACAGAGAACCGCACATATCGAACCAGACGGTGCATGTCGAGCCCTTATCGCCTATCTTGGTGCATTAGGCTCAGGATCTCATTGCGGCTGCGGGGGTCCTTGCGAAAGAGACCGCGGAGCGCAGAAGTCACCATCATGGAACCAGGCTTCCTGATGCCGCGAATTGTCATACAACTGTGCGAGGCCTCCAAGACCACGGCCACACCCAGGGGTTCCAGGCGCGTCATAATCAGATCCGCGATCTGCCTGGTCATTCGCTCCTGGCACTGCAATCGCTTGGCAAAGCAATCCACGATGCGGGCCAGCTTGCTGACCCCCAGCACACGGCCAGCAGGCAGGTATGCCACGTGCGCAGATCCGATGAAGGGCAACAAGTGGTGTTCGCAGATACTGTAAAATGGAATGTCCCGCAACAGCACGATCTCATCGTAGTTCTCGGTAAATACGCTCCGCAGATGGATCTCCGGATCTTCGTGCATGCCCGACAGCAATTCCGAGTACATCTTGGCCACGCGGGCCGGGGTGTCGCGAAGGCCCTCCCTGCCGAGATCCTCGCCAATGGCCAACAGTATCTCTTCTACGGCCTTTCTAATCCGCTCTGTATCCATTGATGTGTGCCTCACTGCCATGCCAAGGCCTCGTCCTTCAAGATTGTGTCTGTTTGGCCAGATTCATCAGAAACATGGTCAGCAGGCGCACGCCAAAGCCGCTGGCCCCCTGCGCCGTGGACTCCGCAGTGCTCTGCAGTACGTCCACGCCTGCTATGTCCAGGTGCGCCCATTTCTTGTCTCCCACGAACTGTCGCAGAAACGCCGCCGCCGTGCAGGCCCCGCCCCACTTGCTTCCGGTGTTCTTGAGATCCGCTATCTTGCTCTTCATCTCCTCGGCGTACTCCTCGCCGCAGGGCATGGGCCAGACCTTCTCGCCGCTCTGCTGCGAGGCCTGTTGGAGCTGCGCGAGGAGCCGGTCGTCATTGCCCATCAGACCCGCCATGTGCCTGCCCAAGGCCACCATGCACGCACCGGTGAGGGTGGCAATATCCACAATGATGGGATAGTCCTGCTGGACGGCGTAGGTCAGGGCGTCGCACATGATCAGGCGGCCTTCGGCGTCGGTGTTGAGGACCTCCACGGTCCTGCCGCTGTAGGTGGTGACAATGTCACCAGGCCGGTAGCTGGTCCCGCTGGGGAGGTTCTCGGCCGCAGGAAGAAGGCTCATCACATCCAGATCTAATCCAAGGTCGTCGATCGCCTTCATCGTAGCCAGCACGGCGGCGGCGCCGCTCTTGTCAAACTTCATCTGATCCATGTCGGCTGACGGCTTGATGCTGATCCCGCCGGAATCGAAGGTGATCGCCTTGCCGACCAGGGCCACGGCGGGTCGATGCTTGCGGCCCTTGCGCGGCGCATATCGCATGACGATCAGGCATGGCTTGCGGCTTGATCCTGACCCTACGGCCATGATGCCGCCCATGCCCATGGCTGCCAGGCGATTCTCGTCAAACACCGTGCAGGTCAGATGCCTGGAGTTCCGCGCCAGTGTCCTGGCAACGGACGCCATCACGGCGGGGTGGATCGCATTTCCAGGTCGGTTGGCCACAGTCCTGGCGAATTCGCTCGCATGACCGATTGCCGCCCCTATGGATAGGCCATGCTGCAAAGGCCGTGCTCTCGCTGGATCAGGCTCGATCAAATCCACCTTCATCCGGGGCGACCGACCCCTGTCCTTGGCCGTCACGTATTCGTCGTACCGATAGCTGCCAAAGCACGCCCCCTCTGCAAGGACCCTCCCCACATCTACGAGGTCGAACCGCCGGCCCAGCCCCCCATGCAAGGCCAGTGACAACCTGCGGGCCTTAAGGGTCACCGCCCTGCTTGCCGCCGTGGCGGCCGCCCTGCGAACTGCATCCAATTCAACTTTTTTTGGATCGCCAATTCCTACAATCAGAACCCGCTTGGCCCCGATCTGGTCATTGCCATAGATGACCGCGCTGGTCCCTATATCGGCCTTGAAATCTCCCAAGGTCGTCAACTTCGCCAAGGCACCGGACAAGCTTTTGTCGAGCGGCCTCAGCATGGGACTCAGGCCCTGCGGCCCAGAGAACAAACCCACCGCCAGCACGTCCGTCTTGCAGGACAGGATCTCCTGCCTGCGCACCGCCAATGTGACATCCATCATGGGTTTCATCGCTCTAATCCCACATCTGAGGATTGGCCCTTGCCGGACCTGTCTTGCTTGGCCCGATACCGAAGATAGGCCTCTATGAACGGCTCAATCTCTCCATCCAGCACTGCGTCGACGTCCCCTGTCTGCCAATCGGTGCGATGGTCCTTGACCATCTGATAGGGCTGCAATACATAGCTTCGGATCTGGTTGCCCCATGCGATCTGGCCCTTCTCCCCGTATAGGTTGGCCAGCATCGCGTCGCGTTTCTGTTGCTCCAACATATAGAGCCTGCCCTTCAAGACCTTCATGGCCTGCGCACGATTCTTGTGCTGGCTTCGCTCATTCTGGCATTGGACTACGATACCTGTGGGCAGGTGCGTGATTCGGACCGCGGAGCTGACCTTGTTGACATGCTGGCCGCCCGCACCGCTGGCCCTGTAGAAGTCAACCCGCAGGTCATCATCGTCGACCTCGACCGCAATGTCTTCATCGAACTCGGGGATACAGTCCACGGCTGCAAATGTGGTATGGCGCCTGCCCTGCGAGTCAAAGGGACTGATCCTCACCAGCCGATGCACGCCCACCTCGCACGAGAGCTTCCCGAAGGCAAAGGGCCCTGTCACCCTGACGGTCACCGACCGGAGACCCGCCTCTTCACCGGCGACCACATCGAGTTCCTCATATTTGTACTTATAGGTCTCAAAGTAGCGGCAGAACATCCGGAGCAGCATTTTAGCCCAGTCGCAGCTCTCGGTACCCCCTGCCCCTGCGTGAATGCTAAAAAAACAATTCTTGCTGTCGTGTTGCCGAGACAACAATCCCTGCAGCTCCATCTTCTGGCACTTGCCCTTCAGGGCTACCAGCTCTTGCTCCAACTGCATCATCTCGTCCGGATCGCCATCCGCCAACTCCAAGAGCTCTTGCAGGTCCCCGACCTCGCGATGAAGTCCCTGTATGGGTTCGACGATTGCCTTGATCGTACTCAATTGCGACACAACAGCCTGCGCCCTTTCCTGGTTGTCCCAGAATCCGGGGCTGGACATCTTTGCCTGTAGTTGTTCCAACTGGCCCTTCTTGCCGGCCAAGTCAAAGCCAGTCCCGGATGTCGTCCACCCGGGCCGCCAAGTCCTTTATACCAGCTCTGATCTCTGATGCTTCCATTACTATTCCTTCAGTAGGAGTGTATGTATGCGACCTTATACCAGATACACAACACTTATGCAACCGGAGCAGGCCTTCTTGGATGCGTACATTCCTCATGAATATCAGCAATGATTAAGTCCTATAATAGGCCAGTATTCGCTCTGTAGTTTGTGCCCGTTAATGGAGAACCAATTATCAGAGGCGCCTGCGGCACGGTATTGCAGTCGTAAGAGACTATGAGCAGAAGTTTCACGTGAAACTCAGCAAGACGATCCACTCCGTAGACTGACACAAAGGTCTTGCCCTCTTGACATGGAGCGTTAGAATCTTGGGTAGTTAATGTAGTTCTTTATAACACAGCTTCAGGAGTCTAATGATGATCATTAAGTCACAGACAGTAAGGCCCAGACACCTAGGCAGGGGCCTCGAATCACTGCTTGGGCCATCGACAACCCAGCAAACCATCATTCAGGAGCAACTGGTAGTTGATGAGCATGCACATTCGGGAAAAGACCTTGATCCGCAAACATACGTATCTGACATCCCAGTTGATGCCATAACGCCCAATCCCTATCAGGCGAGGAGGCACTGGGACAAAGATAAGTTGGCCGAGCTCGCTGCGTCCATCCAGGCAAATGGACTTGTACAACCTGTGCTGGTCCGCAAGGTGGAAGGGGGCTACCAGCTCATAGCCGGTGAAAGACGATTCAGGGCGTGTCAACTCCTGGGAAGGACTACAATACCAGGCATTGTCAGGCAGTCAAGCGATATCCAGCAGCTTGAGTGGTCTATAGTGGAGAACATCCACCGTGACGACCTGAATCCGATTGATCGGGCCAAGGCATATCAGTCCTATGTGACGACGTTCGGACTAACTCAGACAGAGGCAGCCGCCCGCCTTGGCGAAGAGAGGTCTGTCGTATCCAACTACTTGCGTTTACTAGACTTGCCTTCTGAACTACAGGAACTGATTGTTGAAGGCAAGCTCAGCATGGGGCACGCAAGGGCGCTTCTTTCTCTTCCAACGGATGAGTTGCGTAGGAAGCTGGCAAACAGGGCCCTTGCTGGGCGTCTAAGCGTCAGGGATGTGGAACGCCAGGTGCGGAGATACCTTAATGAATCTTCGCCTCAAGTGCACGGACAGATCTCAAAGGCACCGCACATAGCTGAGTTGGAGGCCAAGATAGGCACTTCCATTGGTACCAAGGTCAGGATAGACCTCAGACGTAACGCCCGCCAGGGCAAGATCATTATTGAGTTTCAATCACTTGAGGATTTTGATAGAATACTCGATAAGCTCGGTATATCAATTGGTGACTAGTTGACTAGGTCGGCCAAAGAAATCTATTACGAACAAGAAAGGCAGGCATGTGAGTACTTATTTCATCAAAGGACTGCTACGGTCCCTGTGCATCGTAGGGCTTTTCATGTCAGCGTCTTATGCTCAGTCCGATAACACACTTCTTAAAGCTGCGGATAAGGGTGATCTCGAGCAAGTCAATTCAATCCTTGCCGGCCCAAACGACGTAAACCAGAAGGACCAAAGGGGCTACACTGCCTTGATGGCAGCAGCAGCAAAGGGCCACTTACAGGTCATGGAGGCCGTTATTGAGCGTGGTGCTGAGATAAACACCCAGTCCAACTCCGGCGACACTGCACTTCACCTGGCCACAAGTGGAGGATACGTTACAGCGGTGCGCCTATTGCTGGACAAGGGTGCCAATCCAAATTTGCGTGATCAACGCGGGTTGACAGCATTGGAAATTGCGCGCAACTCCGAAAATACCGATATTTACAATGCGATTGAGCGCAAATTAGAGGTAACTGGCGAGTTAGAATCTGGGCAAGATCCAAACCAGACATTGCGAAGCGCTGCTGATCGAGCCATTGCCGATCCAAATGAATTGATAAAGAAGATAGGCATACACAACCTTCAGCAGTTGGTAAGTAGACTTGGGAAGTCTGGGCAAGATGAGCTGAAGATTTGGACCATGCGACACCCGACTCAGAGGATACGTCTTTGCCGGACTCTTAAGCTACAGGTCATAGCTGAACTAAAATTTATCCAGGACGTTGCTTGGAGCAATGCAGCAACGAAGACGGTCTCTGATGCCAACAATATTCAGCGACTCTGGGACCAGCGTATAGAATTCGTCTCCGAGCGAATGCGTGAGTTACGAAGACAAGAGATGGCACAGGCCACTGGAAGGGCCTATGTCACGGCAGCGAGACCTGCAACTATTGCCTTGAGCAAGGCGTTGCCTGGGCCAACTAGGGATCCTAACGCTAGCAGGGGTTACTTTGCGGAAGCCAAGGTGAAGGCCGAACAGGAGGAGCTGGCTGAGGCCTGGACTGGATCTGGCAATACTGAACAATTGGCGAGTGACGTGAACGATCTGATGTTCAGGGATCTGGGCTATCTTATAACCACTGCAAAGGACGAGAAGGCCTCGGAGAAGACGATCACCGCAATAGATGCAGTTATCTTGCTCCGCAGCCAAAGGTACAGTCAAATAGTGTCAGAGCTGCAAAAGCAGGGTGCTGTAGGTGGCATGTTGTCCAATCCTGGCACCGGTAGTGGATCAGTTGTTGGCCAGCAACCTGGGATGAGAAATCCATCGCAGAATACACAGGGCGGAGGATCTGGGCAATATAGGATGCCCCGGAGGAGGAGGTAATACGAGTAGCTATAGGTCATTGAGACTCATGAGTGAAAACGCCATGTGAGTAGGTGGTCCGATACTGGTCGTTTGTGATCTGGGGTTAGAGCGTGAAGAGGAGAATGATAATACCAACGGCTGCATTAAGCGGCCCCTCGGACAGTTTCCACCAGAAGGGCATCCCTTCCACGAAATCGACCACGCCGAGGGTGATCCCAAAGAGGATCATTACCAGGCCAAGGTATTGCAGTACTGGACGGTAGCGGCGGAGATCATAGGACACCACCCACAGCAGGCCCCCAAGTATGGCATAGAACGCCGAGGTAGACCTAGCCAGATAGCCCACGATCGGCTCTGCCGGCAGCTTGCCCATGCCCAGCCACTGATGGATGCCGTTCATCCAGGAGTAGGGCATGACTACCGCAATCACGGCCAACAGGGCAACCGTGCCGACTGTCCGGAGAAACAATCTGAAGGAGCGTTCTTGTCTTGCCATTTTCTTCCCGATCAAGCTTTGATCAAACCGGCTTCCTGAAAACTGAAGTATCCCTTTCGGGTCACTACAAGGATGGCTGCCACAAGTTCTTCATCTGTAAGGGCTTGAGGGCCGCGATCCCGCAGCTTCTCCCGCGGACGGCTATGTTCTGGCATGTCCTTGATTGTTTTCATAAGTGTTTTTTTATAAAGGGATTAAGGCCGGTTAGTACAATTGTGGATCACTTGTTACACACAAGGATACTTGTAGATCACTTTATTGGAAATATGATCCACAAGATGATTAGTGGTCAACCGATGATCCTCAAAATACCTCTCTTCCTTCTTGGATGACAGCACGGCTTCCTGGGTCGCCAGAGGCGAGAGCAACACGTTGGGATTGGGCACCGCGTTCAATGTTCCGTCATAACGGGCCAAGGCCGCGCTGGCAGGCCCAATCAGCGGGATGAGCTGCTTCCATTCGAGTTCTGCCGGGGGGAACTTGCCGTAGTGGTATTGCAAGGATTTAGTCATGCCGTAGTCTCCTCTTCTCCCCAGATCTCCGTCAGCCTGGCCTGGATTTTCTTTTCGAATCCGGCTATCTCTTGCTTCCGTCGCTCAATCTCCTTGCGATACCTGTCCAGCTCCGCGACGATCTTCTCCTGGACCTTCAATGGAGGAAGGGGGATTCTGATCTCCTCAACATCATTCTGGGTGATACTTGGATATGCCCCTTTCCCCATTCGACTTATCATCTGTTGCAAGACAGGGCCTGAGAAGAGTATGTTGTAGAGAAAACGCGCGTCGGCCTTGCTTGCCTTCGGCGTGAGAACTGCAAATCCCGTGGAGGCTACCGTGTCTGGCGGTACGCTATCGAGATAGGCAAATGCTCGGAGATTTGGACGCACAGTTGAGAGAAGGATGTCCCCCCTTTGGACTACTCGCCTCGCTCTGCTTGGCGATTCTACGCCTTTGACTCGATTGTTGAATGAAACTGATCCTGAGCCATTCTCAACAGCGGAGATATCCAGGTAGACGAATGTGTCCTCACCATACAGACGAATTGGATCACATGATTGGTGGTTGATGAAGCACACCTCCCTCAGCTTCACCATTGGCCACTTGGAGAGGACCTGGATATCCTCCCGATACCGGTCTACCGTGAGATTGATGTTGCTGGATTCGAGGATCTTC
>Ga0315287_10007654_pt1 | contig 10841 bp, 15 predicted proteins | sample YL17G11_0_MG_FD_205037 | JGI IMG/M metagenome (GOLD analysis project Ga0315287, IMG submission 205037) | Sediment microbial communities from Yellowstone Lake, YNP, Wyoming, USA - YL17G11_0 | ecosystem: Environmental > Aquatic > Freshwater > Lake > Sediment | place: USA: Wyoming | collected...
GACGCCGGTCGACACGACCACCGGCGCGCCGAAGACCTTGAGCAACGGCATGATGGCTGGGCTCGAGCTCGCGGGCCTGCTCACGCTCGGAGCGGTGGCTGGCGCCTTCGTCTCGCAGGAGAACCGAGGGCGGAACGTGGCCATCGGTGGCGGCCTGGGCGCCGTCGTCGGCGCGGGGATCGCCTTCTACCAGTTCGGGAACTGGAAGGACGAGGGGGGCACACGACACAAGCCAGGCGCATGTGCCGGAGGGCCGGCAGCAGGCGGCCCGGTGGCCGTTGCCGTCGCCGTCAAGCCCAGTGCCCGGTTCGTGTACCACAAGCCCGCCGCGGCCCCCGCGGCTCCAGCCCCAGCTCCGCCCCCCGCTCCGCCGCCAGGGGGCGGCACGACGACGGCGCCCGTCGACAAGCCGGGCGACGCGTGCAAGACGACGACCGTCAGCAAGGGTTACGAGATCGGCACCCCCGGCGTCTTCAACGACGCCATGATCTGCATCCCGGACCCTGCTTACCAGATGGTCTTCTGACCGCCCGCGCCATTCACCGTCACGACGAGGATCCCATGACCATCCGCTCCAGCATGATCGCCTTCGGTCGCAAGCCCCAGGCACACCCCCAGGCCCGATACCTCGGGACATCTCCCACGCCCGTGGCGCCCCCAGCGGACGCGTGCAGCGTCACGGCCTGGTACGACGACCCTCCGCTCGACCCCAAGACGAACAAGCCCACGGGGGGCATGGCGACCTCGACGATGGCCTACCTGGTGATGGGCGTGCCGGCGGTGGTCGGCGCGGCGCTCGGGGCGCTGCTCTGGAAGACGCACCGCGTGGGCGGCGGCGCCATCGGAGCCGTCGTCGGCTTCGGCGCCGGCGTCGGCGTGACGAGCTACGAGTACATGCAGTGGAAGGCGGCCGGCGGCTCGAAGCACATCAAGGGCACCTGCGACGCTGCCGGCGCTGCCCCCACCGCTTCTGCCGAGGCGCCTCCCCCCAGCGCCGAGGGCGGCGCAGAGGGCTGACCGGTGCTGTTCGCCACACATCTCGGAGCCGTCCCTCTCGGGGATGGCGCGCACTGCCTGCCGACGCACACGTACGCGACGACGGACGGGATGTGCCACGCGCCGGAGGACTACCCTGGGAAGTCGCCCAGGGTGATGGCGCCGAGCTGCGACAACGGCGGCGTCTGGATGGCCGACGAGGGCGTGTGCGAGTACACGGGGCCGAGCGGGTACGAGGGCAGCCAGACGGGCCAGGGCGTCCAGCCTCACCCCGAGAACGCTGCCAAGGCGCTGTCCTGCATCGAGGCCGGCGGCTGGTGGAGCGACACGCCGCCGGCCTGCCACGATCTTCCTGGACCGTCCACCCCGGCCGAGTCGGGCGGCAGCAGCAAGTACATGTACATCGCTCTCGCGCTTGGTGTTCTGGGCGGAGCCGGATACCTTCTCTACAGGAGCTACAAATGAGCATTGCAAGCATGACGCAGACGTTCGGCCGGCGCCCCGCCTTCGTCGGTGGCTGCGGCCCTGGCGCTCAGATGAACATCGGAGCGGACCAGACGGGCTCGGTCGAGGGCCTTCGTCGGAGAGATCTCTACCTGACGGACGACGCGCCGCTGGGCACCCTGGGGGGCTGCGGGGACGTGACCGGTGCCGGGTGCCTCGGCTTCACGCCCGAGCAGCAGAAGAACATCGACGGCAACGTCACCGCGATGCGAGGCGCGCTCCTGTTCGGGCTCACCTGGGCGGCGCTCGCGACCGTCTCGATGGCCGTCAGCGCGTACCACGGGTACAAGCGCAACGACTCGGTGGGCTGGGCGCTCTGGTGGGGTTGGATGGGCTCCATGTTCCCCGTCGTCGTGCCGGTCATCGCCATCGCGCAGGGCTACGGCGTGCGCGAGCGCTCGGGCAACCCGACGCATCGCAGGGTGCGCCGCTCGAACCCGGTGTCGCGCAAGAAGAACTTCGTGTCCCCCACGCCGCGAGCTCGGGTGGCGGGGCATTCGCCCTACGTCGTGCGCGACGCGGACGGTCATGTCTGGGCGAGGCGCGAGACCGAGAGGGAGGCGAAGCAGCTCGCGAGCGACGCGAACAAGCGCGGCTACGATCCGCCGTACACGGTCCGGATGGAGAACCCGAAGAAGAGCAAGGTGAGGCGCGCGTGAACGCTCTCCGCAGCTTCGGTCGCCCGCACGCTCTCGCCGGCCCGCTCGACGGGCTGGCGGACGGGCTCGTCGCTCAGATCCAGGGCTCCGCTGCCTGGCATCAGATGGCGGACTCCACGGCCGACCAGGTGTACGACCGGGTCCGCTCGCGCTTCGAGGCCGACAAGGAACAGATCGCGAACGAGATCATCGCCGTCGCGACCCCAGGCGTGAAGCAGCTCGCGAGCGACACGATGGACGCCGAGCGAGGCAAGATCATCCCGATCGCCGTCGCGGGCATGCTCACCACGATCGTCGGCACCTGGCTTCTGGTGCGGTACGCGGGGAACAGGGGATGAACTCACTCGACCGCCTCCGAGGTTTCGGGCGCCCGGCCATGCTGTCTGGCGTGACCGACGATCTCGTGGCCGAGATCAAGAACTCCGACGCCTGGAACCAGATGATCGTCTCGGCGACGGACAAGGCGTACGGAGAGATCCGCGTGCTCTTCGAGGCCGACAAGGAGCGGCTGGCGAGCGACGTCATCTCGGCGGCAGCGCCTGGGATGAAGCAGCTCGCGACCGAGACGCTCTCCGTGCTCGAGCCCCAGGCGAAGCAGGCGCTCTACGACATCTTCGACGACGCCGCGACGCAGGCTCGCATCGGGCAGACGACGAGCGAGGTGCGGAGCACGTTGATCAAGGTCGGCCTCGCGGGCATCCTCCTGACGGTCACGGCCACCTGCGTGGGGACCTTCCTGATCGTGCGCTATGCGGGGCCGCGGTGAACTGGCTTCAGCGCAGGTCGTGGAGCTCCCTGGGGCTCCCAGGCGACGACTTCGAGCTGGAGGCGAAGATGGCGTGCGCTCCTCACGGCGGCGTCACGAGCTTCCAGCAACCGAATCCAGCCACGCCCGACAACGACAGATCCTGGTCCGCCTACTGCGCCGACATCTCGAGCTGCACGGGCATCGACGGGGAGGTGACCTGCGCTGGCCCCATCGCGTTCCCTGAGCCGTCGCACGCCGGGGAGCCGTGCGTGAGCGGCCTCATCCAGGGCGTGTACAACAACGCCGGGAAGTGCGTCGACCACAACACGTTCTGCCTCTCGCAGGGCTACGAGGGCGGATGGGACGGCAAGCAGTGCGTGGCGATCCAGCCGCCGAACCTCATCCCGTTCCAGCAGACGACCGCGCCCGTCCACGGCATGCTCACGTACGCCCCGCCCAAGCCAGGAGCAGGGTGCGGACCGGGCGGCAAGGGCATCGTCGACGCGCATCTGAAGTGCGTGATGCCCAAGGACGGACCCGGACCCGGACCCGGACCTGGCCCCGGCCCCGGACCTGGACCCGGCCCAGGCGGTCACGAGCAGGAGCCTGTCGCCACGTCGAGCAGGTGGCCATGGATCGTCGCGGCGGTGGCCACGGTGGTTGTCGTCGGTGGAGCTGTCGCGTACTCAAGAAAGAAGGATTGAATCATGTCGCGCTACCAAGGATTTGCTGTGGGTGCGGTCCCATCGGGCGAGGCGTCATCCGCCTGCGGCCCCCACGGCGGCGTCGCGAACTACGTCGAGGGCGACTACGACTGGACGGCCACCTGCACGGACGGTTCGACGTGCCACGGCGGGGCCGAGCAGGAAACGACCTGCAACGCGGCTGCGCCGCCGACGACCGACGCGGTCATCGCCTGCCAGTCCCGTGGCGGCATCACCGGCTACAAGGCGGGCGACTACGACTGGACGGCCATCTGCGCGGACGGTTCGACGTGCCACGGCGGGGCCGAGCAGGACACGGCCTGCACCGCGGCGCCGACGCCGCAGACGGAGGCGGAGAAGCTCGCCGTCAAGAACCAGAACTGCGTGGTGGTCGGGCATGCTGGATGGGATCCGGCCACAGGCGGGTGCTACGACAAGTACCTCGACGGCAGGTGCGACTTCTACACTGGCCTGCCTGCCAACAGCGCGAGCAACAGCTACGGCCTCTACAACGCCGCCGGCGTTTGCGGGCAACCCTACGCCTACCGAGGCGACGCGTGCGTCACCCCCGCGGGGGCTCCTGGGACGTACGACCGCGACGTGTCGTCCCCGACGCCCGCGGCCTGTGTGGCCGACGCAGCCCCAGGGCCAGGAGCGATGACGGCGACGCCCGGAATGGCGGCCGTCCTGACGACGACGAAGGCGCAGCCGGGCTCCCCTCCCCCGCCCCCCCTCACGCAGTTGCCGGGGCATCCGGCGACCCCGCCGGCCACCACCCCCCCCGCCCCGGCCCCGCCCGCGAGCAAGTGGCCCTGGGTCGCGGGCTTCGTGGTGCTCGCGCTCGGCGGCGCGCTCGTCTACTCGCAGATGGGCAAGACGAGCAAGACGAGCAAGAAGAACGAGGACGAGGACGAGGGGTGATGACCACGGAAATGGGGGGGGTCGAGGAGCCAGCGAAGCCTGCGCCAAGCGAGCTCGATGGCGCCACGCAGGCCCTCCTGGCGCAGCTCAGCGAGGAGAATTTCGAAGCGCTCCTGGCCGCCGGTTTCGAGGGGGCGCTCGTGGGCATCGGTCGTCGCCCTGGTCAGCCAGCGCTGGCGATATACAGCCGCGGGAAGTGCCTGGAGATCCTGATGGACGGCGACGACGACATGACGCTCGATGAGGCCGCGGAATACTTCGACATCAACGTGAGCGGCGCGTGGCTGGGCGAGCACACGCCCATCTTCGTCGATTTCGAGAGTCCCGAATGAGAGGGCGAAACCCAGGCAAGCGTCGCGGCGCCGTGGCCGTGGATCCCGAGGACGCGCAGTTCCTGCCCCCCGTGGCCGCCGCGCTGCTCGGCTGGTTCGGCTCGCGGCTGCTCGCGGCGACCGACGTGCTCATCTGGCCGACGGCGGACATGTCAGGCATCGCCGAGGGGACGAAGCACGTGCGCCTCGCGTTCAAGGGGCCGGCTCTCGCCATCGAGCGCAACGTGTACGCGCGGGACATGATCCCCAACAAGAACCTCCACACGGAGATCAGCCTCCAGCACGCGCTCGGCTTCGAGGCCCAGGGCGTGGGGGAGCGCGGGCGGATCTACGGGATCCAGGGCGAGCTCGGCCAGCAGCTCGACTCCGACGACACGCAGTACGCTGAGCTCCTGCGCGTCGTCGGCGAGTACGCCGGCGTCGCCCTGGAGAAGCAGTACGGCAGGGGAGTCGTCGTGGAAGCCGGCCTCATGCCGCTCGAGGGCGCGCCGCTCGAGCCCTACTACAGCGCCAGGAAGAAGGCGTGGCAGCCGCCAGGCCAGCCGCCTCCGACGCTCGCGCAGGACGAGCGCGGCGTGCTCGCCGGGCCGCGCGCGGACCTCTGTCGGATGTTCTCGCGGGTCACGAGTTGCTCGCCGGCCATCGTGGCGGTCCAGCTCGGTGGCCGGGGGGCGTTCGTGGAGGATGTCGACTCTCACGACGTCTTCACCACGAGCCGCAAGAACGGCGACTTCATGGTGGCGCACTCGACGGTGCCGAATCCCGAGGCCGCGCAGCTCGTCCGCGATTGCGGCGGCTGGCTCTTCCCGTCGCTCGGCGTGGGCCTCGTGCCGTCGGTGACGTTCGGGCCCCTCTGCCTCTTCGCGAGCGTCGACCTCGTCCTGAGCGGCCTCAAGCCGTACCGCACGGGTCGCGGCGCCTGGCCGGTCCATGTCTACGACACGGACGTGTGGACGATGAAGTCGCAGCACCTCGACGCGGCGGCCCGGACCCTCTACCGGCAGCTCACGGGCACGTACGACGAGTCCGAGGCTGCCACGTACGGCGCGATGGGCGGCGGCGGGGCGCACCAGTGGATCCTCGGCGCTCCGACGTCGCTCTCGACCTGGGGCCCGAGCGAGGACGAGGTGCTGGTCATCACCTCGACGAGCGTGCTCGCGCGCGAGCTCGCCGCCCGCTGGAACATCTGGGCGTACCGCGACGGTGGGGCAGCGGGAGTTCTCGATCGGTACGCGTTGACGAAGCACCGCTACCCCTACCTCGAGGCGAAGGTGAACAGCCTGGTGGACGCCTCGTGCTGGCAGGTGGCGGTGTGCCCGAAGACGTGGGAGCCGCTCTGTCGCTCGTACATGCGTCAGACGGGCATCAAGGCGCCGCTGCTCACCGTGCCCGATCCGCCCTCGGTCGCGCGGCACAAGACCGATCACTGGTCGCTCCACGGCGTGGGCAACGACGTGGACGAGACCCACGCCTACTCGCAGACGGTGGCCGAGGCCGTCGTGGCCTTCGCCAAGCGCGAAGGGCGCATCCGGACGTACCTCCGGCCCTGACCCTCATGAGCGCCCCCCGCCGTCGGCTCCCCGTGGTCCAGCAGCCAACGCCGGCCGAGGTGCTCTTCGAGCCTCCGTTCGCCAACGGCTCGCGCAAGGCGTGCATGAACTGCGGGCTCTTCGTGGAGTCCCAGCCGACGACGTGCGTGATCCACGGGGAGCTCCAGGTCGCCTGGGACGCGATCTGCGGCTACCACGTCGCCGGCCGCCCGATGTCGCCCAGGACGGCGCGCGAGCTCGACTTCGCCGTGATCGCGCCGGCGCTCAGCGGCCTGGAGCGCGTGCCTGGCGGCACGAGCTGCGACATCTGCGCTCACTACCGGCGCATCGACCGTGAATCGGGCACCTGCGTGGCGGTCTACCAGGAGCCCGTCGTGGCCGCGCGAGCGTGTTGCTCGCGCTGGACGAAGTAGACTGGGCTGCGTCGTCGGGTATCATCGCCCCATGTCCAGACGTATCCACAGCGTCGTTCTCGGCGAGCGGCTCAGCTCCATCGCGGCCCTTCACGGCGTGTCGGTGTCCGACATCGTCGCCGCGAACCCGCACAAGCCTCGCCTGCAGCTCCAGAGCGGCGCCGTGGTCTTCGCCTCGCTCGGCTCTGGCGAGCGGCTCGTCGTGCCCGTGGGGCTCGGCGCCGACCCCGCCACGCCGCAGGCCTGTCCCTCGGACAAGCCGTACCCCGACGGACAGGGGAACTGCTACGCCCTCGCGCAGCTCAATCAGATGTGCGCCAACGAGGCGCTCCCGGTCGATGCTGCCTCGGGGTGGCAGCGTACGTTCGCCTCGTTCGAGCCAGGGCTGCCCAACCCGGACGATGCGCACCGGTGGCACGGCTGGGCACCCAGCGCTCCCGGTCAGCCCTCGTGGGGGCTCGAGCCGGCGCACTGGGACACCGATCACCAGACCTGTACCCAGACGTTCATGGCGGCCACGTCGAAGGCGGCCTACGACAAGTCCTGGGAGAAGGGCGGCGGACCCTATGTCGGGCAGTTCCGCCAGCTCCCTGGGAGCTCCTCGGCCACGTACTTCGTTCCTCCAGCGACGCGCCGCAACTGGAAGCCGACGCCCGTGGCCATGGCCTACGCCATGCCGAACACCGGCACGGGAGTGAAGAGCGACGCCCTATGCGCCGTCCCCGGCCAGGCCTGGAACCCCTCCACCGGCAAGTGCGAGTACCCCCCCTGCGGCCCAGGCATGCAGTGGAACGTCAACGAGAACGCGTGCGTCCCGAAGGTCCCCAACCAGTGCCCAGGGAACCAGTCCTACGACCCGAAGCTGAAGAAGTGCGTCTCGAAGACGAAGACGGTCTTCGGGCCCGCCTCCGGGGGCGGTCCAGGTTCCGGAGGTGATCCAGGCCCAGCCTCCACAGCCAGGGTCGCGACGCCCACCTCTCGAACCCCCACGATCAACCGGCGGCCACCGTCGTCGGGGTGAGCAAGCCGAGTAGTCTCGATCTTCAAGGTGTCGAGATACCTCTGACCCGACGGGCCCATCCCGATGCCTGTCTCGATCTTCAAGGTGTCGAGATACCCCTGGAAACCTCTGGACCCGACCGGCGTGGAACGTGGTTCGTCTCGATCTTCACGGCGCCGAGATGCCCCTGCGACGGCCAGCACCACGAGCCCCGTTCCGGTGCACGGCGGTGTCTCGATCTTCATGGTGCCGAGATGCCCCTGCGACGCGATCAACTTGCCAATCACGATGGCTGCCGTCACGACGTCTCGATCTTCACGGCGCCGAGATGCCCCTGCGACGGGGGGCCGCGCGCGTCCGCCCTCGCAAGCCAGGCCGGTCTCGATCTTCACGGCGCCGAGATGCCCCTGCGACGTGCCGCAAGCGAAATGATACGCGTGACACACTCGGTCTCGATCTTCACGGCGCCGAGATGCCCATGCGACTCGCTCACGTAGGCGGTCCGTCTCGATCTTCACGGCGTCGAGATGCCCCTGCGATCATGGCTGCGCCTCCTCCCAGGCCTTCAGAGCCTTGTAGTCGCCGCCCAAGAGCAGGAACTGCGTGCCCGCGGGGGTGAGTCGGAGCGTGCGGCCGAGGGTTCCGACGACGAAGCCCTCGGCGCGGAGGGAGAGGAGCCGAAGGCGGAGATGTGACGCGTTCGGCTCGGGGTAGATCTTGAAGCTGCGGAGGGCTCCGGTGCGGACGGCTTCGAGCATGGTCAAGCGTGCTGTCAGGTTCGGATCCGGATCCTTGGTCTCTCCTGGTTGCGGTTGTCGAAGGCCGCTCACGGCAGATACCCGACGAAGCCCTTCCAGTCCTTCGCGTCGAAGCACTCGAGCGTACTCACCAAGGCGTGCAAGCTCGTGGTGCACCGAGATGGGATGGTTACGCCCGCTTCTCGAGCGGCGGCTCGGCGTCCCATGAAGGTGTCATCCAGCCGCTTGGCCGCAGTGATGGCGCACGACTGGATGTCGGCCTTGGAGCGCTTGTTGAGCTCAATGGCCACCAGTTCGCCGTACAGGCGCCACGGGTCGTACTCCTCCGGTAGCTGCGAGTCGCAGATGAGGTGGACCAGGTTGTAAGCGGCCGTGGTGATCCTGCTGTCGCAGCACTTCCGCAATGCGGTGTGCAGGCACATGCAGACGTCGTTGCCTCGGATGTCTTCGATCTTCTTGTCGTTCATGGGGTCTCCTTCGGTTGTCGAACGTCGAGTGACGCGCGCCCACACCATGATGGCGCACGTGTCGCAGGCGTTGGACGTGGGCACAGGGGGCATGGGCGCGGGCGGGGCGTAGGCAATGGCCTCCAGGCTCACGCGACCCTCCCGCGCGGGAACGGGATCAGCGGAGAGTCCGTTCTCAGGAAGAGCGGGTGGCCCGGCGACCCATCCTTCGTGATCGAGAGCGCGAAGAGCTTCTCGCGCCACGGGCGGAGCATCTCGAGCACGTCGCTGGAGCGCCGCTCAAGGAGCGCCCGAGCTCGCCCGAGCTTGGTGGGTGGACCCCAGCCGAGGATGACCGGCGCGCCCGCGACGGTGGCGCGCTGGACGGCCATGCGGATGTGCGTGTTGTTCTCGGGGCCCACCGGGTCGGTCGCCGTCGGGAGCGCCTTGGGGTCGGTGGCTCGCCACGCGAACAGGTTCACCACCTCGAGAAAGCCCGCGCCGTGATGCCGCGCGATCGTCATGCACTTCCGGATCGTCGGGTCGTCGTTCTCGGCGTCCGCCGTGCTCGGATTGAGCATGACGAAGACGATCGGTCCTCGACCGCTCATGATCGTCGGAGTGTCGCGGGTGAGCGAGTAGCGGTACCCCATCAGCGGAGCCACCCCTCGACCTGCGAGACCTCCTTGTCGTCGAGCTCCTCCTCGACCGCCTCCGAGCCGCGCGCTCCGAGGGCGATGACCGCCTTGCGCACATCGAGCTTGATCTTGGTTTCCGCGACGTGCTCCGCCAAGATGGCGGCAGCCCCCGGGCGTTCCATGAACGCTTTCACCAGCTTCTCGTCCCACTTGCCGGACGGCGACAGGTTCCTCAAGTAGTCTATCGCACAGTCGGTGAGGGCCTCTGCCTCCTTGTCCCCGGCCTCGCTCACGTCTTTCACGTGGGGCGGGGCCGCTGCGCCTGGTCTGCGCGCGGCGCTCGCGGGTGCTTTCTGTCGGACCACCACCTCCCCCACTCGTTGTCGTACCAGCGGCGCGACCGTGAGCTCGAAGGTCTCGAACATGTGCTCCCCGAGCGCCCGTGCCTCCTCCACCGTGAACGTCACCTCGGTCGTCGAGTCGTCGTAGGCATCGCCACTCTCTTCATCGTGGAAGCCTACGAACGTCGCGACGCAGTATTCGTCGTCTTCGTCGAGCCACGCCGGAGATCGGGCCGGGAGACGACGCATGGCCTCCAACCGCATTGTCTTCTTGAGAACGCTCATGTGAACCTCCTGGTTGATCGGAACCGTCACCGCAGCACGTCGTCGCCCGCCGCATTCCTCGTGTGTGCCCGTGCAAACTTCGTGACAGCATCGAGCAGGGCGGCGTCCGACCGGCCGTCGCTCACGTCGCTCGCGGCGCGGTCCATCGCAGCGCGCACCACGCCGAGGACGAGCCCCGCGGCCTCGCTTGAGAGGTGGGCGTCGGTCCCCGTCTCCACAGCGTGGCGAAGCGCGTAGAGCGTGCCGACGGCCTTGGGCTCGAAACCATTCACGTTCCCATCGTCGCGCTCACGCTCGGCCTGCTCCTGACAGCGCTCCGCCGCTGTCAGGAGCAGGCGTTTGGCCGCCACCGCCAGAGGTTCGCCGTCGCTGGCGCCGAGGGCCGCCCGCGCCTCCGTCACGAAGCCGCCAAGCTCGCGCGCCACGTGCATGTACATATCTCGTTCGCTTTTCAGCGCGCCGTAGGTGCGGCTGTTCGTCTTGTACGCCTCGCGCATCTCCTCGAAGCGTTTCCAGGCCGTCGCCGCCGCCGTCTCGGCCGCCTCG
>Ga0315287_10007657_pt1 | contig 10839 bp, 9 predicted proteins | sample YL17G11_0_MG_FD_205037 | JGI IMG/M metagenome (GOLD analysis project Ga0315287, IMG submission 205037) | Sediment microbial communities from Yellowstone Lake, YNP, Wyoming, USA - YL17G11_0 | ecosystem: Environmental > Aquatic > Freshwater > Lake > Sediment | place: USA: Wyoming | collected...
CGGTTCTCCTCCTCGGCCATGGCGGCCACGAACGGACGGGCGTCCTCGCCCAGCGACTCACCCGACATGCGCCCGGCGACAGCCATCATCACGTCGACGACGACAGTCGCGTCGGTCTCGACGACGGCATCGCAGTACACCTGCAGGTAGGTGAACGGCCAGGTCTCGTCGAGCACGCAGAGGCTGACCTTGCCGTTGCGGGCGACGGCCTTGGCCTTGGCCCGGCCGCCCATGGTGGCGACCAGCAGTTCGTCGTCATCGGTCGGCACGTAGTAGACGATCGACATGGCCGGCCCGTCGGCGCGACGGCCATAACCGAGCACGCACGTCCGATGGGTGCGCACGAACGTCCGTCGCTCGGACGGCCGCATGTCCCGGTCGGTGGGGGCGATGAAGGGGTCAGCCAGGGGAAGGATCTGCACGGGTGCTCACTTTCTGATGGGGTCGGTGCGTCCGGGCAGCAGGGTGGCGATGAGGCCATCCACGTGACGGTCGATGACAGCGGCTGACGCCGGGTCGGCCTCGAGCAGCAGGCGGGCCTCGGCGATGTTCAGGTAGGGCAGCGACGCTGCGCCGATGAGCACGTAGTGGATCAACGAAGGGTCGATCGGCGCGGCAATACCGGCGTCCTGCAACTGCGTCCAGATCGTGCGGAGCTCGAGGTAGCGGGGCCGGACGTGAGTGTCGGTGAGCCACGTGAGCCGCTCGCTCGGCGACCCCGACTCGTGGGTCATGATCTGGTGGAGCTGAGGTCGGGCCGCCGAGAACTCGACGAGACGCCGAACGACGTTGGCGAACGTCTCGGCGACGTCGGCGCCCGGTTCGAGATCACCGAGCGCCTTCGAGAGTTGGGCGAAGAGGTGGTCGACGGCGGCCCGCCACAACTCGGCCTTCGTGGCGAAGTGGTAGTTGATCTGCGGCTGGTGGGCATCGACCCGCTCGGCGATCGATCGCGTCGAGGCGCCTTCGAATCCCTTCTCGCCGAACTCGATGATGGCCGACTCGAGCAGCAACTCGCGGATGTTGTCGCGGTCGCGACGGGTGCGGGGCGGTGCCGGACGGTCGGATCCGACTTCTGCTTGGGTCACGACCCGGAGTCTAGGGTATTATCGACCGCTAACAGAGGAGTGGGGAATGAAGCTCGCAAACGTTGACGGCCGCGCGACCATCGTCCGGGGCGAGACAGGGATCGACATCGCGATCGCGTCCGAGGGTCGCTTCGGGCCTGGCGTCCAGTCGCTCTATGACCAGTGGGCCGAGTTCCTCGCCGTCGCGCCGCACCTCACGACCGAAGGCGGCGGTGTCATCGACGAGGCTCGGCTCGGTTCTCCGGTACCGGCCCCGCGCCAGGTCTTCGCCATCGGCCTGAACTACCGCTCGCACGCCGAGGAATCGGGCATGGACCTGCCCTCCTTCCCGGCGACCTTCACCAAGTTTCCGGCGAGCCTGTCGGGCCCCTTCGACGACATCGAGATCGCGTTCGACATGGTCGACTGGGAGGTCGAGCTCGTGGCCGTCATCGGCATGCGGGCCCACCATGTCGACGAATCCGATGCGTGGTCACACGTCGCAGGGCTGACGGTCGGCCAGGACATCTCGGACCGCGCGCTGCAGTTCGCCGCCGGCGCCCAGTTCTCGCTCGGCAAGTCTCGGCTGGGGTATGGACCCATCGGTCCGTGGCTGGTGACGCCCGACGAGTTCGACGATCCCGACGACCTCGAGCTCGGGTGCTCGGTGAACGGCGAGACGGTCCAGCTCGGTCGCACCAGTGACCTCGTGTTCACCATCCCCGGGCTGATCGCCGATCTGTCGTCGGTCCTGCCGCTGCTGCCCGGTGACGTGATCTTCACGGGCACACCGGCAGGCGTCGGCATCGGCCACCAACCGCCACGGTTCCTTGGCGCGGGAGACATCCTCACGAGCTGGGTCGAAGGGATCGGCTCTATCCGCAACACCTGCGTCGCCCCGAACGGGCACTGAACCCGAACGATTCTCCGCACATCGACGAGCACTGGGAGCACCGATCATGAACCGTGACCTCGAGGTCAGCTACATCGGAATCGAGGTGGACGACCCCGCTTCGTACACCGACTTCTTCAGCCACGTCGTCGGTCTCGTGCCGGGCCCGCCCACGAGCAGCGCTGCACTGAGCTGGACCAACGACGCGGCTGCGCATCGTGTCATCCTCGAACAGGGTCCCGCCAACGACGCGGCCTACGTCGGCTTCGAGGCCGCCGACGACGAGGCCTTCGATACCATCAGCTCCCGCCTCGCGGCAGCCGGGTTCGAACTGACACCGGGCACCGAGAAGGAGGTGACGGCCAAACGGGTCGAGCAGCTCGGTCATGTGGCGGCGCCGTGGGGCACGCGCATCGAACTGGTCACCGGGCTCGAACGCACCGACAGGCCGTTCCACGCTCCGCTCGTCGAGGGCGGCTTCTTCACCGAGGGGGTCGGGTTCGGCCACGTGGTGTTCGCCGCTCTGCCGTTCGAGGAGGCTCACCGCTTCCTGATCGACGGGCTCGGGATGGGCCAGTCGGACTGGATCGAGACCGAGATCATGGAAGGCGTCGACCTCGAGGTGCGCTTCTACCACTGCAACCCCCGGCACCACACCGTGGCGCTGGCCCGGGCACCGTTCGAGATGCCGCAACTGCTCCACCACATCATGTTCGAGACCAACGAACGCGACGACGTCGGCCTGGCCTTCGACCGGGCCTGGAACTCGGGGCTACCGATCGCCAACGGGCTCGGCCGCCACGACAACGACGAGATGTTCAGCTTCTACGTCGTGTCGCCCGGTGGCTTCCAGGTCGAGATCGGCTACGGCGCCCGCACGATCACCGACGACTGGTCCGAGAACCGACGCTACGACCGCATCAGTTCATGGGGCCATCAACCGGTGCAACGGCCATGACCGGCGCCGAGCCCGAGAGCCCGCGTCTGTTCGACGTGGCCGTCGTCGGCGCCGGCCCGGTCGGCTGTGCCCTGGCCCTGCTGCTCGCCGACCGTGGCCGCCAGGTCGTGCTCGTCGAGCGATGGCCAGAGCCCTACCCCCTGCCGCGTGCCGTGCACTTCGACGACGAGACCGCCCGGATCCTGCAGGCGTGCGGTCTTGGCCCGGTACTCCCCTCGCTCTCCGAACCGGCCGACGTCTACGAGTGGCAGAACGCCGAAGGGGTCCCGTTGCTGCGCCTCGGCACGAGCGGGGCCGGTCGGTCGGGTTGGCCCAGCGCCAACATGTTCAACCAGCCCGACCTCGAAGCAGAGCTGCAGGCCGTCGTCGATCGACACCCGCACATCGACCTGCGGCGCGGGCTCGAGGCGGTCGCCGTCGATGATCTCGGCCCCGAGGTCCTCCTCACCGCGGACCCGGCGACCTCGACCGAAGGCAACGCGGTCGAGGGCACGATCCTGCGGGCGCGCTACCTGGTGGGGTGCGACGGAGCCAACAGCTTCGTGCGCCGCGCCATCGACGCGCCGATGGAGGACCACGGCTTCTTCTTCGACTGGCTGATCGTCGACGTCCGGCTCCACTCGCCCCGCATCTTCGATCCGTCGAACTTGCAGATCTGCGATCCCCGTCGCCCGACGACCGCCGTCTCGGGAGGTCCGGGGCGAAGGCGGTGGGAGTTCATGTGCCTTCCCGGCGAGGACCTCGACGCCCTCGACGAAGAGGACCGGGCGTGGGAGCTGCTCGAACCGTGGGACGTCACCCGCGACAACGCCACCATGGTGCGCCACGCCGGCTACCGCTTCCAGGCCCGGTGGGCCACCACCTGGCAGCGGGGCCGCGTGTTCCTTGCCGGCGACGCCGCCCACCAGACGCCGCCGTTCGCCGGGCAGGGCATGTGCGCCGGGCTCCGCGACGTCGCCAACCTGGCCTGGAAGCTCCACCTTGTGCTCGACGACCCCGCCGCCGCGGCAGTGCTTGCGACCTACGACGTCGAGCGGATCCCGCACGCCGCGGCCGTGATCGGCTTCGCCATCGAGCTCGGCAAGATCATCTGCGTTCCCGACCCCGACGAGGCGGCCGCGCGCGACGCGGCCATGGCCCCCACCGTTTCTGACGGGGCGGTGACACCGGGTGCACCCATGCCATCCCTCGATGGAGGCATCCTCGCCCTCGGCACACCGGGGGCCGGCGACCTGTTCGTCCAAGGGGTCGTCTCCGACGGGCGCGAACGAGGCCGCTTCGACGATCTCTTCGGGGCCGGGTGGGCCCTCGTGTCCACCGCCGCGACCGTCGCCGATGTCCCGGCCGACCTCATCGAGTGGTTCGAGTCGATCGGCGGCGTGGTGGCCATCGTGGGGCCGTGCGGCATCGTCGACGACGTCGAAGACCAGTACACGACCTGGTTCGCGGACCACGGTGCCAGCGCGGTCGTGCAACGGCCCGACTTCTACGTCTTCGGTTCGGCGCCTTCGCCCGACGACCTGCGCCGGCTACTCGAAAACCTCCGGTCGCAACTGTCGGGAAGCCCGCCGCCCGCCGAAGGCGACGCACCTATCGGGTGACCGGCCCGCCCACGGGCTCAGCGCACCGCGTGCCGGCTCACCGGCACCGCAGTCCCCCGTTACGAACCGGCCTTGGCCCGAGCGAGCCGACCGGCGTCGCGGCGCTCGCGCAGCCGCTGCCCACGGCTCCATTCCATGGCATCGAAGTCGGGGGGGTCGGGCTGGATGTCGGCGGGGTCGGCGAGGGCCGTGCCCATGATCATCTCGATCAGCAGCGGCCGGTCCAGTATCTCCCCCGCGCAGTTCACGCCGCCCACCATGGTGCCGGCGATCCCGTGGCCCGAGGCCGTGTTGGCGCCGACCAACCAGAGACCGTCGATCTCGGTGCGGTGCTGGGGACGGTTGGGGCCCGACTGCTCCGGCGAGTGGACATAGCCGTAGCTGGTCCCCCCGGTGGAGAGCGTGTATCGCTCCTGGGACAACGGCGTCGCCGTCTCGATGTGCACGACGTGGTCGCGCAGGCTGTCGCCGCCGAGCTGGTCGCCGAGGACCTGGTCGGCGGCGTCGATGAGCGCGTCGGTCAGTTCGGCCTTGCGGGCCCGGTACTGCTCGGTGCGCCGGTAACTGCCCCCATCGGCGGGCGAACGCTCGACGCCCCACCAGTCGAGGCCTCGGGGCGCCAACGTCATGATCTGCAGATTGGTCTGACCCGAGGGGCACAGATGCCCGTTGTCGGGGTCCTTGCGCGATGCCATCGCGATGTAGGCGAAGGCCTGACCGTCTTTCATCTCACCGGCGTCGAGTGACTCGTACAGGCCGTCGGTCTCGTAGCTCGGAAACACGAAGTAGTTGGTGTTGGGACCGTCGCGAAGGTCGACGTCGACCACCAGGTAGACGCACACGAGGCCCAGAGTCATCTGCGCCTCCTTCGTCCACTGCACGGTGGCCGGGTCCCAGTGCTGTTCGCCCACCAGACCGAACACGGTGCGGGCGTGGTCGGCGTTGGAGATCACGATCTCGGCGTCGATGGTCGACCCGTCGACGAGACGCACCCCGGTCGCCCGGCGGTCTTCGACCACGATCTGCTCGACTGGCGTCAACGTGCGGATCTCACCGCCGAAAGACTCGATGACCTGGATGAGCCGGGCCGGGATCATCTGCCCGCCGCCCTCGGGGTAATAGGCGCCGTTCATGTAGTGGTCGATGATGTTGGCGTGCATGATCACGGTGGTCTGCTTGGGCCCGCCGGCGTACAGGCCGGACCAGTGGTCGAGCACCGCCTGGCACCGCTGGGAGAGCTCGCCCTCGGAGAACAGCGCATCGAGTGGCCGGAAGGCCCACCGGTCGAACTCGGGGGTATCGACGCCGGGGATGAGACGAGACCGACTCTCGGCGGCTACCGAGCGGAGCGTCGCGACGACTCGCTCGATCCCGGCCCGGTCGCCGGGGAAGGCCTCGATGAGGCGATCCTGGTAGGTGTCCCAGCTGGCGGGGACGACGAAGTCGAGATCCGGGAAGCGCAACGTGTCGAAGCCATCGGGGTCGAGCGGCCGGAACACCATCCGGTCGCCGACGCCGAGCCCTCCGAAGATGGCCGGGAACAGCCCGCCGGGACCGCAATCGCCGATGTAGTGCACGCCGACGTCGAACTCGTACTCGGCGACCGTGCCGTCAGCGGTCTTGTGGTGGCGCCGGAACACCTGGGCGTTGCCACCCGCCAGATCATGCGCCTCGAGCACCAGCACCCGCCGGCCCGACGCGGCCAGGCACGCACCCGATGTGAGGCCGCCCGGCCCCGAACCGACCACTACGACATCCCACGTTTCGTCTGGCATGCGACCAGGCTCGCCCAAGTCGGGGCTACTGGCGAATCGTTCGGTTCGGGACGCCCACTACAAACCGTTGTCGACCCGGTCGGTCAGGACGGGCGTGCGTAGGTCTCGGCCGCGGTGCTCTCGAACTCGTAGCCCACGAACGTCTCGTCACCGACGATCCACGCGTCGTGGCCGGGTTCGATCGAATAGGCGTTGCCGGCAGTGGCATCACTTTCGGTGCCGTCGTCGTGAACGATGTGCATACGCCCAGATCCGACCACGCCCATATGTCGGACCTGGCAACTATCTCCACCCACGATGGGCTTGATGCACTCCGACCAGCGCCACCCGGGCTGCAACGTCATCCGTGCTGCCTTGCCCGACCCCAACTCGACCACTTCCACGACGGTCTTGTCGGGACTTCTGGTCTCGTCTGGCGAATCGAAGCTCTTCACAACCAGTCCAGTCATCGGATCCCCCTCAGAATCAATGCTCGATGGGGCTCGGTCACGGAAGACGCGCCTCCAATCGACGGATCCACCGTAACTCTCCCCTGGCGCCAGCACCTCGGAAACGTCTTCACTTCGCGGAGCGCCTGTCAAGTAGCTATGACACACTGACCGGGACTGGCGAACCGGAGCTTGAGGCAAGGAGACGGAGATGGCGAGATTCGTGTTGATGTTCCACGGCGGCGAGACACCCGAGGAACCATCGCCTGCCGTCATGGGCCTCTGGATGGCGTGGTTCGCCGAGCTGGGTGACGCGGTGGTCGACATGGGCGCACCGTTCGGCTCCGCCAAGACCGTCGCCTCGGACGGATCCGCCGGAGATGGCGCTGGGTCGGACCCGGCGACCGGCTACACGGTCATCGAGGTCCCAAGTATCGACGATGCGGTCGGGAAGGCGCGAGGATGCCCGGGGCTTCGCAGCGGTGGTTCGGTCAGGGTGTACGAGGCCATGCAGATGGGCTGAGGACACCTGCGGCCCACCTGTCCGACTTCGACGTGGAGTTTCCCGTCACTACCTGAGTGGAAGAGCGGCTGCGTAGCCCGAGGGCCTCACGCCGTCGCCACGCGGGAACCCTGAGCGACGCGACTTCTTGGTCAGTCGCGTGGCCGCCTGCTTCTCGACCTGACCACGGCGACGATGACCACGACGACGACAACGAAGGCCGCCGCGATCGCGATCCACACCAGGATCGGGGTTCCGCTTTCGGATGCGGCGCCGGCTGGGCCGATCGCGAGAACCGCAACGATGCCCGCGTGGTCGGTTGCGAAGCACACCCCACCGGCGGGGGCCGCGACACCGAGCTGTGTCGCTGCCGCGGCGGTGTTCCGCACCTGCTCGTCGCTCGAACAGGTCCACGTGCTCAGCCCGGAGGGCCACTCATTGCCGATCACCGACGAATCGAGCACCTGAACTCCGTTGCGGACAAACACGTAGTCGAGTCGATCGGTGAATCCCACCGGGTTCCCCATCTCCCGACCGACAGGGGCGCGTTGCGTGGAGGGTCCGGCAAGGGTCGCGTCGGCGCCCCAGCTGAAGAAGCGAGGATCGGTGGCATCTGGTCCGGCGTCGGTGAATCCGCGGTTGACCATGGACCAGTAGGAGTTGCACGAAGGGTCGGGGCAGGCGGCGCTGGCTTCGGGTTGACCGCCCGGGTTCGCCTGTCCGGCGGGTCGCGGATCGCGGGGATCGTTGTTGAAGTCGCCCATGACGACGAGCGGACCGGTGATCTGTTCATGGTCGGCGATGAGTTCACGCGCTTGCAGCACCGCGGCGGGCACCGAGTTCGGATTCCAGGTGGACTCGAGGTGGGTCGTGACCAGTCGAACGGTTGCCGATCCGACGGACATGTCGGCCCATGCGTAGCCGCGATGGATGGTGATGAAGCCGGGAACCACATCGGTGATCGTGTCGTAGGTGGCGGTTCCCACCGCGGTGATCTGGGCCGCGAGATCAGCCCGGACGGCCAGTACATCGGCGATGCGAAACCCGCATGAAGCCTGGTCGGACCCGAACAGTGGTTGGAATCGGCTGGGATCGTTGACGATCGTCAGCCCGACGATCGGTCCGAGCGTGTACTCGACGCTGACGGCGGTGTCGTCTCCAGACGCGGCGATGACGTACTCGGTGCCCGACGTCGCGGTCGCGTCCAGGAACTGCTTCGTGAAGTCGAAGATCGTCACCGGCTCGGTGTTCGCATCCTTCGTGCAGACCCATGTCGTCGCCTCTTGCAGGCCGATGACAGACGGTATGACCGCGGCGGTTTCCGCGGCGAGCAGTGCCGCTCGTGCACCGAAATCGGTCTGCCCAACCTGGTCCCACATGAACTGGGCGGCTGCCGTGGTATCGGGCATCAGTTTCAGTGCCTCACCGACATCGGCACCGAGGTACAGGTTGCGGCTCATGACGGTGATCTCGGGAGACTTGGCACCCGCCGGCGAAATCACCGTCATCGTGATGAGAACAGCGGTCGCCACGACGAGACCGAACGCACGACGCTTCATGGACCGATCCTCGGCGCCGGCGCACGATGCGTCCAGAGTCCTTCGTCAGTTTGTCGAACCCCGGTTCCGGCGAGATGTGCGAGGATCCACAAGACGTATGAGCCGAGGGGGGTATGGCGATGGCCGCGGAGTTTCCGAAGCAGCAGCCCGGTGTGATCTATCTCACCGAGGGCGGGTCAGAAACCGAGATCATGTACAAGTACGGGTTCGACCTTCCCGAGTTCGCCATGTTCCCGTTGCTCGACGAGCCTCGCGCGGTGGCCGAACTGCGCGGCATGTACGCCCGGTATCTCGACACCGCAGCTCGCCACGGCTTCAGTGCACTCATGGGCGGACTCGACTACCGAGCGAGTCCGGATTGGGGCTCGCAACTCGGATACTCGCAGCAGGCGCTGGCCGAGATGCAGCTGCGATCGATCGACTTCCTCCGCGACGTCGCCGAGCCGTACGAGGGGCAGCTGCCGTCAGTCCTGTACGTGGGCATCGTCGGCCCTCGCGGCGATGCCTATGAGATCGGCGGGGCCACCATCACCGCCGACGAGGCCGAGGAGTACCACGGTGAGCAGCTGGCCACGCTGGCCCGGGCCGAAGTCGACCTCGTCCAAACCTTGACCTTCAACAGCGTGCCCGAGGCGGTGGGTGTCGCCCGCGCCGCGGCGCGATGCGGTCTACCCGTCTCGATCTCATTCACGCTCGACAGCACGAGCCGGCTTCATTCGGGACCGACCCTCAAGGAAGCGATCGAGACCGTCGACGCCCTCGCCGGTGAGCACCGGCCGGCGTTCTACGGGATCAACTGCTCGCATCCGCTCGAGTTCATGCCTGCACTCGAGCCAGGTGACTGGTTCGAACGGGTCCGCTGCCTACGACCAAACGCCGCCGCGATGGACAAGATCGCGTTGTGCACCCTCGGTCACCTCGAGACCGGTGACCCGGTGGGGCTTGGTGGGCTCATGGGCGGCCTCGCCCAGCGGTACCCGCACCTCGACATCTGGGGAGGGTGCTGCGGCACCTGGGAGACCCACCTCGACGAGATCGCCCGCAACGTCAACGAGGCGCACGGCCGCGGGGGTTCAGAGCGCACGGGTGTCTGAGACCCCGACAACAGATACGACACCGGCAACGAAATCGGCCGTGGCCCGACCACGCGGTGGGCGTCGAGCGCGGGTGGTCGTCGCCGGCATGGGTGACACCGGCGTGCTCGTGGCCACCCGCCTGGCCCGCTCGTGCGAGGTCGTCGGCATCTCGACCCGACCCGCGCTCGTGAGCGGCCAGGAGCTGGGCAACCGCCTGACCGACCCCGAGCGTTGGCGGCGCAGCTTTCTCGTCCCCTACCGCCGGTTCCGCCGGCTCGACCACGCCCGCTCCGTCCACGGTCGGATCACCTCGGTCGACCTCGAGCACGCCGAGGTGCACGTCGAACGAGCCGATGGCAGCTCCGCGGTCGAGCCCTACGACGTGCTGGTGATCGCGACCGGCGCCTCGAACGGGTTCTGGCGCCACGACCGGGTCGAGGACCTGCGCTCGATCGATGCCGATCTCGCCGAGGTGACGGCCCGGCTCGACGCGGCCGCCACCATCGCCGTCGTCGGCGGCGGGGCGACCGGGGCCAGCGTCGCCGACAACCTGGCTCGCCGGGGTGGCACGCAGGTGCACCTGTTCCACAGCGGCGACCAGCCCCTGCCCGGGTACCACCCGAAGGTCCGACAGTGGATCGCCAGGAAACTCCAAGGCGACGGGGTCGTGGTCCACGCCGGCCATCGGGCGGTTGTGCCCGAGGGGTTCCTGGGCGATCGCCTGACCACTGATCCGGTGGCGTGGTCCACCGGTCAGCCGCCGTTCGAGGCCGACCTCACGCTGTGGGCGGTGGGCGGCGTGCGCCCCCACAGCACGTTCCTGCCCGCCGACCTGCTCGACGACGACGGCTTCGTCCGAGTCGACGAGCACCTGCGGGTGCCCGGCCATTCGAACGTGTTCGCCGTGGGCGACGTGGCGGCCAGCGACCCGCTCCGCAGCTCGGCCCGCAACTGGGGCTATCGGGTGGTGGTCGCCAACGT
>Ga0315287_10007659_pt1 | contig 10839 bp, 5 predicted proteins | sample YL17G11_0_MG_FD_205037 | JGI IMG/M metagenome (GOLD analysis project Ga0315287, IMG submission 205037) | Sediment microbial communities from Yellowstone Lake, YNP, Wyoming, USA - YL17G11_0 | ecosystem: Environmental > Aquatic > Freshwater > Lake > Sediment | place: USA: Wyoming | collected...
CTGAGCGACAGCACAACGAGGCCGGCCAGGTCGGCGAGTAACCGAAGGACGACTCGAGCCAACACGATCACGCTACGATCATGACAGAGGTCGGTGAAGGTCCCGCAACGGGGTCAGTTCGTCCCGGATCCAATATTTGCGGAGCACACCCCGATAGTCCGCCGGTCACGTCAGAAACCGCACGCGTTTCATGGAGTTGGAAGTGGTGGCCAGGGACGGAATCGAACCATCGACACGCGGATTTTCAGTACGACGGAGAGCCCGGTTCGGTGCGAGCAAGTCGAAGACCGGGAAGGGATTTCCGCCTGTCCGACCGAACCGCCCCTCGCGACCGAGCCCATCCCGAACCGGAACCGTGAGAACGCGCCTTAATTTTGCTGCGCCCCAACGCGGTCAACGGCTTACCGGTATCGCGACCGAACCTTTTCCGAACCGCGCGCCGAACGGGGCTTGCGGGTCGGCGAACTTAAAGTCTGAGGCGGTACTAACAGGTGAACTCGCAGGCGCGGGCCGACGCCACTCACTGTGGCAACGCCGCAGCCACGGTCAGCAGGAGAACGAAGCGCGCGCTTCCGGCGAGGCTGCTCGCCGTGATCGTATAGGCCGCCAGACTCCTCGCTTCGCGCGGCGTACCCGAGACGATCCCGCTCGCTGAATCAAGAACAATGCCTGGGGGTAGGGTCGGCGACACGTAATAGTGCTCGACGGTTCCGGCAATACTGGGGCTCAGTGGCGTGAGTGCCGCACCGACGGTCGCATTGACCGGACTGACATAGGACAGACCGCCAGGCGGCTCGGTCACGCTGAGCACCAACGGAAACGACGCACGCACTCCGGCGCCGCTGGCAGCCACCACAAAGGTCGCTGGCCCGTTGGCCTGCGTCGGCGTACCGGAAATGACTCCGCTCGGCCCATCGAGCGACAGGCCCGGCGGCAACGCGGGGCTGACCGTGTAGTGGCCCATCGCCCCGGACACTGCGGGCGTCAATGCGATCGACTCGCCGATCACCGCCGGAAAAGGCATGGACCCGTTGTAGGACAACACCGGCGCCGCCAACGAAGCCTGCCGGCCCTGGCTGCAGGCGACCAGTGCGCACAGGGTCATGAACGCACCGATGAGCCGCATCAACCTAGCCCAGGCCGAGCTGCAGCCTGGCTCCGAGCCAACCAGGCTGCCCGTGTCTGCTATGCGGTTCCATTATTGAGTTTCTCCACGCTTTCAAAACGTCGCGATGAAGTCGGCCGGCTGACTCACGGCGAAGGGTGAGCCCGGCATGGTGGTCAGCTCGCCTGTTGCAGCGTTCAGCTTGAAGCCGGTCACTGTTCCAGCGCTTCGAGTTGTTACATAGAGAAACTGATTGGTTGGATCGATGCTGATGGAATCCGCGGTGGCGCCAACCGCGACCGGAGATCCGGGGAGCGGGCTCAGCGCTCCGGTTTGCTTGTCAATGCTAAAACCGAACACGTTCGTCCCAGCCGTTGCGTACAGGTAAGCGCCTGTCTGGTCGGTGACGATGTAGCTGCATGAGGGCAAGCCATAGGGAAAACCGGGGAGAGGGGTCAACGCGCCATCGTTCGCGTCGCCGATGGCAGGGTGAATGCTGAAGCCCATGATGCTCGCGGTACCGCCACTCGCATTCGCAGCGTACAGGAGGCCCTTGTAGTCCCGGGTACCGTTACTCGTACCCGGAGGCCATACGAAGGCATCGCCGGCGCCGAAGGCCAAAGAGCTTACGTTGCCCTTTGAGGGAAAGGGTGACCCTACAACTGACGTCAGGGATGATCCGACATCCTTAAATGCGGAGATATCGTTTGAGCCACTGTTCGCGACATAGAGGAATGGGACGGATGGGGGGCCAACGACCATCGCCGACGGGCCGGTACCGGTGGCATAACGGCCACGTAACGAGGGGGCACCAGTGCTTTGGTCGATCTGGTAGGCGGAGACGGTGTCCGATCCGGCGTTTGCGACAAACAGACTCATATAGAACCCGCAAGTATTCGGACCATGGTGACTAACGGTACACCACGTCGTGGTAAACACCGCCACAGCACTGGGGCTCGTGTCCGCGGCAAACGGCGAGCCGGGAACTGTGGTCAGTGAGCCGTGGACAAATGCCGATACGTCATTGCTGTCGCGATTGGTGACGTACAAGTACTTCTGATCGATCGTGCCGGCTATCGCGGAGGGCCCCCGACCAGCGGCCACGGGTGGGCCAACCGAAAGCAATGCTCCGCTGGTTGGGTCAATGGAATATGCCGAAATGCTGTCGGCCGCTGAATTCGCCACAAAGGCAAAATGTCCGGCAAAATTGCCGCACACGATGTTGACATTGGAGATATCGGAAACATTGGGTGGCGTCATCGTGAAATATGGGTTCTGCACGATGCATCGCTGCGCAGGTGACTGCGGCTGTTGAGCGATGGAAACGGTGCTTCCAGAACCGTCTGCGTACACGGCTGTTGGAAACACGTAATTTCCATTGGCGCTGATTCCAAGGTGTTGGGAGCCGAGCACAAGCTCGAGACCCTGACCAACCAGGCCCGATACCGTTCCGCCGACCGTATACGGGCCAGCGCAAGCCACCGCCACACTCGAGACATTGGCGGACGCTGTGCCCGAACCGCCCGCAACCACGCAGTACAGCCCTTGTGGTTGAGTACCTACCGTCACTGCGTATGACCCACCACTCGAAATCTTGACGGCAAAGCTGAACGGGCCGTTGGCGCTGATCGTCAAATCGTCGCCGCCATTGTCCTGAAGGATGACCGACTGCCCAACATCAAGGCCAGAGACGGTACCGCCGACGATGTAAGTGCCTGGGGGTGGCGGTGGTGGCGGTGGACCCGATTCAACCCCGCCCCCGCCCCCGCCCCCGCCGCCGCCGCCGCCGCACCCGACCAGGAGCAAAGCCAGGCAAGTCGCAAATCCGATTGAGCGCAGCATGTCGATCCCCTTGTGGCGGTTTGCCGATGGGACCGTTGTCACTCAAAGCGTGTTGGCTTGCATGAACTCTGCGTGAAGGCGGGTTCCTGTTTCCGTGAAGATTCAGGAAAAACGTCGGCATCTTGGCTCAGGGCACCCCGAACCATCGTCGGACGGACTCGAACCTGGCTCACTGCCCCCATCTCTTCACAACCAGCAGGCTGACTTGTCTGCCAAGCAGACTGGCATTGGCCGGGTCGTACCCCAGGGTGCCCGAAGTCAGGTCGAACTGGTTGACGAAGGGGGCGCGTTGGTCGAGAGCGTTGTTGATCCCGAGATTGCATTGAGCATTGGCGAGCCAGCCCGAGCCGCCGTCGACCCGGTAGCCGATGTTGACGTCGACTGTCGTCCAGGAATCGACGTTTCGCACCGGGACTGAGCCAGGATCCCGGTAGGCGCCGGTGTAGTTCACGGTGCTCTGGACGGTCCAGCCTTGGAGCGACCACGACAGGTTCCCGAACAGCCGCAAGCTCGTTGGATTACCGACGGTATCCACGAGGTCAAAAACCGGCGCCGTAGGGGTTATCTGCTGCTTCTGCTCAATCGTATAGGTGCCGTTCAGGCCGACGCTCACCTTGCCCCATGCCGTGTCTAGAAGATAGTCCAGCACCGCATCCACACCCCGCGTCTTGAGGCTGTCAAGATTGCGAAACCGGACGTCGAGAATTGCTGCGATCGGTTGATTGCAATCACCCCCAGAGAGCGGTGGTTTCTTGCAAACGGCATCGATCTGCGCCTGCGTCGGATTGCGTGTGATCAGAGAGGCGTATTGCGCCTCCTGGGTGAGGAAGTCCGCACTGTATCCTGGGTTGTGGATCCTCCCCTCGTAGTCGATATCGAAGTACGTCAGCGACAGTGAGAGGTTGTGGATGGCCGGCGGGGTCCAGTCCACACCAACGGTCCAGGTACGCGCCGTCTCCGGCTTCATGTCCGGGATCGGCCCTGCCAGAACAAAGACCCGTGCGTGCCCGGTCGTAGATTGAGGATCAATGACATCTTCAATAAAGGTATCACCCACCTGATCGGGATTGGTCCAGAAGAATGGCGGTGCACGGAACGATGTTCCCCAGTTCCCGCGCAACTCGATAAGTGGCGACGGCCGCCAACTGAAGCCCACCTTCGGATTAAAAGTGCTTCCGGCATCGCTATAACTGTCATAGCGACCCGACAACGACAAGTCCAGCCGATTGGCTGCTGAGCCCCCGTGCGGACCCACCATCGGCACCGCCAGCTCGAAAAATCCGGAGCGAATCAATCGTACCCGATCCTCGGGGCCACCCCCAATGTTAATCCCGGTCGAATGCTCATGCCGAAACTCACCCCCGACAGCGAGCCGGATCGCGCCGGCGCGCCAGTTGAAGAGCGGGCCATCGGCAATCACGTTGGCCGATGCGGCGGTAAACACATTCAAGTCATCGATGGTGATGCTCTGTGCGCGCAGCGCAGCCAGGGCTGCCGCGTTCGTATGCGAGCCATCCCCGAAGATATTTAGCGCGGTCGCCGGGTCGGAGCTCGCAAGCGCTGCATCGATGGCCGGGTAGTTGAGGTAGAAGTTGGTATCGACAAGCTCGGCAGACGCCCTCGCATAGGCGCCCGCGAGGTTGATTTGCCACCCTTTCGGCAGCACGCCTTTGAGGCCCGCCGAGACGAAGGAGGTCTCAGTCGGTCCACTGTCGACCACGGGACCGAAATCCCGCGAAAAATCGTAGGCCACGAGCACCGGCCGCCCCAGGTGATTGAATGCGTTGGTCGCCGGCACCAGGAAGTCACCTGGGGGCACCGGGTAGCTGAACCTGAAATCGCGTCGTGAGTAGCGGCCGTCAGCGGCGATCTCCCACTGCTCCGTCACCCTGTAGGAGGCACTCAGGAAGGCGCTGCGCATGGACTGCTTGGGCAGAATGTCGTTGTCGGTGACGTTGTCGGTGTAGTTGGCAGTTCCCGAGATGAGCTGCGCTGCGGTCAGGCTCGTTCCGTCCTGACCGTGCGGGATCGCGGCAATCGGTGCGAGCGTGTTCGGATCAAGGATAGTGCCGGGATTGCTGGCGAAGCCGCGCCGGTCAGTGCCGCCGAAGCGCCTGAAGTCAGCGTTGGCAGCGCAATACGCGCGTGCACTGCACTGCAGGGCTTCGCTGTCGTTAAACTGGAAGCCCGCGAGTACGTTGCCACGCGATCCCGCGTGACCCAGTAGCAGCGCCGCAGAGCGCTCAGTCGCGTCGCTGTCTGTCGCGCTTCCGCGGACGCGCGCTTCGATTCCCTCGAAGTTCCTGCGCAAGATGATATTCACGACGCCGCCAATGGCATCAGAACCATAGAGCGCGGCAGACCCCTCGGGCAAAATCTCGATGCGTTCGATGGCCGATACAGGAATGGTCGATACGTCCGTGAATGTCCCCTGGTAGCCACTCGCTCCCTGGCGCTGGCCGTTCACGAGCGTCAGCGTCGTACCGACGCCCAGACCACGCAATTGCACTTCGGCCCCGTGATTGAGGTTGAAGAACCCTGGTTCGCCAACCGCTGCATTGGCCCGATTAAAGTTCTGCGTCACGGTCGCCAGTACGTCCTCAACTCGTCCGTAACCGCTCGCGTCTATCTGCTCATGACTGATGACGATCAATTTGGATCCTGCGCTCTCCATGCCGCGGATGTGACTTCCGGTCACAACGATTTCTTCGAGCCTGGCCGTGACTTCTGTGTTCGCTGCGGGTGAATCTGCTGACTCGTCTTGCGCAAGAACCGCCCGGGACAGACTCAGGATGAGTCCCAGCCCGGCGGTCCGGAAGCGAGTTGCAGTCTCCCGCATTGACTTGGCCTTCCCTTGGTTCAGTGCGGGGCGGTCGGGCCTCCACGCCCCGGTACAGCCCCCTGTCGGCGCAGTGTTTCGAGCTGGCTGCGCTGTGCGTCGATATAGCGGCGCACGTCCGCCGCAATAGCCTGGAATCGCGGATCGCCGTGGAGCGGCAACCACAGGGGATCGTACTTGATGGTGTACCACCAACTCGCGTAGTTTCCCGAACGGAATGAATCCGCCAGATCGGCGAGCGCCGCGTCTTGCTTTCCGTCGAGCAGCAGAACCAAGGCGCGCAGGCGCCCAGCGCCCACAAAATACCGGGTCGCGTTGGCGTCGAGCCACGCCGACGCGGCACTCCGCAGAGCCAGTGCCTGCTCGGACTGGCCGGCCGCGGCCATCAACTGCGAAAGATAGACGGCCGCGCGGAAATTACATGGGTCCAGGTGCGCCGCCGGAGCGTCGCCCAAATAGTACTTCAGTTTGATGAACGCGATCGTTCGGCTAAATTCTCCCGTCTTCATCGCATAGTCGCGAATTGCTTCGCCCGCCAGATGGTTTTGGCAGGCGTCGTCGTCGTTTGTCCAGCCTGACTCGTCGTATGCAGCGAGTCCCGCACGCCGCCAATCGCCATCGTACATCGAGAGCAGTCCGGCCAGCCGCGGATTTTTCAGCGTGCCCGCGGCCACATCACGCGCCGCCGCCACATCGCCCAGGTCCAGATACACCTCCACCGCTTGTTGTCGTAGCCGCGAATTGTTCGGATCGAGCGCAATCGCATGCTCGATAAGCTGGATGGCTTCCACCGGCTTGCCGTCGAACAGCCAGCGGAATACCCCATAGCGCTGCAGCGCCGGAACGAAGTTCGGATCGAGCTCCAGCACCTGCAAATTCTTCTGCTCGGAAGCCTTGATGCCACTTTCGAAGAGAGTGAACACGGCATCCGTTTCACGCGCACTGGGCGACATCGGATCGACCCACAAGGCGCGCTTCAGAACGCTCCTGCCTTCCTCGGGTCGTTCCAGTATCCAATAGAGAAACTCGGCGTAAGCCCTGAGTCCGCGCCCGTTGCTGGGATCCAGTGCGGCGCCCTGGCGAAAGTCGCGCTCGAGCGAAACGGTCAACGGGTTATCGGCCGTCGCGCTCGCATCGTGTGGCTCCTCGCCCCACATCGCACGTGCAAAGTATGCGGCGCCCAACTTCGGCTCCAATTCAAGCGCCCGATCGATCAAATGACGGTACCGTTGCCGGACCGGCCTCAAATCCTCCTGGCGTCCGTCGGCCGCCTGCATCTTCGCCTCGTACAACGAAGCGTAGGCGGGCGCGAAATTGGGATCCAACGCAATCGCTCTCTCAAAATACGGCGCCGCGGCCTCCGACTCGGCGACGGTGAAGCGGCCCAGTAAGGTCCGACCCTGTAAGAAGGCAAGATAGGCCTCCAAATTCGCGCTGCGGGGGCCGGTCGGAGGTTGAGGCTCGAGTTCCCCAAGGCGCACCGACAGCGCAGCAGCAATCTGGTCGGCAATCTCATCCTCAATACTGAAGATGTCGTGCAAACCTCGATCAAAATGTGCCGCCCAAACCAGCGTACCCGTGGAACTATCCACGAGTTGCACCGCAACCCGCAACCGATCCGCCTCGCGTTGCACGCTGCCACTGATCAGATATCCTGAATTGAGACGCCGGCCGATCTCGCGTGAATCGATGCCCCTGGTGCCGAGCGCGAACGACGAATTGCGTGCGATGACAGACAGTCCGCTGATGCGAGACAGACGGTTGAGAATCATCTCTGGCAGGCCTTGCGCCAGATAAGCGTCTGCAGGATCCGCGCTGATGCTTTCAAAGGGCATGACGGCCACCGTGCGCTCTCGCGCACCGACTGCGGCGGTTTTGTGCGGCGGATTATTGGCCGCCCGTTGAATATCCACGGCGTGGACTCGATTCGCCTCACGCACGCCGAAGATGATCGCAACAAGGGCCGCCACAAGAACGGGTAACGCGACCCACCACAGCCGGCTTGTCTTCGTGGCAATTGTCGTCGAAGATTCCATGGGTTGTGTGACGACAGCCGGCGCGGGCGCCGGAACCTCGACCGGCGGTGGCAGAGGCAGGGCACGCGACACAGCCGCAACAAGCTGGTAACCGCGGCTTCGCACTCCGGCGATGTAACGCGGTTCCTGTGTGTCATCTCCCAGCGCATCGCGCAACAGGTTGACCCGCTTGGCGAGAGTCTCCGGGCTCACGATCAGTCCGGGCCAGACGCGTGCCATGAGTAGGTCGTGGCTGAGGACGTTTGGCGCGACTCGAATTAGTGCTAATAGCAGCTGAAACGAAAGATTCGGCAGGGTGATTTCGGTGCCTGCACGCGTGACGCGCTGCTGTCCGACGTCGACGCGCAGGTCGCCGACGTCAAATATTTCGGTGTCAATGCCGGGCGTGTCGCCTGGAGTCTGATTCATAGGTGGCGTCGACTCTCTCAGCTGCGGTCAGCACGGCCTGGGCTTCCGGTCCAGGTACGACGACAAGATTGGTGCCCCATCCTTCATCGTTGGATGACTCTAGCAGGCCCGTGCACGGACGTCGAAATCGCCCGCCTAAATCAACAGCCGCTCCACCTCATCCAGCAACACCTGATCGTCCCGCCAGTCATACCGCTGTGCTCCGCAATTACCCGATCACACCCACGCGGGCGCCAGCAGATATTCGTGATGCACGCCACCCGGCACTGATCTGGCGCGCACGCCGAGGCGCCTCCCGATCCGATGGCGGCTAAGGCGTGTCGCGGACGGCGCAACCCCCGATGGAGGATTCTGGAAACGCCTAACTTCGGTTCTAGATGACTACGAAAGATCGGGGTGACGTCACCGTGTTTCCCTCGGCATGTAGGTCAGCGTCAGCACACGACGCTGGGGTGTCTGAGTCCGGCGGCATTCGAAGATGCAGCGGCCTCAGCTTAGGTCGGTGTCAGGAATCGGCAGGCAAACCCACGCTGTGGCGCAGCAAATTTCGCTTGCATCCCTCAGCCAGCGGTTGCCGCCGGTCGCTTGCTCCACCCGACAATTCATGCTACCCAGGGTGCGCAGATCAAGAAGGGGGATCACCATGGCCACTGTGCTGAGTGAGCCGGCTGTTGGCCGGCCCATCGATCTGTTGTCGGGAGCGCTGCGCGCTCACAGGCTGGACCATTGGATCTACGTGATCACGGCGGTCGGCTTCATCATCATCACACTGACAGGCTTCATCCCTGATTCACTGATGAAGCTCGAACTCGCGAAGGCAGGACAACGACCGCCGTTTCCGGTCGTTGCGCACTTCCATGCGGTACTGATGGGAGGCTTCCTGCTGCTCCTGTTGTGCCAGACGGTGTTGATGACGACGGGCCGAGGCGACCTGCACCGCCGGATCGGACCCGTCGTTTATCTGCTCGCGCCCGCGTTGATCGTGGTGGGGTTCCTGCTTGCTTCAGGCACGTGGCACGGCGTGTGGCACGCAGCGCATGACGGGCCGATGCAGATTCGAACGGCCATGCTGAATCTCAGCCAGCGGCTCGACAACATCCTGCTGCTTCAGATCCAGGTAGGCATTCTCTTCGCACTGTTGCTGTTCCTGGGCCTGCAGGCCCGGAAAACCGACCGGGGCTTTCACAAACGGATGATGATCATTGCGCCGGCGATGGCGCTTCCCGCGGCGTTCGACAGGATCACCTGGATCCCCACGACGATGCCGCACAGCGCGCTGTCGGCGGAACTGTACCCGCTGCTGGCCCTGGCGCCGCTGGTGGCCTGGGACATCTTCCGCAATCGGCGAATTCATCGCGCGTACTGGGTCTTCCTGGCCGTTTACTTGCCGGCCGCGGTCGCGGTCAATGTCGCATGGGATCAGCCGTGGTGGCACGACGCCGTCCGGAGAATGATGGGCGTCTAGGCCTCTCGTCGCTCCTGCCAGGTTGCGCAGTCGGGACCTGACATCGACTCGAGCTCAGCCGCCGCGACATCAAGGACCTGCTCGCTGAGGAGCGGGGATCGCGGCTGGCGATGAATTGGAAGTGGTGGCCAGTGACGGACAAATTCGCCGGGAGCGAATTTGGACATGCGCAGCGTGCCCGCAGCGCGAGGGCCATGGATGGCCCGTGTCCCTCGAACCATCGACACGCGGATTATCAAGACGGCGGAGAGCCCGGTTCGGCGCAAGAAAATTGAAGAACCGAAAGGGTTCTAACCTCAACCGACCGGCGCTCGAGAGCCTTTCACGAGAGGTGGCGGGCCGTCGTGTCTCGCCTCATTGCGTATCGTCTTCGCGGTCGCCGCTCTTGTCGGGCGGAGGCGGCGCTTTCTTCTTCGCCTGACCGTGGGCTGGCGGCGATGAAGACGCATTCGGCAGCGGCGTTGCCTGCGGGTGCGGCGCCGCCGGGTGCGACGGCTGGCCCGAGGCAGGCGGCGGCGACTCGCGGTGCTGCTGCTGGCTTGGCTGTGTCTGCGGCGGGGTACTCGGCGTCGGCTGCCGGTAACCGGGCACCGGTTGCGACTGCGACGGGGTCGTCGACGGCGGTCGGTGCACCTGCGACTGGTTTGAGCGGTCCGTGTGCTGCTGCTGCTCGCCCTGCTGGTGCGGCGGCTGATACTGCGGGGGCCGCTGCTCCTGCTGCGGCTCCTGCGGGCTGGCTGGAGGCTTCGGCGCAGGTGGAACCATCGGCGGCCGCGCGTCCTGTTCGTGCGGCGGCGGGTACTGCGGCTGACGCTGCTCCGGTTGAGGTTGCTGTCGGTCCGGATGCGGCGGTTGCCACCCAGGCGTGGCCGGCAGCGGACGCGGCTGCAGCTGGGGCTGCTGCGGTGGCTGCTGGTCGGTCGGTCGCGCGGCCGGCGGATAGTGTGGCCGCGTCATCTCGTCACGCGGTTCGTAACGATAATTCTGATCCCGGATGGCGTTCTGCCGTTCGCCGTTGCGCGGATAACGGTCGCCTGAATACGCGCCCTGATAGCGGGGTAACGGAGCCGGCGCCGGCCGCTGTTGAGCGCGCCTGTTCCACTCCCGGTGCTGGTCCTGCCAGTCGCGACCCCAGTGCTCGCCC
>Ga0315287_10007660_pt1 | contig 10839 bp, 9 predicted proteins | sample YL17G11_0_MG_FD_205037 | JGI IMG/M metagenome (GOLD analysis project Ga0315287, IMG submission 205037) | Sediment microbial communities from Yellowstone Lake, YNP, Wyoming, USA - YL17G11_0 | ecosystem: Environmental > Aquatic > Freshwater > Lake > Sediment | place: USA: Wyoming | collected...
CTATGACAGCACGCTGACCAAGGTCATGGGCGGCACGCTGGTGAAGGTCTGCGCCTGGTACGACAACGAGTGGGGTTTCTCCAACCGCATGCTGGACATGACGGTTGCAATGATGGCGGCCAAGTAAGCCCTCGATCCAATGCGGGCGCTGCTGGCAGGGCTCGGAATCATGATCCTCGCGGTCATGGCCGGGCCCTGCGTTGCTTCGGCGAGCGAGACTGGTTTTCTTGATCGCAGCGTTGTCGTCGATGGCGTCAGCTATCGCTACCAGGTTTACCTGCCGATCGATTACACCCCGGGCAAGGCCTGGCCGGTCGCGCTGTTCCTGCACGGCTCGGGCGAGCGCGGCGAAGACGGAATCGTGCAGACGCAAGCCGGCATCGGTAATGCCATCCGCGCCGATCGCAAGCGCTTCCCCATGATCGTGGTGATGCCGCAGGCGCGTCCGAATACGCGCTGGAGCGGCGTCATGGCCACGCAGGCCCTGAAAGCGCTGGAACAGTCGATCGCGGAATTCCATGGCGATCGGCAACGCATCTACCTGACCGGTGCGTCCATGGGCGGGCAGGGCGTGTGGCTGCTGGCGGCGGCCAATCCGGGAAAATTCGCGGCGCTGGCGCCGGTCTGTGGATTCCTCAGGCTGGAGAACGATGATGATGTGATCGACCCAGCGCAGGATCGCGCATTGGTCGCGCAGTTCCCGGAACTACTGGAGCCCGATCCCGCGGCGGGCTTTGCCCGGCGGATCGGCAAGACGCCAGTCTGGATATTCCATGGCGCTGCCGACGATCTGGTGCTGCCGGAAAACGCCCGTGAATTGAACCGCGCCATGCGCGCCGGTGGTGGCGAAGTTCGCTACAGCGAGTACGAAGGCGTTAATCACGGCGCCTGGGATCGAGCCTATGCCGAGCCGGAAATTGTTTCCTGGTTGCTGGCGCACCGTCTCGAAGCGCGCTGAGGCGATCACGCCGAGCCCCTCAGGGCGAATCGTCCTCGATGCCGGCGCCCGCCGCCGCGCGACGCAGGCGATCGTGCACTGCCAGCCATTGCGCGCCTTCCGGCGGCCTTTCGACCAGCAGGAGTTGCTGTCCGCCGGCATCGAGCTGGCGCATGGCCGCGTACAGGCCGTGCGCATAGGCGTCGGCCTCATTCGGCAACGTCAGCCCCGGTAGTTCCGCCGGCAGCCTGTCGATCGCCAGCACGGCGATCTTCTTGCCCAGGGCGCCTTGTTCGCGCGCCTCATCCTCGAGGGCCGCGCGCGGCAACATCAGCATCGGCGTGCTCGGCGCGTAGTGCGCCTCCAGCGTGCCCGATGCGCGCGGACTGGACGCGATGGCATCCCGGGCCACCGGGCCGATCACCGCCTCGATCTGCGCCTGGGTGATGTGTCCGGGACGCAATATCCGCGGCTGCTCCGAGCTCAGGTCGATGATGGTGCTTTCGATGCCGACCTCGCAGTCGCCGCCATCGAGCACCAGCGGCACGCCCGCGCCAAACTCCTCGCGCACATGCGCCGCGCTGGTCGGACTGATTCGTCCGAAGCGGTTGGCCGAGGGCGCCGCCAGCCCGCCGCCGAAGGCGTGCAACAGTTGCAGCGCCAGCGGATGCGCCGGGCAACGCAGGCCAATGGTGTCCTGGCCGCCGGTGACGACGTCGGGCACCGTATCACTGCGTGGCAGGATCATGGTCAGCGGGCCTGGCCAGAAGGCCGCGGCCAGTTTTTCCGCAAGGGGCGAATGGCCGCGGGTCCAGTGCGCCAAGTCGGCCGACCCGCCGATATGCACGATCAGCGGATGGTCGGCCGGGCGGCCCTTGAGCGCGAAAATCTTTTCCACGGCTTGCGCATTGGCTGCATCGGCCGCCAGGCCATAGACGGTTTCGGTTGGCAAGCCGATCACTTCGCCGCGTCGGAGGGCGGCGACGGCTTCGAGGATTTTGGGGGCGGTGGTCATGGGCAGTCGTGATCGGAGGCGGTCGCGGCTGAAGCCGCTCCTACGGGGGCGGCCCTGACGAAGTCTTCGGCCAGCAGGCCATAGAAGGCGGTATCGCAAACCTCGCCGTTGACCCGCCAGCGCTTGCGCAACAGGCCTTCGCGCACGAAGCCGACTCTTTCCAGCAGTCGCGCCGATGCTTCGTTGCGCGGGTCGATGTCGGCCTCCACGCGGACCAGGCCCAGGTTGTCGATGGCGCAGGCAAGTCCGCAGCGCAGTGCTTCCGCCGCGAGTCCGCGTCCCTGGTAGTCCGGTGACAGGCTGTAGCCGACTTCGGCGCGCAGTTGTTCGACATGTAGCGAGAACAGGGTCAGAGCGCCGATCAGCACGTCGCTGTCGCGCTCGGCGATGGCCCAGGGAAAAATTTCCCCCGAGTCCATTCCGGCCAGGGCGCGATCCAGATAGATCCGCGCCTGGTCCACTTCGGTCCACGGCGGAAAACTCCAGTAGCGCATCACCCGGGGGTCGGAATACAGGGTGAACATCGCCTCGACGTCTTCGGCCCGGTAGGGCCGCAGGCGCAGGCGGGGTGTTTCCAGGATCGGTACGCCGTTGCTCATGGCGTGCATTCTCACACAGCTTGCTTCGCCCCCTTTCCACCGGGCGAAAGGCGCCGGACCGGACCGGGGTTTGAACAGCGAGGGCAGGGCGGGGACAATGGAACTCTTTCCTGCCAGTGGAGCGCCCCGATGTCGATCCTGCGAATGTCCGAACTTGATCTGGCCGGCAAGCGCGTGCTGATCCGCGAGGACCTGAATGTGCCAATCAACAACGGCCAGATCAGCTCCGAGCAACGCATCGCGGCCGCCCTGCCGACCCTGCGGCTGGCACTGGAGAAGGGCGCTGCGTTGATGGTGACCTCGCACCTTGGCCGGCCCAAGGAAGGCGTATGGACTGCGGAGGATTCACTCGCCCCCGTGGCCGCGCGGCTGTCGCAACTGCTTGGCCGGCCGGTGCCCTTGATTCGCGACTGGGTGGACGGCGTGGCCGTGCAGCCCGGCGAAATCGTTTTGCTGGAAAACTGCCGCATGAATGTCGGCGAGGGCAAGGACGATGAAGCGCTCGCCAGGAAGTACGCGGCGCTTTGCGACGTGTTCGTGATGGATGCCTTCGGCACGGCGCACCGCGCCCAGGCCTCCACCCACGGGGTGATTCGTTTCGCCCGCGTTGCCTGCGGGGGTCCGCTGCTGATGGCCGAACTCGATGCGCTGGCCAAGGCGCTCGAGCATCCGGCGCGGCCGCTGCTGGCCATCGTCGCAGGGTCGAAAGTCTCGACCAAACTGGAATTGCTGGGCGCGCTGGTTGGCAAGGTGGATCAGTTGATCGTCGGCGGCGGCATCGCCAACACCTTCATCGCCGCGATGGGCTTTCCGGTTGGCAAGTCGCTGTGCGAGCACGACCTGGTCGAGACCGCCAGGAAGATCATGGCCGACGCCCACTCGCGCGGCGCAGACATCCCGATCCCGACCGATGTGGTGGTCGCCACCGAGTTCAATGCCGGGGCGAAGGCGACCGTGAAGCAGCTCGCCGACGTGGCCGACGACGACCTGATCCTGGATATCGGCCCCGACACGGCGGCGCGCTATGCCGCGATGATCGCCAAGGCCGGCAGCGTGATCTGGAACGGGCCCGTCGGCGTGTTCGAATTCGATGCCTTCGGCAAAGGCACCGAGGTGCTGGCCCACGCCATCGCCGATTCGGCGGCGTTCTCGATCGCCGGCGGGGGCGACACCCTGGCTGCCGTCGAAAAATACGGCGTCGCTTCCGGTATCAGCTACATATCCACTGGCGGTGGCGCTTTCCTCGAGTTCTGCGAGGGCAAGCAGTTGCCGGCCGTGGCCGCGTTGGCGGCACGCGGCTGAGCGCCACCACCCCGGGAAACCTTGCGCACGATGCAGCCGGTCACCACCCTGTGATAGCGTGATCGCTTCCCACAGGAACCCATTAATGAGCCTAGATCTTCGCCGCACGAAAATTCTCGCCACCCTGGGGCCGGCCACCGACGCGCCGGGCGTTTTGGACGATCTGGTTCGCGCGGGCGTCAACGTGGTTCGCCTGAACTTCTCCCATGGGACGCCCGAGCATCACGCGGCGCGGGTCCAGGCCGTGCGCGCGGCGGCGGTCCGGCAGGGACGCGAGGTCGGCATCCTGGCCGACCTGCAGGGCCCGAAGATCCGCATCGAGAAATTTGCCACCGGCAAGGTATCGCTCAAGATGGGCGACGCGTTTGCGCTGGTCTGTCGCGCCGATGCCCCGCCCGGTGACAAGACGCAAGTAGGCGTGAGTTACCTGGCCTGGTAAAAGATGTTCAGGTCGGCGACATGCTCTTGCTCGACGACGGCCTGGTCGCGCTGCGGGTCATGCGGCTCGAATCCGATACCGTGCACACCGAAGTCCTCACCGACGGCCATCTGTCCGACCGCAAGGGCCTGAACCGGCTCGGCGGGGGCTTGTCGCTGGGCGCACTCACCGACCAGGACAAGGCGCACATCGTCATTGCCGCCCGGCTTGGCGTGGACTTCCTGGCCGTCTCGTTCTGCCGTTCGGCGGCGGACATGCAGGAAGCGCGGGCACTGGCCAAGGCAGCGGGCAGCGATGCCGCCCTGGTCGCGAAGATCGAGCGCGCGGAGGCGATCGAAAACCTGGTCGAGATCACCATCGCCTCCGATGCCGTCATGGTCGCGCGTGGCGACCTGGGCGTGGAAATCGGCGACGCCGAGTTGCCCGGCCTGCAGAAGAAGATCATCCGCACCGCGCTCGAGCACAATCGCGTGGTGATCACCGCGACGCAGATGCTGCAGTCGATGGTCGATAACCCGATTCCGACCCGGGCCGAAGTGCTCGATGTCGCCAATGCCGTGATCGACGGCACCGACGCGGTGATGCTTTCGGCGGAAACTGCCTCGGGCAGCTATCCGGTAAAGGCCATCGAGGCAATGGTGCGAATCTGCCTCGGCGCCGAACGGCAATTCGACCGGAAGGCCGATTTCGAGGCGGCTCCGCGCAACTTGCAGCGCGCCGACCAGGCGATCGCGATGGCCAGCATGTTCCTGGTCGAGCATATCCAGGTGCGCGCCATCCTGGCCATGACCGAATCCGGCGGCACCGCGCGATTCCTCTCGCGCTTCCGGACCTCGGTGCCGATTTTCGGACTGTCCCGGCATGACGGCGCGCGGCGCAAGATGGCGCTCATGCGCGATGTGTTCCCGGTGGCCTTTGACAGTCGGGGATTGCCCACCCGGGAGGCGGCTCGTGGCGCGATCAAGCAGTTGTTCGACCTGGGCCTGCTGGCGGAAACCGATCGGGTCCTGATCACCAGCGGCGACCATATGGAAATGCACGGAACGACCAACACCTTGCGCTTGCTGCAGGTGGGCGCGGGTGGCGCGGCGCATGGATTGGGCGAGCTCTGACGGGCGTGGCCACTCCCGGGCGGACGTGGTAAAAAACACGTCTTCGCGCTGTGAGGCATCGGATCATGAATAGAAACCGCTACCAGAAATTCCTTTCGACTTCCGTCCTCTGCGGGCTCGCGCTTGCAGGCATCATCCTGGCCGCCGATCGCGTGACCATCGTCTCGGAAGGCGCCAGTGCCAGTCTGTGGCGGCCGGATCCCGCGGTCCCGCCGATGACGGCGGCCTATCCATCCAAAATCGTCGACAAGTCCGAGGACGTGTGCATCGGCATCGGGTACCTGCTCAAGGAGGATGGCAGCACGTCCGATTATTCGCTGCTCACCACCTGGGGTTCGAAGGGCGAACAGGGAGTACAGCCGGACGGGCGCCTGGATCCTTTCGCGCAGAACGCGGTGGCGGTGGTGTCGCGTTGGCGTTTCGTCCCCCTTGAAGGAGGCAAGCGTGCAGCGCTCAAGCCGCTATACACGGCTGCCACCTTCGCCTTCAGCACCAATCCGGCAGCCGATCTGGAGGCACTGCGCGGCCACTGCACCATTGCCGACCTTCCCGCCTTCGTCGCCAAGGCCCAGGCGGATGCCTACAAGAAGGGAAATCTCAACAAGGGCCAGATGGAGCGGGACCGGATCCAGAATCCCCCCAGCATTCCGTTGAAGAATTAGTGGAAAGTGGGAGGCGCCGGCGGCGCTGGGCTATAATTGAGAATCACATTCCAGCCGGGAAACGACCATGAGCATCGACCAACTCGCCGAAACCGCCCAGGCCATGGTTGCCGCGGGCAAGGGCATCATCGCCATCGATGAGTCCAACAACACCATCAAGAAGCGCTTCGACGGCGTCGGCATCGAGTGCACGGAAGAAAATCGCCGCGCCTACCGCGAGATGCTGCTGGGCACGCCCAACCTGGGCAAGTACATTTCCGGCGCGATCCTTTACGACGAAACGCTGCGGCAGAAGACCCGCGACGGGGTGCCGTTCACCAAACTTATGTTGGACGCGGGCATCCTGCCGGGCATCAAGGTCGACAAGGGCCCGCAACCCCTGGCCGGATTCCCCGGCGAAGTCGTTACCGAAGGCCTCGACGGCTTGCGCGAGCGTCTGAAGGAATACGCCCAGCTTGGCGCCCGTTTCGCCAAGTGGCGCGCGGTGATAACCATCGGCGAGGACATCCCATCCGGCACCTGCATCGAAGCCAACAGCCATATGCTGGCGCGCTATGCGGCGCTGTGCCAGGAAGCCGGCATCGTGCCGATGGTCGAGCCCGAAGTGCTGATGGACGGCGACCATGACATCGACGTCTGCTACGAAGTCACCGAAGTCACGTTGCGCTCGCTGTTCGCCGCGCTGTACGACCAGAACGTGATGCTCGAAGGCACCATCCTGAAGGCCAGCATGGTCGTGTCCGGCAAGGATTGCCCAGAGCAGGCCAGCGTGGACGAAGTCGCGGAAATGACCTTGCGCTGCCTGCGCAGCACGGTGCCGGCCTCGCTGCCGGGCATCGTGTTCCTTTCCGGCGGACAGTCGGACCAGGACGCCACCGCGCACCTGAACGCCATGAACCAGCATGGTTCGCAGCCCTGGCCACTGAGCTTCAGCTATGGCCGCGCCATGCAGTCGGCGGCGCTCAAGCTGTGGTCGCAGGATCTGGTCGGCAACGTGGCCACGGCCCAGCAGACCGTGTTCGCCCGGGCCCGGGACAATGGACTGGCGGCCTTGGGGCAGTGGAAGTAAGTCGCCCAGCCGACTCCCGGGGCCAGCGCGGCCCTCGGAGCAACGCCTGAATGAAACGCCAGCCCCGCGCTGGCGTTTTCATTTGCCTGGTGCGGGCTCCGATGCTCGACCGCCGATGACATGGCGACCACGCCCGCATGCCCTAAACTCCAGAATCTTCCGATGACAAAGCAGATAAACATGGCAGCGCGAGCACTGACTGGCCGCACGATCCGCGCGGCGCTCCCGTCCGGAGCGCCCGGCGCCGTCTGGTTTGCCGTGCTGGCACTGCTGCTGTCGGCGTGCAGTGGCGGGGAGTCCGGCAAGGGCAAGGGTGCGGGAGGGCCGCCCGCCGTGGTGACCACGACCGTGATCGCGGCAACGCCCTGGACCGACAGCATCGAGGCGCTCGGCACCGCGAGCGCGCGTGAATCGCTCAGCATCACAGCCAGGGTCAGCGAGACCGTGGCCAAGGTCAGCTTCGACAGCGGCGATGTCGTGCGCGCGGGCGATGTGCTGGTCACGCTCTCGGGCAATGCCCAACTGGCCGCCCTGGACGAAGCCGCCGCCGATTATCGCGAAGCCATGAAACTCTACCAACGCCAGGAGTCGCTGGCCGCGCGGCAATTGATCCCCGCCAGCCAGATGGATCTGCAACGCGCACTGCGCGACGCGGCCAAGGGCCGGCTCGACCAGGTTCGAGCGCAACTTTCCGATCGGGTAATCACGGCGCCGTTCGACGGCGTGCTCGGCCTGCGCCAGGTCAGCCCCGGTTCGCTGGTGACGCCAGGCACGGTGATCACCACGCTCGACGATGTCTCGCGGATCAATCTGGATTTCTCGGTGCCCGAGCGCAACCTGTCGGCGCTGGCGACCGGCCAGGCCATCGTCGCCACCAGCAATGCCTTTCCGGGCGAGCAGTTTCGCGGCGCGATCACCTCGGTTGGTTCGCGGGTGGATGCCGTGACGCGCTCGTTGGCTGCCCGCGCCGAACTCGACAATCCGGGCAACAAGCTGCGCCAGGGCATGTTGCTCGAGGTGCAGTTGCAGCAAGCCACGCGCCAGGTCCTGCAGGTGCCGGAACTTTCCTTGCAGCAAATCGGGCGGCAGGCCTTCCTGTTCGTGGTGGGAGCGGAAGACAAAGTGGCGCAGGTGCCGGTTCGCATCGGCGCGCGGCGGCCGGGCTGGGTCGAGATCCTCGATGGCGTCAAGGCCGGCGATCGCGTGGTGGTCGAGGGCGTGGTCAAGCTCAAGCCCGGCGCAAAGATCATCGAAGCCAAGGCGTCGCCGGATGACACCGGCACAAGCAAGCCCTCGGGCGCCTGAGCCGTGCTGGTATCCGACCTGTCTATCCGAAGGCCGGTGCTGGCCACGGTAGCCAGCCTCTTGCTGATCGTGCTCGGCCTGTTTTCCTTCACGAGATTGCCCCTGCGCGAACTGCCGGACATCGACCCGCCGGTGGTTTCGATCACCACCACTTATGTCGGGGCGTCGGCGGCCGTGGTGGAAACGCGGATCACCCAGGTGCTCGAGGACGCGGTGAGCGGCATCGAGGGCGTGGACCTGCTGACCTCGAGCAGTCGCAACGGTCGCTCCAGCATCAACATCGAATTCACCACCAAGCGCGACATCGAAGGCGCGGCCAATGACGTGCGCGATGCAGTCAGTCGCGCCATCGACAACTTGCCTGACGACGTGGACACGCCGCAGGTGGCCAAGGCCGACGCCGATTCGGAAGTCATCCTCTGGGCCAACCTGGTCGGGCCGGGCTTCGACACCCTGTCGCTCACCGACTACGCCGATCGCTACCTGGTCGATCGCCTGTCGAGCATCGACGGCGTGTCGCAGATAAATGTCGGTGGCGGCCAGACCTATGCGATGCGCATCTGGCCGAACTCGGTGGCCTTGGCGGCGCGCGGCATGACGGTGGCCGATGTGCAGGCGGCGCTGCGTCGGGAAAACATCGAACTGCCCGGCGGCAGCATCGAATCCACCGACCGCGATTTCACCGTGCGCGTGGAGCGCGGCTTCAAGTCGGCCGAGCAGTTCGCGCAGCTGGCGCTGTCGCGCGGCGACGATGGCCATGTGGTGCGACTGGGCGAAGTGGCGCGCGTGGCCCTGGATTCGGCCGAACGGCGCAGCTTCTTCCGCGGCAACGGCGAGACCATGCTTGGCCTGGGCATCATCAAGACCTCCACGGCCAACAGCCTGGAGGTCGCGCAATTGGTCAAGGACGAGATCGCGCGCATCAACACCAGCCTGCCGCAGGGCATGCGCATGGGCGTGACCTACGACTCCACCGAATACATCGCCGTGGCCGTGCACGAGGTATACAAGACCCTGGCCGAGGCGATCGCGCTGGTGTTGCTGGTGATCTGGCTGTTCCTGGGCAGCGCGCGCGCCGCGTTGATTCCGGCCGTGACGGTGCCGGTCTGTGTGATCGCTGCCTTCATGTCGCTGTGGGCTTTCGGGTTTTCCATCAACCTGCTGACCTTGCTTGCGCTGGTGCTCTCGATCGGCCTGGTGGTTGACGATGCGATCGTGGTGCTGGAAAACGCCCAGCGTCGCGCCGACCTGGGCGAGCCGGCGCCGCTGGCGGCCTTGCGCGGCACCCGGCAGGTCGCCTTCGCGGTGATGGCGACAACCGCGGTGTTGATCGCGGTGTTCGTGCCGATGGCCTTCCAGGAAGGCAACAACGGCCGCCTGTTCCGCGAGTTGGCGGTGGCGCTGGCCAGCGCCGTAGCGATTTCCGCCTTCGTCGCGCTCACCCTGACGCCGATGATGTGTTCGCTGCTGATCCGGCCGCACAAGCGTGAGGCGACTGGCTTTGGCGCCTGGAGCGACCGCCGGCTCAAACAACTGTCCGATGGCTACAAGCGGCAGCTGGCCCGGCAGATCGGACGGCCGTGGCTGTTCTTCGGGATCATGATCGGTGCGCTGGTCGCGAGCGGCTTCCTGTTCACCATCGTTCCGCGCGAGTTGGCGCCGACCGAGGACCGCGGCGCCTTCTTCGTGATGGCCAACGGCCCGGAAGGCGGCGGCTTCGACTTCACGGTCAGGCAGGCCATCAAGGTCGAAAAGGTGCTGATGGCCCACGAGGGCGACGGCAAGCCGATCAGGATGATCAACTCGCGCGTGCCGGGCGGCTTTGGCGGCGGCGGCGAAATGCAGAACGGGCAGGTGATCGTGATCCTCAAGCCATGGGGTGATCGCGAGCAGACGACCGACGAAGTGGTCGAGCAGGTGAGCGGGGAACTGGCGAAGATCCCAGGCGTGCGCGCGCTGCCGCAGGTACGCCAGGGCCTGGTGCGCGGCGGCGGCCAGCCACTGCAGATCGTACTGGGCGGCCCGGACTATGCGCAGTTGGTGGAGTGGCGCGATCGCCTGCTGCCCCGCTTTGAAGCCAACCAGCGACTGTCAGGCGTCGATTCCGACTACAAGGAAACCCGACCGCAGCTGCGCGTTGTGATCGATCGCGATCGCGCCGCGGACCTGGGCGTGGCGGTGAGCGACATCGGCAATACCCTGCAGACCATGCTTGGCTCCAGCCGCGTGACCACCTTCGTCGACGAGGGCAAGGAATACGACGTGCTGGTGCAGGCCGAGCGCAAGGATCGCGAGAGCATCGCCGACCTGGAGAATCTTTATGTGCGCGCGCGCGGAGGCAACCTGGTGCCGCTGGCCAGCGTGGTGCGCGTTGCCGAGATTGCAGAACCGGGCAACCT
>Ga0315287_10007661_pt1 | contig 10838 bp, 9 predicted proteins | sample YL17G11_0_MG_FD_205037 | JGI IMG/M metagenome (GOLD analysis project Ga0315287, IMG submission 205037) | Sediment microbial communities from Yellowstone Lake, YNP, Wyoming, USA - YL17G11_0 | ecosystem: Environmental > Aquatic > Freshwater > Lake > Sediment | place: USA: Wyoming | collected...
CGGTTCTAACCAGTTCCTGGATCCCAAACTTTTCCAATAATTTCTGTATGCTTTCGACCTTTTCTTTTTCGGCAGAGATTTCTATCACCAGCGAAGCTTCGGACACATCCACAATCTTGGCTTTGAATATATCCACGATTTGCGTTATTTCTCCGCGCGTTTTTTCATTGGCATGGACTTTGATGAGGCAGAGTTCCCGTTGGACCGATTGCTCGGCGGGCAGATCAAAAACCTTTAGAATGTCGATCTGTTTATAAAGTTGTTTGGTGATCTGCTCCAGGGTTTGCTCATCGCCCTCGACCTCAATCGTCATGCGTGAAATGTTGGGGTCTTCGGTCGGGCCGACGGCCAGGCTCTCGATATTAAACCCGCGGCGGCTAAAAAGTCCCGAAACACGGGACAGAACACCGGGCTTGTTCTCAACGATTACCGAAATGGTGTGTTTCATATTAATCGATCAACATTTCATTTAGCGCCTGTCCAGGAGGAACAAACGGAAAGACGTTCTCTTCCTTGGCGACGATAAAGTCCATTAAAACCGGCCGGTCCTTAATTTTAAGCGCTTCCTCCAGCGCCCTTTTTACTTCTTCGGCGCTTGTGATTCTCATTCCTACCGCACCGTAAGCCTCGGCGATTTTTACCAGGTCGGGATTGTCGCCGATGTCTGTCTGAGAATAGCGGTGCCCATAAAGCAGCTCCTGCCATTGGCGCACCATTCCCAGGTAAAAATTGTTTAGAACGGCGATCTTTATCGGCAATTTATTATTAACGGCGGTGGCCATCTCCTGGATATTCATCTGGATGCTTCCGTCACCGGCAATGTCAAAAACGGTGGCTTCGGGGCGGGCAAATTGAGCTCCGATGGCTGCCGGAAAACCATAACCCATGGTTCCCAATCCCCCGGAAGAGATCCAGGTCCGGGGTTTGGTGAATTTGAAAAATTGGGCGGCCCACATCTGGTTTTGGCCGACCTCGGTGCAAATGATCGCCTCACCTTTAGTAACTTCATGGATCATCTCCACCACGAATTGGGGCTTGAGCGATTCGTCTTTTTTATAGGTTAAGGGATATTTGTTTTTCCATTCATTGATCTGATCGATCCAGGGGCGATGTTTTTCGCCCGCATTTTCGACAGCTTCGATCAATTCTTTTAAGACGTGCTTAACATCCCCTACGATCGGAACATCTACCCTGACATTTTTCCCTATTTCCGCCGGATCAATATCAATGTGAATGATCTTGGCATTGGGGGCGAAGCGCGGGATATGACCGGTTACCCGATCGTCAAATCTGGCACCGATGGCGACTAAAAGATCGCACTCTTGTACCGCATAGTTAGCATAGGCAGTGCCGTGCATCCCAAGCATATGCAGCGCCAGAGGATTTGTTTCCGGGAAAGCCCCTTTTCCCATTATGGTGGTGGTTACAGGAAGCTGGGCTTTCTCGGCCAGCTCTAATAATTCTTTAGCTGCGCCGGAAATAATCACTCCGCCGCCAGCATAGATCACCGGTTTGTGAGCGATCGAAATCATACTGGCTGCCGCCTTGATCTGGCGGGGATGCCCTTTAAGGGTTGGCTTATAGCCCGGGAGATCAATTTTATCCGGATATTTGAATTTTATCTTTTGGCTCTGGGCATCCCGGGTAAAATCAATTAAAACTGGTCCGGGGCGACCACTGCGCGCAATATAAAAAGCTTCCTTCACGACCCTGGGAACATCTTCCGCTTTCCTGACCAAATAATTATGTTTGGTAATCGGTTGGGTGATACCGGTGACATCCGCTTCCTGAAAAGAGTCTTTTCCTAACAGGGTGGTAGCCACCTGCCCGGTAATCGCTACCATGGGAATGGAATCCATATACGCGGTAGCCAGGCCGGTAATTAAGTTGGTGGCTCCAGGCCCGGAGGTGGCGATACAAACACCGACTTTTCCCGAGACCCGGGCATATCCGTCGGCGGCATGGGCCGCTCCCTGTTCATGACGGGTTAGAATGTGTCGAATGGCTTTCTCTTTGTAAAGCGCGTCATAAGTGGGCAAAATCTGGCCACCGGGGTAACCAAAGACTAAGTCTACCCCTTCATGTTTTAACGATTCTAATAATGCTTCTGCGCCGGTTAATTCCATATTATTTTAAACTACCTTATAAAACGAATTAATTGTCAAATCGGAAACCTGCGAATAAACTTCGCGGTTTCCTTAGTGGTTCTAAAATCCGCGACGTTCAGTCGCAGGATTTTAGAACCAGTCTCAAAACTGAAATTTCTCTGAAAAATTAACGATAATATTATAGAGGGTTATAAACCCGAAGTCAAAGCCCCGATCAAAGAGGGCGAGGAGGAAAAAATGAAGAGTGTATTGAGATTATGGGGATGGTTGATTTTTGGACAAATTCTATTCATTACCAAAGTAATGAATTCTGATCGATCTGCAATATCCGAAGAAAATTGATTAGCTTTTCAGGACCGCGCCCCGGCTGGCGGAAGTCACAAATTGTTGATATCTTGCCAACCAGCCACTCGTGAATCTTGGTTTGGGCGGTTTCCATTTTGCCAATCTTAAATTAATCTCATCCGGACTAAGCTTCACATTTAATTTCCTACTGGGTATATCAATTTCAATGATGTCTCCATCCCTTACGGCCGCGATCGGACCGCCTTCCGCCGCTTCAGGAGAAACATGGCCGATACAGGGTCCCCGCGTTCCGCCGGAAAATCTCCCATCCGTAATCAAAGCCACGGAATCTGACAACCCCATTCCGGCAATGGCTGAGGTCGGATAGAGCATTTCGCGCATACCAGGGCCGCCGCGCGGGCCTTCATAACGGATGACGACCACATCGCCTTTTTTAACCTTGCCGCCAAGAATGGCTTTCTGTGCCGCATCTTCCGAATCAAATACTTTGGCTTTACCCGTAAATTTCATCGTCTTGGGTGAAACCGCGGTTTGTTTTACAACCGATCCTTCAGGGGCAAGGTTTCCTTTCAAAACGGCTAAGCCCCCTTGTTTATGATAAGGACGGGAAAGGGGACGGATTATCTCGTGATCAAAGACCGGAGCGGACCTGGCAATTTGCTTTATGGATAACCCGGAAACGGTCGGATTATCTAAGAGCAATTTTTGCAGTACATGTAATGCTCCCGGTACTCCACCCGCGTATTCAAAGTCTTCCATAAAATGATTGCCACCCGGCCGGATATTTGTAATATGAGGAGTCCCCTGGCTGATCTTATCAAAAAGTTCAATTGGCAATTTGATGCCCGCTTCATGGGCGATGGCGGTGAGATGTAAAACGGCATTGGTGGATCCTCCCAGCGCCATATCAATGCGAATGGCATTGGTAAAAGCTTTAAGGTTCATTATTTTTCGAGGGAGGATTTTCTTTTTAATTAGTTCAACAATTTTTTTGCCGCTTTCATAAGCGATCATTTTTTTCTTGGATGAAACTGCCAGGGAAGTTCCACAGTAGGGGAGTGACATCCCCAGCGCTTCGGTGGCGCAGGCCATGGTATTGGCGGTGAAGAGGCCGGAACAGGCGCCCGCTCCCGGGCAAGCATTTAAAGTTAATGCATCCAACTCCGTTTTATCAATCTTGCCTTGTTTATAAGCTGCCTCGGCCTCAAAGGTGTCATGCACCAAGTCCAATCTCGTCATTTTGTAGCAACCGGCAAGCATAGGGCCGGCGGTAACAACGATCGAAGGGATATTCAAGCGCGCGGCCGCCATCAACATGCCAGGGGTAATTTTATCGCAGGCGGTAAGCAGCACTAGCCCATCTAATTGATGCGCTTCGGCCATGGTTTCGATCTCATCCGCAATCAGCTCCCGGGAAGGAAGCGAATAATACATGCCTTTATGTCCCATAGCAATGCCGTCACAGATCGCCGGCAGGCCAAAGGTAAAAGAGACGCCACCGCCGGCGTGAATCCCCTTTTCAATCGCTCTTTCAAAGGTGCGCATATCAACGTGGCCGGGAACGAGATCGGTGAAACTGGAGCCGAGACCGATAAAGGGTTTATCCATCTCGGATTTTGACACCCCGGTGGCATGCAACAGTGCACGAATGGGGGCGCGTTGTTTTAACGCTTCGCTTCTCATTTTTCTTCCTCCTCCAATATTTTTGCTATCCATTTCAAAGCCCCGCGGGCTTCATAGACGCCTTTTCGGACCTCGGCCTTTCCGGCTTTTTCACCCAGTGTCATCAAATAGGCAATCTTGCCAGCACGCGTTTTGATATTGATGTACTTGAGTTGCCGGAGAAGGTCTTCGCTCATAAAGGGGACAATGCCGTAAGAGCCTAAGCCACTTATTTCTTTCATGTTTTTGCCTGAGCAGACAGAATGGTCACCAGATCTTCTACCAATGCATTGCTTATAAAATATTTAACCAGTTTTTTGAAATATTTAATATCTTCTAGCCCGCCGCTTTTTTTATCGACAAAGATTTTTTGCCCGTGAAGATCATATTCAAAAAGCCGGAAGGTGGACTTGGCTTCTTTTTGGTAAACCAGCACCCAATGGCCGTCATCAATGCCGAGCGCCATTTTGCTCCCGTCGGGCAGGCAAACCTCCTCGTTGCAAAAGGCGATGGTTCCGATAAAATTTTTATCGATCAAATCAATTTTTTCCACATACTCAGCGATTTTTGTCAGCACTAAAATAGTATAAACCAAGATGCGTAATTACTCAAACTAAAAAATTTGCTTCTCTCTTTTTCGGGTGTTATAATCCCCTTGCCATGCTTAGATATTTGACCGCCGGTGAATCACACGGTAAAGCGCTGCTGGCGATCCTTGATGGTTGCCCCGCCAATCTTTCTCTCTCGGAAGATGATATCAATAAAGACTTAGCCAGGCGGCAGCTGGGTTACGGTCGGGGAGAAAGAATGAAGATCGAAGAGGATCGGGTTGAGATTTTTTCCGGAGTAAGAAACGGCAAGACGACGGGGAGTCCGATTGGAATTCAAATCCCCAATAAAAGCACTCAGTTTTTTGAGAAGGCCTTCACCCAACTTCGTCCGGGGCATGCTGATCTGGCGGGGGCATTAAAATACAATCAGAAAGATGCCCGGAATATTTTGGAAAGAGCGTCAGCGCGGGAGACGACGGCTAAAGTAGCGGTGGGGGCGATAGCCAAAAGACTATTAATTGAATTTGGCATCAATCTTTCCAGTAAAGTAGTGAATATTGGCGGTGCAGCTGCAGAAACAGAATGGAAAAAGTTAATCGATAATGCGCGGGAACAAGGGGATTCATTAGGAGGAATTTTTGAGGTGATCGTGGCTGGTGCACCAGCGGGTTTGGGCAGTCATGTTCAATGGGATCGGCGCCTGGATGGGAATTTAGCGCGCGCCTTAATGGCTATTCCGGCGGTCAAAGGAGTGGAGATTGGCCTGGGATTTGCGCAGGCAAATCTGCCCGGGTCCAAAGTGCACGATGAAATATTCTACAGCCCGGAGAAGAGTTTTTATCATAAAACGAATAATGCCGGCGGGATTGAGGGTGGTATTACCAATGGCGAACCAATCATGCTGCGCGGTGTTGTAAAGCCGATTGCCACTTTAAAAAAACCCCTTAAATCTGTTGATCTTATTTCCAAGAAAGAAACCGAAGCTTTTGTAGAGAGAGCCGATGTCTGTGCGGTGGAACCGGCAGCGGTGGTAGGCGAGGCAGCGGTGGCGATTGAATTGGCGAATGCTTTGCTCGAGAAATTTGGCGCTGATGTTGTCGAAGATATTAAAACTGCTTATACGGCTTACTGTAATCGGATAAAAAGCTAAGTTCTTTTGGTTTGGCGACAATAGTTACCCCGGCCTTAACCTTTTCCTCTTTTTGAACGTTAACAAAGACTTTGTCTGCGGGGAGCCAGAGTTCGACCCGAGAGCCGAAGAGAATCATGCCGAAGCGTTGACCTAAATCGATTTCCTGTCCTACTTTTACAAAAGTCAGGATCCTTCTTACCAGCTTGCCCACAATCTGTATTACGATGATCTTGCCAATTTTAGTTTCAAGGGTGGTGGCTACTCGTCGGTTATTGGTGGCTTCGGTAAGGTAAGCGGCATCCGCCGGCCCGCTAAATTTTTCGATGGACAGAACCTTGCCCGGGTATGGCGCCCATTGCACATGGACATTGTGCAGGTTCATGAAGATGACGATCTTTATCCAATTATCCTTTACGCCGATTTCAATCACTTCTCCATCCGCCGGCGCCAGAATTACATCTCCAGGAGGAGGGATGCGGTTTGGGTTGCGCAGAAAGAAAAGGAGAAATAAAACCAGACAAACCAGGATAGAGATAAATGTGTATAATAAAATCGTACTCATATTTATTAGGTAGATCAGAATAACATAGCTATAAATTAGATGTCAATCGATTCCTGCGCTATTGCGGAGTCCACCGAACATAATTTCGACCGCCTAGATCTAAAATATCCTGTGTAAAGTACCATGGTTCGTTTCCTCTGGGAGGGACCCAATCGGTGGTCGGATTTAAAGTCCGGGGACGTTGTTGTAAATAGGTATTGATGTCGCTCTGCAGATTTGGCAAAACGGTATTATTGGTTAACCAGGCGTTTTTGTTTATAGTGGCTAAATTCCAATCATCCGAGAGGAAATTAACATGATAACTGTCGGCCAAAAATACTGAAGGAGGAATTTCATTGCTCTGAACTTCACGATAATAGTAGATCCCGGTGCGTGTGCTGTTGCGAGGAAGTATATGAGCTTCGAAACTTCGAACACTGGCCAGCAGATCCTCGTGTTGGATGAGAGCTTCGCCGGTGGCAACAATAACATAAACCAGTTTGTCATCATAAACACCGGCATCTGCGGCGCTGAGAATGGCGGCTCTCCCCAGAGCCCGCTCCTGATTTTGGGTAGAGGGGTCATCCGGATGCTGTGCCGGAGTGTCTTGCAATGCCGGAGCGGATGAAATCGCGCCGGAAACCAGCTCCGGATAAAGCTGAATCAGGCGCAGGGGAATATAGCCACCCATGCTGGATCCGGCGGCGAAGACGTGTGAAATATTAAAACGACTGGCGATCTGATTTATTAGTTCTTTGATGTCCTGTTTGGGATAGACGCGGCGGGGATCGCTCGGGTCATATAGGGTTGTCAGATCATTGGGATCGGAGCTACCGGGATAGTAATAATCTCCCAGCCAGTTGTTGTTATATTGGGTCCCATTTCTCGTAACATTTCGCTGAGGAAGTCCAATAACGATGGCGTTATAGAGCTGGGGAACACCGATGGCGCCGGTTTCTCCAGGATCGCCGTTGAACATCCTCGCATCGTCTACCGCTCCGTCTCCAAGGCCATAAGCGTGAAACCAAAGAATAAGGGGAACGGCTTTGGTCTTATCGTAGTTAGGCGGGAAGTGAAGGAAGAAATGATCCACAAAGCCATCGAAGCGGCTGGTGAATTGACAGGCAAATACTTGAGCGTTCGTATAATCCTGCAGCGTCGGATAACGTTCGTTCGGCGGGTACTGACTGGCAACTCCTCCCTCTTTGATGCCTTCAACTAAATTATAACCCGATGGGCTAATTGTGCTAGTCGTTGAAACTGAGCTTGCTGGTCCGCAACTAATTATTAAAGTTGCCAATCCCATAATAAATAATATAAAGATTAAAGTAACGAAAGAGATCAAATATTTTTTCTGCATAAAAACATCTCCTTTGGTTATCTAAAAAGCAGCGCCAGTTTGCGCCTGGCCTCCAGCCACATCTCTCCATTTTCTGGCCAGCCGACTGCTTGAAAGTAGTCAGTTTCATCCGCCAGAGCTTTGGTAATTATTTGCAAAGCTTCGTTATGAGCGGATATAAAACCAGCCGTTTTGGCTAATACCAGATACTCGACATCTTGGATTCCTCTCCGCCAGTTCTTAAGGCGGATACTGGGAAGCGGTCCGTTAAAGCCGCGGTCTTCATTCGGAAATACATAGTCGCGGCCAGGGTATATAAGTAAACCATCGCCATTGACCTCATCACCATCACCATTTACAAAAGTTAGTGGTTGTTCAAAAACATTGGTTTGCGTCTGACTTCCTGCCTGAAAATTATTATAATAAGTTGACTCCCAGTAGAACCAGCGTGGGATACTATACTTATATTGGATCCAGGGATTAACTCGTGGAGATATAGCTACATCATCGGTAGCAAAGGTTCCCGAAAAAGGCCGTTCTCCATTATATGCCCAAATCCTTTTGCCTAGCGCCTGAGCCTGTGTAGCATTCTGGACAGAGAAATGGTCAGGGAGCTCACAAAAAATATCAATATTACTTAAATCCGGAGTATAAGCTGTAGTTACAAAGGAAGGCACAGGTTTGGCATTTAGAGCTATCTGATTAACCTGAGAGAAATCCTCCGGCGGAGGTTCGTCCTGAACATAGAGAAAATATTCTACTGCCGGAGCGTTAGCTTTAAACCAGTTATCCCATGTATTTGCTTCTGTAGGCGATAAAGTGCCACCATAAGTGTGGATAGAATACATATCCTGACCCTGACCGATTCCCCAGCCATAATAACCAGCGGAGGCGGAGAAAACACTACCGTTTAGTAGTCCGAGTATATAATCATCCGGCGCCGCATCTTGGCCAAAGAAAAGAGTAATTGAGTGACGTCGTGCTAAACGGTAAAAGCGGGACATTAAAGCTTGCACCTGTTCGGTAGAAACATTATATGGATCAGGGAAGAAACGTTTTAACACCGTAGTAGTATCATTTCCCGAGAACCAAAGCATGGTCTTGTCTGTGGGTTTATCCGGTATTGTAGCATTTACAACCTCAAGCTCCACAGGTAATTGACTGAATACTTTATTTCCTAGTTGTATACTGATTGTGCTTTCATAAGTGCCGGATGAAACACTCTTCGGGATATAGATATCAATCCATACACCTTGGTTGCGACCGGCAGGTACTGTGAATCCGTTGCTAAGTAGGTTTAAAGGCACGAGTGGATCCGGAATTAGACCAGTCAAGTCCGCTGGTATTTGGGCGCCGCTGGTTCCTTCCCAGACTAACCCATGAGAACGCTTTGTAACATTCAGATATTCTTCCTTGAAAAGTTCGATATTACGTCCTATATAGTAAGTATCTGGATTATTAGTAATCCCAGTGTTAGCAATTGGGCCAATTGAATCAAATTTAACCTGTACCGAAGGGGTATCGCTCGTACCACCTTGCAGGATTATCTGGAAGGCAACGGTCTCGTTCCGGCAACCAAAGATTTTTATTCGTGATCCGTCAAAAATTCCATTTTGGAGCATAAGCGGATGGTTTAAATCGGTGGCCTTCACTTTTGTACCGTCATCGACAGCCCAAACCTTGCTAATATTCCACGTTCCTACCGTTTCTTGTTTTTGCACGCTTGTCCCACAGCCAATAAAAAAAGCAACCGTTGTAACCATCAACCCTATTATTAAACTTATTAAAATAATTTTTTTATTTTTATTCACTTCTTTCTCCTATCGCGGTTTGAATTATAGCATTCTCGATACAAAAAGTCTTATTACAAATCGAAGATATTTGAGTTAAATTGACAAATATTTTTCTAAACCTTACAATTGCTAGATAGATACTAATCTAACAAGGAGATGGTTTTATGGCAAAAAGAATAATAATCATAATTGTGTTTTTAAGTTTAGTTTTGGTGGGAATTAGATTGATAAGTGGTTGTGGAAGCGGGGGCGGGCAGGGGACGACAACGGTTACAACCACTACCACCAGCGGCACTCACGGCCTTACCAAAATATTCTTCCTGCATCAATCAACCGGGCATGGGCTAATTACAACCGGTAATATGAGAGGTTCAATAGAAGCTTATAATTTAAAATATGGGACATCTTTTGGCCTTTGGGATTTTTGGAGCGTCGATGCGGATAATTATCCCGGGTTGGTAAATTCCTCCGGGGAAGCGACCAGGATTAACCTTTATGAGCCCACTTATACCTCTTCACAAACTGATCCGGAAAGTTTGTTTTGGACCTGGACGGGTTACAATAGTTACTGGACGAGTGTTCGAACCAGAATCATGGATCGTTTTCAGGTGATTGCATTTAAATCCTGTTTCGGGGCTTCTAATATTGATGATGCTAGCGCTCTTCAAGATCGTAAAAACTGGTATCTGGCAATGCGAGATTTTTTTGATCAGCACCCTGAAAAATTATTTGTGGTGATGTCTTTTCCTCCTCAAACGCCGCTTGAAACAACTGCTACTCAGGCTGGCTACGCAAGGGCTTTTGCCAATTGGCTTAAAAGCGCCGAGTATCGTTCCGGACATCCAAACGTGGTTTGTTTCGATCTCTTTTATTATTTAGCAAAGGCCGATGATGGAAGCGCGGATGCCAATATGTTGCAGGCAGAGTATCGGTTGTCGGATCCGCATGATTCCCATCCCAAGGATAATGCTTATGGCATTGTTGGGCCGAAATTTGCCGAATTTTTAATTAATGCCGCGTTAAATTATTAATTATTTCTTTCGCCGCTTTTCTTTGCGTAAAGAAAAGCGGCAGACCTGCTTGCCGGCAGGCAGGCCGACGGCGCTCTTTAACCTTTATAAATCAATATAAGTAAAATGTGCCTTCTAGGAGGGGATTTCATTGGGGGTGAAACGCGGAGCGATTTGCACGTTTTGGTGGGGTAGTTGGGCAGAAAAAGGGTGCAAAAGCGGAGCGTGAGGGTTTAGAAGGCACTTGATTTTTCTTTGTTACTTTCTTTTTATCAAGAAAAAGAAAGTAAGAAGAGAAAAAATGCTTATCAAAATAAGATTATTATACGCCGAATAGGTTTACATAATTTGCCCGATTGACGTAAATACCCGGATTTGCTATAATCTCAAGGTTTT
>Ga0315287_10007662_pt1 | contig 10837 bp, 9 predicted proteins | sample YL17G11_0_MG_FD_205037 | JGI IMG/M metagenome (GOLD analysis project Ga0315287, IMG submission 205037) | Sediment microbial communities from Yellowstone Lake, YNP, Wyoming, USA - YL17G11_0 | ecosystem: Environmental > Aquatic > Freshwater > Lake > Sediment | place: USA: Wyoming | collected...
GCAAGGACATCACCGTCGACGGCCTGCTCGACGACGGCTACAAGGCGGTCTTCGTCGCCCTGGGGGCCCACAAAAGCCTCGCCCTCGGTCTGGCCGGCGAGGATGCCAAGGGGATCATCCCTTCGATCGCGTTCCTCAAGGCGTTCAACTCCCGCGGCGAGGAGCTCGGTCGTGGCCGCGTCGGGGTGGTCGGCGGCGGCAACTCCGCCGTCGACGCCGCCCGTGTCGCGCTGCGCCAGAAGGGGGTGGAGCGGGTCACCATCTTCTACCGTCGCACCCTCAACGAGATGCCGGCGTTCGCGGAGGAGATCGAGGCGGCGATGCAGGAGGGCATCGGCATCGAGCCGCTCACCAGCCCGGTTCGCCTCGTCACCGCCAAGGGGCGCCTTGCCGGCGTCGAGTTCGTCCGCAACCGTCTCGGCGAGCCCGACGACAGCGGGCGGCGCAAGCCCTTCCCGGTGCCGGGCACCGAGCACGTCGTCGAGCTCGACACCCTCATCGTCGCGATCTCCGAAGGCTCCGACACCGACTGCGTCTCGGTGGCGGGGGCCAACCGCCTCGAGGTCAGGCCCAACGGCACGGTCGTGGCCGACCCGGTGACACTGACCACCAACCGCCCCGGGGTCTTTGCCGGCGGTGACGTCGTCACCGGCCCCAACACCGTGATCGACGCAATTGCGGCCGGTAAGAAGGTGGCGCGGGTGATCGACCGCTACCTGCGCGCCGAGCCGCTGGTACAAGCGGCGAGACCGCGTCTGCCCAAGGAGTACGTGGCCCCACCGCTGGTGGGCGAGGGCGGGAGCATCCCGACGGACCGGGTCGAGCTGCCCCGCATTGCGATCCAGCAGAGGCGGCGCAGCTTCACCGAGGTGGAGCGGGTCCTCTCGGTCGAGGACGCCTGCGGCGAGGCTCTGCGCTGCCTGCGCTGCGACCTCTCCTTCACACGACCGGTTGAGCAGCCTGAGGCCGAGGCCGAGACGGGAGGTACGGCATGATCAACATTAAGATCAACGGCGTCGACCTCGAGGTCGAACGCGGCACCACGGTGCTGGAGGCCGCCCAGTTCCTCGGTTTCCCGATCCCGACCCTGTGTCACATGGAGGGACTGTCACCCTACGGGGCGTGCCGGCTGTGTGTGGTCGAGATCGGTCAGGGCCCCAAGGCGAAGCTGGTCTCGTCGTGCACCTACCCGGTCGAGGAGGGGCTCAGGGTTCGCACCGCCTCGACCCGGGTCGTCCGCGCGCGCAAGATGGTCATCGAGCTGCTGCTGGCCTCCTGCCCGCAGTCCAAGGTGATCCAGGACATCGCCTCGGCCCACGAGGTGCGCCAGCAGCGCTTCCGCCAGGAGCACGAGGACTGCATCCTGTGCGGACGCTGCGTGCGCATGTGCGAGGAGCAGATGCAGGCGCGCGCCATCGGTTTCCAGGGGCGCGGCGAACGGCGCGTCATCGACACACCCTTCGGCCAAACCTCGGAGGTGTGCCGGCTGTGCGGTGGGTGCAGCTACGTCTGCCCGGCCTGCCAGCTGCGCTGCACCTACACCGAGCCGGACAAGGCGATCTGCGGCGGCTGCGCCAACCTCGCGCCACCGTGCCTGGAGAAGGAGAAGTTCGACGACATGATGTGCTACATGCGGCCCTGCGTCGCGTGCGAGATCCCCAAATGACCGGGTATCGGGGACCGGGCTCCGGGGACCGGGAAGGGCTCACTTCAGGCGCTTTCATGACCGCGCCCGACCCTCGTCCCTCGCCGTCTGATGAGAACCAGCGGCGGGCTGTGCCCTCGCCGGACCCCGGACCCCGGACCCCGGGCCCCGCATCGCCAACCCAACAACCCACGAATGCAGCAGGCAAAGACCGAAACTGGAGGACATCATGTCCCTGACACGCGTCAACTCATCGGCGGCAACCCTGACCAAGAACCGGACCGAGGACTCGATCGTCCCGACCTCGGGGATGTGCGTCACCTGCGTGGACGGCTGCGTCGGCATGTGCGAGATCGGCAAGTCGGCGTACCGCGGCCACGAGGTCATCTACCCTCAGCCGTTCGGGGTGATCACCACGGCCGGGGAGAAGATCTACCCGGTCGACTACTCGCACTTCAACATCATGGGCACCGCCGTCGGCGCCCACGGCATCGCCGAGGACAGCGACAAGGCGATCTTCCCCGCCGTCAACCTCGAGGTCCACTTCGGCCATGACAAGAACATCAAGTTCCGCTACCCCTGGATCATCCCGGGCATCGGCTCGACCAACGTGGCCAAGAACAACTGGGACGGGCTCGCCATCGGCTCGGCGATCGCCGGCACCGGCCTGACCATCGGCGAGAACGTCGTCGGCATGGACCCGGGCGCCGTGATCAAGAACGGCAGGGTGGTCGACACCGTCGACCTCAAGAACCGGGTCAAGCTTTACAAGGATTACCAGCGCGACGGCTACGGCGCCATCATCGTCCAGGCCAACGTCGAGGACACCCGGCTCGGCACCCAGGAGTACGCCATCGCCAAGCTCGGTGTGGAGATCGTCGAGCTCAAGTGGGGCCAGGGCGCCAAGGACATCGGCGGCGAGGTCAAGATCCGCGACCTCGCCCGGGCGCAGCTGCTCTACGACCGCGGTTACATCGTGCTGCCCAACCCCCACGACCTCCACGTGATCAAGGCCTACGAGCGCGGCGCGTTCAAGGAGTTCGAGCGCCACTCCCGCGTCGGCATGGTCACCGAGGAAGGTTTCGCCCAGCGTGTCGCCGAGCTGCGCAAGGCCGGCGCCAAGTACGTCTTCCTCAAGACCGGCGCCTACCGTCCCGCCGACCTGGCGCGCGCCATCAAGTGGGCGTCGAAGTACAAGATCGACCTGCTCACCATCGACGGCGCCGGTGGCGGCACCGGCATGAGTCCGTGGCGGATGATGAACGAGTGGGGCGTCCCGCCGGTCGAGCTCCACTCGATGACCTACCTCTACGCCAAGGAGCTCGCCGACCGCAAGGAGTACGTGCCGCCGATCGCGGTGGCGGGCGGGTTCACCTTCGAGGACCAGATCTACAAGGGCCTGGCAATGTCCGCCCCGTTCACCAGGCTGGTCGGCATGGCGCGCGCCCCGATCGCCGCGGTGATGGTCGGCAAGACCATCGGCAAGACCATCGACGAGGGGCAACTCCCGGTCTACGTCGAGCGCTTCGGCCAGACCCGCGACGAGATCTTCGTGACCTCGCCGGAGCTGCGCAAGGAGCTCGGTGACAAGGTGTTCGAGGCGCTGCCCACGGGGGCGATCGGCCTCTACACCTACTACGAGCGGCTCGCCCAGGGGCTACGCCAGCTCATGGCCGGAAGCCGGAAGTTCAGGACCGACCTGCTCACCCGCGACGACATCGCGGCGCTGACCAGGGAAGCCGCCGAGATCAGCGGCATCCAGTTCATCATGGACGTGGACAAGGCCGAGGTCGCCAAGATCCTGCGCGCCTGAGCGCCCTGCAAGGCTTCCCGTGCGGCCCCCCCGGCCCGATCGACCGGGGGGGCCGTGCTGTCGTGGGGCAGGCGAGGGCAGAGCTCCACCGGCGCGCGCCCCCCTGCCCACGGGCGCGAGTAGGTCGCAAAGCGTGTCGGTCACGCCAGGAGTTACTCACCAACATTGGATGGGTCCTATGAACGGCAAATTGGCTCTTGCGGGGATGTTTTATCGGCCTTACTGTGTTAGAGGACCGGTCCAATAGATGCAGTGGACCGGCGGAGGCTCGGCGTGGAGCTCCACATCGATCGCGGCAGCTCGGTGCCAATCTACCGGCAGATCGTGCGCGAGATCCGTGGACTGATCCTCTCCGGGACCCTGCCGCCGGGGTTCCGCCTCCCCCCCGAGCGGCGACTCGCCCGCGCCCTCGGTGTCAACCGAACCACGGTGATCACCGCCTACCGCGAGCTCAAGGCGGAGGATCTCCTCGATGCGCGCGTGGGGCGCGGCACCGAGGTGGCGACACGTCCCCCTGCGCCGGTGGCGGCCGCCGAGGCCACGTCGTTCCCGTGGCGTCAGCTCCTGCGCGACGAGGGCGGCGCCGCGCGCGACCCGCTGCTGCGGGACCTCCTCGCCGTGCCCGAGCGCCGCGACGTGCTCTCCCTGGCGGTCGGGCTGCCGGCGCCGGAGCTGCTGCCTCTCGCGGCCGTGGCCCGCGCCCAGGCCGAGCTCCTGGTCGAGAAAGGTGCAGAGCTCTTCCTCCACAGCCCGACCGAGGGCGTGACCGCGTTTCGCGAGCGGCTCGCCGCGCTGCTGCCCGCACGGGGGATCCGCTGCGGGGCGGCGGAGCTGCTCGTCACCTCGGGCTCGCAGCAGGGCCTCGACCTGGCGGCCCGGCTGTTCCTCTCACCCGGCGACACGGTGGTCGTGGACGAGCCGTGCTTCTTCGGCGCGCTGCAGGTCTTCCGCGCCGCGCAGGCGCGCGTTGTCGGGGTGCCGGCGGACCGCGATGGGATGCGCACGGACCTTCTCGAGGGCATGCTCGCCCGGCACCGGCCGAAGCTCATCTACACCCTGCCGACGTTCCAGAACCCGTCCGGCTCGCTGATGCCGTTGCAGCGGCGTCAGCAGCTCCTCGAGGTGGCCGCCCGCGCCCAGGTGCCGGTGCTCGAGGACGACCCCTACTTCGAGCTGCGCTACGAGGGTGAAGCGGTGCCGTCGCTGAAGGCACTCGACCGCCACGACCAGGTGCTCTACCTCTCCTCGTTCTCCAAGGTGCTCTTCCCGGGGCTGCGCATCGGCTTCTTCGTCGCGCCCCGGGTCGTTTGCCGCCAGCTCGCCCTGCTCAAGCAGGCCATGGACCTGCACTCCAACACCCACGGGCAGTGGCTGCTCGAGCGCCTGCTCGCAAGCGCGGCCTACGAGGAGCACGTAGCGCGGGTGCGCGTTGCCTATGCGCGGCGGCGCGACCGCATGGACGAGGCGCTGCGCGAGCACGCGCCGGCGTGGGTGCGCTGGTTCGTGCCGTCGGGCGGTTTCTACATCTGGTGCACGCTCGACCGCGAGGTGTCGCCGCACCGGCTCGCAGCCCGCGCCGCCGAGCTCGGGGTGTCGTACCTGCCGGGCGCCGCGTGCTACGCGGGAGAGCCGCCCGAGCCCACGCTGCGGCTCAACTTCACCTACCTCGAGGAGGACCGTATTGGCGAGGCGGTCGCCCGCCTCATGGCGGCCCTCGAGGGTGCCGCCCGCGAGGGAGCGGGCGACCAAGGCCCACGCACCGCGACGCCCCCGATCGTGTAGCGGGAGGAGATGGAGTGAGACCATGAACGTAGCCCTTGCGAATCGCATGCAGCACATGCGCGCCTCGGAGATCCGCGAGATGCTCAAGGTCACACAGCGGCCCGCGGTGATCTCGTTCGCCGGCGGCCTTCCCGCCCCCGAGAGCTTCCCGGTCGAGGAGCTCAAGGAGGTGACGCGGCGGGTGCTCGAGGAGGAAGGTGCGCGGGCGTTGCAGTACTCGACGACCGAGGGCCACGCGCCGCTCCGCTCGCGCCTCGCCGCGCGCCTCACCGCCCGACTCGATGCGGACGTGCCGGCGGATCGGGTGCTCGTCACCACCGGCTCGCAGCAGGGCCTCGACCTGCTCGGCAAGGTCTTTCTCGACGAGGGCGACGAGGTGGTGTGCGAGAGCCCGACCTACCTGGGCGCGATCAACGCCCTGCGCGCGTTCGCCCCGCGCTTTGTCGAGGTGCGCACCGACGACGAGGGGATGGTCCCCGACGACCTCGCCGCCCGCCTGGCGGCGTGCCGCCGCCCAAAGCTGATCTACGTCGTGCCGGACTTCCAGAACCCCTCGGGGCGTTGCTGGACGCGCCCGCGCCGGGAGGCGCTGCTCGCCATCGCGGCTCGCTTTGGCGTGCCGGTGGTCGAGGACGCGCCCTACCGCGAGCTGCGCTACGAGGGCGACGAGGAGCCGGCGCTGCTCGCCCTCGACGGCGACGACCTTGTGGTCCACCTCGGCACCGCGTCGAAGATCTTCTGCCCCGGCATGCGCATCGGCTGGATGGTGGCGCCCGCGGGGCTCTTCGACAAGTTCGTCCTGGTCAAGCAAGGTGCCGACCTCCACACCTCGTCGTTCACGCAGATCGTGTTCGACACCTACCTGGCCAGCCACGACCTCGACGCCGCGATCGTGCGCATCCGCGCCCTCTACCGCCGGCGGCGCGACGCCATGCTGGCGGCGATCGCCCGCGAGTTCCCGCCCGGGGTGCGCACCACCCATCCGGCCGGCGGGCTGTTCCTGTGGGCCGAGCTGGCCGAGGGTGTCAACGCCCGCGCCGTGCTCGCCCGCTGCCTGGAACTCGACGTGGCTTTCGTGCCCGGCGGCTCGTTCTTCCCCAACGGCGGGCACGAGAACACACTGCGCCTGAACTTCTCCAACATGCCGGAAGACCGGATCCGCGACGGGATCGCGCGCCTCGGCGCCGTACTTCGCGACGTCGCCGTGGCGGCGCGGGGGATCTCGCTGGCTCGGCAGTCGATCCTCGAGGAGGCCGTCTGATGAGAATCGAGAGAGCTCCCTTCGCCGTCACCGAGTGGACGCGCGTGCCGATCACGGAGTATCCCGGCGAGACCGGGGTGGCTCGTTGGCGTACCGTCGAGGCCGGCAACGTGCGCGTGCGGATGGTGGAGTACTCGCCCAATTACCTCGCCGATCACTGGTGCGAGCGCGGCCACGTCGTGCTCGTCCTCGACGGCGAGCTGGTCACCGAGCTGGCCTCGGGCGAGAGCCACGTGCTGCGGCCTGGCGACAGCTACACCGTCGCCGAGGGCGCGGCCCCGCACCGCTCGCGCACCACGGGCGGGGCGCGAATCTTCATCGTCGACTAGCGGGGAATTGCCGATGGCTCCGAAGCGTTGGTTCGATGGGCGTCGTGGCGCGCCAGCGCCGGGCGTCGCCGCCGTGGCCGCCGTGGTCTTCGGCGCAATCGGCATCGGCTTTGCGCCGGTGCTGGTGCGGCTGAGCTCGGTCGGTCCCGTGGCAACAGCGTTCTGGCGCATCGCCATCGCCCTTGCCGTCCTCGCCCCGGTCCGCCTCCTGCGGCGCTCAGCGCCACCCGTCGCGGGCCGGGAGCGGGGCGTTGCATCCACCCTCGCGTTCGCCGGCATCTTCTTCGCCGCCGACCTCTCGCTGTGGCACTGGGCACTCCTGCGCACCTCCGTGGCCAACGCCACCTTCCTCTCCAACCTCGCCCCGGTCTTCGTCGCGTTCGCCGGCTGGCTGCTCTTCCGCGGCCGGGTCAGCGGCGCCCTGCTCATCGGCTTGGCGGTGGCGATGCCCGGCGCGATGCTCCTGGTGCGCGGCAACGCCATGCTCTCGCCCACGAGCCTGGCCGGCGACGGGCTCGCGGTGCTGTCGGCGGTGAGCTACGCCGGCTACCTGCTCACGGTCAAGCACGGCCGGCGAAAGGTCTCTGCCCTCGAGGTGCTCGTCGGCAGCGGGATCGTCAGTGCGCCGCTACTCCTCACCGTCGCCCTGCTGGCAGGTGAGCGCATCGTGCCCGACGACGCCCGCGGCTGGCTGGTCGTCGTCGCCCTCGGGGTGGTGTGCCACGTCGCCGGCCAGGGGCTGATCGCCCACGGGATGGACCGCCTCACCGCCGCCTTCTCATCGCTGGTGCTGCTGGTGCAGCCGCTGTTTGCGGCGCTGCTGGGATGGGTGGTGTTGGGCGAGACGCTCACACTGCTGCAGGGTCTCGGCGGTGCGCTGGTGGTGCTCGGGGTCTCGGTCGGCCGGCGTGATGGAGTCGAACGATCGGCAGAAGGCGCACCTGCCGCGGATGGCGGCAAAACGCGCCGCGCATCGGAGACGCTCCGCAGCCAGGAGCACTGAGGGAGGATGGCGGGATGGGAGTGCCACTGAGACAGGTCGATGCCTTCACCAGGGAGGCCTTTTCCGGCAACCCCGCCGGTGTGTGCATGCTCGGGGAGCCGCGGCCGGACGCATGGATGCAACACGTCGCCGCGGAGATGAACCTCTCCGAAACGGCCTTCCTCGTGCCGGAAGGCGATGGGTTCCGCCTGCGCTGGTTCACGCCCACGGTCGAGGTCGAGCTGTGCGGCCACGCCACCCTGGCCAGCGCCCACGTGCTCTGGGAGGACGGCGAGCTAGCGCCGCGGCAGGAGGCCCGCTTTCACACCCAAAGCGGCCTGCTCACGGCGCGCCAGGCCGGGGAGCTCATCGAGCTCGACTTCCCGGCCAAGCCAACCGAGGCCACGCCGGTTCCAGCCGGGCTGGCGGAGGCGCTCGGCGTCGAGCCACTCGAGTGCGCCCGCAGCCACTTCGACCTCCTCGCCCTCTTTGCGGCGGAGGAGGACGTGCGCCGCCTCGCCCCGGACTTCGCGGCGCTCAGGCGCCTGCCGGTCCGCGGCCTCATCGTCACCGCACCTGCGGACGATGCCTCGTACGATTTCGTCTCGCGCTTCTTCGCGCCCGCGGTCGGCGTCGACGAAGACCCGGTGACAGGCTCCGCCCACTGCGCCCTGGCCCCGTTCTGGGCGGCGCGGCTGGGCAAGGAGGCGATGGTCGGCTTCCAGGCGTCGCCCCGGGGCGGGGTGGTACGCGTCCGTGTGGCCGGCGACCGAGTGCGCCTCGGCGGCACCGCCGTGACGGTGTTTCGCGGGGAGCTATTGGCATGAGCGCGCAGCGACCTATGCCCGACCCCGAGCTGGCCAGCAAGCTCGCCGCGGACCTCTTTGGCCAGGGCTTCAACTGCGCCGAGGCGGTGGTACAGGCGCTGTTGTGGGACGACGAAAACGCCAGCACGGTCGGCCAGCGCATGGCAACCGCGTTCGGCGGCGGCACCGCCCGGCGCGGCGGCACCTGCGGTGCGCTGCAGGGGGCAGCGATGGCGTTGAGTTACCTTGCCGGGCGCACCCGGGCCGATGACGACGAAGGCAAGGAGCGCGCCTATGCACTGGTCGGCGAGCTCTTCCACCGGGTCGCCGCCTCCCGTGGCAGCGTCGAGTGTCGCACGCTCACCGGTCTCGACTTCACCGAGCCCGAATCTCACGACCGCTTCGATGCCGAGGTCAAGGAACGAGTCTGCGTGCCCCTCGTGCGCGAGGTTGCGCGCCTCGCTGCCCAAGCCCTCGCTCCCGCACGCACGTCCTGACCCGTACGACTGTACGCGGCGCCCGCCTCCTGCGCCTTCGGGCTCACCAGCCTTCGACCTCGTTGGCAGGCCTCGCCGACGCTGTCGGTCAGCAATACCGCCTGTGGTGAAATGCAGGTGCACGGTGCCGATTGATGGGAGGTCGCGATGGAGCGGATCGGGACTGCGGTCATCGGTGGCGGGGCAGTCGGCTGTGCGGTGTTGCTCGAGCTTGCCAGGGCGGGCCTCGAGAACCTGTTCCTGTTCGAGCGGATGCGAGCCGTGGGCGAGGTGCAATCGGCAAGGAACTCCGGCGTGGTGCACGCCGGCATCTACTACAAGACCGGATCGCTCAAGGCCGAGCTGTGCGCCGAGGCCAACGCACTCATGTATGAGTTCTGTCGCGCCCACGGCGTCCCGATTTCCAACGTCGGCAAGCTCGTCGTCGCGACCAGCGACGAGGAGCTCGAGAGCCTCGAGGCGATCCTCCTCCAGGCCAGGGCCAACGGCGTCCCCGGCGTGCGCCTGCTGACGCGCCGGGAGGTCAAGGGGCTGGAGCCCAATGTGGACGTGCCCGCCGCGCTCCACGTGCCGACCACCGGGATCGTGGACGCGGCGCGCTACACGCGGACCCTCGCCGACCTCGCCCGCGAGGCGGGCGCGCACGTCCTCACCTCCTTCGAGGTCACCGGCATCGAGCCTCGCGGCGGACTGTTCGTGGTCACAGGCCGCCGCGGCGACCGCGAGGAGACGTTCGAGGCCGAGACGCTCGTGAACGCGGCCGGGCTGCACTGCGACACCGTTGCCCGCATGGTCAACCCGGCGCTCGTGGTCGATGTCGTGCCGCTGCGTGGCGAATACTGCAAGCTCAACCGCGGCAAACACCCCGGGCTGTGGCTCAACGGTTTCAACGTCTACCCCGTGCCCGAGCCGCTCGACGTGCGCGGAGAGGCGACGAAGATGGTGGGCGTCCACCTCACGCCGACCTTCGCCATGACCCGCGGCGGGGGTGTGGCGGTGGGCGACACCATCACCGTGGGCCCGGAGTTCCGCTGCGTCACCGAGCGCGACGACTACGAGCGGAACCGCAAGCCGCCCGGGTTCTTCCTGGCCCGGGCGAAGCGATTCCTCCCCTCGCTCGAGCTCGCCGATCTCGAGCTCGACTTCGCCGGCATCATGGTGCACTGCAAGGGGATGCAAGACTTCACGATCCGGCGCGACGAGCTCCACCCGTCGTGCGTGCAGCTCCTCGGCATCGACTCCCCGGGCCTCACCTGCTCGCTGGCGATCGCGCGCCGCGTCCGGCGGCTACTCGCCGCATAATCCCGTACCGCGAGCTGACGGGCCGGCCCGTTGTCCCCAGGACCCTCGCGACGGGCCACGGTCCACAGGCCACGGGCTCAAGGCCCCATCGGAAACGCGTATCAGCGGAACCGCGTATCACCATTTCGCCATTTGAGTCGGACTCGGGCTTGCGAGCCGCATCTGATCGCCTCACTCCCTGTCCCCTGGCCCCTGCCCCCGGGATGGGCGGGGGCGAGATGAGCGAGCGGCCGGCTTGGCCGGCGCTCGCGTGGGGGATCGGGGGGCAGCGGCGAGGCTGTGTGGGTGGGTGGAGAGGCCGCGCCCCCCGCAGCGCATAGTGGGTGGGGGAAGAGAATCCGCCCCTCGGGCCAAGGGACCATGGCGCCGGAGGTCACGGGCACCGAGCGGGCGAGCGGCGAAGAGGGGAGACGCTGGCGG
>Ga0315287_10007664_pt1 | contig 10836 bp, 6 predicted proteins | sample YL17G11_0_MG_FD_205037 | JGI IMG/M metagenome (GOLD analysis project Ga0315287, IMG submission 205037) | Sediment microbial communities from Yellowstone Lake, YNP, Wyoming, USA - YL17G11_0 | ecosystem: Environmental > Aquatic > Freshwater > Lake > Sediment | place: USA: Wyoming | collected...
TGCGGCAGCTGGTCCAGATCACGGACTTCGACCTGTTCGTGACCACCACCTTCGACCCGCTGCTGGAGCAGGCGCTCAACGCCGAGCGATTCGACGGGCAGCCGATGGCCGAAGTGCTCGCCTACGCCCCGAACCGCGTTGCTGACCTGCCGACGGAGCGCAGCCAACTGCAGCGCCCGGTGGTCTATCACCTGCTTGGCCGGCTCTCGGCCTCCCCGACCTACGTCGTCTCCGACGAGGACATGCTCGAATTCATCTGCGCCCTGCAGTCCGAGCACCTCACGCCGGAGAAACTGTTCCACGAGCTCGAGCACAGTCATCTGCTGCTCATCGGCAGCGACTTCTCCAACTGGCTGGCGCGGTTGTTCCTGCGCATGGCGAAGCGCCGGCGGCTCTCGGACCCGCGCGACGTCGGCGAAGTCTTCGCCGACGACCACACGATGAAGGACGAACGCCTCGTGGCGTTCCTGCAGCAGGTCAGCGTTCGCACGCGCGTCTATTCGGGCGCAGAGGCGTTCGTCGCCGAGCTCCATCAGCGCTGGCTGAAGCGGCAGAAGCCCGCCGCGCCAACCGCCGTTGCGGGAGCCGCCCCGCAGCGTTTCCTGCCGCCTGCGCACGAGATGCCCGAGAACGCGATCTTCATCAGCTATGCGCGCGAGGACCTGCCGGCCGTGCAGCGGCTCAAGGCGGCGCTCGATGCGGCCGGGCTCACGACCTGGTTCGATCTCGACCGCCTCGAGGGCGGCGACGACTACGACCGCAAGATCAGCGCCAACATCGCGCGCTGCAGCTTTTTCCTGCCGGTCATTTCCGCGACGACGCAGCGCCGGCTCGAGGCGTACTTCCGGCGCGAATGGAGCTATGCCGTGGATCGTTCGCGCAACATCGCCGAGGGCGCCGTGTTCATCCTGCCGGTCTGCATCGACGACACCCCCGAAGGTGCGGCCCTCGTGCCGGACAAGTTCAAGGCCGTGCACATCAGTCGGCTGCCGGGCGGCGAACCCACGCCCGATTTCATCCGCCGGCTCCAGGATCTCTTCAGCGCGCGTCGCTCATGAAAACGAACGTTCCCGAACTTTCGACGTCGATCACGATCGACCCCGAGAATCCCTGGCTCGGCCTGTCCTCGTACTCCGAGGAGACGCGTGCGTATTTTCACGGCCGCGATGACGAGGCGGCCGAGCTCGCCCGGCGCGTGCAGCGCAAGTTGCTTACCATCCTGTTCGGGCAGTCCGGACTCGGCAAGACCTCGCTGCTGCGAGCCGGCCTCGTGCCGAAGCTGCGCGGAGAAGGCTTCTGCCCGGTCTACGTGCGGGTGGACTACGCGCCGGAGTCGCCGCCGCCGGCGGAGCAGATCAAGCAGGCGATCTTCAGGGCCACGGCGGCGGCCGGCCACTGGACGCGGCCGGGTTCCGCCGTCGAAGGCGAATCCCTCTGGGAATTCCTGCATCACCGCGGCGACCTGCTGCGCGACGCCAGCGGGCGCACCGTCCTGCCGCTGCTGATCTTCGATCAGTTCGAAGAAATTTTTACGATCGCGCAGGCCGACGATGCCGTCCGGCTCCGGGCCAAGGAGTTCCTGGCGGATCTCGCCGACCTCGTGGAGAACCGCCCGCCGCTTGCTCTCGAGAAGCGGCTCGAGCACGATGAAGCCGATGCCGAGCACTTCGATTTTTCGCGCGCGGACTATCGCATCCTGATCGCGCTGCGCGAGGACTACCTCGCCCACCTCGAGGGCGTGAAGGGCATCATGCCCTCCATCACGCAGAATCGAATGCGCCTCGCCCGCATGAACGGCGCGCAGGCGCTGAGCGCCGTGGTCAAGCCCGGTGGGCGGCTGGTGTCGGAGGAGGTGGCCGAGTCGATCGTGCGGTTCGTCGCTGGCGGCGCGGAGCTTGCCAACGCCGAGGTCGAGCCGTCGCTGCTGAGCCTCGTCTGCCGCGAGCTCAACACCGTCCGCCTCGCCCAGGGGCGCAAGGAAATCTCCGCCGACCTGCTGGCCGGTTCGCGCGACACCATCCTCACGGAATTCTATGAGAGGGCCCTGGCCGATCAGCCGGACGGCGTCCGGCGCGTGATCGAGGACGAGCTGCTCACGGAATCCGGTTACCGCGAGAGCCTGGCCGAGGAGCGGGTGATCAAGGCATTGGCCGCGGCGGGCGCCGCGCCGGACGCTCTCGCGAAGCTCGTCGATCGCCGCCTGCTGCGCATCGAGGAACGGCTCGACATGCGCCGCGTCGAGCTCACCCATGACGTGCTCTGCACCGTCGTCGGCTCCAGTCGCGACCTGCGGCACGAACGCGAGGCCCGCGACGAGGCCGAGCGGCAGCTCGCTACCCAGCGGGAGCGCGAGGCCGCGACGCGGCGCGCGCTGGTGCGCGCGCGGGCGATTGCCGCCGTTTGCGCCGTGATGATGGTGATTGCCGCTGCCGGTGCGGTGTTCGGCTGGGTCAATTACCGTCGTGCCCGGGTCGCAGACGCCGAGGCCCAGCAGGCCCGCCTGCTCGCAGAAAGGGCACGCGGCGATGCCGAGAAGCTCGTCGGGTTCCTGATCGAGGACTTCTACGAAGAGCTGGAGCCGACCGGGCGACTCGACACCATGGGCAAGCTGGCGCACCAGGCGGTCGCCTATTACGAAGGACTGCCGGCGGGGCTGATGACACCGCAGACGAAAGTGTACCGTGGCATGGCTCTCATCCGGGAAGGAGGCGCCCTGCTTGCCGGCGACGACGTCGAGGCAGGCTCGCAGCACATCACGCAGGCACGCGAGATGTTCGAGAAGATGCATGCTGGCGGCGATACCAGCGAGCCGGTTGTGTACGGCCTTGCGCTCTCGCTATGGACACCATTTGCGGCCTTCGGCGGATTTGGTGGGCCCGGGTCGAAACCGGATGACGCGCAGAAAGCGGCGGACCTGCTCCGACCGCTGGTCCATGGCCCCGGCGGTTCGCGACGGGCGAAGATGACCTACGCCGACATCCTGAACGGCCTGAGTTACTTGAAAGAGAACAGGGAAGATGGGGTCGCGATGTGCGAGGAGGCGCGCAAGATCCTGGCCGGGCTCGGTGCGCTCGATCTGTCCGACCTGACCGCCACCTCCCTCTATGCCGACGTTGCCGACACGCAGGTTCGCCTCATGATGACGCTTCGTCGCTTCGACGACGCCGAGCGTCTTGAGCGGGAAGTCTACGACCTCGTCGAAAAGGCGCTGGCGAAGCGGCCCGGTGACATTCGGTCCATGAGAAATCGCTTTTATGCCGCGGAGGAGCTGAGCTACATCGCAAGCGCACGGCACGACTACGCGGCTGCGGCCCGATATGCGGCGCGATCGGCGCAGGCGGGAGAAGATACCGTGCGCTTCAATCCGTCGGATGCAGCGTCGTGGAGCCTGTGGGCCCGGGGCCGTTTCCAGGTTGCGTACGTCGACATGCAGCAGGGAGAGATGGATCGGGCCATCCACGTGCTCCGGTCGGCGGCGGCACTCGCCGATGATCCACGGGCGCCCGTGAGCCTCGGTCCGTCCTTGAGTTACATCTGGTTCAACATGGCATTGTGGGAAGCGCAGACTGGCCAGCGCGCTGCTGCCGATCGTTCATTCGAGGCCGGTGTGAGAGCGGACGAAGAGTACGCAAAGTTGATGCCGGAAGGGGATGCCCGACGTGCGATGGTTGGCGTTGAGAGAACGCTCTGGCGAGCACGCCTCAAATTGACCAAGGGAGAAGACGCTGCCGCTTATGACCTCGCCGTCACGTCAGTCCGTCAACTGGAGCAATTCTCCATCGGCTCGGAGGACGTCGCGGCTCAGTGGCGACGCGTCAACCTGCAGACTGCACTGGGCGTCGTCACCGAGGCTGCCCTGCGGCTGGGTCGCTATGCCGAGGCGGAAGTCGCAGCGCGCCGCGGCATGGCCATGCCGCCCAGCTCGTTCGGTAATGACCCTCTCCGAGGGATGTCGAAACGGCGGGTGCAGCTTGCCCACGCCATTGCCAGGCAGGGCCGTGGCCCGGAGGCGCGGACCGAGCTGACGCCGGCGCTGGAGTACTACGGCGGCGAGCAGAAGGCCGGCGCAAAGAACACGACCTTCCGGCTGGATTACGCGGAAGCGCTCTATGCGAGCGCGCTTACGCCAGGATCCGATGCGGCGGGCCGTGCGGCGAGGGAGCGGGCGCTGACCGAGGCGGCCGGATTACTCTCAGGCGCATCCGCTCAGGTGCAGCAGTTTGCCGCGACGCGCGAACTCTCCGGCCGGATCGCCGCCGCTCGGTCCGACTCAGGAACCTAACGTGCCGCGTGATCGGCGAGTACCTGCGCCACGCAGGCTGTCAGTCGACGTCCGGTCTCCAGGTGCAGGAACTCGTTCGGCCCATGCGCGTTTGACTGCGGGCCGAGCACGCCGGTCACGAGGAACTGCGTCCCCGGGAAGCGCAGGCCGAGCATCCCCATGAACGGAATGCTGCCGCCGGTGCCCATGAACACCGAATCGCGGCCGAAGAATTCGCGCGAGGCGCGCTGCATCGACTGCTCGAGCCACGGCGCAAGTTCCGGCGCGTTCCAGCCACCCATGGCCGACTCGACGCGGAATTCGACCTTGGCGCCATAGGGCGGATTGCGCTCCAGCGTGCCCTTGATGACCTCGGCCGCGCGCGCGGGGTCCATGGAGGGCGCCAGCCGGAACGAGAGCTTGAGGCTCGTATAAGGCCGCAGCACGTTACCGGCGCTGCGGAAGGCCGGCACACCGTCCACACCCGTAACGCTCAGCGTGGGCCGCCAGGTGTTGTTCAGCAGCAGTTCGAACGGATCGTTCGAAACCGTGCGCATGCCCTGGATCAGCGGAAACTTGCCGAAGACCGTATCGCCGAGAATTGCGGCCGCGGCCCTGGCCTGCGTCTGGCGGTCCGCTGGCACGGGCGTGTGCAGTTCCTCGACCAGGATTGCGCCGGAGTTCGCGTCTTCGACCCGCGCCAGTAATTCGCGCAACACGCGGAAGCTGGACGGCACGATGCCGCTCGCGGTACCCGAGTGCACGCCTTCCTTGAGGACGTCCACCCGCAGCGTGCCGATCAGGTTGCCGCGCAGCGACGTCGTGCACCAGAGCTGGTCGTAGTTGCCGCACTCGGCGTCGAGGCAGACGACCAGGGACGGGCGGCCCAGCCGCGCCCCGAGTGCATCGATGTGCGACGCGAGGTCCGGGCTGCCGCTTTCTTCGCTGGCTTCGATCAGGATCACGCAGCGTGCGTGCGGGACGCCCTGCTCACGCAGCGCGCGGATCGCGGTCAGCGAGCCGAAGAGGGCGTAGCCATCGTCCGCGCCGCCACGCCCGTAGAGCTTGCCGTCGCGCAGCACGGGTTGCCACGGCTCGAGGCCGTCCGACCATCCGGTGAACTCGGGTTGCTTGTCGAGGTGCCCATAGAGCAGCACGCAGTCGTCCACCTGCCCGGGCACGTCGACGAACAACAGCGGCGTGCGGCCGGGCAGGCGCAGCACCTCCACGGTCATGCCGGGCACCGCATGGGCTTCGACCCACCGGCGCATCAGCTGCACCGCGGCCTCCATGTAGCCGTTGGCTTCCCAGTCCGGGTCGAAGAGCGGCGACTTGTTGGGAATGCGCACGTACTCGACGAGCTGCGGAATGATCGACTCGTCCCAGGCCTGGTCGACGAAAGATCGAGCTTTTATTGTGTCCATAAATATTTATATAACAATCAGTTACATGTCATTCTGAAGGTCCAATAGAGACTTCCAGGTCAGGCTGTGAAGCCGAAGAATCGCAAGGCATTGGCCGTCGTCGCGGCAGCGACCGTCGCCGCCGGCTCATTGCGGCAGTCGGCAATAGTCTGGAGGATGTGCGGCAGGAATTTCGGTTCATTGCGGCGGTGCGACGGCCTGGGGCTCAGGTTGCGCGGCAGCAGGTAAGGCGCGTCGGTCTCGATCATCAGCCGGTCGAGTGGAATCAGGCGCACCAGTTCGCGCAGGTGTTGCCCGCGCCGCTCATCGCAGATCCAGCCGGTGACGCCGATCGAAAGGCCGAGGTCGAGACAGTCGCGCAGTTCCCGCTCCTCCCCCGTGAAGCAGTGCGCCACGCCGCCCGCGAGGCGCGGCAGGTAGTCGCGAAGGATGCCGACGAAGGCGTCGTGCCCGTCGCGCTGGTGCAGGAAGACCGGCTTCCCGGTCTCCAGTGCCAGCTGCAACTGCAGGCGGAAAACGCGCTCCTGGTGCTCGTGCGACGAGAAATTGCGAAAATAGTCGAGCCCGCATTCGCCGGCGGCGCCGACCTCGGGCGCCAGCAGCAGTTCGCGCAGCGCGGGGACATCGGCGTCCCTGAACTCCCGCGCGTGGTGCGGGTGGATGCCGGCCGTCGCACGGTAGCGGGCCGGATCCGTGCGCGCGAGGTCGATGGCGGCGCGGGTGCTGGCGAGCGTGCTGCCGGTGATCACCATGTGGCCAACGCCTGCGGCCACCGCTTCGGCCACGACCGTGTCGCGATCGTGGTCGAAGCTGTCGTGCGCGAGGTTCAGTCCGATGTCGACCAGTGAAAAAGTCATGTGGGAAGGGCTGTGATAATGTGCCGGACCTTGCGCCGCGGAGCCCGCGGCACCGAGCGGACGGCATTCTAGCCAGCCTGGCGTGCGGGCGCTTCCCGGCAACAACAACGCAGCAGCGAGTACCCCATGTCCCTGGATAAGGCAGCCCTGGAGAGTTTGCGCCTGGAGCATGGCACGGACCCCGGACGATACCGCGATTCCCCAGCGCGTAAGTACCGCTGGTGGATCGCTGGCGGGCTCGCCGCCCTGGTGCTGGCGGCATTCGCCTGGCGCGCGATCAGCGGCGCCGTGCCGGTGCAGACGGTGACGGTGGAGGCTGCCGATGGTGGCGCCGACGGTGCGGTGCTCAACGCCTCTGGTTACGTCGTGGCGCGGCGGCTGGCGACGGTGAGTTCCAAGGTCACCGGGCGCGTGACCGAGGTGCTGTTCGAGGAAGGCGCGCAGGTGCGGGAAGGCCAGGTGCTGGCGCGCCTCGATCCGGCGACCGGGCGTGCCGAATACGACGTTGCGGACAAGGGGCTCGACGCGGCGCGCCGCAATCTCGATGAAATCGAAGTGCGGCTGGCGGATGCCCGGCGCACGCTGGCGCGCAATCGCAGCCTCGTCGAGCGCAAGCTCATCGCCCAGAGTGTCGTCGATGCGTCCGAGGCCGAAGTCGCCGCCCTGCAGGCACGGCTCGCCGCAGCCAACGCGGAGGTCGGCGTGTCGCGCAGCCAGCTGGCGCTCAGCCGCCAGTCGCTGAACGATCTCGAAGTGCGGGCTCCTTTCACCGGCGTCGTGATCTCGAAAGACGCGCAGCCGGGTGAAACGGTGTCGCCGATGTCCGCTGGCGGCGGCTTCACCCGCACCGGCATCGCGACCATCGTGGACATGGACTCGCGCGAGATCGAGGTGGACGTCAACGAGGCGTACATCAACCGCGTTCGCGAAGGACAGAAGGTCGAGTCCGTTCTCGACGCCTATCCGGACTGGAAAATCCCGGGGCACGTGATCAGCATCGTGCCGACGGCCGACCGGCAGAAGGCGACCGTGCGCGTGCGCATCGCGCTCGATCAGCTCGATCCGCGCATTTTTCCGGACATGGGTATCAAGGTGAGCTTCCGCGAACCGGACGGCTCCACCCAGGCGGCGGGCGGACCGCGGATCCCGGCGAACGCTCTCGTGAAGGAGGGCGACGCGCGCTTCGTGTGGCTGGTTCGCGACGGCAAGGTCGAGAAGCACGCCGTCACGGCGGCAGGTGCGCAAGACGGGCAAGTGACCGTACTCGACGGGCTGGCGGGCGGTGAAGTCCTGGTCGTGGATGCTCCGCGGCGCCTGCGCGACGGCAGTACCGTCGAGTTGAAGGTCAAGGAGCAATGACGGGCGCTGCCGCACCGATCGTCCGCATTCGCGACGTCGTCAAGGAGTACCGGCGCGGCGTGGAAGTCGTGCACGTGCTCGACGGCCTGTCGCTCGAGATCGCCGCGGGCGACTTCGTCGCCTTGATGGGGCCGTCCGGCTCCGGCAAGTCCACGCTGCTCAATCTCATCGGCGGGCTCGATCGCCCGACGGCGGGCGTCCTCGAGGTCGATGGGTTGCGCGTCGACCAGTTGAGCGACGCCGCGCTCGCGCGCTGGCGCGCCGATCACGTCGGGTTCGTCTTCCAGATGTACAACCTCCTGCCGGTGCTGTCGGCCGAGCGCAACGTCGAGTTGCCCCTGCTGCTCAAGGACATGAGCCGCGAGCAGCGGGCGCGCCGCGTCGCCGCCGCGCTCAGGCTGGTGGGACTGTCGGATCGCGCCAGGCATCGCCCCCGCGAGCTGTCCGGAGGCCAGGAGCAGCGCGTCGGCATCGCGCGGGCCATCGTCACGGACCCCATGCTGCTGCTCTGCGACGAGCCCACCGGCGATCTCGACCGCAAGGCGGGCGACGAGATCCTCGACCTGCTGCAGGCGCTCAACCAGGAGCAGGGCAAGACGATCATCATGGTGACGCACGACCCGCATGCGGCCGAGCGCTCGCACCGCGTGATCCATCTCGACAAGGGCCTGCTGCGCGAGGGGGCGGCATGATCGGAAAATACCTGCCGCTGCTCGGGTCCAGCCTGCGCCGCAAGCGCCTGCGCACGTTCTTCACGATGGCGTCGATCCTGATTGCATTCCTGCTGTTCGGGCTCGCCGAATCCATGCGCTATGCACTCGCGTCCGGCGTCGAGGTGGCGGGCGCGGACCGCCTGCTGACCATGCACAAGGTCTCGTTCACGCAGCTGCTGCCGGCGAGCTACCAGAGCCGCATCCGGTCGGTGGACGGTGTCGTTGCCGTGGCGCCGCAGACGTGGTTCGGCGCATGGTTTCGCGACGAGGGCAACCAGATCCCCGCGTTCCCGACCGAGCCGGAGACGTTTCTCAAGATCTATGCGGAGTTCGTGATCCCGGCGGCGCAGAAGCAGGCCTGGATCGCCGACCGTTCGGGCATCCTGATCGGCCGGGCGCTCAGCGACGCGTTCGGCTGGAAAGTCGGTGACGCCGTGCCGCTCAGGTCGGCGATCTGGCGCAAGGAGGACGGCTCGGATACCTGGGAAGTCACGGTGCGCGCGATCTACGACCTGCCCCAGGGCGGCGACACGCGCCAGATGATGCTGCACCAGGAGTATTTCGAGGAGGCCAAGCTGCAGGCGAAGGGGCTCGTCGGCTGGTACGTGATCAAGGTCGATCATGCCGACCAGGCGCAGGCCGTCTCGAGGCGCATCGATGCGCTGTTCGCCAACTCGCCCGCCGAGACGAAGACCTCGTCGGAGCGTGCCATGGCGCAGTCGTTCGTCAACCAGATCGGCAACATCGGCGCCATCCTGACGGCCATCGTCGGTGCCGTCTTTTTCACGATGCTGTTGGTCACGGCCAACACGATGGCGCAGTCGGTCCGCGAGCGCACGAACGAGATCGGCGTGCTGAAGACGCTCGGATTCACCAATCGCGGAGTGCTCGGCCTGGTGCTCGCGGAATCCTTGCTCATCACCACCCTGGGCGGCGTCCTCGGCATGGCGGCGGCGTGGTGGTTCGGCATCCTGTTCGCGCCGGTGTTCAACCAGTACCTGCCTGGTTTCAAGGTGCCACAGGACGCGTTCCTCGCCGCCGGCCTTTACATGGTTCTGCTGGGCTTCGTCGCTGGCGCAGTGCCGGCCGTCCAGGCGATGCGGCTGCGCATCGTGGAGGCGCTGCGGCGCGATTGATGCCATGAAGACGGCATCCTGGCTCAATCAGGTCGTCACCGTCACGGCGATGAACCTGCGCAACCTGCCCGCGCGGCTGGGGACGTCGCTCGTCGCCGTGATCGGCATCGGGGGCGTGGTTGCCGTACTGGTGTCGCTGTTATCGATGGGGGAGGGGTTTCGCGCGGCGCTCGATCTTTCCGGCCGCGACGACGTGGCGATGATCCTGCGCGGAGGGTCCGGCGACGAGCTGTCGAGTTCCTTCTCGCGCGAAGAGTTCAACGTCATCGCCTCCGCCCCCGGCATCGCGCGCGACGCGCGCGGCGCGATCGCGTCCGGTGAGCTCTACACGATCGTCGACCTGCCGATGCGCAGCACGGGCACCGCTGCCAACGTGCCGTTCCGCGGCATCACCGCACGCGGCGTCGACGTCCGAGAGAACTTTCGCGTCGTCGCCGGAAGGATGTTCGAGCCGGGCCGGGACGAGGTCATCGTTGGCCGTGGCGCATTCACGCAGTTCGGCAATCTCGGCCTCGGGCAACTCGTGAACTGGGGGTCGCACGCGTGGCAAGTCGTCGGCGTGTTCGAGGCGGGAGGCAGCGTGTCCGAATCGGAAGTCTGGACCGACCTGCCGGTGCTGCAGGGCGTCTATCGCCGCGGCAATTCCGTGCAGGTGGTGCGGGCGCAGCTGACGTCGCCGGCCGCCTTGCAGACGGTCAAGGCGAACCTCGAAGCGGACAGGCGGGTGAACGTCTCCGTGAGGAGTGAGCAGCAGTTCTATGCGGACCAGTCGCGCATCCTGATTGCCCTCGTGAAGTACGTGGGCACCACGATCGCCGTGCTGATGGGGATCGGGGCGGTCTTCGCGGCGCTCAACACGATGTACTCGGCTGTCTCCTCGCGCACGCGGGAAATCGCGACGTTGCGCGCGCTCGGCTTTGGTGCGGCGCCGGTCGTGACGTCCGTGCTGCTCGAGTCGGTGGTGCTCGGGTTGCTCGGCGGCATCGTCGGCGGCGTGCTGGTGTACCTGGTGTTGAACGGCTACCAGGCTTCGACGCTCAACTGGGCGAGCTTCAGCCAGATCACGTTCGCGTTCACGGTGACGCC
>Ga0315287_10007665_pt1 | contig 10836 bp, 13 predicted proteins | sample YL17G11_0_MG_FD_205037 | JGI IMG/M metagenome (GOLD analysis project Ga0315287, IMG submission 205037) | Sediment microbial communities from Yellowstone Lake, YNP, Wyoming, USA - YL17G11_0 | ecosystem: Environmental > Aquatic > Freshwater > Lake > Sediment | place: USA: Wyoming | collected...
TCTGAGTGATCACGGTGACCTCGGCGAACTCCTGCCATGTGGACACCGCCCGGTGGCCGTCGTTGGGTTCGACCTGCGCGACCAGGTGGTGGCGCCACAGGTACCAGGCCCAAACCCGCTCGGGATGGCTCTGCCACCCTTCGGTGCTGGACAGCTCGTAGGGGTTGTACTTCGACCACAGCCCGGTTTCGTCATCACGGAATGTCGGCACTCCGCTCTCAGCGGAAATCCCCGCCCCGCTGAGCACCGCGATACGCACCCGCTCACGATAGCGGCGATACTGAGCTGCGTGGCGGAAGTGGTGCAGTGGTTTCGCATCGACAGCGAGTCATCGGCGCCGTTGTTCGATCAATTGCGGACCGCAGTGATCGCCGCAGTTCGCGACGGCAGGCTGGCGGCCGGCACCCGGTTGCCCACGGTGCGGGAATTGGCGGGCGAACTGGGATTGGCTGTGAACACGGTGGCACGCGCCTACCGGGAGTTGGAGAGCGCCGGGATCGTCGAAACCCGCGGCAGGCGAGGCACTTTCATCGCCCGATGCGACCCTGCCGACGCGGCCATGGCTGCGGCGGCTCATGACTATGCCCAAACAGCTCGCGGGCTGGGGCTGGGTGAGCAGGATGCGGTCCGGTACCTCGCAGCGGAGTTCGACTAGCGCGGACTCAGCCGAATTCGAGTAGCGCGTAGACGCCTCGGAACGGCTTCATCGGGCCGAAATGCCAGAACGCCGGAAAGACCGTTTCGAAGACGAATCCGCGGCCCCTCGGCATGGGGATGTCACGGACGGCCTTAAGACCTGGGATGGTGCCGACCAGGGCCGACAGTTGGTTGATCGAGAGGCTGAACGGCATCGGCGGCACCCGATATTGCTTGGACGCCCGAATACCGTTGGGGGCGACCTTTTTGATGAGCGTCGGGGGCAGGTCGAAGAACATCTGGCCGCCGGGAAAACGCTTGGCGCACTCGGTGATCAGGCCCATCGACTGTTCAGGTTGCAGGTACATCAACAGGCCCTCCGCGGTGATGAACACCCCGTTGGACGAGTCGATGCGATCCATCCAGCTGTAGTCCAGAGCGGACTGGCCCATGTTGGTGATCCGCGGGGACGGGGGCAGCAGTCGCTCGCGGAGTTCGATCACGGGGGGCAGATCTATCGACACCCACTGGAACTGCGGGTCGTCGATGGCCTTGTCCAGGCGCCAGAAACTGGTCTGAAAGCCCTCCGCGAGGGCGACGACCGTGGCCTTCGGATGCGCACGCAGATAGGCGATGGCACAGGAGTCGACGGCCAACGAGCGCAGCGCCATCTCTTGGCCCCGGCGGCCGAACCTGTCGAAGTCGACGTCGAAGGAGTCGCGGAGTTCGATGGCCATCGGATCGTCGATGATCGCGTCCGGCAGGCCCGCCTGGTGGGCTCGGCCCTGCAACGTCAACAGGGCGGTCTCGGAGACGCCGCTGAGCATGCTGGCATCGACTTTCGCGGGTCGGTTCATCTCTCCGAGGCTACCGGTGGATTCGCAGTAGACTTTCGACGTGACCCGCCACGTGTTTGACGACAAACTGCTTGCGGTGATCACCGGTAACTCGCTGGGCATCCTGGCGACGATCAAGCGTGACGGCCGACCCCAATTGTCGAATGTGACCTATCACTTCGACCCACGCACGCTGAGTATCGGTGTGTCCGTCACCGAACCGCGAGCCAAGACCCGGAACCTGCGCCGCGATCCGCGGGCTTCGATTCTGGTCAGCTCGGAGGACGGCTGGTCCTACGCCGTCGCCGAGGGCGATGCGGTGCTGAGTCCGCCTGCTGCCGCGCCCGACGACGACACGGTCGAATCGTTGATTGCGCTCTACCGGGAGGTGGCCGGCGAGCACCCGGACTGGGACGAGTACCGCCAGGCGATGGTTCTTGACCGGCGGGTGTTGCTGCGGTTGCCGATCAGTCACCTCTACGGCATGCCGCCCGGAAAGCGCTGATCGGTCGCTGATGTCACTCGGCAGAGCAGCCCTGGGTTACCCTGCCAGGATGGCCGAGCCGGTTTCTGAAACAAGCCCAGAGTCTGAATCGAGCGAGGACACCAAGCGCAAGTTCCGGGAGGCGCTGGAACGCAAGGCGGCCAAGGCGGCCGGTGCGGCAGCCCGCACCGAAGGTGTTGGCAAGCAATCCAAATCGCACGGTCCGATTGGCGGCGGGCGCCGCGAGTTCCGGCGCAAGAGCGGCTGACCGCTTCTCGTTGAGTGGTCAGGTCTGCTACCACGAGTCCGCGAACAGTTGGAGAGCGAGAAACGTCGACATACTCGCCAAACAGACGAGGTGGTCCCGATAGACCGATCGGGCCAGTCGGGTCTGCTCGGCTGCGGTATCGGCACGCCTGCCCAGCCGAACCGCATTGGGCACGGTGCGCAGCATCGCCAACAAAATCGGTCCACCCGCCAGAACCCCGGAAACGATGAGAAGCCAGGTCGGGCGTCCACCGAGCACCGTGTCGACGCCCAGTGTCACGAGCAGGACGGCCATGACGCCGGCGATCAGCGTTCCCCTCGGCTGGGATGTGGTGGTCGCCCGGTGGTAGTAAGCGCCGATAGCTGCCAGTGCGGCTTCGTCGGGTTGTGGTCCGCGTAGACCGGCCTGGCTGTCGAACATCAGATCCATCCACAGCACCGCGAGCAGAAAGCCGGCACAGGCTGTCAGAATCGGGACACTCATCTTCCCCCGCCTCAGGAATACCATCGGTGAAGAGTTGTTCGGTATGGCCATTGTCCGTCGGCACAGCGGGTCCTCACCAGACGGGTACTGCCGAACCCGGCTGAACCGGGTTAAATGGTGGTGTGAGCAAACCTTCGGCAGTCCTGCACCTGACAGGTGACGCCGAAGCTGACCAACTACTCACCGACAACCCGTTCGCCCTGTTAATCGGCATGCTTCTTGATCAGCAGATCGCGATGGAGGTGGCGTTCGCCGGTCCGCGCAAGATCGCCGACCGCCTCGGTGGGATCGACGCCGCGATGATCGCCAAGGCCGATCCGGCGACGTTTGCGGCCGCTTTCTCCCAGACTCCCGCGGTCCATCGGTTTCCGGGGTCGATGAGCAAACGTGTCCAGGACCTGGCCCGCGAGATCGTCGAACGCTATGACGGAGACGCCGCAGGACTGTGGACCACAGGCGACCCTGACGGCGCCGATGTGCTGCGTCGGCTCAAGGCGCTGCCTGGTTTCGGTGAGCAGAAGGCCAGGATTTTCCTCGCCCTGTTGGGCAAGCAGTATGGCGTGACTCCGCGTGGCTGGCGGGCGGCCGCCGGCGACTATGGCAGGGCCGGTACCCACCTGTCGATCGCCGACGTTGTCGATAAGGGGTCGTTGGACCAGGTTCGGGCGTACAAAAAGAAGATGAAGGCGGCCAAGGCTGCTGCAGAGAAGACCTGAGGAACGGGAGACCAGCGGTGAAGACTCATCTCAACTGCCCCTGTGGCGAAGCGATCCGCGGCAAGGACGAAGACGAACTTGTCGAGCTTGCCCTGGCGCACCTGGCAGCGGCACACCCCGGTATGGAGTACGAGCGGGAACACATTTTGTTCATGGCTTACTAGCCGCATCCGGGCATGGATAGGCAGCCGGTCACGGTACGACGGAGGACCCAATCGTCGGCATGAACGTGCACTGTGAGTCCAGGGTGGTGACCTGTCCGAAAATTGTCGAGATGATGCTGCCCGCGCCGGTATCGACGATGGCGGTCAGCGTGGTGGGCCCCTCGGGGTTGATTTCCGGGTTGGGCTTGAGCGTCGCACTACCCGAACGCCCGGTAGTGAGGTTGACCCAGGTGACGTTGAGGGGCAGTTTCTGCTCCGCCGCCGGTGCCGGGGTGCCGACCGCGGTGAACACGTAGGCGGTCTGGCCGGCACCGGGTCCGGGAACCGGGATCTTGGCCGGCCCGGCCACCGACAGGGCGCTCGCAATGACGTTGCCGCCGTCCTTGAGACAGCCACTGCTGATCGAGGGATACATGAAGTCCTGGGTGGGCGGGCTGCTCGGGTCGAAAGTGGACGCCGCCGGAGCCGGCACGCCGGGCGCAGCCGGCACAGCTGCAGGAGCCGGGAGGGCTGCAGGAGCCGGGAGGGCCGCAGGAGCGGGCGCAGCTGCCGGTCCGGGCGGGGCGACGGCCGCAGCTTGGATGATCGGTGCGGCTGGGGCGATGGTCCGGGCGACCTCGGGCAGGGCATCCGCGACGGGTCCGGCAGCGTGGGCGGGGTCGATACCGGTGGGCAGATGCGCCTCGGTACCGGCGATCACCCCGACGGCGGGCACATGCGGCTGAAGCGGGATCGGGCCGTTGCCGCTGCCGGGCGTCATCAGCGGCGTCGTTCCGTGTGGAAGTCCGGCCACCGACGGCTGGGCCCCCATCGCCGTCGGAGTCAGGCCAGCCGGACCACCGTTCTGAACGAACCGGGTGACCGCCTCGGCGAGCGCCGCAGAACCTTCGGGTGTGGCGGCGTTACCGGCCAACTGCGATGCCGCAGCCAGCAGTAGCTCCTGCGCTGACGACGGCATTGCTGCGGCCTGCTGGATGACCGGGCTGAGATTCTGCACCGCCGCCAGGCCGGGCAGTTGCGCCGGATCCAGCGGGATTGTCGGGTCGGCCACCGCGGCCGGGCTGAACACCGCCGCGGTCAGTGCGAACGCGGCGGTGGTCAGAGTGGCGGCCAGCTTGGCGGTATGCAGCACGGGGTGCTCCCAATCCGGAGGGTTGACGATCACGGGTACTAACTACGGGGACGAACTACGGGGACGAACTACGGGGGGGTGGGCGTACGGCAGATCCGGCTCAGGGCAGCGCGGAGAGCAGTGGGAGCGGGTTGAAGACGCCACCGGCCGGCGCAGCCGGCACGATCGGCGCGACGGGCGGGGTGAACACCGGCGCGGGCGCAATGTTCGCCGGATTGCCGAGTTGGATCGGCAGATTCGCGGGGGCCAGATTGACCAGGCTGCCGGGGATTCCGATTTGGTTCAGCAGCGGGAGGTAGTCCGCAATCGGGTTACCGGTGACCGGGACCGGGGCCACCGGGGCGAGACCCGGCGGCATTTGGATGGGCGAGACGGGAAGGGTTGAACCGGGAAGGGTTGAACCGGGAAGGGGCGCACCCACCACCGAGGAGGCGCCACTCAATGCCGTTGCCGCTGACTGCAGCACCGCGCCGATACCGGCGGGATTGGTGGCGAACTGTTGAATCATGTTCAGCGCTGGCAGATCCGGGAGGACAGGCGGCACGATGGGTTCGGCTGCTGCGGCCGGGCTCAGGGCGATGGCGACGGAGCAGAGCCCGGCACCTGCAATCGCGTTGGCGGCGCCGAGCTTGGCGAATCGTGTGAAGCGTGCGGAGCGTGTCATGTGATCCCACTTTCTTGATTGCAAGTCCTGAATCCCGAAGGTAGCCAGTTGCAGGAGTTACTCAAGTGACACGTGTGGCATTTATGCAACCGTTACGGGAGCGATGCGCTACTGACGTCCGGGTGCCGGCAGCGGGCGACGCTAAAGTCGCGTCAATGTCGAACCGGCCGGTATCGCCGCTCGCCTGGCTCGCCCCGGCGTTGCTGGTTCTGAGCGTGGCCGCCCGACTCGTGTGGACCTATCTGCTGCCGCACGGCGCGAACTTCGTCGACCTCCATGTCTACCTGGGTGGGGCGGCGACCCTTGACGAGCCGGGCACCCTGTATTCCTACGTCTATTCCGATCAGACCCCGGACTTCCCGCTGCCGTTCACCTACCCGCCGTTCGCGGCACTGCTGTTCTACCCGTTGAGCCGGCTGCCCTTCGAGACGGTGGCGCTGTGTTGGCAACTCGCAACTATCGCCGCGCTCTACGGTGTGGTGCGCGTCAGCCAGTGCCTTCTTGCGCCGAGCGCCGCGGGTGGTCACCGGATGGCGATGGTGTGGACAGCTGTAGCGATCTGGATCGAGCCGCTGCGCAGCACCATCGACTACGGGCAGATCAACGTGTTCCTGGTGCTCGCCATGCTGTGGGCGGCCTACAGCACCCGGTGGTGGGTGTCGGGTCTGCTGGTCGGCTTGGCTGCCGGCGTGAAATTGACGCCGGCGATTACCGGCGTGTATCTCGTGGGTGTTCGGCGTTGGGGCGCAGCGCTTTTCGCGGCTCTGGTGTTCGCCGGCACCGTTGCACTGTCCGTTGCGGTTATCGGTGAACAGGCGCGCTACTACTTCACCGAACTGCTAGGTGACGCGAGTCGGGTCGGGCCGATCGCGACGTCGTCCAATCAGTCATGGCGTGGCGGGCTGTCGCGCATTCTGGGATACGACGCGGCCTACGGGCCGCTGGTGCTGACCGCGATGACTGCGACTGCCGTGCTGGCCGTGCTGGCGTGGCGCGCGCTGGGCACCGAGAGCGGTCGGGACCGGTTGGGTTCCCTGCTGGTGGTTCAACTGTTCGGCCTGCTCGCCTCACCGATTTCTTGGACCCATCACTGGATTTGGCTGGTCCCACTGATGATCTGGTTACTTCACGGACCCTGGCGAACCCGGCCCGGAGCCCGGTTCCTGGGCTGGGGTTGGCTGGTGCTGACCCTCATTGGAGTGCCGTGGCTGCTCAGCTTCGCCCAGCCGACCATCTGGGAAATCGGCCGGCCCTGGTATCTGGCTTGGTCGGGGTTGGTCTACATCGCCGCGACGCTGGGCACCCTGGCGTGGATCGCGGTCACCGGTCGGCGAGAGTCCGGTCTATATCCCCGGCCAACGCGACATCCTGCTGGGTGATACCGCCCTGGGAATGCGTGACGAGTGCGAACGTCACCGTGCACCAACGGATGTCGATGTCAGGGTGGTGGTCGGCGCGTTCCGCGAGATCGGCCACCCGGCGCACGCCGTCGATCGCGTCGAGGAAGGTGGGGAAGGTGACCGACCGGCGCAGGGCCTTGTCGCGACGCTCCCAACCATCCAATCCCGCCGCAGCAGCGTCGACTTCGTCATCGCTCAACACGCCCATCTGCCAAGCGTATACCGTCACAGGCCATGCAGGTCGTGGTCGCCGGAGCACTGATCGCCGACCGGGCGTTGCTCGTCGCGCAGCGACAGCGTCCGCCAGATCTGGCCGGCCTGTGGGAGTTGCCGGGCGGCAAGGTGGCGCCGGGAGAAACCGAAGTCACAGCACTGGCGCGTGAACTGCGCGAGGAACTCGGCGTCGACGTGGTGGTGGGTGAGCGGATCGGCATGGACGTGGCCCTCGGCGATGCGTTGGTCTTGCGGGCCTACCTTGTGAATCAGACCGGTGGCACCCTGACGGCCCTCGACCATCGGGCCTTGCGATGGGTCGACTCGACCGAACTGCTTGACCTGCCCTGGGTGCCCGCCGACCGGGCCTGGCTGCCCGAGTTGCGCAGCCTTCTCATGAGCTGATCCCCTCCCGCGTTTTCGCGAACTGGCACCCACACTGCGACAATCACAGCCGTGACTAGCCCGAAATCCCAATACCAGTGAAGTCCCAGCACGAATTCCGCAACGTCGCCATCGTGGCGCACGTCGACCACGGTAAGACGACCCTGGTCGATGCGATGCTTCGGCAATCCGGTGCGTTGAGTCACCGCGGCGACGACGCGATAGAACGGCTGATGGACTCCGGTGATCTCGAGAAGGAAAAGGGCATCACGATCCTGGCTAAGAACACCGCCGTGCACCGCCGAAATCCCGACGGCAGCAAGACCGTCATCAACGTCATCGACACCCCGGGCCACGCGGACTTCGGCGGCGAGGTGGAACGCGGTCTGTCCATGGTTGACGGGGTGCTGCTGCTCGTCGACGCCTCCGAAGGCCCACTGCCGCAGACCCGATTCGTGTTACGCAAGGCGTTGGCCGCACATCTGCCGGTGATACTGGTGGTCAACAAGACCGATCGCCCCGACGCCCGGATCGCGGAGGTCGTCTCGGAAAGCCACGACCTGTTACTCGATGTCGCCACCGACCTCGACGCCGAGGCGCAGAAGGCCGCCGAGCACGCCCTCGGCCTGCCGACGCTGTACGCATCCGGCCGAGCGGGGGTGGCCAGCACGGTGGAACCCGCCAACGGCGAGAACCCCCAGGGCGAGAACCTCGATCCGCTGTTCGACGTCCTGCTCGAACACATCCCGCCGCCGAAGGGCGACCCGGAGGCGCCACTGCAGGCGCTGGTCACCAACTTGGACGCGTCGGCGTTCCTCGGCCGCCTAGCGCTCATCCGGATCTACAACGGCAGGCTGCGCAAGGGCCAGCAGGTGGCCTGGATGCGTGAGGTCGACGGACTGCCCGTTATTACCAGCGCCAAGATCACCGAACTGCTCGCCACCGTCGGCGTCGAACGCAATCCGACCGACGAGGCCGTCGCCGGCGATATCGTCGCCGTCGCGGGTATGCCCGAGATCATGATCGGCGACACCCTCGCCGATCCCGACCACGCGCACGCACTGCCGCGTATCACCGTCGATGAGCCGGCGATCTCGGTGACGATCGGCACCAATTCCTCGCCGCTGGCCGGCAAGGTATCCGGCCACAAGCTGACCGCGCGCATGGTCAAGTCCCGGCTGGACACCGAACTGGTCGGCAACGTGTCGATCCGGGTTGTCGACGTCGGCCGCCCGGACGCCTGGGAGGTGCAGGGCCGTGGCGAGCTGGCGCTGGCCGTCCTCGTCGAGCAGATGCGCCGCGAGGGTTTCGAGCTGACTGTCGGCAAGCCACAGGTCGTCACCCGCACCATCGACGGGAAACTGCACGAGCCGTTCGAGGCCATGACCATCGATTGCCCGGAAGAGTTCGTGGGCGCGGTCACCCAGCTGATGGCTGCCCGCAAGGGTCGGATGGAAGAGATGGCCAACCACGCGGCCGGTTGGGTACGGATGGACTTCATCGTCCCCAGCCGCGGACTCATCGGGTTCCGCACCGACTTCCTCACCCTTACCCGCGGCACCGGTATCGCCAACGCGGTGTTTGACGGCTACCGGCCGTGGGCCGGGGAGATCCGGGCCCGGCACACCGGCTCTTTGGTCAGCGACCGCTCCGGCTCGGTGACGCCGTTCGCGATGATTCAACTCGCCGACCGCGGCCAGTTCTTCGTCGAACCCGGCGACGACACCTACGAGGGCCAGGTGGTCGGCATCAATCCGCGTGCGGAGGATCTTGACGTCAATGTGACCAGGGAAAAGAAGCTGACCAACATGCGGCAGTCGACTTCCGACGTGATGGAGACACTCGCCCGGCCGCTGGAACTCGGCCTCGAACTAGCCATGGAGTTCTGCGCCGAGGACGAATGCGTCGAGGTCACTCCGGAGATCGTGCGGGTACGCAAGGCCGAACTCGATGCCACCACCCGCGGCCGCAACCGGTCGCGGGCCAAGGCTCAAAAGGCGTGACCGGTCGGTTCGGCGGCGAGTCGATACGCTGGAGGACGTGAGTTCGGGCAGCGGGCGGAGCGCGAGCGCACTGCTGTCGGTGATGTTGTTGCTGGTGCTGTCCACCGGCGGATGCGCGGTCGACGCCCCGCCGGCCCCGCAGAGTACCGAGACCACCGAAGCCGCCGCGCCGAGCCCCAAGGCGACCCAGATTATCGTGGGCATCGACTCGATCGGTCCCGGATTCAATCCGCATCTGCTCTCCGATCAGTCACCGGTCAACGCAGCCGTCAGCGCACTGGTGCTGCCCAGTTCTTTCCGGCCGGTCCCGGACCCCGCGACGCCGACCGGATCGCGCTGGGCGATGGATCCTGCGCTGCTGGTTTCGGCCGCGGTCACCGGCACTCGTCCGTTCACCGTCACCTACCAGATCCAGCCGGAGGCGGCGTGGACCGACAACGCCCCCATCGCGGCCGACGACTTCTGGTACTTGTGGCGCCAGATGGTCTCGAAGTCCGGGGTCGTCGATCCGGCCGGCTACGACCTGATCACCGGCGTACGTTCGGCCGACGGCGGCAAGACCGCCGTCGTGACGTTTTCACAGTCTTACCCGGCCTGGCGCGAGTTGTTCAACAACCTGTTGCCGGCGCACATCGTCAAGGATGTGCCGGGTGGCTTCTCGGCCGGCCTGGCGCGGGCGGTGCAGGTGACGGGCGGGCAATTCAGGGTCGACTCCATCGACCCGCAACGCGACGAGATCCTGCTCGCCCGCAATGACCGGTTCTGGGGGCCGCCGGCCACACCCGATCAGATCCTGTTCCGGCGGGCGGGCGCACCTGCCGCGCTTGCGGATTCAATCCGAAATGGTGACACCCAGGTGGCGCAGGTGCACGGCGGTGCGGCCACTTTCGCCCAGCTTTCGGCGATACCGGACGTGCGCACCGCCCGAATGATCACGCCGCGGGTGCTGCAGTTAACTTTGCGGGCCCAGCAGCCGAAACTAGCGGATTCCCTTGTGCGCAAAGCGATCCTGGGGCTGATCGACGTCGAGTTGCTGGCGGCGGTCGGTGCGGGCAGCGACAATTCGGTCACGCTGGACCAGGCGCTTATCCGCGCCCCGAGTGACCCCGGCTACGTGTCCACGGAACCGGCCCCGGTAGACCGGGAGCGAGCGTTGGCACTGTTCACCGAGGCCGGCTACCGGGTTGATGAGGTTGCGACCGGTTCGCCGCGGACGACACCGCCCGGTAAGTCGGCCACCGCCGAGCCACCGCCGCAGGAGACGACTCGCGGGCGCATCAGCCGCAATGGCGAGACCTTCTCGTTAGTGATCGGGGCCGCGTCCAATGACCCGACCTCAGTGGCGGTCGCCAATACCGCGGCCGACCAGTTGCGCGGGGCCGGCATCGCGGCCTCGGTGCTGGCGCTGGAACCGCCGGTGTTGTACACCACCGCCCTGGTGGATAACCAGGTC
>Ga0315287_10007669_pt1 | contig 10834 bp, 9 predicted proteins | sample YL17G11_0_MG_FD_205037 | JGI IMG/M metagenome (GOLD analysis project Ga0315287, IMG submission 205037) | Sediment microbial communities from Yellowstone Lake, YNP, Wyoming, USA - YL17G11_0 | ecosystem: Environmental > Aquatic > Freshwater > Lake > Sediment | place: USA: Wyoming | collected...
CAAGCTGCGCGTGCAGACCCGCGCGGAGCTCATCAAACTGCACAGAAGGCTCGGGATCACCACGATTTACGTCACTCACGACCAGGTCGAAGCGATGACGATGGGCGACCGCATCGTGGTCATGAATGTGGGCGTGGTGCAGCAGGTGGATACGCCGCTGAGTCTTTATAACCATCCGGCTAACATGTTCGTGGCGGGGTTCATCGGAACACCCTCGATGAACTTCCTGCCCGCGAAGGTGGTTAGAGAAGGCGATTCGCTTTTCATCGACGGGGGCTGCTTCAAGGTAAAGGCGCCCGCCGAAAAGAGCGCGGCGCTAGCCGGTTATGCGGGCGAGGAGGTCGTCTTCGGCGTCAGGCCGGAGGATATCTTCGACAAGAACCTGGCCGGGCTGGTGCGGGCAACGCGCGAGAACACGATCGAGGCGATGGTGGATGTGATCGAGCCGATGGGATCGATTGTCACGGTCTACCTGAGCATGGGCGATAACGATTTGGTCGCCACGATCGACGCCGAGACCCAGATCAAGGAAGGCGCCCGGGTCGAACTGGCGCTGGATATGGCCAAGACACACGTGTTCGACACTGCAACGGAGAAGGCGGTTTACTAGTCCCTGTTGGTGGGAATGCGATAGGGGACAGGGGGACCGACCACGTGAAGCTTGCCGACCTTTCACTAATACTCAAGAACGCCTGCCTGGACTTCAGATACGGCGGCAGGTTCCTCGCGGGCAGCAGGAAGACCAGGTTCGCCGAGGCGGGGGCCGAGGACACGGCCAACAGCAGCTACGCCGATCTCGGGCTGCTGTTCGGCGACCGGATCGGGGAACGCGATGTCATAGTGGATGTCGGATGCGGCAAGGGGCGGGTTTTCAACTGGCTGCTGAGCCGCGGCTGCGCCAACAGGATGATCGGCATCGAACTGGACCCGGAGATAGCCGAAGGCTGCCGCCGCAGGCTGCGCAGATATGCCAACATCCGGATCATAACCGGAAACATACTCGAAAACGTCCCCGATGATGGCACGATCTTTTATCTCTTCAACCCCTTTCACGAGGTCATAATGCGCTCGTTTGCCGAGGAGCTGAAGAGGTCGTATCCGAGGAACAAACGAGAGATCACCGTCATCTACAGCAACTGCCGCTTTTCCTGGGTGTTCGAGGAAGACCCTCGCTGGATTGTCACGCCCCTGGATGCCGGGCTGCGCCTGCCTGCGGCGATCATCAGGCTTCGGCCTGAAACATGATTTACGGCGGTTTCGGGAAAAGGGTTTCCCGAAACAACTCTTGAACAACTCTCGATTACAGCCTTGCGCCCTCACCCCAGCCCTCTCCCCCAGGAGAGGGAGGTGGATTGTGCAGGACTACACCTATGGCTTGATCACGCCGTTGGGAGCGAAGCCTTTCGGGCTGAGAACGATGGCGTCTATGGCGAAGTAGTATCTCTTGTCCGACTGGCGCGGGCCATCGACCCTAATCTTCAAATAGTGCCTGCCGGAAAATGCGTTGAACGTGCCGAGCTTATACCACGCCAGGCCCGGAGCATACGACTGGACCTTGCCGTCCGCCGGCGCCACGGCCGCCCACGTCACATCATCGACGCTGTATGTCGCCGGGGACCCTTCGGAGGGCGGTGTGCCGGCAACCCAGATCTCGTAACTGGTGTTGTCCTTTGAGTCGAAGGCGTAAGTGGCGGTGTACGATGCCAGAGCGGGTTTTTCGTCGGTGTCCAGCACCAATGCCAGGCCCTTGCTTGCGCCTGGAGCGGCAACAGGGCTGTCCCAATTGTGAGCCGCCGAATGCTCGCCCTCTATCCATGTATCAGACCCCAGCGTCTTGACCAGTTCATCGATTTCAGCCTGGGCCATGCCGTTCGCGGTGGCGGGCTGGCTGTTGTCGACGACCTGTTTGGCGTTTTCCAGACCCATTTTGGCCCTGGTCACGTCCGTCCCGGCCTTGGCGGCCTGCGCTATCAGGTCAGAAAGCTTCTTGATGGTCTTTTGGGCGGTTTCGATGGGGAAGAACCCGGTGAAATCGTTGATGCGCATCACGGTCGGCGAATCGGTGAGATTGAGCGCATATATGCCCTTCTTCCTGTCCACGATGGCGCCCTTGGATGGATAATCCACCGCGGGCAGACCGGTAGCGCCGGTCCTGAAGGTGACGGTGGTGGGGCCGCTGTTCGACCAGATATAGGCCTTGCCTTCGCCGCTGATAGTGTAGACGTTCAGGCCGTCGCCGATGTCATTGGTCCTGCCGGCGCGCAGAGTGGGCAGCCACCACGTGTCGGGAGCAAGGCGTTTGATGTATGCGCCAGTCGTGGGGGTCATGGGATAGCTGACGACCGTGGGCTGGAACCCCGCCAGGGCCGACGGTTTGAGTTTGTCCTTGAACGCCTTGAGCCAGTCGATCTGGCCGGCCGCCGCGTCCGACTGAATGCCATCCACGTAGAAACCCTTGCAGCCGACTTCCCGAAGGCAGTCCAGCGAACCGGTCAGGGAGCTTTCGCCGGAATAGGCCGCGTTCGGGGCGCCCGGCGCCGCTGCCTGAGTGCCGGCGGCGATGAGCCACATGCACTTGCTGGATTCCTCGGCCAGAGAATACGCGCCGCCGCCGACCCGGACCGCCGGGCCGTCGCCCGTGCCGTAAGCCTCGATTCCCAGGCCATCGTAGCCGCCCATTCCGAATGGGTTTGCGTAGATGCGGTGGTATTTGGAACATCTGAATATAACGGGCACGTCCGCGATGTTCTTCCGCAGGGTGTCGGCGATGGTGTTCATGTATTCCTGCACGGACATGTCCCTGTATTCGACAAGATCGCGCCAGTAGGAGGAATTGGCGTGGTCCAGGGCGTAGACCCGGGCGCTCGCGCTATCATAGAGACAGGGAACGCCCCTGCCGGAGCCCCACAGCGGCATCATCCGGGCGGCGCGTTCGGCGTTCGGGATCTGCTCGGTCATGCCCCATGCGGCGTTGATGGCGCCTTCGTGAGTGTATTTCCGCAGCAGGTAGCCCTCGAAGCCCAGCCGGAAGCCGGGGGAGTCCGGGACCAGGTTGGTGAACTCGCCGGTGAAGTCCATCTTGCTGGTGAACGGCTCCAGGAAGAAGCGCAGACCGGGGCCGAATTTCACATTCTTGAAAAACGCCAGCACCCTGTCCCGATACTCGCCGAAACCGCTCCACATGTCGCCCAAGGCATCCTGGCCGGACTTGACTGCCTTGCACGGGTAGACGATAAGAACGCTGGAACTCGACAGCGGCTGCTTGAGTTTGATGGTCACCTTGCCGCCGCTCACAGCCGCCCCGCCATATTCGTCGATGGCGCTGTCGTACTTGCCCACCACCAGGAACATCGCCGAGCCCACATCCGGCCAATCGAATGTGAAGGTGGAGCTTTCGCTAGGACCTTCCAACCGATAACGATTGGGAGAGATGACATAGCCCGACAGGGGCTGCTTGGGACCGTCGGCGAACTCGAGGCCGTAGGCGAAACCATTGTTGTCCAGGTAATCGATGATCTTCTGCAGCACTGGGGCATCGCACGACGTGACAGGCTTGCCAAGCTTGAGGATTACATCCGTGATGCCCTTGGCCTTGAATGCCTCGAGCGCGGCCGTGTCCGACCTGAGGTTGGCATCGGTAGCTTCCTGACCGGCGTATTTCGACACGAACACCGCCCCCACTGGAATATACGGGTCACCGCCCCAGTTGAGAGCGTGGGCTTCGTTGACGTTCCACGCGTGCCGGCCGCCCGCGCGGTCGACAAAGACACCGGCGGTGCGGTAACGGACATTGGCCGCCAACGCGCAGGACGCGCATACAGCCAACATCAAGATGAGCGCGGCAACCGCCGCAAGGCTGGGTATTCGATTTAGCTTCATAGTCACCTGGAAGGGAGAATTATGAGTTTTGAATTATGAATGAAGGGAGGGGCTGGGATTTGGATTACGGCCCAGAGTTTCGGGATTTCCGTTCCGCATTCGCTCCACTCAAATCCCGAAACACCTTCGTTTGCCGTCACCCCGTCCCCATTCATAATTCCTAATTCATAATTGCTTTCTTACTAGCCGTGCTATTATAACTACTGAGCTAGGGCCGAAAATGTTCCACTAGCCCGCTCGGGCTTCGGGGCCGTTACAGCAGTCGCGGAGTTCGGCAATGAGCCGGTCCAGATCGACATCGTGCATAAGCGCGCCTTCCTCGATGGTGTCGGTGGAAACGCCCATGCAAGTGCGGCAGGGCATATTATGCCTGTCGAAAACGTCGATGCATTCAGGGTATTCTCTCAGAACGTCGGCAATCACGCTATGAGGGTTGATCTCAATATCAGGCGCCATAATTCAACTCTCCAAGTTCAGAAGCTGAGCCAGAGTATATGATAATAGCCGGCCAGATAGGAAACGATCGCGGATACGAGCATCAGGCCCGCCGCGTTCTGCGGGAGCCCCATCTTCCATATCCGCGCGAGGCCGTATTCGTGGTGGTTCGGGCGCTCGTGAAACCGTTCGATGAGCTGATTCCCGGCGGCGATCCCGCTATCCAGTTCCCTCGCTGACGGCGGTCTGGTGGTAACATGTTGCTGCATCCAGCCGCCGATGCTTCTCCAAAAGAGGACAGCTACCAGCGCGGCCAGCATCAGCGACGACTGGTCTTTCACACAATACGTCACCAGCAGGAAGAGTGTGATGCCGGTCAGGATGTTCGTCCCGCAGCGAGGATGCGCGCGTGGCATCTTGCCGACGATCTCGGGTTTGAGCGCCTCTCCGACTTCTATCGCGTGCACGGTCATGTGTTCAGCCGCGTGATAGCCCGCAAGCGGGGAAAGCCGCAGCAGCGCCACGAATATGACCAGGTCCAGGATCATCGAAATATAAGGCTGCAGGTTCACCCCATGCGGCATCAGCAGGGCCGGCAAATGCAGGTGCGCGTGGAAGGGAATATGGCCCAGCGCGCCAAGAATGCCGACGGATATCGTGCGGGCCAGCACCATCATCACCCCCAGTGACAAACCTGTCAGGAACAAGCCGAAGCTGCTCGCGCCCCCGCTGACCGAGCCGGTGGTGAGGTAGACTCCGATCGGCGTGGCCATGCCCGCCACCGGCGACATTTTCATGCCCCTGGTCATGTAGCCGACAAGGTCGCCGCGATAGAGCACGCCCAGGTAGCCACCATAGCCGTTGATCACAGGCAAGGCATCGACATCGCTCGCGGCGAAAATGCCGGCGGCCTGCTGGACCGTCGCGCTGGAATTGACATACAGAATGCCGGGGTCCATCAAGCTGCCCACCGGGGTATCGAGAGCGACCTGCGGGTCGCCCGCCTGGGCGAGCGCGGCGGCTAGGGCTTTCTCGGTGATAATGCCCACGATCCGGGCGCCATCTATGACGATGGTGCTGGAACCGTCGGAAGCTCTCAGCAGGCTCGCGGCCCGCCTCAGAGTATCGTCGGGAGCCAACACAGGTGCTCCTTTGATGAGTTCAGTTATGCTAAGGTCCATTAAGCAGTCAGCTTTCAGCTATCCGTCAGGGCGAACGCACGAATGTTGTTGCTTCGGATGCATGCAACCGAAGCCGAGTCCGAAGGACTCGCCACCTTCGGCGGCGGCATCGGCAGCATGCTACCGATGCAACCAACCCCGTTGGTCTCCGTTCCGTTGGTCGGGGATTTGCAATCCCAGAGCTGTTGCATTACCGGACGGACTGTGATATTATGTAGTCTGTGTTTTCCACGGTAAGCCACCCAGGAGGTCCTTTTAGATATGAATGCATGCGCTGTTTGCGGCAAGGGCCCGCAATTCGGTCAGAATATCAGACACGCCCACTCGGGTTCGTGGGCTCTGCGCGCTCCCAGAACAAAGCGCAGATGGCTGCCGAACCTGCAGACCGTGCACACGAAGGTCAACGGCACGTCCAAGACGCTGCGCGTGTGCGCGAAGTGCCTCAAGGCCGGCAAAGTCGTCCGCGCGCTCTAAGTCACCGGCACAACCATTTTACCAGATAAGACAACAAAAGGGGAGAACAATCCGATTCGGGTGTTCTCCCCTTTGTCTCATCCCTACGAAGGGGATGGACCCTGAATCAAGTTCGTTGCATCGGTAGCATGCTGCCGATGCCGCCGCCGAAGGTGGCGAGTCCTTCGGACTCGGCTTCGGTTGCATGCATCCGAAGCAACAGGGTCTCGTCATACGGATTTGGTATTACATAGCCGGCATATCCACGACGATGTCGGATTCCTGCCGGGGCCAGACAACTTTCGTGAGCGGCTTGGGCTCCGCCGGTGAATCCAAGTAAACCTGGGTTGTGACGATGCCGGTGACGTGTATGAAGTCATTGAGCTTGGGCGCGGGCAGCCAGCCGTAGACCATCCCCTGCGGCAGCGCGACCTTGAGGCCGGGGACGGGCGCGCCGAGATCGTCGAGATGGCCGTCCCAGAGGCCGCTGCCGTCATCGATCCAGACGGCGTCCCAGGTCGCATATCTCACCTTGCCGCAGACGGTGACGAGCATCCCCACGTTATTGAGGCCCATTGACGGCTTCTCGGGAACGAGGTCGAATCCGACCCTGTCCACGGTCCCGCGCTGAAGGCCGAACGTGCCGCCGCCCACGCTCCGGCAGCTCATCAACACCGGCGGGGGCACGACGAATCCATACTGAGGCACGATCATCGGGTCCTTGACAAAGGCCTGGCCGTCGCTCTCCTGGACACCTATCCTGCCCACGAGAGTTACGAAGCTGTCCTGCGGCACCCACAGGCGCTTCCACAGCGGCGTCGACAGGGCCACTGCAATGCCGGCGGCGCAGTTCGGCTCCTCGATGAATGTGTTGCCCCCAACCTCGCCGATCACCGGTTCCACCTGCAGTATGAACAAGCTCCCCAGCGACAGCTTCTTTGCCTGACCGATGGTCACGACCCCGGGCGTGGCGATCACGTTCTTGGTGCACGATGCGACCGGCAGGCCGTAAGTCATGACCCCCGTGCCGGTACCGGCGATGGTGGCACGCACGCTTTCCAGCTCGAACTTGTAGGTCTTGTCGGGCTGGACTCCAATGTTGAGCGTGTAGGCGACAACGAAGTAGATGCCCCAGATCGTCGGAGATGGAACGGTGGCGGGGCTGGTGAATGTGATCGTGCATGTGCCATCGTCGGCATCGTAGGCGCCGGCGCCGAGGAGGGGTTCGCCGGTGTCTATCAGGCCGCTTTCGTTCTCATCGAGATATACGGTGACGGCGCTGATATCGGTCTTGTCATTGCCGGTGCCCGAGGCCTTCAGAGTGACGCCTGAAACGTCTACCTTGCCCGCGTGCCCCGCATAAGCCCTGAATTGCATCATCTCGGTGGGTCCTCTGTACATCCCCCGCCACCAGTAGTGTCCGAAGGCGGTGTTGTCTCCCAACCTCATGCCCAGCGATTGTTTCTCATCGTAAAAGACCGAGGCGTTGCACGAATACGAGCCGGCAAAATCGGGCCACGCGCTGCCGTCGTCGTAGACCGGTCCGGCGGGGAACATGGGGATCTTGACCGTCCGGGTGCGGCTGGCGAAGACATCCATGAGGTTCTCATAGGACCACGTGACCCATTCATACAACGGATCGCCCGGCCCGACCGGTGTTTTGAACTTGAATGTCAACAGCCTCGACGTCGAGCCCTCCGGCGGTATGTCGCCGAATGTCCACGTGGGAACCGCGAAGCTCCCGTTGGCGCCCGCGACTGGCGGCTCGCTGGTCGATGTCCCCTGGAAGGCCAGTTCATCGTAGTCGACGGCGTAGATGTTGCTGCTCGCGCTGCTGTTCTTGCCCGCGAAGTTAGCCGTAAGATGCGCGTTGAAAAGCGGCTCCATCCACTGCCCGGCGATGACTGGCGCGGTGAACGTGCCATAAGTCGCCGCCGTGCCATCGAGTGGACCCTCCCAGTCGTAGGTGTCGTTGGTGATCGCGGCCTGGACGGTGAACTGGGTGATCTTACCGCTGAGCGTGGAATACTGGGTGATGTAGCCGGAGATGGCCGCGGAGTCCGCCGAGCCGCCCCAACCCGGCCCCTCCTCGTTGGGCCAGGTGGGATTGTCATAGAACTGCCAGCCGGCCGAGTGTGGCGTGGGATTGGACACCCCGGCCGGCACGAACCACTGCCCGTGCGGCAAAGTGGCGCCGTGGATATCGGACAGAGGTCTGATCGGCGAGGCCGACACGGAAACGGCAAGTTGCAGGCAGCAAAGAACTACCGGAATCGTTTTTCGCATTAACATAGTGCTCCTTTCCCGGGAACTTGGTGTCTGTTTACCCAAAATCCAGGCAAAGGAGCACATGGAATGTGAAACCAGCGAAGGTAGCCGATGCCACCATTATGTGGTATCATGTAATCACATGGAGGGTGATATGGTCCGAACTCAGATACAACTAACTGAAGAACAGGCGCGCCGAATAAAGGCGGTTGCCGCGCGCAAGCGTGTATCCCAGGCAGAGGTGATAAGAAGGCTCGTGGACAGGATGCTGCCTATTGAGGAAGCGCCGAACGAAGCAGACATTAAGAAACGTGCCATCGCGGCAGCGGGAAAGGTCAGGTCCGGCAGCGGGGACTTGGCGGCAAAGCACGATGATTACCTTGCCGAGGCGTTCGGGACTTGAGCATATACTAGGGCAAGCTTGAAACGCTTCCACTCGCCTATGTGCCGTAATTCCAGGGCATTCCCTTCCGGACTCTCCACCCTCAACTCTCAGCTCTCCACCACTGCCCCTATAACCAGCCCATCTTCCGCCAGTGCTCGACTTGGAACGGAGCCCGGTCGCCCGTCATGGTCACCAGGCGCTTCATGCGTTCGGAGAACGCGGCGCGGGCCTGCTGTTGATCGGGGTACTGGCGCTTTTCGTTGATGGCGGCGACGAGGTCTCTGCCGAGGTCGGCCGCCTGGGCCAGCACGGTCTCCTGGTTCACCAGGGCGCCGGAACCCATGCCCTGGGCTCCCAGCGCGCCGACGGTCTGCACTCCAAATGACCGCATGCACTGGTTCGCGTATTCGGCCGGACCCGCCAGCGAGTCTCCTCCGGAGGTTACAACCGACGCGCCGTATTTGCCATCGAGCAGAAAGCAGTGGATGCCAACGGTGAATCTGTCGAGAACCGTCTTCAACTGCGCCGATATGCTCTGGAGGTAGTTTGGGCTTGCGAGGACTATGCCGTCAGCGGCCATCATCTTGGCCTGCAGCATCGCCGCCCCATCATCGCGGAAGCACTTGCCCGTGGCATGGCACTTGCCGCACGCTATGCAGAAGTTGAGTTCGAGGCCGGCCACGCCGATCTTCTCGGTCTCGGCGCCCGCCTTGGCGGCCCCGTCCAAAACCGCGTCCAGCAGCAGCACCGTGTTGCCTTTGTCATGTGGTGACCCGAGGATCCCGAGGATTTTCATAAGCGATCTCCTTTGGTGTCTTTGCACTATGCTAGTTCAATCAGGCTGTGGAGTCAAGACCATCGCCTGCTTTCCCGCAAGCGCTGGTCGGGTGTATAATTATTGCATAAACCTCACAGGCCGGCGACTGATGACGAACAAGAAGAGCCAAACATCCCGCACCATTCACGACCTGCCGCTGGCGACGATCCTGATAATCGCCGCGAATGTGGTTGTCACTTTGTGGGCAATGCACGATTTCAAGTTCGCCACGCAGGACTATGGCCTCGTGCCATCCAGCCTGCGGGTCGGCAGGTTCATCGCGGCCAGTTTCATCCACGACGGCTTTGTCCATCTGGCGATCAACATGCTGCTGCTTTACGTGTTCGGCAGCGCGATGGAAAAAGCGATGGGTCGGCTGGAGTTCGCGCTGTTCTACTTCGGCGCCTGCCTGTCATCCTCTCTGCTTCACGTGGCGATAGTCTACGCGACCCTCCCCCCGGAGTATGCGGCCCGAGCCGTGGTCGGGGCGTCGGGAGCGGTGGCGGGCGTGATGGGCCTGTATGCGGTTCGCTACCACAGAAAGATATTCAAGCTGGGCGGCATCGAGGTATCGGCGCTGTTCCTGATAATGGCGTGGCTGCTGGTGCAGGTGGGTCTGGGAGTGCTGGCGCTCTACAGTGATGACCTCTTTGGGGTCAGGCTCAGATATGTGGCGTATTGGAGCCATCTGGGCGGGTTCATGTTCGGTATTGTCACGGCTTTGATAGCCAATATGGCGCTGCAGGGCGCACGTGAGCATCTCATCTCCGAGGGTAAGGCCAACTACGAGCAGGGCAACCTCCTCGAAGCCGCTCAGGATTATGAGTCCCTGCTCAAATACGACCCCGATAATGCGCTCGCGAACGCCGAACTCGGCGGATTGTGGGCGATCATGGAGGACGAGGGGCAATCGGCGCCTTATTACCGGAATGCCGTGCGGCTTTACATACGCGAGGGCCGGGAAGACAAGGCCCTAGAGGCCGCGGCGGAGATGAAGCGATTCTGGCCGGACTTCACCCTCAATCCGGCTGAGCGGTTCAGGCTGGCAACCTACCTGGGAGAGCTTGGACAGGTGAAGCGGGCTATTACATCTCTCCAGGAAATCGCCGAACACAGCCCAGATTCCAGCGAGGCACAGATGTCCATGATCAAGATCGGCCACCTGCAGCTATCCGCGCTGAGGGATGCCTCACAGGCACAAGCCACACTCACCGCGTTCCTCCAGCGATATCCCGACAGCGAATGGCGAGCGTTCGCCCAGGAGATGCTGGATAGAGCCGAGATGCGCCGGCGGGCTTGACGGCATTATGGGCCGGGTGGAGAATTACGGCCTTTCACCCTCACCCCAGCCCTCTCCCGTCAAGGGAGAGGGGGTAGATTGTAGGAGCATCCATTCTTGACGGGCGGCGGTCTTGC
>Ga0315287_10007670_pt1 | contig 10832 bp, 10 predicted proteins | sample YL17G11_0_MG_FD_205037 | JGI IMG/M metagenome (GOLD analysis project Ga0315287, IMG submission 205037) | Sediment microbial communities from Yellowstone Lake, YNP, Wyoming, USA - YL17G11_0 | ecosystem: Environmental > Aquatic > Freshwater > Lake > Sediment | place: USA: Wyoming | collected...
TCGAGGCGGCCCGTGTCTCGGCCAACAGGTTCCTCTCCAAGAAGATAGGCACGACGGGCTACCACCTCAAGATCAGGGTGTACCCGCACCTTGTCATCCGCGAGAACAAGATCGCGACAGGCGCAGGCGCTGACCGTATCTCCGAGGGCATGAGGGCCGCGTTCGGCAAGCCCGTGGGGACCGCCGCCAGGGTCGACAGGGACCAGCGGATCATCTCTCTCGAGACGACCCAGAACCACTTCGGGACAGCCAAGCTCGCCCTGAAGAGGGCCGCGATCAAGCTCCCGTCGCCCTGCTACATCGAGGTCGAGCGGGGCAACCCGACGGGCTGAAGGTCGGGCCCATACCAGGCACGCACAACCTTTTTTATCGATGTTCCCTGTATCCCACTAGCTGAGCCGGTTGGTACTCCCGTCGGGGTAGGCCGGAACGGGAGAGGCCGACAGTAATGTTCGATGTGGACCTCACAAGCGCCATCGCCGAGATCAAGAGACTGAAGGCACGCATCGTCGCGCTCCAGGTCCCTGAGGGGCTGAAGAAGCGCGCCTACCAGTTCGCCGAGGACATAGAGAACAAGGCGGGCGCGGAGGTCGTCGTCGTGGCTGAGCCATGCTTCGGCGCGTGCGACGTGCCCAGCTCCCTTTTCGACATCGTCGACGCGGTCGTCAACGTCGGCCACTCGCCCATCCCGTCACTCAGGTTCACCAAGCCAGTGATCTTCGTGCCCGCAAGGTCCAGGATACCGATCGGCGACCAGCTCAAGAAGTCCGTCGGCATGCTCCAGGAACCCGTCGGCGTGCTGGCGATCTCGCAGCACCTCGAGCAGCTGGAAGATGTCATCGACGGGCTCGAGAGCCTGGGGATCAAGACGATGATCGGCGAGGGCGACAACCGCATCTCCCATATCGGAGAGATACTGGGCTGCAACTACACGGCCGCGACCTCGGTCTCGAAGGAGGTCAACAGCTACCTCCTGATCGCGAGCGGCACGTTCCACGCGCTAGGGGTGCACCTTGCCACCGGGAAGAAGGTCGTGGTGCTGGACCCCAACCTCGAGGAGCCGAAGGAGATCGACCAGTCTCTGGACAGGGTCCTCCGGCAGAGGCATGCGGTGATCGAGCGGGCCGAGCGCGCACGCACGTTCGGCATCATCCTCGGCGAGAAGGTCGGGCAGAGGAGGCTGAGGCGCGCCCGGGAGCTGAGGAAGCTCCTCAGGTGGAAGAAGAAGGACGCCGTCCTGCTCATGATGGACAAGTTCGACCCCGAGAAGCTCAGGTCGCTCGGGTTCGATGCATACGTCTCCACGGCCTGTCCCCGCATAGCCATCGACGATGTGGCCATGTACGACAAGCCTCTGCTCACGCCCCAGGAGCTCGAGATCGTGCTCGGGGTGCGCAAGTGGGAGAACTACTCCTTCGACCAGATGACCGAGGACGAGGTCTGAGGTGCCCCGCGGATGATGGATATCCAGGGCGTCCTGTCCCGCGGGTGCAGGAGCTCCTTGAAGGTCGGGCTGGGTGCCGATCCGGAGACACACGCATCCACCGTCGACAGGCTGAGGGCGCTCGGCTGCCATGTCGAGCTCGTGAGGTTCGATGAGCCGTCCGCGCTGGTCTCGTCGCTCGTGCGCGGGGAGCTGGATGCGGCGGTCCGGGGGACGCTCAGCTCCTCCGGCGTGCTGCGTGTCCTGAAAGAAGGGTTCGGCGTGGGCGTGGTCATGCGCGCCGCCGTGCTCGCGGACGCCGGTGGGAAGCCGTTCGTGCTGGCCCCCGTGGGCATCGACGAAGGCAACGACCTGCCATCGAGGCTGGCGCTGGCCAGGGCCACGCTGTCGTACTTCTCCGCCCTCGGCTGGGACCTCGCCGTCGGGGTCCTGTCGAAGGGGCGCGACGAGGACCATGGCCGTGGCGAGGACATCGGGCGGAGCCTCGACGAGGGCCGCACGATCGTGGATGCCCTGAGGAAGGACGGTCGGAACGCCGAGCACCACTCGATACTGGTCGAGGACGCCGTCAGGCGCTGCGAACTCGTGATCGCCCCAGACGGCGTCGCCGGGAACCTGATGTTCAGGACCCTGCACTTCGTCGGCGGGGGGTCCGCCTATGGCGCTCCCGTCGTGAACATCCCGCGCGTTTTCGTCGACACCTCGCGGGCCAAGGCCGACTTCTCGGAGCCTGTGCTGCTCGCTGCTGGCCTCGCGGTGATGAGGTCCGAGGGACGGCCCCGGGATTGAAACTATTATAACGCCTCCTGGCTATCCCTTTCCCGATGAAGCTGGAAATCAACGGCTGGAGTGCCAAGATAACGTTCTCAGCGACGCATCTCATCCCGGGGCACTACAAGTGTGGCCGGCTCCACGGGCACGACTACGCCATCAACGCGACGGTCGAGGGCGAGCTCGGCCCGGACGGCGTCATCATGGATTTCATCAGCGTCAAGGAGTTCCTGAGAGGGGTCGCCTCGGAGCTCGACCACAGGGTGCTCATGCCGCAGAAGGACAAGGGCGTGACGGTCAAGGGCGGCACCGTGAGGTACGAGCGCGACGGGAAGGAGTACCTGTTCCCCCTCGAGGACTGCGTCCTGCTTGACCTGGAGATATGCTCCGCCGAGGAGCTCGCGAACTTCGTGCTGAGGCGAGTGCTCGAGAAGGTCAAGTTCCCGAAGAATGTCAAGCGCATAGAGATAGGCGTAGACGAGGGCGAGGGCCAGGGCGCATGGACTGGCAGGGACCTGTAGGTGGGGGATCCACGTGGCCGATGCGATAGTACTCCTGTCCGGCGGCCTCGACTCCTCCACGTCGATGGCCATCGCCAGGGAGCGCGGGTTCGACGTCATCGCACTCACATTCGACTACGGCCAGAGGCACAGGAAGGAGCTTGAGAGCGCCGCGAGGATCGCGCGCGAGCTCGGCGCCAAGGACCACATCGTCATCCAGCTCCCCATCGGCCGTCACCTGTCCAGTTCTTTGACCTGGGGCGGGCCAGCGGTGCCGGAGGGCAGGAGCAAGGAGGAGATCTCCGCCGGCATACCCAACACCTACGTCCCGTCGCGGAACATCATATTCCTGAGCATCGCCGCGTCGCTGGCCGAGAGCCGGGGCGCGGAGGCGGTGTTCATCGCGGCCAACTCGGTCGATTTCAGCGGCTACCCGGACTGCACCCCCGCGTTCATGGAGGCCTTCCAGAAGGTCCTCGACGTCGGCACGAAGGTCGGGGTCGAGGGCAAGGGCGTGAGGATCGAGGCCCCCCTGCTCAGGATGTCCAAGGCGGACATCGTGCGCGAGGCGGTGAGGCTGAACGTCCCCATCGCCCTCACATGGAGCTGCTACAAGGGCGGCGAGAAGGCCTGCGGCAGGTGCGACTCGTGCCAGCTCCGCCTCGAGGGGTTCAGGAAGGCGGGGCTCGTGGACCCCATCGACTACGAGGTGATGCTGTGAAGGTCTACTCGGTGTTCAGGTCCCTCCAGGGGGAGGGGCTGGCCATAGGCGCCCCGACGGTCTTCATAAGGACCTCGGGATGTCCACTGAGGTGCGCCTACTGCGACACGAAGCACGCCTATGTCAAGGGCAAGGAGATGAGCCTGGACGCGGTCATGCGCAAGGTGAAGCGGTTCAAGACCTCTCGCGTCTGCCTGACGGGCGGCGAGCCGCTGGCGCAGAAGGAATCGTCGCAGCTGGTCAAGCTGCTCGTGGACGCGGGGTACAGCGTCGTCCTGGAGACCAACGGGGCGATGCCGCTGGACGAGCTGCCCTGCGTCGAGAACCTCACGGTGAGCATGGACATCAAGTGCCCTTCGTCGGGCGAGGCGGACAAGATGCTCTTCGAGAACATCGAGCTGCTGGGTCCGACCGACCAGCTCAAGTTCGTGCTGTCCGATGATGCGGACTACCGCTACGCCAAAGGTGTCCTGGTGAAGCACCGCCCGAAGTGCGAGGTCATATTCACACCGGTGGGCGGCCTCGACCTGAGGCCGCTCGCAGAGAAGGTCCTGGCCGACGGGCTCGATGTCCGGGTGCTGCCCCAGCTGCACAAGCTCATCTGGGGCGACGAGGACGACCGCTGATGACCCCTACCCTCTGAACACGGGCCTCTTCGAGAGCAGCCTTGGGAGCGGCAGTCTGGCCTTTGGATAATCGCCCGACAGCCTCTGGACCTCCGCCTTGATCTGCTCGACGGTCATGACCTTGACCTCGCCCGAGCGCATCCTGACAGGTATCTGGCCGGATGCGCGCTCCTTGTCGCCGAGCACGATGATCATGTTGATCCACTCCATCTCGGCGTTCCGGATCTTCTTCCCGACCTTGTCGTCCCTGTCGTCTATGTCCACCCTCGCGTCGAGCTGGCCAGCCAGCTTCTCGCAGTCGGGGAGGAAATCCTCGCCCACGGGGATCACGCGGATCTGCGTCGGCGATATCCAGAACGGCAGGCTCGGCTTCTCGTGCTTCAGGGCCTCCTCGAGCAGGACGTAGATCCACCGCTCGATGGAGCCGATGGACGAGTGGCATATGATGCACCCCTTCTTCTTGCCCTCGTGGTCCACGTACACGATGCCGTACCTCTCGGCGTCGGCGACATCCAGCTGGACGGTGCTTAGCTGCACCCCGCCGCCGACGGAGTCGATGCCCTGGAACTCGTGCTTGACCGCCCAGTAGTGCTTCATCTCGGAGAGGACCTCGATGAACGCCGCCTTCTTCGAGTACTTCAGCAGCTCGATGATGTTCTGCTTGTACTTGTCGTAGAACTCCTTGACGACCCTGAACGCGACCGCGTACTCCACGCCGGTGGCGTCCGCCAGGTCGGCATAGTTCCTGTAGAGCAGCATGTACTCGTTCCAGCCTTCGTCCAGGTCCTTCACGAAGCAGTGCACGTCCGGCATGTGGAACGCCCTGAGCCTCTTCAGGCCGGTGAGCTCGCCGCGCTGCTCTAGCCTGAAGCTCTTCGAGAATTCGTAGATCCTCAGCGGCAGGCACCTGTAGCTCATGGTCGCGCTGCTGACCATCCTGAACAGTCCGAAGTCACCGGCGAACCTGAGCACGAATTCCCGGTTCTCCTCGGTCTTGAGCGTGTAGTGTCTCTCGTGGAAGGACATCCCCTGGCTCCGGATGTCCGGGAAGGACCAGTCGTACAGGATGGGCGTGTCGATCTGGATCGCCCCGATCTTGTCCAGGGCGATCGCCTGTGCCCACTTCTCCAGCAGGCTGAATATCAGGTGCCCCTTCGGGTACATGCGGAAGTGCCCGCGGTCGCTGGCCTCCTCGTAGTCGACGAGCTCGAGGCGCTGCATCGCCTTGATGGACGGCGGCTCCTTGCCCTGGGACCTGCCGACCTCCTCGGCGAGGATGAACTTCTTGAGCGACGGATGCTTCTCGAGCACGGTCAGGGACTCTATGTGGTCCAGGTCGACCGGGTACTCCTCGCCCTCCGGCGTGAGTATGTAGTATGACTTGGAGATCTTCTCGACGACCTCCTCCCTCGTCACGGCCTTCTCCGAGGAGAACTCGCGCGAAAGTTCCGAGAGCGGGTGCCCCTTGCATCTGATCTCGAACGCCTTGTACCAGCCGAACGGCGACCTGTGGACGTCCAACCCCTTCGCCGCGATGGCCGCCTCGGTCGCCTTGAGCACCTCCATGGCCAGGTCGGGCTTGGCCAGGTCGGAGCTGAGGTGCGCGTACGGGTACAGCACGACCTTCTGTGCCTCGACCTTGCCGAAGACCTCCGCTATGTCCGCCGCGGCGACCTCGGCGACGGCTGCTGGGTCGGAGTCACCGGACTCGACCGTGGTGAACACGACCAGTGCCTCTTTGAAGGCGTGCTTCTTCACGTGGTCCGTCGGAAGCTTCTCAGCCATCCTTGTGGGCTCTTTTAATTCGTACTCGAACTTGTCAGCATGGATGAGGAGTACTCTCATGGGACACCGGCGTCGAAATCGGCGGTTGAGTATTAAAAGGGCCCTGTTGCAGAGCTCCGGTGATTGAAGCCTCTCACTCAGAGCCAGTCGAACAACGTCGGCCCATCGGCGCCTGGCCCGTGCACCGGTTTTGCCCTATGCCTCACCGCATCGACCCCACACCCTCCTGCCAGGGCGCTGATCTTGCAGGACGACCGTCTACCTGGAATGTTCGTTTTGCGTTCGGAAGAACTTGGCCCGACGATATCTCGCGGTCATTCGCGCTCTCGGCTGTTGCCCTCGGTCTCGAAAGAGATGGTAGGGGGTCTACGGTTCGACCCCGGCGCGCTCCAGCGTGACGTGATGATGATCCTCTACGACCCTGAGAAGGGCGCACGGTCGGAGCCGAATGGAGCGAGTCGCGAGGGGGCAGCTGCCATTCACGCCGCTGCCTAGTTTCGCACCTATGCTAAATGTGGTTCCCCGGCCACTGCCTGTGCGCAAGGAGAAATATACATCCCCCCTAGCGGATACAGGTCCTCGAAGGGCTTCAGACAGCGGTCTGAGGGGGCACTCGGATGGACAAGGGAGAGATTTCCAAGACTTCGGACGGGGGGCAGCAGCAGGTCTCACGGGAGACACCCGTCCCATCGAACGATGCGGACGCTGCCAGTGCGGACAAGATGTGCCGCGCGGTCTGCGTGGCCCTCCCGCACAGGGGCAAGCCCGTCCGTGTCTACGGGAATACACCGACCGAGTTCTTCTCGACGCTCCAGACCTCGAGCCTCGCATGGATCAACTTCGCGGTGGACTCGGTCGAGATAGAGGGCACCGAGATCGCCGTCAAGCTGGGGTTCGGCAGCTCCCTCGTAACGACCCTTCTGAAGGGCTACCACTCGGCTTTCGAGGACAGGGAGACCGAGATCGGGATCATGGTCCCGGCGGTGAAGATATCTGAGCTGGATGTGAAATCCTATCCTCTGATCATCCTGGTCCGGAGAGACCTCATCGTCACGATACACAGCAGGGAGATCGAGCGGCTGGTCCTGTTCTCCAGGTACGCGGACGCGTTCTTGCGCAAGCTGCCCGAGAGCATGATCCTCCAGGACCGGCTGACCATGATGCTGGTCCGGATACTCGACGAGAACAACTCGCACAACTTCGAACACCTGAGGGAGATCGAGGAGCAGGCCGACAGGATGAGCGAGCTGCTCCTGAACCCCAAGTCTCCGAGGATGGAGGTCGGCCGGAAGATATACGAGCTGAAGCACGCGCTGATCACCTACCTCAACGCGCTCTGGCGGACCATGGATGTGCTCCACTCGCTGAGGTACGGCGAGGCGGAGCTGGTGTCCGACAACCCGAAGGTCCTCGCGCAGATCGGCCTGCTGGTGGAGGACGTGAACCGGCAGATATCGCTGAGCGAGCACATGTCCGAGGTCCTGGCGTCCGGGCTCGAGGTGCTCCAGGCACTCTACAACAACCAGCTCCAGATCCTCAACAACCGGATGGCGCTGACCATGACCTGGCTGACGGTCCTCGGCACGGCGGTGCTCGTCCCGAACACCCTTGCGACGGTGTTCGGGTCCGTGGTGGGCCTCGACCGCAACATGATGGGCTGGTACGTGGCGGTCCTCGTGCTGTCGACGGTCAATGCGACCTATCTGGCCTACTGGTGGGTCCGGCGCTGGGCCAAGCTGCCGATCACGGCCGATAGCGTCTAGGCGGCGCGCGCGGCGGAACGCTTTTTAACCGCGAACCGATAGTGTGAGTGAGGACTGGAGAAATTGAAGGAATTCGATGTCTACGTCCAGGACAAGCCAGGCGAACTGGCAAAGGTGTGCGAACTCCTAGGCAACCACGGCGTCAACATCAGGGCGATCGCCAGTGAGAGGGCCAGTCTGAGGCCCATGATCCGCATCGTCACGGACGATGAGGCGACTGCCCGGTCCGCCCTCGCGCGCACGGGCATAACGTTCGACCTGAAGGATGTGGTCATTGTCAAGATACAGGACCGACCAGGCGAGCTCGGCAAGATCGCCAGGAAGCTGGCCAGGGCCATGGTCAATGTGGACTCGATCTACCTGATGGGCAAGGACGGGGGCGCGACCGAGATGGCCATGACTGTGGACAACATCGCCAAGGCCGAGGCCGCCCTGAAGTAGCCCTATCAGGACCTCAATCGAGGTTCTTGCCGCGTCTGACCAGGATCTCCTCGAGGAGGTTCCTGGCCTCCCTTACTTTCGCCAGCTCTTCGTGGGTCAGGTCCAGCTTGAGGAGGTGGGACCACACCTTGGAGAGCGCGTGATAGGACTCCCTTATGAGCTCGAGGTCCTCGTCCAGTTCAGGTACTGGCTCTGGTTTTCTTTCCTCCACGGGCCTGTAGAACACGTTCCTCCCGGACTTCGAGCGACCCACGGCACCCTTCTTCTCGAGTTTCTGGAGGGCCTGGGTCGCACCGGACTGGGTGATCTTCAGTTCTGCGGCGACCATCGTGGGGGATGTTATCCCCTTGTGCAAGAGGTCGAGTATCTCCTTTTCCCTCGGCGTCAGCGTCATTTTACTCATCCATAAGTGATGTATTAGTTGGTGCTTATGTGTGCTAATGCTTCCTTATGTTTCAGTTGCTCAATCGGTAATACGTTCAAGGGAGAAAAAGCAATCTGCTGAATCCTGGTAGGTGCCGGGCCGATGACTTGAATTGACGTGTCGGATGCTTATGGGAATCTAAAACACCGTCCGCTCGTGGGACATGCTAGCTCGAGGCATTATCAGGGCGCCCTATAACCGCCTCCGCAAGGCTAGGCGACCCGGGCCATCCGGGGCGATGTGATGGTCCCAGGGGCGCATCTATTGCTGGCTCGTGGGGTCCATGTCACCGGACAGCTCTGCGGCCGCCTGCTCGGGGTGCACAGGCTTCTTCTTGGGGACCGAGCCTGGCACCAGTATGTTCAGGAACTTCTCGAAGTGCGCCTTCTCGCCCTCGATCTGCTCACGGGTCAGCTCCAGCCCGGCGACGGCGGTTATCGATTCGGCCCCTAGCCCGAAGGACTCCAGCCTCAGCTTGTCCAGGTCCCGCGCGAGCAACCGATTGTGCTCGTCGAGCCTCTTGCCTATCCGCTCCATGGCCATGTCCCTGAGCATCTTCTCCAGGAAGGCGACCTGATCCTCCTTCGTCTTCTTGGATATGAGCATCATCGCCGCCTCGTGCTTGAAGTCGAGGCGCGCGCCCGCGTGGTCCTCGTCGGTCTTCGAGACCCATACGAGCGGGTGGTCAGGCGAGTTGAACAGCACCTTGTCCGGGATCAGCGAATCCGCAGATATCCTCACCGCGGGGTCGCCCGACGAGTGGTACATGGCGTAGAAGCTCATCCGCTCGAGGAAGTTCACCTCCAGGAACTCGTGCCGGTTCTTCTCGATGATCGTCACATCTCCCTTCGCCAGCTCCTCGAGCACCTGGGTCGGCGTCATCTCGGGCTTCCGGTCGCCGACGAGCCTGGAAGAGCCCATTATGCACCTGAGGGGCTCGTAGCTCCGGGTGAGCCAGAACGCAGGCGGGAAGCTCGTCCAGGACCTCCTCTTGCCCTCGTCCTCCTTCTTGACCTTGAGCCTCGAGAACGAGAATGAGGAGAACTGGTACCGTATCTTGTCATCGGTCCGCTCGAGCACCCCCGCGGGCACGCCCTCCTTCGCCACTATACGGTCGGCCCAGAAACCGAGGTCCGCACGCAGCTTCGGCCTGGTCACCATCCCCTGCTGTCCTATGTAGTTCAGGATCTGTCTCCTCGTGGGTGTCACGAGCCAGCTCATCCACATCATGAGCGACTTCGGTGTGTCGATGTACGGCACTGGTAGTATGGTGTGGTCCGCCGCCGTGCCCCAAGCGGGGAGCACCGCCTGTCCAGGCGTGTGGGCCAGGGTTCTGTCTATGAACGTCGAGACAGCGACCTCGTCCTCCGGTTCCTCGGACTCACGGATGGGGGCCGGTTCCACACGCAGGTCCGAGTTCAGGAAGTAGTAGTTCTGCCTCTTGGAGCTGACCGCAAGGAGAACGCCACAGTCCACGCCCTTGGCGAGAAGCGTCCTCATCTGGACGCCACTCTTGTCCTTGAGGGTCCTGGTCTGTGCGCTCAGAGAGAGGCGTCGCATGGAATCCGTGAGAGGGCTGCGCTCGATCTCCCTCCTCGTGAGCGGCTGCTTGTGGAGCAGGGCGTACACGGCGGCTCTGGACACGTTGTTCGTTAAGAACTCCCCGATCTCGATGCCCTTCTCCTTCGGAATGGCTGCGACTAACGGTGACATCCCATCCTCCCATTTGCTTTCTTTTGGTTCAAATCGCGTTGGAGATACTTAACACTATGCGGAAAAAGAGCAATTGGCCAGGGTGGCATGACGGGTCCAGTGCTTCTAGTCACCGTCCACTGCCGTTATTGGAGTACCGCGGCACGAATCCCGTCGGTATGTCCGCCCTCGTGCCTGCGCTGGCTCGGGACTGCGCCTTCACACCGCAAAGTTTATCCCGGCATAGTGGGGTAGTATGAACCGGCCTCTGCCTGCACATGGGCCAATCCAATGGAGACGGAGGACTTCCTTGGCACACTCCGAAGCTGGGCATCATGCGGTAGAGATCAGACCCTTCCTAATCGGATTCACGATGTCGGTCTGTCTCGGGCTGACACTGTACCTCGGACTGGTGGAGGGAGAGTCAAGAGTCTACACACACACGTACTACATCCCGATCATACTGGTGGCCCTCTGGTACGCCAGGTACACCGTCCATGCCGGTTCGATCCTGGCAGCCGTCTACCTGGCCTCGATGTACTTCTCCCCGACAGGCGTTACCATGGAGGACCTGGCCAGAGCCGCCGCCCTGGTCGTCATCGCATGGTTCATCGGCTTCACGAGCACGATGCGGTGGAATGCGGAGAAGCTTCTGAAGGACCACC
>Ga0315287_10007671_pt1 | contig 10832 bp, 11 predicted proteins | sample YL17G11_0_MG_FD_205037 | JGI IMG/M metagenome (GOLD analysis project Ga0315287, IMG submission 205037) | Sediment microbial communities from Yellowstone Lake, YNP, Wyoming, USA - YL17G11_0 | ecosystem: Environmental > Aquatic > Freshwater > Lake > Sediment | place: USA: Wyoming | collected...
CCGGCCACGATTCCCAGGGCGTCGGTACCGTGGGCCGCCACGTACCGGGCGGAGATCCGGTCCATCCACCGCTCCCAGCTCAACTCGCCCGTCACGGCGGCCGGTCCCAGCTCCGGCGAGAACGCGAGGGCCAGCAGCGTGCCGGGCTCGATGCCGGCGGCCGTCTCCGCCTCGTTGGCCACCTGGTTGTTCCACTCCCGGATCACGCCGTCGAGATCGAAGATGACGGCATCGACCATCTGCCGATGATCGCAGGTCGCCGAGCGGCTCGTGGCGCCCCGCCGCCGGTCAGGTGACGGCGTCCTCGCCGGGAGCGAGGTTGGCGTAGGCCCGGACCTTGTCCTCGCTGTCGACCGCGGCGCGGGGCCGTTCCCCGGCGCGCCCCACCAGCACGTAGTCGTCGGCGTACTCCGGACGGACCTCGCCGTGTTCGTCCAGCAGCCACGGCATGGCCAGCCGTCGGGGCACCTTCACCCGGCCCGGCTCCTCCAGGGTGCGGAACACGACATCCCACCACGGCACGCTCACACCCTGGTTCGCCATGGGGTGGCCGAAGTGGTGGTGGAAGTGGTGCAGCCGCATCCACCGCTGCCAGCGGTTGCGGGGCCGATGGACGTGCGCCGAGCGGTGCTGCCATTCGTAGAAGTAGTAGGCCAGCGCCCAGCCGGCGCCGAACGCGATCCCGGCCGCGCCGGAACCGGTGATGCGGGTCACCAGCGAGCCCCAACCGAGGCCCGACAGCGCCACGCCGAGCCAGAGCAGCAACATGAGCGGATCCATGTTCCAGCCGGCATGGACGTGGTGGTTCAGGTGCTCCTTCGAACCGAACCACTTTCCCCGCGGCACATGGAAGGCGAACCGGTGCAGCCCGTACTCCCACAGCGACCACCAGAACGCGCCGGCGACGACAGCCGCCGCAACCACGAGCGCGGTCATGACACCCGCCGTCACAGCAGGACCTCGAGGGTGAGGCCGAGGTCGCGTTCGAGGTGCGCGACCTCGTTGTCATCGGCGAAGCCCTCACCCTGCAGGTTGAACAGGTCGACCCGATCGGTCAGCGGGTAGGGGCCCCAGTGCCAGGTCCCGAGTGCCAGGTTGACCCCGGCGGTGCCGTCGCAGACGAAGGCCCGGACCACGGCGAGATCTCCCCCGGATGCGAAGGTGGATCCGGGCGGGGCGACGACGAGCAGGGTCGGCTTGCCGCCCAGGGCGAACAGCGCCTGGGTGGCCCGGTGGTGGGCGTTGAGGTGGTCGACCAGCAGCGGGCGGCGTTCGTAGCTCAGGATGTTCAGGTGGAAGACCTCATCGCCGCGGAGCTCGATGGTGGCGTCGTCGGTGCCGGTGAGCTGGGAGGACAGGACCTGGCCGAACGGCGCGAAGGCGGCCGCCGACAACGGCTCGGCCCGTCGTCGGATGGTCGCCACCCGCGTAGTTTGACAGCGTGAACCCACCCGGACAACCACGGCACGAACAGCGTCTGACCGAGCTCGGCATCGACCTGCCGGGGCCCTTCCCGCCCCATGATCCGCTCGATGCGGTGGTGGTGTGGGGCGGCGTCGCCCGGACCTCTGGCCAGCTGGCCCGGGACCACGACGGCGTCATCCGCGCGCCGGGCCGCCTCGGCGACGACGTCGACATCGACGCGGGCGCCGAGGCCGCCCGGTGGTGCGGCCTGAACGCCCTGTCGGTGCTGCGGGCCGAGCTCGGATCGCTCGACCGGATCGAACGGGTGCTCACCGTCACCGGCTTCGTGGCGTGCGCCCCGGGGTTCGCCGGACAACCCGCCGTGATCGACGGGGCCAGCCGGCTGCTGGCGGAGGTGTTCGGCGACGCCGGCCGTCACAGCCGATCCGCGCTGGGCGTCGCCGCGCTGCCCAGGGGTGCCTCGGTCGAGATCGAGGTGACCGTGGCCCTGGTCGCCGACTGATCGGTAACGTGGTCGCGGTGGACGTACGGAGCATCGAGGAAGTCGCACCCGTCATCGAGCACAACGGGACGGTACCGGTGTGGTGGCTGGTCAACCCGCGGGAGATGTTCGAACTCACCAGGGGTGGGCACCTCGAGCTGGTCAGCGAGTTCGAGGTGCAAGGCGGCGGGTTCGTCGACCCGCACAACCACCCGACGCACGAGTTCTACTACGTCACCTCCGGCAAGGGGATCATGGAGATCGAGGGTGAGGACCGCGAGATCAGCCAGGGTGACCTGGTGCACATCCCACCGATGGCCATGCACAGCCTGCGGCCGGTCAGCGACAACGCCTCGATCCACTGCTTCTGCTTCGCCGTCGGCGTGCCCGATTCCGGCCCGGTGAACTACACCAGCCACTGAGCCGTCCCGTGGTGCCGGTTAACCTCGCCGCCAGCAACCGTCACCCGCGAGGAGCCACACGATGAAGGTCGTCGTCATCCATGAATCGAGGACCGGAAACACCCGTCGAGCCGCCGAGCTGGTCGGCGGTTACTTCGCCGAGACGGGCTCGGAGACGTCGGTCGTCCCGCTCGGCCGGGTGGACCTGAAGGCCCTCGCCGAAGCCGATCTGGTGTGCGTCGGCACCTGGACCGACGGCCTCATCGTCGCCGGGCACCGCCCGGGCGGCGCCGGCAGGCTGCGTCGGGAGCTGCCGTCGTTGTGGGGCAAGGACGTGGTGGCGTTCTGCACCTATGCCGTGAACCCCGGCAGGTGCGCCAACAAGCTGGCCGAGTTGTTGGAAGGGCTGGGGGCCAACGTCATCGGCGGTGGTGCGCTGCACCGCTCCCACCTGGAGCGCGACGTGTCCACGATGGTTGCCGCGCTCGCCCCCGCTCCCGCGTGACCCTCGGTGCGCCGACCCTCGACGAGCTGCGCGCCGCCGCGGAGGTCGTCCATGCGGTCGTTCCGCCGACGCCGCAGCACCACTGGCCCACGTTGAGCCACCGGATCGGCGCGGAGGTCATCGTCAAGCACGAGAACCACGCACCGACCGGCGCCTTCAAGGTCCGCGGCGGCGTCGTCTACTTCGACGAGCTGCGCCGACGCGAGCCGGACTGTCCGGGGGTCGTGACGGCCACCCGGGGCAACCACGGCCAGTCGATCGCGCTGGCCGCCGCCCGGACGGCCATGTCGGCGACGATCGTCGTGCCAAGGGGCAACAGCATCGAGAAGAACGCCGCGATGCGGGCGTTCGGGGCCGAACTGATCGAGGCGGGCGCGGACTTCCAGGAGGCACGCGAGGCCGCCATGGCCCTGGGCGACGAGCGCGGCCTGCATCCCATCCGGCCGATCAGCCCGGAGCTGGTCCTGGGCGTTGCCAGCTACTGCCTCGAGCTCTTCGATGCCCAGCGGGGTGATGCGATCGACGTCGTCTACGTCCCGGTCGGGATGGGCTCGGGCATCTGCGGGATGATCGCGGCGCGGGACGCTCTCGGCCTCGACACCGAGATCGTCGGGGTGTGCTCCGCTCACGCGCCGGCCTACGCGCTGTCCTTCGACGCCGGGGTCGCCGTCGAGGCGGCCGCCGAGACCCTGCTCGCCGACGGGGTCGCGTGCCGGACCCCCGACCCGGATGCGCTGGCAGTGATCCGCGGCGGTGCCAGCCACATCGTCGCGGTGTCCGACGACGATGTCGCGAAGGCCATGCGCCTGTACTTCTCCGACACCCACAACGTGGCCGAGGGCGCCGGCGCGGCGCCGCTGGCCGCAGCGCTGGTCGAACGGGAGCGGATCGCCGGTCAGCGGGTGGCGGTCGTGCTCTCGGGCGGCAACGTCGACACCGGCGTCTTCGCCCGCGTGCTCGCCGGCTGAGGCAGGATCCCGCTGCCGACGGGGAAGTCGTCACCGAGCAGCGCGAGGAGCGCAGCGAGCGCCACCTCGATCTGATCGTCGGTCGGCTCGGCGGTGGTGAAGCGCTGGAGGAACAGGCCGGGGCGGGCGAGCAGCGAGTGTTGGCCTCCGGCCCGCAGGATCTCATAGGAGATCCCGACGACCAACGGCAGGCCCGCGATCCGGCTGAGGACCAGCCAACCGGCGGGGAGGGCACCGAGGAGGCTGAACACCACGATCGACACCGCGAAGATGAGCAGGAAGAAGTCCGTCCCGCAGCGGGGATGCCGGACGCTGAACCGCCGGATGGCGGCGACGCCGCAGGCGCTGCGGTGTTCGTGGGCGGCGATCGTCATGTGCTCGGCGCCGTGGTACTCGAGGGTGCTCCGCACCCCGGGCAGGATCGACAGGAGCGCGAGGTAGGCCACGAACATCGCCAGGCGGACGACGCCCTCGACCGGACCGAGCGTCCAGGACCAGCCCGTGGCGGCGGTGACGCCGGAGCCGATGGCGAGCGGCACGAGCAGGAACGTCGACACCACGATGCCGACCACGCCGGCCACGACCAGGCGATCCCGGGTCGTGCGCACCGGCGAGTCGCCGCGCTGGTCGGTCGACCACCGCATGGCGGACGAGCCGATGCGCAGCGAGTCGACCAACGCGCCGACGCCGCGGAGCACCGGGACGCCGCGGAGCCGTTCCAGGGCCAGCGGAGCGACGGCGACGTGGGTGGCGATCGTGCCGTCGGCGAGGCGCGACGCCGCGGCCCAGCGCTGGCCGCGGCGGATCATCACACCGTCGATGAGCGCCTGTCCGCCGACGAGTTGTTCTGTCATCGCTTCCAACGGTACGGAGATCCGACCGAGAACGCAGTGGGACGATCCACCCAACGCTGCCGGGATCCGCCAGAATGCCGCCGTGCTCATCACCGACGTGCCCGAGTTCTCCGCTCGGGCCCGACCAGAGGACCCGGCACTGGTCTTCGAGGATCGGACGTGGAGCGCCCGGCAGTTCGCCGGGGACGTGTCCCGGCTCCGCGCCGGGCTGGCGGCGCTGATCGCGCCCGGCGATCGGATCGCCGTCGTGTCCGAGAACCGGCCCGAGATGGCGATGTCGCTGTACTCGGGGATCCCGACGATGTTCGGCAACGCCCGCCTCGCGCCCTCCGAACTGGCGGACCTGCTGGCCGACGTCGAGCCGACGGTGCTGGTCGGCAGCGCCGATCAGCTGGAACGGCTCTCGGGCCTGCACCGGCGCTTCGAATCGGTCCACACCGCGGTGTGCCTCGATGACCGCGGCGGCGACGTCGGGATCTCCGCGTTGATGGCCTCCGGTCGGGGCGCCGCGGCCGCGGCCGGGATCGGCGTGCCCGATCCCGGGGACACCGCGTGGATCATCCACACCAGCGGCACGACCGGCACCCCCAAGGGCGCGGTGATCACCCATCGGAGCCTGCTGGCGGCCGTCGCGAACACCGCGATCGCCCGGCCCGCCGCCCCCGACGACGTCTACTACTTCCCGTTCCCGTTGTTCCACGTCGCCGCGTACAACGTCGTGCACCACCACCTTCGACGCCGTCCGGTGGTCCTGGCACGCAAGTTCGACGCCGCCGCGGCGCTGGCGACGATCGAGGCCGAGCGGGTGACCTCGGCCTCGATGGCTCCGACGATGATCTCGATGCTGCTCGACCACCCGGCGCGCCCGGACCACGACCTCTCGTCGTTGCGCCAGCTCGCCTACGGCGCGTCGGCCATCCCGCTGTCCACGTTGCGGAGGGGCATGACCGAGCTGGGTTGTGGGTTCGCCCAGGGGTACGGCATGACCGAGCTGTCGGGCAACGCCGTGTTCCTCGACCCCGATGCCCACCGCCTCGCCGCATCGAGCGCACCGCACCTCCTGGCCGCGGCCGGCGTCCCGGCGCCCATGGTGTCGATACGGATCGTCGATGAGTCCTTCGCCGATTGTGCGATCGACGAACCCGGCGAGATCCTGGTGCACGGCGACCAGGTCATCCCCCGGTACTGGAACCAGCCCGACACCACCGCCGCGGCGTTCGTCGACGGGTGGTTCCGCACCGGAGACATCGGGCGGATCGACGACCTAGGGTTCCTCTACGTGGTCGACCGATTGAAGGACATCATCGTCACCGGAGGCGAGAACGTCTCCTCCCGCGAGGTCGAGGACGTCATCTCGACCCACCCCGACGTGGCCGGTGTCGCCGTGATCGGGATCCCGCACGACCGCTGGGGCGAGCAGATCGTCGCCGTGGTCGTGCCCCGCAACGAGCGGGTCGATCCGGCAGCCCTGATCCGCCACTGTGAAGAGCACCTGGCGGGCTTCAAGAAGCCGAAGCTCATCCTGTCGATCGATGAGCTCCCGGTGAACGCCTCCGGGAAGGTCCTCAAGACCGAGCTCCGACAATGGGCGAGCGCCCGGGCCGGGATCGAGGAGCTACCGGGCAACTGAGCGGATGGCGGCGGCCACCGCGGCGTCGCTGAGCGCCAACACCGCCATCAGTTGGGCGTCGGCCGCTTCAGCCGCCTCAGCCGCTTCGCCGGGACCGGCCGAGAGCGTTCCCGTCGCCGCGCAGACCAGCGCGTCGCCGTCGGCGGGCGTGTGGGCCGGATAGATGGCGCGGGCCATGCCGGCGTGACCGGCCACGGCCATCGACCGGCACTGGGTCTTGGTGAGCCGGGCGTTGGTCACCACGACCCCGATCGTCGTGCTGGTTCCCTCGTCGGGCCGCGCCGCGGGCGCCGCTGGAGCGGTCCCGAAGGCGCCAGCCGGTGCAGTCCGATGATCGGGGAGCACGCCGCGGACGATCTCCCCCCAGGCGTTGACCGCGACCAACGCCACCACGACCAGCCGCCCCTGCCGCATGACGGCGTGGCCGATGCCGGCGTCGACGGCCGCCGCGGCGTCGATCCACTTGTGGACCCGTGCCCCGGCCCCGGCGCCCACCGGACCCGTCGCGACCCGGGCGTCATCCGGTGCGGCCGCGGCGTCGGCGGCGGCCCGGTAGCCGTCCTCCGCCGTGGGACGGACGCCGGCGTCACCCACCGCCAGATCGAACAGCGCCATCGTGGGCACGATGGGGACCCGCCCGACGGCCGTCGGGAAGCCGCGCCCGCGCTCCTCACACCAGCGCATCACGCCGTCGGCCGCCGCCAGCCCGAACGCCGAGCCCCCGGTGAGCAGGACGGCGTCGATGCGCTCCACGCCGGCCGTCGGTTCCAGCAGCGCCAGTTCCCGGGAGGCCGGGGCGCCGCCGCGGACCTCGCCCGATGCCACGACGGGTTCGTCGAAGAGCACCACCGTGCAGCCCGTACGGGCGATGGCATCGGTGCGGTGGGCGATGCGGACGCCGCGGACACCGAAGGGTTGGCCGGAGGACGCGGCAGGGCTCAGCACCGGTGCATGATGTCACGGTCGGCGACGTCACCTCACAGACCGGGAGCAGCACGACGATGGACCAACTGATCGCCGGCACTCCCGTCCTCAACGGTGACCAATTCATCCCGGTCAGCGAGGAACTGGCCGCGGCCTGGCGTAGCGGTGACCTCGTGATCGCGGCCGGCGACGAGCTGTTGCACGTCCCGGCCGCCGAACGGTCGATCGCCGCGGCCGCGGTCGGCCGGGCCGCCCACGCTTTCGCTGCGATGGCCACGGTGAGCGACGATCAGATCAGCAGCTTCTTCGGGGCCTTCGCCGACCGCCTCGCCGACCCGGGGGCCTTCACCCCGATCGCGGCCGCCAACGCCGCGGACATCGATGCGGCACGCGCCCGCGGTCGCTCGACCACCCGACTGATCCTGTCCGACACCATGCGCAGCGACATGATCGACGGGTTGCGCTCCTGGGCGATCGCCCCATCGGGCCGCGGGGAGGTCATCGGCCGGGTCGCCCACACCGGTTGGGAGGTCGAACAGGTCCGGGCCGGCGTCGGGGCGGTCGGGTTCGTGTTCGAGGGTCGCCCCAACGTCTTCGCCGACGCCTGCGGGGTGATCAGGTCGGGCAACACCGTCGTTTTCCGGATCGGATCGGATGCGCTCGGCACCGCTCGGGCGATCGTCGAACACGCGCTCGATCCGGCACTGGGCTCGGCCGGACTCCCCGAGGGCGCAGCATCGCTGGTGGACTCGGCGGCCCACGCCGCGGGGTGGGCGATGTTCGCCGATCCGCGCCTGTCGCTCGCCGTCGCCCGGGGTTCGGGTCGAGCGGTCACCCAACTCGGCACGGTCGCCCGGCAGGCCGGGGTGCCGGTGAGTCTCCACGGCACCGGCGGCGCCTGGATCGTCGCCAGCGGGCACGCCGACGCGGACGCCTTCGGGTCCGCGGTGCGCAACTCGCTCGACCGGAAGGTCTGCAACACCCTGAACACGTGTTGCATCACCGCAGATCGGGTCGACGACCTGGTGCCGGTCTTCCTCAGCTCGATCGTCGAGGCCGCTGAGCGCCGGGGTACCCGACCCCGGTTGCACGTGCTCGCCGGCCAGGAGCACCATGTGCCGAAGGAGTGGTTCTCCGATCGGGCCATCTCCCGAGCCGGCGGAGCCGTCATGGAGCCGGGTTGCTCGACGATCGCTCCGTCGGGTCTCGGGACCGAATGGGAGTGGGAGGACTCGCCGGAGGTGTCGTTGTGCATCGTCGAATCGGTCGACGACGCCGCCAAGCTGTTCAACGAGCACTCGCCGCACTTCGTGGCGTCGCTGATCTCCGGTGACGACCAGGAGCAGCGCCGCTTCTTCGAACTGGTCGACGCGCCGTTCGTCGGCAACGGGTTCACCCGGTGGGTCGATGGCCAGTACGCCCTCGGTGCTCCGGAGCTCGGCCTGTCGAACTGGCAGTTCGGACGCCTGTTCGGTCGCGGCGGCGTCCTGTCGGGAGACTCGGTGTTCACCGTGCGCCTCCGTGTCACCCAGACCGATCCCGGCGTTCACCGCTGAGATCGACCATCCCCGACGCCGCGATGTGCCATCGCTAGCGTCGGGGTGATGACGATGGCCACTACGCCGTTCTCGGTCGGCGTCCTCGACGCACCCCGGTACATCGAGGATGCCGCCTACGTGGAGGCGTCGCTCGAGGGGTTGGCCCGACGGCCGTTGTTCCGTCGACCCTTGACGGCGCGTCGCGTCGGCAACCTCGTCGACCTGACCATCTAGTCAGAGCCCGATCGGCGGGACCATCGCCTCGATGAGGTGAGGTCCGGGCTCGGCGGCCGCTCGTTCCAGCTCGACACACAGCTCCTCCGCCGTGGTCGCCCTCGCCGCAGGAACACCCAGACCCCGTGAGATGGAAACGAAGTCCTGGTCCGGGTTCGACAGATCCAGCATCGATTTGGCGACGGGCCCGACGTGCGCGGCACCGACCCGGTTGAGCTCCATGTTGAGCACGGCGTAGGAGGCGTTGTTGAAGATCACGGTGGTGACGTCGAGCCCTTCCCGGGCCTGGGTCCACAGCGCCTGGATCGTGTAGAGCGCCGAACCGTCGGCCTGCAGGCACCACACCGGACGGTCAGGACACGCCACCGCGGCGCCAGTGGCCAGCGGGAGGCCGATCCCGATCGCACCGCCGGTCAGGCAGAGCCAGTCGTGGCGCGGGGATCCGGCGGTGAACCCGGGGATGAAGATGCCCGAGGTGTTGGCCTCATCCGCGACGATCGCCCCCTCGGGCAGCAACGCGCCGATCGCCGCAGCCGCGGTCTCGGCGGTCAGCGTGCCGGTGGGACGGTCCGGACGACCCGCCGGCTGGATCTCCACGTCGTTGCCGGCACCGAGGGCATCGGCCAGGGCCTCGAGCGCCGCCACCACATCGTCACCGGGCCCGGCGAGGGACACCACCTCACAGCCGTCGGGCTGCAACACGCTGGCCTTGTCGGGGTATGCGAAGAACGACACCGGCGCCGCGGCGCCGGCGAGCACCAGGCGTACCGCGCCCTCGAGCTGCATCTGGGCGAACTCGGCGAGGTAGGCGAGTCGGGTGACCGCAGGGCGCCCAGCGCCCCGCTCGTCGCGGGCCGGGAACGTCTCGGCGAACACCCGCGCGCCGGTCGCCGCCGAAATCCTCGCCGCCGCCCGCTGTCCTCGCTCCCGCATCGCCGGACCGCCGATCAGGATGACCGCAGGCTCGGCGCGACGCAGCGACCCCGCCAGCGCCTCGATGTCGCCGGCGGCGACCACCGCCGGTGCCGTCGGAGCCACCGGATCCACCGGACCCGGCGAATCCGACCAGCACACGTCGGCCGGGAGGATCAGTGTCGCGGTGGCGCCCCAGCCCGACCGTGCCGCCGCGACGGCGGCCGCGGCGTCGCCAGCGACGGCGCCGGGGGTCATCGAGCGGTGCACCCACCCCGAACACGCTCGGGCCACGGCATCGATGTCGCTCTCCAACGGGGCGTCGTACTGCTTGTGGAACGTGGCGTGGTCACCGACGATGTTCACGATCGGGGTGTGTGCCCGGCGGGCGTTGTGCAGGTTCGCGAACCCGTTGCCCAGCCCCGGGCCGAGGTGCAGCAACGTCGCCGCCGGCTTGTCCGCCATCCGCCCGTAGCCATCGGCGGCACCGGTCACGACGCCCTCGAACAGACCCAGGATGGCTCGCATCCGGGGCACGTCGTCGAGCGCAGCGACGAAGTGCATCTCCGACGTGCCCGGGTTGGTGAAGCACACGTCGACGTCGGCGTCGACGAGCGTGCGGATCAGGGCGTGTGCACCGTTCACGAGAGTCCTCCAGTTGGTCGATGACGGCGATCCGTCATCGGTCAGGCGTGCGATCGACGTTGAGGGCTGCCCGGTCGACCGACTGGCGGCAGCGTAACCAGACCTCCACCCCCGCCGAACGTTCGTTGCGGAACCTCAAGCCCAGCGAGGGCCCGACCGACGGTAGGGGGAGTGATCCGAGCGACCACGCCGTCCCCACGCGCCCCGGCAGTCCGGGCCGCAGCGCGCACCGCGACCGGTGAGCACGCCATGCCCCGGCGCGCCCGAACCGCCGTCGCCGTCGTGGGCGCGACGGTGGCGGTGGACCTCGCGGTG
>Ga0315287_10007672_pt1 | contig 10831 bp, 12 predicted proteins | sample YL17G11_0_MG_FD_205037 | JGI IMG/M metagenome (GOLD analysis project Ga0315287, IMG submission 205037) | Sediment microbial communities from Yellowstone Lake, YNP, Wyoming, USA - YL17G11_0 | ecosystem: Environmental > Aquatic > Freshwater > Lake > Sediment | place: USA: Wyoming | collected...
GCTATGACGAAAAGACAGATTGTATAACATTTCCTGTAAGAAATGAAAAAGGTGTCTGTCTTTTTATAGCAAGAAGAAGTGTTAAATCTAAATTTTTTAATTATCCTTCCCAAATACAAAAACCGGTCTATGGACTATATGAAATACCGATAGATACTGATGAGGTTATAATATGTGAATCAGCAATTAATGCCCTGACTTGTTATGTATACGGTAAGGTAGGAGTAGCTTTGCTAGGTACTGGAACGCCATTCCAATATACTCAATTAAGGAAGCTGAACTGTCGTAAATTCATTATAGCAACAGACCCAGACGAGGCAGGAAAGTTAGCAGCTAAAAAATTAAAGGCTGCATTATCAGGTTGTAAAATAGTGAACCAGTACGAATTACCTACTGGAAAAGACATCAATGATTTGACTTTTGAGGAGTTTAAAAATTTAAAAAAATTTTACTAAAAAGCCTTTACAAATGAAAAAGTATGTAGTATAATAACCTTATCGTCAAGTACGGTAAAAACTTATAAACTTTTAAAGGGGACAAAATCATGCAATCAACTCTTATGATGCTAAGAAATCAAATTAAAGAAGATCAAAAAGAATTGACAATCGATGAAATTTCAGATAGATACAAAAAAACTCGTGATAAATCATTACTCTCATTAGCATTTGAAAAACTATACTATCTTACCTATTCGGTAGCTTCAAAATATTACTTAATGTCAGAGGATGACAAGGCTAGTATAGCTTTAACTGGATTAGATAGTGCATTACTAAACTATAATCAGGAGACAGCAAAGTTTTCCACTTTTTATATCTCAATATTATTTAATGCGTTTAGGACTGAGTTAATCGCTCTTAGCACAGATAAGAGAAGGATACTATATAACAGCACAAGTTATGAGGAATTAAAAGAATCAGGATATGAAACTCCTACGACAGATGAGTATAATTTTGAGGTAGTTGACCTAGTTGAAAAGTCTGATTTATCCGCTACTGAAAAACTATACTGTAGCTATATTATGCAAGATAATGGAGTATCAAAAGATAGTGAGATAGCTGTGCTAATGGGCATATCTAGAATGGGTGTGGGCTATATAAAGAAAAGAGTTAAAGAAAAGTTAGAGAAATACTTTACAGACAAGCAAATAAATCTATATAATAAATGAGACCTGTTCTCAACCAAACTTATAAACTTGAGAGGAGTAATGAATATGGGAAGAATTAATCCAAATGATATGGAAAATTATCAATCAGGCGGTAATAGTGAATTTTTTAGCTTACCTAATGATAAAGACATCGCGACTGTAAGATTTATGTACGAAACTTTTGAAGAGGTGGATACATTTGCAGTGCATGAAATTGAGGTTAACGGTAAGAGAAGGTATATTAATTGTTTGAGGGATTACACTCAGCCACTTGATGACTGCCCATTATGCCTAGCAAAGTATCCAATAATACCTAAAATGTTCGTATCTTTGTATGATGTAAACGAAGAAAAAGTTAAAATATGGGATAGAGGTAGATCATTCAAGGATACTATTTTAGGTCTTTGCAATAGATATAATCCATTAGTATCAACACCTTTTGAAATTGAAAGACAAGGAAAAAAGGGAGATACTGGCACAAAATATATGCCTTATCCACTTCAATCTGATGATACAATGTTAGCTGATTTACCAGAAAGAACTGATCCATTGGGGACTATTATATTAGATAAGACATATGAAGATATAGAAGACTTTCTTCAAACAGGTAGCTTTCCAGCAGTAGGTCAACCAGCTGCTCAAGAAGTAGCTACAAGAAGACCTGCAGCTGCTCCACAACCAGCTCAACCAGCTAGAAGAAGTGTATCTGCGGCAACTACGCCGGAACCCGCAGTTAGACCTTTAAATAGAAGATCAACCAATAATGACAAATTCTAGTGTCATTATTTAATTTACCTACTAGGTCAACAAGAGAAGCAGATCAAACCATTGTCAAGAAATCAAAACAATTGTTGAAATCTGCTCCTTCTGTTATTAAGGGAGGAAAAGGCGGACTAATGGAGAAGATTTTAACCATAACGGCGGTTGTGAGCCAGAATCTAGGTAAATACGCAGACAAATATGACTGCTATAGGGGTGTAGATGTAGATAAATTTATAGCCTATATAGACAAATGTATTGAAAACGGCATTGTTTCAATAGATACTGAGACCACAGGTTTAAATCCACTAGAGTGCATTATCGCAGGTGTTAGCTTATACACTCCTGGAGAGAAAGCAATATATGTACCCATTAATCATGTCAGTTATATAACAGGTATGAAGGCAGATAATCAAATAGATTCAGATATAGTTAAGCAGCAATTGAGTAGACTATCTACTTGTCTAATAATTATGCACAATGCAAAGTTCGACATAAGAATAATACAAAATCAAGTGGGGCATTATTTCACCCAAGTTTATTGGGATACTATGTTAGCAGCAAAACTACTAAATGAAAACGAACCAGCTGGTTTGAAGGTGTTGCATAATAAATACTGCGGTCAACAAGATAGTAAAATATGGGATTTTAGTTCATTATTTGATGGTGTTATCTTTACTCATATACCTATAAACACCGGCTATATATACGCAGCTAGAGATGCGGAGATAACATATGAATTATACCTATTCCAAAAACAGTATCTAGATCCTAATTGTTGTGATGAGTACAAGCTGGAAAAAGTATCAAAAGTGTTTTTTAATATTGAAATGCCACTAGTACCAGTCATAGCTATGATAGAGGATACAGGCATAACAATTGATAGGGCATTTGCAGCAACTTTATCTACTAAGTATAATATAGAACTAGGAGATAAAGAAAAGGCGTTCTACAATGTGCTAGATATGTACAAAAATGAGCTACTAGACTATAGAAAAAAGAATCCAAATAGCAAACTAAGCGATCCTATAAGCATATCAAGTAATACCCAGATAGCAATATTACTTTATGATATTCTAAAATTACCTATAGTGGATAAAGATAAACCAAGGGGCACAGGTGAGGAAATTATATCTCAAATGGATACACCTATAGCGAAAGCAATATTAGACTACAGGGAAACAGCCAAATTATTGAGTACTTATGTAGATAAGTTACCTAAGATTATTAATCCTAAGACAGGTAGAATCCACTGTTCATTTAATCAATATGGTGCAGATACTGGAAGGCTATCAAGTAGCGACCCAAATATGCAAAACATACCATCTAAGAATAAAGAAATAAGAAAGATGTTTACAGCAGCAGAAGGCTATGTATTAATAGGTTGTGACTACAGTCAACAAGAGCCTCGAATACTCGCTCATTTAAGTCAGGATATCAATCTAATCCAAGCATATGTTGAAGGCAAGGATATATATTCTTGGTGTGGTTCCCTAGTGTATAAAATACCTTATGATGAGTGTAAGGAATATAGAATTGATGGCACAAAAAATCCTGAGGGCAAGAAAAGAAGGGGAGCCATGAAAAGCATAATTTTAGGAATCATGTATGATATGGGAGTAGCATCTATATCTGAACAATTGGGAATACCTAAGAAGGAAGCTCAAAATATAATAGATAAATTTTTTGCATCTTTTCCAGGTGTTAAGAAGTGCATTGAAGAAACTAAGCAACACGCAATACAATATGGGTTCGTTGAAACAGTGTGGGGTAGAAAGAGAAGGTTACCCAATATGCAACTAGATCCTTTTGAGTTAATATATGAGGCAGGAAAAGCAGGTAATTTTGATCCACTATTCGATGAAGAGGAAGAAGTTAATAATGAATTATCATCTGAAACTAGACAACTTTATCTATCCCAATTAAATAATTGCAGGAGCTGGAAAGAAAAGGATCAGATAAAAGCAAGAGCAAAAGCAGAAGGGATAACTGTAAAAGATAACGGTGGCTATATAGCAGAAGCAAGTCGTCAATGCTTAAATAGTAGAGTACAGGGAAGTGCAGCTGATATGACTAAGTTAGCAATGACAGCTATAGGAACAGATCATGAATTAGCTAATTTAGGATATAGATTACTATTATCAGTGCATGATGAATTAATAGGTGAATGCCCGATTAAAAATGCTAAAGCATGCGGTGAATTAGTTTCCAAGATAATGATAAAGGTCGCGGATACGCTACTTGTTCCTATGAAATGTGATGCTGAAATCACAAAAGAATGGTATGGGGAGGAGATTAAAATAGTATGAAAGATATAATGGAATTGAGTCATGTATATTCTTATACAAAGTTATTAAGATATATAGCAAGTTTTGCGGCTAATAATTATCTACTTGAAGTAGATGGTGAATCCTACAGTATGCCTAGACTAGGGCAATTAGATATATCTGATAAGTTTTTTACCGCTTGGTCTTGCGATAGGTGTGGTAGGTGTTGTAAAGCGTGGGATATAATATACACAGAAGAAGGAATATCAAGAATAGCTTCAAAAGGTAGAACAGAACAAATTGGTGCATTCAATGAGATAGTCATAAAGGTTAATGGTGTAGATAAAATTATATATTCTCAACCATCGCCTAAAATTGGACAGGGGTGCTGTAGATACAAATCAGGAGATGAATCAGGTTCTACTTGTCTAATTCATAACTGTAGACCAATAGCTTCAATGGTGCCACATATAACAATTAGACATATTGGTAATAAATCATATCTAAGAAAACAACCGTATCCAAGAAATCATCTAATGAAATGCAGATCAGTGTGCAAACCGTTTGATATGGAAGAATTTATAACTGATATTGAAACACTAAATTTCATAAATACGAGTGCTAACGATTTAGGTATAATTACTCATATACCTGATATAATTAAATTGTTGAAAAAATGTGTTGAAACTAATAATATATATAAGCATGTCAATTTTATACCGGAAGCAAAAAAGTTATTCTAAGGAGGTGTACATATGGGATTTGAATTATATTTTGCTGGCAGCCTAAACAAGGATACAGAACAATACCTAAAAGAAGCAGGTTGTAATAGATTAGCAAGTCAACTAAATGATAAGAACGTAATAGCTGATTGGTGTTCAATGACAGACAGACCAGGTCATTTATTTATAGATAGTGGTGCATTTTCTGCACATACAATAGGAAGTGAAGTAGATGTTGATGCATATATAACTTATCTAAATAGCATAGACGAGCAAGTAGAAATATTTGCACAGGTTGACAAAATACCTGGTGAATTTAGGAAAATAAAGACAGCACTACAGTGTCAAGAAGCTCCTGAATTAAGCTGGAATAATTATCTATACATGAGAAGTAAGGTTAATAGTCCTGATAAGCTACTACCTATATTCCATCAAAACGAAGATTTCAAGTGGTTAAAACAAATTTTAGAGTGGAGAAGTCCTGAAGGTAACCTTATACCTTATATTGGAATATCACCCGCAAATGACAAGTCGCCAAAAGAAAAACAAGCATGGATGGATTCTGTATTTCAAATAATAAGAGACAGTTCTAATCCCAAAGTTAAAACCCATGCATTTGGTATGACATCACTAAGATTATTAGAGATGTATCCATTCTACAGTGCTGATTCCACTACATGGATAATGGTTGGTGCTAATGGTAGTATAATGAGTGAGTATGGTATTTTAGTGTTAAGCGAAAAGCAGATGAATTCGCCTAATCATATTTGTCATCTACCTAAAGATAAATTAGAGCATCTTGAAAAGTATGTTATAAGTAAAGGATTCACCCTTGAAGGTATGTATACAAGATACCAAGATAGGATATCATTCAATATTAGATATCTAAAAGATTGGGCTGATAATTATAAGTATATAGGAACAGATAAATACAAGAAAAGTTTATTTTAATCTTTACAAATAACTACCTTTTTCTATACTATATGTTGAAGGTAGTTTTGTATTCCTTTGAAAGCCTACCTATTAAAAATAATAAGGAGAGTGACTTTATGTCAAGAGAAACAAAAGAATTAGAAGGTGTTAATCTGTTGGGTAACGCACAAACGAATTATCCTACAAAGTATTCACCGGAGATACTAGAATCATTTGAAAACAAGCATCAAGGAAATGATTATATGGTATCGTTTAATTGTTCAGAATTTACAAGTTTATGTCCTAAAACAGGTCAACCAGATTTTGCTAAAATTATCATCAACTATATACCAAAAAAATTGATGGTAGAGAGTAAAAGTCTAAAATTATATCTTTTTAGTTTTAGAAATAATGGTGATTTTCATGAGGATTGTATTAATATGATAATGAAGGATTTAGTAGATTTAATGAATCCGAAATATATTGAAGTTAAAGGTATATTCACTCCTAGAGGTGGAATATCAATTTACCCATTTGCAAATTATGTTGGCGACATGGAATATGTAGAAAAAGCAGCAGACAGATTATTTGAATCAATGCTGGATTCTATGGGTGGTGATATAGTATGAAGAAAATATTAGTATTATTAAGTGGGGGAATTGACAGCACTACTTGCCTCGCAATGGCAGTAGATAAGGTAGGAAAAGATAATGTATTCGCATTATCAGTATTTTATGGACAGAAGCATGATAAGGAATTAGTGAGTGCTACAAATGTGGCAAAGCATTACGGAGTACATCATCACATATCTTATTTAGATGAAATATTTGAATTAAGTAATTGTGCTTTACTAGCAGGGCGTGAGGAACAGATAAAACATACATCATATGGTGAACAATTAGCAGAAATGGGTGGTATGGGTACAGTTTCAACATATGTACCATTTAGGAATGGATTACTACTATCATATGCAGCATCTATAGCTGTATCAATGGAATGTGATATTATATACTATGGAGCACATGCAGATGATGCAGTAGGTGGAGCTTATCCGGATTGCACAGAAGAATTCAATTCGGCTATACGTCAAGCAATATTAGCTGGCACGGGACATCTTGTATATGTAATTGCACCTTTAATACAGTTTAATAAGATACAAGTGGTTAGATACGGCCTAGATTTAGAGGCACCATATAGTTTAACATGGTCTTGCTACGAAGGTGGAGAAAAAGCATGTGGTACTTGTGCTACCTGTAGAGATAGACAAATTGCATTCGTAGAAAACGGTCATATAGACCCAATAAAATATGAGGTGGTGAAATAATGTATTACGTGAAAAAAAGACTTGAAATAAGTGCATCACATAGTCTACATTTAGATTATGAGAGTAAGTGTGCTGATTTACATGGACATAATTGGATTATCACTATTTATTGTAAATCTCCATCACTTAATAAAAATGGTATGGTAATTGATTTTTCATTATTGAAACAATTGGTTCATGATAGATTTGATCATAGGAATCTTAATATGGTGGAGCCATTTGATACATTAAATTCAACAGCAGAGAATATAGCTAAATATCTCGTTTACGAAATTCCACATTGCTACAAGGTTGAAGTACAAGAATCTGAAAATAATATAGCAACATATGAATTAGAAGGAGGTTTTAATTAGTGTTTAATATAGTAGAAATATTCGATAGTATAGAAGGAGAAGGAGTAAGAACCGGACAATTAGCTACATTTGTAAGACTTGCTGGATGCAATTTAAGGTGTAGCTATTGTGATACACCTTACGCACATAGCTTTGGGATAGGCGATAGTATGACAACCGAGGATATAATCTCAAAACTGATAACTATAGGCAATAAGAATGTGACAATTACTGGAGGAGAGCCACTAGGAAGACCTGGAATAGTTGATTTGGTGAAGGCACTTGTAGAAAGAGGTTTCGAGGTAAATATTGAAACTAATGGCAGCAAAGAATTAGATAAATTCTTTGAGGATTCATTTGATGTAATAGTTACAATGGATTACAAATTACCGTCAAGTGGTATGGAAGAATCAATGTGTCTAGAGAATTTCGATAAATTGCAGAATAAAGATGTATTGAAATTTGTAGTTGGATCTGAAGAAGATTTAACTAGCATTAAATATATACTAGAAAATAGATATAAGAATTATGTGAATATATACCTAAGTCCGATATTTGGAAGTATGGATCCGAAAAGATTAGTAGAATTTGCTAAAGAATTAAGACATATGGAATTTAGCAATGTAACTGTGCAAGTTCAATTGCACAAGATAATATGGCCTGTAGATATGCGAGGTGTATGATAATGGTTAAAACTATAGATATCATAGCAATACAAGCAGCCATAGAACATATTATAGAAGCACTTGGTGATGACCCTAAAAGAGAAGGCTTAAAGGATACCCCAAAAAGAGTAGCTAAGATGTATCAAGAGGTATTTGAGGGAATGCTATACACTAATGCCGAAATAGCTGAGAAGTTTAATAAATGTTTCGTAGATATTAAAACAAATGATTTGGTAGTTATAAAAAATATAGAGATATTTAGCTACTGTGAACATCATCTAGCATTAATGTATAACATGAGTGTTAGTGTAGCGTATATACCAAATGGGAAGGTAATAGGATTATCAAAAGTAGCAAGGATAGCTGATATGGTTGGTAAGCGTCTACAATTACAAGAAAGAATAGGCAGTGATATAGCTGAAATTCTACAATTGGTTTTAGGTACCGAAGATGTTGTAGTCAAGGTTGAAGGTGACCATGCATGTATGACATCAAGAGGGATAAAATCAAAAGGAGCAAGAACAGTAACAAGTGCAATAAGAGGAGAATTTTTAATAGATTCGGCTCTAAGAAGAGAAGTTTATAGCCTCTTCGAAAAATAAACCTATAGGAGGAACATTATGAAATTAAAATTAAAGACAGTTAAACTACAGGAAGTGATATCTAAAGCGGTTAAGGGGGCATCTAATAACAAGATGATACCTATCACATCATTATTGTGCCTAGAATTGAAAGATAATACTTTAACAGTAACTACAACAGATGCAACTAATTATCTAAAAATAATTAGTAACAAAGTAGAGGGAGAAGACTTCTATATAGTAGTTCAGAGTGAGATATTTAGCAAGTTAGTATCAAAAATATCTGTTGAATATATAAATCTAGAATTAAAAGATAACTCATTGGAGATAATTGGTAATGGGACATATCAAATAGAATTACCACTTGATGAAGAAGGAAAATTAATAAGATTTCCAGAGTATAAATTTGACACTACAGTTGAAAGCAAAGAAATTAATTTATCTACAATGAAGATGATATTAAATACTAATAAGGCAGCAGTTGCACAGACTATGGAAGTTCCTTGTCTTACGGGATATTATTTTGGAGCAGATGTAATAACTACTGATAGTTTCAAGGTGTGTGCTATAGATATAGATGTATTTAAAACAAGTATATTATTGTCACCTGAATTGATTTCAATTTTAGATGTATTCTCAGATGAGAAGATTACAGTTCAACAAAATGATTCAAAAATACTATTTACAACTGATAATGCTATAGCCTACGGTTCACAGCTAGATGGTATAGCGGAATATCCTTATGAAGCAATACAAGCTTACTTGAACACTAAGTTTACAAGTAGCTGCAAGTTAATCAGAGGGGTATTACTAAATGTATTAGAGAGATTGTCATTATTCGTTTCACCTTATGATAAGAATGGACTATATTTGACATTCACAACAGAGGGTATTATGATAAGTAGTAAGAAATCAAATGGTACTGAGTTAATTAAATATCAAGGCAGTGAAAATTTCAAGCCTTTTACCTGTAGCATAGATATTGAAATGCTAACTTCTCAAATAGCTGCACTAGATTCAGACCACATTGAATTATGGTATGATAACGATAAAGCAATTAAAATAACTACAGATAGATCAACACAAATAATTGCCTTGTTAGAAGATGATAGAACAGTGAATGGCTAGTATTACAAGAAATATTCATCGGCTAATTGATGCGGCGGTAAGGGTACTACCAATTGAGGAATCATTCCTTGCCGACCTCACTTCATCAATTGAAAAGCAAGATGAGACCAGAATGCCTAGCAAATCATACAAACCGTCTTCTTTAAATTGTATAAGAAATATGTATTTTCAAGTCACTGGTGTCACACCAGATGCACAGAGAGCTGATTCAACATTAATTGGAATATGTCAAAGTGGATCTGCTAGACATGAGTATATACAGCAAGCCATAGCAGATATGAAAAAGATTAAAATAGATTGTGAGTATGTTGATGTGGGACAATTTGTAGAATCAAGGAAACCAAAGGGTACAATTGTAAGATCTAAGCAAGGCATGGAAACTAAATGCTTCAATGAAATACTAAATATATCATTCCTATGTGATGGAATAATTAAGTATAAGAATCAATATTTCATATTAGAAATTAAGACTGAAAGCTTTTACAAGTGGCAAGGAAGAAATCAAGTAGTGGATGATCATCTTACACAAGCCAGTGCATACTCGACTTGTCTTGGAATAGATAGGGTAATGTTCCTATATGAAAATAGAGATAATTGTGCTAAAAAATGTTTTGTTGCTGACATAACAGATGAAATGAGGCAGACAAGAGTAATAGGTAAAATAGAAGAGTGCAATAATTATATTAGAATGCTAACAGTTCCTCCCAAATGTCCTGATAAAAAACAATGCACCTATTGCGGGTATAAAACTGATTGTAAGAAAGCAGGTGCCTAAATGGCTGTAAATAGAGGTAAAGAATTTGAAAGTAGATTTAGAAAAGCTTTTGAAAAGGATCCTCGTAATATATCTATAGATAGGTTTCCTGATCCTGCTATGGGATTTGCAGGTATTAGGAATATATGTGATTTCGTAGTATATAGAAAACCTTCTCAATTCTATTTCGAATGTAAGGCATTTCATGGTAATACATTAAATTTCAAGACTGGGATAACTGAA
>Ga0315287_10007673_pt1 | contig 10831 bp, 12 predicted proteins | sample YL17G11_0_MG_FD_205037 | JGI IMG/M metagenome (GOLD analysis project Ga0315287, IMG submission 205037) | Sediment microbial communities from Yellowstone Lake, YNP, Wyoming, USA - YL17G11_0 | ecosystem: Environmental > Aquatic > Freshwater > Lake > Sediment | place: USA: Wyoming | collected...
CTGCGGCCGTCCCCTTGTCCGCCTCGAGCGGGGGCAGCACCTCGAGCACCTTGCGCCCGAAGCGGGCGACGAGCCCCTCGTCGCGGGCACGCTCGGCCACGCCCTCCAGCACGCGCAGCGCCTCCTGCTCGTCGGCGGCGGCCCGGTAGTGGAAGGAGAGCGTGAGCCGCTTGCGCTCGAGCGGCCAGTCCACCGTGGCGGCGAAGGCCTGCAGGCGCTCGGCCCAGGCCTCGGCGCCCTCTGCGAGCTCGAGCCCGTGCGAGCCGACGTAGACGAGGCCCGCGACGCCCGTTCGCGCCCGCGCGTCGTCGCCGTCCCGGCCGGTGATCACGGCGACGAGCGCGTAGCGGCCGGCGAGCCGCTCGAGCTCCGCGCGCGTCTCGGCCGGCACCGACGCGTCCTCGGGGCGCGCGACGATCGGCGCGAGCACGCCGTCGAGGTCGAGCAGCAGCGCGGCGAGGCGGGGCTCCGCGGCGAGGCGGCCGAGCAGGGAGTGACCGTCCATCGCCGTAGGATACGAGGGTGCGCCTCGTCGCGATCGGCCTGCTCGCCGGCTTCTTCAGTGCGCTCTTCGGAGTCGGCGGCGGCATCGTCGCCGTGCCGCTCCTGATCCTCGTCGCGGGGTTCGCGCCGCGCACGGCGACCGCGACCTCGCTGGGGATGATCGGGATCACCGCGCTCGCGGGCACGATCGGCTACGCGTTCGGCGGTCACGTCGAGGTCGGCTACGCGGCGCTGGTCGGCGTTCCGGCCGCGTTCGGCGCCGTCGCGGGGGCGTCGTTCCAGCAGCGGCTCCACGCGCGCACGCTCACCTACCTCTTCTCGCTGCTCCTGGTCGGGATCGCCGTGAGGCTGCTCGTCATATGACCGTGATCGTGATCGCGGTCGCGCTCGGCGTCGTGGCGGGGATCCTCTCGGGAATGTTCGGAGTCGGCGGCGGGATCTTCTTCGTGCCGGTCCTGCTCGCGCTCGGTCTCGCTCAGCTCGACGCGGAGGCGACCTCGCTGCTCGCGATCCTCCCGACCGTCGCGGCGGGCACCTGGCGCCAGCAGCGCTATGGCAACGTGCGCTGGCGCAGCTCGCTCGTGCTCGGGCTCGCCTCCGTCCTCGGCGTCGCGGGCGGCATCCTCCTGGCCACGTCCGTCCCCGAGCACGTGCTGCGCAAGCTCTTCGCCGTGCTGCTGATCGCGGTCGCGGCGCAGCTCGCCTGGCGGGCGCGGCGGAGCTAGAGGGTTGATGGGTAATTCGGCCGCAGTCGGGGGCGCTCCAGACCAAGCTGGGCAGTGCGGTCGGTCGCGGCACGTAGCAGCGCTGCTGATCGCGGTCGCGGCGCAGCTCGCCTGGCGGGCGCGGCGTCTCTAGATGGCGGCATACTCTTTCCCCGTGTCGAAGCTCGCCGTGCCGGGACTGGCAGTGCTCGCGCTCCTGCTCGTCGCGGGCAGCGCCACTCCGGCCGGCGGCCCGGCCGGCGGGGCGGCCGCAAGCGCGTTCGCGGTGAAGGTCGTCCTTCCCGGCCAGGCCGCCCAGGCCGCTGGACAGGTCTCGGCGCCGCCGGAGGCGATCGTCTCGACTCCGGGCTTCCGGTATCCCGCCGACGGCTCGGTGGTCTCGAGCGGGGCGCTCAGCGCGAGCGCGTCGGTGACGGGCGGGCCACATCCCGCCGCGTCGGCCGCCGCCGACCTCTCGGATCTGTCGCTCTTCGGCGGCGAGCTAGCCGCGCAGGCCGTCTCGGCGCGCGCGCGCGCCTCAGCGGGATCAGGCGCGGCCGGAGGGGACACGGACGGGAGCGGCTTCGTCGGGCTCGTCGTGCTGGGGGCGCCCGTGGGCCCGGTCACGCCGAACGAGCGCGTCGCGCTCGGCGACTGGGGCTATGCGCTCCTGCTCGAGCAGGGCAGCGTCCCCGTTCCCGGAGCGGGCCACCGCGTCTTTGTGACGGCGCTCGACGTCCACCTCACCCGCGACCACGGCGGCCTGCCGGCGGGGAGCGAGATCCTCGTCGGCCGTGCCGAGGCCGGGGCCGAGACCGCCGCCCCGGCGGCCGCCCCCGCGCCCAGGCCCAGGGCGGTGCCCGCGCGCGCACCGGACGACCTGCCCGCGATCCCGCCTGCCTACCGCACGCTCCCGCGGATCACGCCGCGCCTCACCGCGGGCGGCTACGTCTTCCCGGTGTGGGGGCCGGCCTCGTTCTCCGACACCTTCGGCACGCCGCGGGCCGACGTGACCTGGCACCACGGAGATGACATCTTCGCCCCGTTCGGCTCCCCCCTGCTGGCGGTCGCCGACGGGATCGTCTTCTCGGTCGGCTGGAACCGGGTCGGCGGCAACCGCCTCTGGCTCGTCGACCGCCAGGGCAACGAGTTCTACTACGCGCACCTCTCCGCGTACTCGCCGCTCGCCGTGGACGGCGCCCGGGTGCGCGCGGGCGCCGTGCTCGGCTTTGTCGGCAACACGGGCGATGCGCGCGGGACGCCCTACCACGTCCACTTCGAGATCCACCCCGTCGGCCTCCTCACCCTCGGCTACGACGGCGCGGTCGACCCGACGAGCTACCTGACCGCGTGGCGGCACCTGCAGGACCGGAGCTTCCTCGTCGCCTCGGGGTGGGCGCCCGGCGCGCTCCCTGCCGCGGCCGCGCCCCAGCCGGGCGCGATCCTGCTCCAGGAGACCGACATCTCGAGCGGGAACGGGCTCGATCCCGCCTCGCTTCAGCGCGCGTTCGCGTCGCCGACGCGGGAGGGCGAGGCAGGCCTGCTCGCCGGGGCCGCGTTCACCGCCGCGGGGTCGCTCATCGCGCCCGGAGCGGGGAGCGCCCCGCCGACGGTCGGCGCCGTCGGCGGGCACGACTAGCTGCGCTCAGGTGCTGCCGTTCGCGTCGCTCGCCTGGTAGGTGAAGTCGTCGCCGCCGCCGAACAGCGTGTCCGATACCCACTTGCGCGTCTCGGGCCCCGTGACCGGGTTGTAGAGCGCGCCGAGCACGATGCCCGTCATCAGCAGGAAGAAGTTCCGGCCCCCGTGGTGCTTGGGCGCGGCGGGGTGCTGGATGCGGTCGACCGCGCTGCGCAGCTCGCTGGTCGCCGTGCGCAGGTTGTTGAGGATCTCGGGCTCGACGGCGACCCTCGACGCGGCCCCGAGGTACCCGCTGTCCTTCTTGCTGAACTGGGACGCAGCGGAGCGTGCGGCGCCGAGTGCGTTCAGCAGGTGCGCCCGTACCTCTTCGTCCCTGAGCGCGCGCTGCACGTACGGCTTGACTTGCTCGGCTGTGTCAAAGACCTTTGTAGCGGCCATGTCCGGCCCGTCCTTTCCGTTGTCGGTACCCCTAGTTGTAGCGCGTTCGGCGGTGTCGGGCGCGGTCTGCCTGCTCGCGGCGCTCGCACTCGCAGCCTGCGGCGGCGGCGGTGGCGCGAAGTCGCCGGCAAGCGTTTCCGGCGACGGCTACCGCTTCAGCGCTCCCGGCGGCTGGAAGGTGACCCGGGCGGGGAGCTCGGTCGCTGCGGTGAGCGGCGTCAAGGCGGTCTCGGTGACGACGTTCCCGCTCACGCGCCCGTACAGCCCCAGGCTCTGGCACGAGGCGGTGAAGGAGCTGGACGGGGTGGCCGCCAAGCTCGCGGGTGAGCTCCGCGGCACGGTCGCGGACGCCAGGACCGTGACGGTGGGCGGCACGACGGCCCGCCGGTACGAGCTCGCCTTCACGCGGAACGGGGAGCAGCTCGTCGAGCGGATCACCTTCGTGCTGCGCGGGCGGCGCGAGTACCAGCTCCTCTGCCGCTTCAGGGCGGGCAAGGACGAGCCCGCCTGCGCCCTGCTGGAGCGCTCCTTCCAGCCGGGGTAGGCGCGGCCGGTAGAGTCTCTCGGCGATGCAGCTCGTCAGGCGTATCGCCCGCGCGCTGGCGGCTCTGCTGGCCGTCGCCGTCTACATCTGGTTCGCGGCGGTTCGCTACGCGCCGGAGGTGCGCAGGCGGAAGGCGGCGAAGCGCGGCCGGTGACCCGACTGACGAGGGTCGTGGTGCGGTTCCGCTGGGTCGTGCTCGGCCTGTGGCTCGTCGTCCTGCTCGCCGGCGGCTACGCGTCGTCCCATCTCAGCCCGCTGCTCTCGAACACCTTCACCGTCCCGGGGACCGACTCCGAGCGCGCCCGCTCGATCCTCCAGCACCGCTTCGGCGACCGCTCCGACGGCGAGTTCCTCGTCGTCTTCAAGGTGGCGAGCTCGGCGGACCCGGCCCTGAAGGCGCAGCTTCAGGGCGCACTCGGCGACGCCGCGAAGATCGTCCCGGGCGGCAGGTCGACGCCGCTCAACCCCGCCGGCCCGCACATCCTCTACGGCAGCGTCGCCTCTCAGCTCACGATCGCGAAGGCGAAGGGGTACACCGGCCCGCTCCTGCGCACGCTGCGCGAGCTGCCGGGGGTGACCGTCTACGTCACCGGGCAGGCCGCGATCCAGCACGACCTCGACCCGATCTTCGCGCAGGATCTCAGGAAGGGCGAGTCGATCGCGCTCCCGATCGCCCTGCTCGTGCTGCTCGCCGTGTTCGGGCTCTCCTTCGCCGTGGCGATGCCGTTCCTGTTCGCCGCGTGCACGATCATGGGCACCCTCGGCCTCGTCTACCTCGTGGCGCAGTACCTCTCGATGGCGACCTACGTGACGAACCTCGTGCAGCTGATCGGGCTCGGGATCGCGATCGACTACTCGCTGCTGATCGTGTACCGCTTCCGCGAGGAGCTGGAGCGCGGCCTCTCGAAGGACGACGCGATCCTGCGGACGATGGAGACGGCCGGGCGCGCCGTCGTCTTCTCCGGCGTGGCCGTCGCGCTCGGGCTCGCCGTGCTGCTCTTCATGCCGCTGCCGTTCATGCGCTCGATGGGAGTCGGCGGCTTCCTGATCCCGATCGTCTCGATCATCGCCGCCGTGACGCTGCAGCCGGCGCTGCTCTCGGTCTTCGGGCGGCGCGGCACCGCGCGCTGGCCGGCGGCGGCCTTCGTCCGCGACCGCCTGCACGTGCCTCTTCCGCGCCTGCCGGGGACGGTCGACGTGGAGCGCGGCTTCTGGGCCCGGCTCGCCCGCTCGATCATGGCCCGGCCGGCCGGCTACCTCGTCGTCGGCGTCACGGTGCTCGTGCTGCTCGCGCTTCCGGCGGTCGCGCTCGCGCTCACGCCCGGCTCGGCCGAGGGGATCCCGCGGACGCCGCAGTCGGTGCAGGGCTTCGATCTGCTGAAGCAGGCCGTCGGCGCGGGCGCGCTCTCGCCGACACAGATCGTGATCGACGACGGTGGGCCCGACCACAACGTCCTCCTCGGCCCGACGCAGCAGGCGGTGCTCAGACTGGTCGGCCTGCTCCACCGGGACAAGGAGGTGGCCGCCGTCCAGTGGGCGCCGCAGGTCGGGCGCTTCATCGACCCGACGGGCCGCTACGCGCGGATCGTCGTCGCCGGCAAGCACGAGTACGGCGACCCGCAGGCGCAGGCCTTCGCGCGGCGGCTGCGCAGCGAGCTCATCCCGGCCGCGGCCTTCCCGGCCGGAGTGGCCGTGCTCGCGGGCGGGGGCCCGCCGCAGGGGGTGGACTTCCTCCACCAGGCCTACGCCGCCTTCCCCTGGCTCGTGCTGGCCGTGCTCGTGCTCACCTACCTGCTGCTCCTGCGCGCGTTCCGCTCGTGGGTGCTGCCGCTCAAGGCGGTGCTGCTGAACCTGCTCTCGGTCGCGGCCGCGTACGGGATGCTCGTGATCATCTTCCGGTGGGGCGTCGGCCACGACACGCTCGGCCTCTACCGGTTCCCGCAGATCGAGGGCTGGATCCCGATCTTCCTCTTCGCGATGCTGTTCGGCCTCTCGATGGACTACGAGGTGTTCCTCGTCTCACGCATGCGCGAGTCGTGGGACCACGTGCCGGACAACACGCGCGCGGTCGCGCACGGGCTCGAGCGGACGGGGCTGATCATCACCGCGGCCGCGATCGTCATGGTCGCTGCCTTCGCCGGGTTCATGGCCGGGAGCATCCTCGGGCTCCAGGAGTTCGGGCTCGGGCTCGCGGTCGCGATCCTGCTCGACGTGACGCTCGTGCGGATGATCCTCGTCCCGTCACTGATGGCGGTGCTCGGCCGCTACAACTGGTGGCTGCCCGCGGGCGTCGCGCGCGTCTTTCGCGTCAAGCCCTCGCCGCTGCGCCCGGCGGAGACGCCCGTCGACTAGACCGGCGGCTCGGGGTCGTACTGGATGTACCGGCGCACCTCGCGCGCCCGCTCGGGCGAGTGCAGGCGCGCGACGAGGTGGAGGGCCATGTCGATCCCGGCCGAGACGCCGGCGGCGGTGATCACGTCGCCCTCGTCGACGAAGCGCGCCGCGTCGTCCACGCGGACCGCCTCGCCGAGCGCGCCGAGCCGCTCCAGCGAGCCCCAGTGCGTCGTCGCGCGCCGCCCGTCGAGCAGGCCCGCGTCGGCGTAGACGAGCGAGCCCGTGCAGACGCTCGTCATCAGCGCGCCCGCCGCGGCGAGCGACCGCACGCGCTCGCGGATCCGAGGATCGCCGAGCTGCGCGCGCGTCCCCATCCCGCCGGGCCAGACGACGACGTCCGGCGCGGGCGCCTCGTCCCAGGTGTGGTCGGCCAGGACGCGCAGGCCCTTCGCGCACGTCACGGGCTCCCGGCTCTCGGCGACGGTGTAGACCTCGACCCCGTCCTCGGGCCACTGGCCCGCCCAGGCGGCGAGCACCTCCCAGGGGCCGGCCCAGTCGAGCTCCTCGGCGCCGTCGAAGATGACGACCGCGATCCTCAGCGGGGATGGAGACATACCGGGCCAACTCTACGCGACCCCGAGTAGCATCCCGGTCGATGAAGGGACTCGTCTGCGCAGGAGGAGAGGCGACGCGGCTCGGCGAGCTGACGCGCGTCTCGAACAAGCACCTGCTGCCGGTCGGCCGCTGGCCGATGATCTACTACCCGCTCCAGCTGCTCCAGCTCGCGGGGGTGCACGAGGTGCTGATCGTCACGGGCAAGGGCCACGCGGGGCAGATGATCGACCTGCTCGGCGACGGGCGGTTGAACGCCCGTGGAGGCGGCGAGCCGATCCTCGACCTGGATCTCACCTACAAGGTGCAGACCGAGCCGGGCGGGATCGCCCAGGTGGTGGGGATGGCGGCCGACTTCGCCGCGGGCGAGAAGCTCGTCGTCTGCCTCGGCGACAACATCTTCGAGTACTCGCACGCCGACGCGATCCGCACCTGGGGCGGCGGCGCCCAGATCTTCGTCAAGGAGGTTCCCGACCCGGAGAACTTCGGCGTCGTCGTCTACGGCGACGACGGTCGCGTGACCGACATCGTCGAGAAGGCGGGGGTCGTCGACACCCGGTACCCGGAGCCTCCGTCCAGCCACGCGGTCGTCGGGCTCTACTGCTACCCGCCGAACGTGTTCGAGGTCATCGCCGCGCTCGCCCCGTCCTCCCGCGGCGAGCTGGAGATCACCGACGTCAACCGCACCTACGCCGAGCGCGGCGAGCTGATCGTGCGGGAGGTCGAGGGCTGGTGGGAGGACGCGGGCAAGCACTGGCAGCACCTCGCCGACATCGGCCGCCGCATCGAGGAGACGGGCGTCAACAAGTGATCACGGGCCTGCAACGCCTCCCGCTGACCCGGGTCGAGGACGAGCGCGGCTGGTTCATGGAGCTCCGCCGCGACAGCGTGCTGCCGCGGCCGACCGTGCAGACGAACGTCTCCTTCTCGCGCCGGGGCGTGATCCGCGGCCTCCACTACCACGAGCGCGGCCAGGACGACCTCTTCGTCTGCCTCCAGGGGACGGCACGCGTCGTCGTGCTCGACCGCCAAAGCGGCGAGACGCACTGCGAGGACATCGGCGACGACAACCCCGTCGCCCTCTACATCCCGGGCCGTCACGCGCACGGCTTCGAGGCGGTCACCGACCTGCTGTTCGTCTACCACGTGACCGAGGAGTACGACCCGGCCGATCCCGACGAGCACGGGATCGCCTGGGACGACCCTCGCGTCGCCGATTTGTGGAGCCAGCGATCCCCGATCCTCTCGCCACGGGACACCGCCGCCGCGTCCTGATCACGGGCGCGGGCGGCCAGCTCGGCCACGCGCTCCAGGAGGCCTTCGCGGGCGAAACCGTCGTCGCCCTGGGGCGAGCCGATTGGGACGTGACCCAGCCGGCCCCGCCCCTCCCAACCATGCCAGACCTTGTGTTGCATGCCGCAGCCTGGACCGACGTCGACGGCGCCGAGGACGATCCGCAGGAGGCGGCGGCGGTCAACGTCGGCGGCACCCAGCACGCCGCCGAGCTCGGGGCGCCGCTCGTCGTCTTCTCCACCGACTACGTCTTCGACGGGCGCAAGACGGCGCCGTATCTCGAGTCGGATGCGCCGAACCCGCTCTCGGCTTACGGGCGCACGAAGCTCCACGCTGAGGCGGCGGCCGGCGGGCAGGCCTGGATCGTCCGCACCTCGTGGCTCTTCGGCGAGACCGGGCACAACTTCGTGCGCACGATGCTGCGGCTCGGCGCCGAGCGCGACGAGGTGGCGGTGGTGGACGACCAGCGCGGTTGCCCGACCTACGCGGGCCATCTTGCGGCGGCCGTGCGCGAGCTCGTGGAGCTGCCGTTCGGGCTCTGGCACGTGGCCGCCGGCGGGGACGCGACGTGGGCCGAGCTCGCCGAGGCGGTCTTCGAGGAGGCGGGGTTGTCATGTCGCGTGCGCCGCATCACCTCCGAAGAGCTGGGCCGCCCGGCCCCGCGCCCGGCCTACTCCGTGCTGCGCAGCGAGAAGCCGGAGGCACCGCTCCTACCGCACTGGCGCGAGGGGTTGCGCGCCTGCCTCGAGCGGCTCTAGCGGCCTTACCTACGTCAGCTTCGCGCAGCGGCGCAGGAGCGCCTGGACGTCGTAGCCCGGCGGCGGCAGCGCCGTTGCAGGAGCCAGGGGGCGGAGCGCGCGTGCGACCCGGCGCAGCCCGGTGCGGCTGATCGGGTAGAGCGCGAAGTCGTTCCCGAGCGAGATCGTCGCGTGGTCGGCGAACACGATCATCCCGGTCGCGTTCGCGCCGCGGTAGGTCGCGGTCCAGATCACAGCGGGCGCCCCCGCCACGGTCGTCCGCTCGCAGTCAGCGCCCTGTAGGTCGGAACCGATCGTCCCGGCGTCGAGCGGCTCGCTCGAGATCGAGAGCACCGCGCCGCAGTTCCCGTTCGACGCGTTGGCTCCGCAGCTCGCGTACTCGAGCACGAGCGCGGCTCCGGCCTGCTCGGCGTTGATGCGCTGGCCGTCGATGTACCAGGGCCCCGCGCTGATCACCGGCAGGTGCAGGGTGTTGCGCAGGCGCGCGAGCCGGGCGGCGACCGGCTCGAACGGGCTCTTCACCGGGGCGCAGTCGGCGAGCGGGGTGACGTCGAGCGTCGGCGGGCGGAACGAGCCGCCGCCCCGCACCGGGCGCAGCGCCGCCAGGGCGCGTCCGACGAGGTCGGGCGGCCCGAGCACGGCGATCGTCTGGTCGCCGCTGTAGACGACGACGCCGTCCGTGCCGACGGCGGCGGGCGCGCCGCGGACTCGGATTCGTCCGCACGTCCCGTCGAGCTGCTTCGGCATGTCGTCGGACGAGAGGGAGTAGCGCCGCGTGCGCACCTGGATCCAGAGTGGGTAGCCGCAGCGCGGCGCGGTGAAGGGGTTGAGCCGGCTGCCGTGGCGGCGGCAGGTGCCGTAGCCGAAGTCCGCGACCCGGTCGCCTCCGCCGGACCGAACGCGCGTCAGCTCGAGCCCGGCGAAGGAGCGGCCGAGCCACCACGCCGGGGCTCCCTGCGCGTGCGCGACCTGCTTCAGGTTGTCCGAGACCGACGCGTCGAAGACGCCCAGGCGCAACGCCGTCGAGCCGATCGCGACCGCCACGAGGCCGAGCACGATCAGGAGGATCGTGAGGATGGTCGGGTGACGGTGGATCCGCAGCATCGGCGACCCATTGAACCATCGACCATCTAGGCTTCGCGGCGATGCGGGTTCTCGTGACAGGAGGCGCCGGGTTCATCGGCTCCCACTTCGTCCGGCGGCTCGTCGCGGCGGGCGACGAGGTGATCGTGCTCGACAAGCTGACCTACTCGGGCAACCGGACGAACCTGAGCGGCGTCGAGCACGAGTTCTGCGAGGGCGACATCGCCGAGCCCGGCGACGTGGAGCGGGCGCTCGCGGACGGCTGCGCCGCGATCGTGAACTTCGCCGCCGAGACCCATGTCGACCGGTCGATCCTCGGCCCGCACGAATTCGTCCGCACCGACGTCCTGGGCACGCTCGTCCTCCTGCAGGCGGCGCAGGAGCGCGGCGCGCGCTTCGTCCAGGTGTCCACCGACGAGGTGTACGGCGACCTCGACGGCGGCGGCTCGGCCGGCGAGAGCGACCTCCTGCGGCCCTCCAGTCCCTACGCCGCCTCCAAGGCCGGCGGCGACCTCCAGGTCCTCGCGGCCGTGCGGACGTACGGGGTCAACGCGTCGATCACGCGCGGCTCGAACACCTACGGCCCGAACCAGTACCCGGAGAAGCTGATCCCGCTCTTCACGACGAACGCGCTCGACGGCGAGGCTCTGCCGCTCTACGGCGACGGCACGCAGGTGCGCGACTGGCTCCACGTCGAGGACCACTGCGCCGCGATCGAGCTCGTCCTCCGCACCGGCGATCCCGGCGAGATCTACAACGTCGGCGGCGGCGAGGAGGTCGAGAACCGCCTGATCGCGGCGCGCATCCTCGAGCTGACCGGTGCCGATCCCTCACTGCTCCGGAGCGTGGCCGACCGCCCCGGCCACGACCGCCGCTACTCGCTCGATACCCGGAAGCTGCGCGAGCTCGGCTGGCAGCCGGG
>Ga0315287_10007675_pt1 | contig 10828 bp, 11 predicted proteins | sample YL17G11_0_MG_FD_205037 | JGI IMG/M metagenome (GOLD analysis project Ga0315287, IMG submission 205037) | Sediment microbial communities from Yellowstone Lake, YNP, Wyoming, USA - YL17G11_0 | ecosystem: Environmental > Aquatic > Freshwater > Lake > Sediment | place: USA: Wyoming | collected...
AGAAACTTTTGGGCTTGCTCATTCTCAAATACTTTATACAATAAACCCGGATAAATCCAGAGAGGGCCGGACCGGATACGGTTTGAGACAACTGAATTTCGAGGATATAATTTAAGAAAAGGAGCAGAGTCATGAAAAGAAGACTATTATGGCTGATCCCGGTTTGTATTTTGCTGGCAATCGGATTGATGGGAGCGGAACTAACCGTGAACTTCAAGGACGGCTGGGACGGCTTGAGCCCGGACCAGATCAAAAGACTCAAAGACGGGCAGGTGGTCATCCTGGACAAAGACCAGTCGCAGGGAGTGGAACTCCAGCGCTTCATCCAGGCGGCCATGATCTTCAATCAGCCCATTGACACGGCCTGGGCTTTGTTCCGCCAGACCGAGCGCCAGGAACAATATCTGCCCCGGCTTTACAAGGTCACGGTGGTGGAAGAACACCCGACCTGGAACAAGAACGACTTTTTTGTAAAGTTTTCTTTCATCAACATCATCTACCGGGTCCAGCATAACTTCCAACCGGAAAAATACTACTTCTATTGGACCCTGGACCCCGGATATAAAAACGACCTCAAGCATCTGGAAGGCTATTGGAAATTGTATAAGCTGGATGACAAACATACCCTGGCCAGGTATGGGACCATTGTCAATACCAGCGACTTGATCCCCAAATCAATCCAGGAATATCTAACCAAACAGGATTTGCCCGAAAGCATGAATGCCGTGAAAAAATACATTGATTCCAACGGCGCCTTTGCCAAGCCGGGATATAAAAAAGGATAAGCCAAGAATTGGCCATATCTCGACAATACTGTCCAATGATTTGAAAAATTTTGTAAAAAATTAAATAATGACGGGAATTTGCTGATTGCCATAAAATCTGTCAACATACATAAAAGCTTAAGGAAACGGCGAACAATCAAAAAAATGGGCAAAATTTGTTAAAAAAGCGTCTATTTCTTGTGAAAAGTATGCGGCAAACTTGACATCGTAAAGAAAATACATTATATTACCAACCAAGTTTTCCTATTAAACACTGTTTCAGGAGGTGCGAATTGAAGACATTTTCAGAAAGGTTTTCATCTCTACGGTATCCCGGTGAGACCCAAAAGGAGTTTGCGGACCGCCTCGGGATAACACAAGCTTCCATTAGCCGCTACCTGCGGGGTCAGCATCCGGACCGCGAATCCCTGCAAAAGATCGGGGAAGCCACCGGCGTAAGCGTGGACTGGATCCTTGCCGGCAAAGAACCGGAGATCGCGCCCGAGGTTGACAACATCATGCGTAAAATTGGCGCCCGGATGACCAAGCCGGTGGATGACAAGGAATGGGCCGAGATTTCGCTCACCTATTTTGACGAGATGAAGTCCTTGACCAATGAAGAAAAGGAATACATCAAGCACATCATCCGGGACTTTGTCAATGATGTTGACCGTCGGATCGAACTGATTGATTACTGGAACTACCTGAGGTTTAGGGAAAAGAACCCGACCATGCCCGTGCCCAAGCGCAAGCGCAGGAAGCATTATTAGCTAATTTAGGGTTTTAATCTAAAAATTGTTCCCCCTTTCCGAGCTTCGGGAGGGGGATTTTTTTTCTTGATTATGGCGCGTTGTTTAAAAGCGGGGCATAGATAATTTTGTCTCAACCGGACTTGATCCGGGGCCAGGCCCGCTCAAAAAGCCCGGCATAGGCCTCGCAATAGATTGATTTTTTGGGGTCGGGATTATTTTTCGGCTCTCTTTCGCGCAGGCATCCCCCGAAGCAGAACCTAAGCCAGGGGCATTCCCGGCAGGTCCGGCTGATCCATTTTTTGCGGGGCGAGAATTTTTGCTCCCGTTTCTTGAACTGTTTTTCCAGGCCGGTCTTCGGATCCGCGAGATTGCCGATCTTCAATTCTTTGCTCACGAAGAAGTCGCAGGGGAAAACATCCCCGTTGTGCTCGATGGCGAGATACGGCGCGCAATGCTCGGAGAAGATGCAGAGCCGGCCCTGGAAATTGGGGGCGGTCAGCCATTCGAAATCCCGGACCGACACCTTTTGGCGGTCCGGCCACCACAGCTCGAACAGCTCGGCCAGGAATTCCCGCAGGCCCTCGGGGCTGGGCGAGAAATCAGCCAGGTTCCCGGTATCCGGGTCGAGCCCCAGGGCCGGTATGAATTGCAGGTATTGAAAGCCGGAGTCCTTGAAGAAGCGCCAAATCTCTTGAGCGTTGCCCTGGTTCTGGCGGGTGACCATGGCCAGGATGTTGAATTCTACATCGCGGCTGCGCAAAATTTTGGCCGCGTTCTCGACCCGGTCAAAGCTGCCCCGGGCCGAGGCGTCTTTCCGGAACTGGTTGTGGGTCTGCTCCGGGCCGTCCATGCTCAGTCCTACCAGGAAGCTGTTGCGGCTGAAGAACTCGGCCCAGTCTTCGTCAATGAGCAGGCCGTTGGTCTGGAAGGCGTTCCCGATCATCTGTCCGGGCCGCCCGTATTTTTTTTCCAGCTCGACCACGCGCCGGAAAAAATCCAGGCCGCAGAGCGTGGGCTCCCCGCCCTGCCAGATGAAGACCGAGACCGGAAACTCAAGCCCCAGGTAGCTATTGATCATCTGCTCCGCGGTTTCGAGTCCCATGACATGCCGGCCCGGTCCGGGAAAAACATTTTCGGCCTTCAGGTAAAAGCAATAGCCGCAGCGCAGGTTGCAATCCCAGCTGGTCGGCTTGACTAGGAGCTGGAAGGGCCGGGTTTTCTTGCTCATCACTTAAAAGTATAATGAAGATAATTCCATTGCTCAAGCTTTAAGTTTCCGGGTGATATGTTAGAATGGAAGACATGGGAAAGACCGGCTTGAAAGTTTCGGTCCTGGCTTGGACTCTGGTCATGATTTGTTCCTGCACGCCCAAAGACCCCGCGGAAGTTCTCAAGCGCGTGGACGCCAAAATTTATTATCCGGACAAGGCCGGGATGACCAGCCTGTCCTGCCAGGTGCAGACCCCGTACCTGGCGGAGATGTTCGACCGGCTTAATACAGCTGTCCCGGGCAGCGAGAAAATCCTCGATCAGCTCAAAGTAGAGATCGTTTATTACTGGGGCATCGGCAACGGCGGCAAATATTCCATTAAAGGGGTGCCCGGGGAACTTTCCGCGCTCCAGAACTCAATCAGGGAAGTGGTCAACGGCACTGACATCCTGGTCATGCCGCCCAGCGAGCAAAAGCAGTTTGAGCCGTTCAAGCTCTCTCTCCGAAAAGACGATAAAAAGCTGGTGGTGGTCGGGGTCAACCCGGACCAGAATTCCGAGTTCCGGGAATACCACCTGACCGTTAATCCCAGGGACTGGATGATCCTTCAGCGCAAGTTCGTGGGCAGGAACTTTGTCTCAAATTCCACGCTCTCTTTTGAAGTCTGGAAAGGCAAGAGATCCCCGGTGAAAATAGAAACCCTTCAGGAGATCACGAAAAAGGACCCGGGCCAGGAAGAGCCCGACTTCAAGAGTCTGGTGGAGATCAGCTACCAGGAGCTTGAAGGGTACCGGCTGGTAAAAAGGCTGACTTACAGTTTTTCCAGGCCCGACACCGGCGAAAAGGTGGTCGGACCGGTGGAGCTTGATTTTGAAAATTGCAGGATCAATGCGAAGCTGCCCCCGGATTTTTCCAAGCAGCCTGCCGTGATCTTTATGGAAACTGAGGACCGTTCGCGCCTGATCCCGGAACCGCAAAAGCCGGTCAAGAAAAGCCCGGAGCCCAAAGCCAAAGCCAGTCCCGCGGGAAAAGCCAAAAAACGGCGCCGCTGATTTCTACTTGGTTGAGATAATCAGCGGCCCGCTCGGGGCGCCCATTTTTTTCCAGGCCTCGGGAAAACTGCGGATCATTATTTTTTTAAAAAAGTCGGGCAGGCGGTCTTTTTGTTCCAGGTCCAGCGCGGCCCTGACCGAGATCTCGGCAAGCCCTGATTCTTTGCTTAGTTCCAGGAGATAGCCGTTTTCAAGAAGTCCGGACCTGATCCGCAAGCGGCTTTTTTCCAGGCCCGCGACAGCGTGCTTTTCAAAGACGCTCTCCATCCTTTGCAGGAGCTGGGGCTCGCTCAATTGCAGCGGGCTGTGCGAGGCCTGGTCCAATTCAGTGCCGCAGGCCTTGACGGTCTCGTCGTCAAAACTCCAGTGTTTGAAAAAAGCGTGGTCGAGCAGCCGGTCTGACTGGTAGCCGAGTCCCGGGCTGGACCGGATTCTTTCAGAGTCAAGGAGCTTAAGCACCGGGTGCTCTTGAGATTGCGGTTCCTGGCCGGAGGGCCTTAGCTTGGAAAGCGCGGCGTCCATTTCCAATTTGAGCTTGCTGTTTGAGGTTTTGTTTTTGGCGGAACCGAGCAGCCAGAAAAAATGTTCCTGGCCGATGCTAACCGCCGGAACCGGAATCCCATCGGAAAGCTTGGACTTTTCCGCAATCCGCCGCGACTGACTTTCCCCCAGGCGCAAATTCTTGAAATCGAGCAGGCCGACTTCCGGGTCCATATGGCTGATCAGGAAATTGCTGCCCAGGGTCGGGCTCATAAAAAAATAATAGACCAATTGCTGGCCGTTCATGAGCACCGCGGGCGTGGCCATCGCCCATTCGCTGACCATTTTTGAAGGAAAGGTTACTATTACGCTTTCGGTTTTTTCCGGGATATGAATGCCCCGGGATTTGAAGCGGTGAAGATTTTTTTTCAAAAGCTTGCGATGGTCTTTTCCCAGGTCCAGGCCGGCGATTTGGGACAAAAGCTCAATCTCTTTTTTTTCCCCAAGCTCCCTGACCAGCGCCTCAAAGCTAAGGCTGCCGAGCTTGGCGATGTTCTCGGCGCTCACCTTTTTATTTTCCATTTCCGCGGCGACCGCCTTCAGAGCCTCCAGTTCGGGTTTCAATTCCGAAGCCCCGGCTTCCAACTCCTTGCTCAAACGGTCTATTCTTTCCGAAAGCATGGCGAAAATTTCAGTCCTTCTCCACAATCGTGTATTCAAAAATGCCCTTGTCCGGGAAGGTTTCTTCCCTGCCCTGATATTTGATCTTCCAGGTGACGTCCGCCTTCTGCCGGATAAAAGCCGGCTGGCGGATCAGCTTGCTCGCGGCCGGCTCCAGCCAGGCCGGGACCTGGTCCCTCACGTCCAGCACATCCAGCAGCCTCACGCCCTTGACCTCTCCCTCCAGCTTGAACCCGGGGTCGTTCACAATTATTCTCGCCCGCTGAGGGTATTTCCGGCCGCGCCTCGGCTCCGTGGCCCAGTCCGAGGGGCGGACCTCGTATTTGTCGGTCGCGTAAATAACTTTTCCTTCCTTCATCACCAACAGCCAGCTAACGCGCTTCTTGCCGAACTCCGCGGGGGAATGGTATTCCAGGAAATGGACCGACCAGGAGTCGGAAAAGCTGCGCAGCGCGTACAACTCCTGGACCTGGGTCATGAACCAGATGGTCTGGGTGTTGTGGTCCGCATACCCGAACCCGGAAACCTTTTTTTCTTTTCCCTCGACTTTGATCGTGCCGCTCACGCGCGCGAGCGGGATGTAAACGACAATGTCATACCAGTCGCCGTCCGGGGCGCCGTAATGCACCGGCCCGTCCCCGGGCCGCCAGGGCGGGACCATGCAGTAAAAAGTCAGGTCGGTCTCCAGGCCCTCGAGCGGGACCTTGACCCGGAACTCCGGGTAGAAACCGCTCCAGCTCGATTTGCCCATCAAGAGCTTGGGCTCTTTTTCATCGTATTGCATGTCCTTGAGCGAGAGGATATCCTTGCGGTAGGTCATCTTGCCGTCCGCGCCGTAATAGGCGTGATGGACCAGGACCTGCCGGAGCGCATAACCCAGGCGCGCGAAGCTGAACTGGATGTAGCCCCCGCCCCCGTCGTCCGTGAAATAAACAAAAGTCCAGGCCTGGCTGTAAAATTTTCCCTCCGCAGGCTCGACCGCCAGGTCCTTTTTGGAAATGGCTTTTTCGGGCCTGACCTTGACCCCGCCCTTGAAAAGGTAGACCGGCTTCTGGCTGCGCGCGACTCCCGCGCAGGCCAGCAGGAAAACGAGCGCCAGGATAATTTTATTCGCAGATTTCATCCAACGCCTCCCGTAAAAATAGAATCCTGAAAACATTATCAACAGATCCGGAATTTTGCCAATCGAACCGCGGCCGCGGCTGCCTATTGCGAAGCCGCGCTGATCACGCAGCCGGTCTCCAGGTAATTTTCGGGGTCAACCGCCTGGGTGTGGTAGCGCAGTTCAAAATACAAAAACGGGCCCTTCAATGAGCCGGTGTCCCCGACCGTGCCCAGCGCCTGGCCTTTTTTCACATCATCTCCCGCGGACTTGTCCATCCGGTCCAGGTGCGCATAGAGGGAATAATACCCGTTGTTGTGGTCGATGATGATCAGGTTGCCGTAGCCGCGGAACCAGTCCGCGTACGCGACCGAGCCGGAGCCTATTGCCCGCACGGTCTGGCCCGGCCGCGCTCCGATGTCCACTCCCTTGTGCATGGTCTGGGTCCCGAACTTGGGGTCTATGAGCGGGCCGAACTTCTCTTCGATCTTGCCCGGGGCCGGCATGCAGAATTTCCCGAGCGGGGGGACATTGACCGGCTCCGGCCGGTTGTGCGTTATTTTCGGCTTTTTCTTTTCAGCCTTTTCTATTTTTTTCAGCTCCTCTTCAAGAGCCCGTTCGGCATCCTCCAACTCGGAAAGCGCGGAAAGGTGCGCTTGTTTTTCCTGCCTGACCTTTTCCAAAATCTGGTTCTTGCCCGCCTTCTCTCCCGAAAGCTGCTCCAGGGCCCAGCCCGCGGCCTGGATATTTGCTTCCAGCTCAACCTGTTTTTCGGAGAGCTCGTTTTTTTTGAGGTCCAGTTCGATCAGCCCCTGCTGGTATTCCCGGATCAGTCCCCGGTCCATCTCATAGACCCTTCCCAGGTATTCGTCGCGGAGCACCAGGTCCGAGATCTGCTGTGAGGAAAAAAGCACCTCCAGGGTGCCGACTTCGCCCATCTCGTAGCGCGCGCGCAGCCTCCGCGCCAGGGTCTCTTTCTGGGCGTCCAGTCGCGCTTTTATTTTCGAGATTTCCTGCTCCAGGGTCCTGACCTGGGACCAGATCAGGGTTTGCCGGCGTTTCAGCTCCGCGCTCTTCTGGTTGAACAGGCTTATTTTTTTGTCGATCAGCTCCATCTCGGACAGGACCTTGTTTTGCTCCCGGTTGGCGGACTCGAGCTTTTTCCGCTCCTGGTCGATCTGGCTTTTGATCCGCTCCAGTTCCGTGGAAACGGTCTTGGCGGCGCAGATTGCGGGAAGGACCAGTATGAGCGAAAGCGCGATAAAAAAAATCCTGCGCGCCATCTTACACCCTCAGGAATTCCTGGAAGCTGACCATGCTCCCCAGGATGCCGAGCAGCGCCGCGGCGCCGATCAGGCTTAAGACCTGTCCAGTATCCAGGAAACTTATGCCGCTCAGGGCGAAGAGCTGGAAGGGGATCTGCACCGTCCTGTGGAAAACGAACCAGAGCACCCAGAGCAGGAACAGGGCGAGCACGCTCGCGCTCACCGCCTGGGTGACGCCCTCCAGCAGAAACGGGATGCGGATGAAGCCGTCGGTGGCGCCCACCAGCTTCATGATCCCGATCTCCTCCCGCCGCGAATAGACCGTGAGCTTGACCGTGTTGTAAACTATGAAGGCGCTGGCCAGGAAGATCAGTCCCCCGATCGCGTAGGTGAGCGCCCGGAAAATGCGGTAGAGCGACAGGAAATTTTTCAGCCAGTTCTGTCCGTAAAACACCTGCTCGATCTCGGGCCAGCCGGCCAACTCTCTCGCGAAACCTTCGATAAAGCCCAGGTTGCGGTATTTTTTATCGAGCTGGATTTCGATGCTCGCGGGCAGCGGGTTCCGGTCCATGCCCTCCAGCACCTTGGCCTTGTCCTGCAGGATGTTCCGCAGCCTGCCAATGGCCTGGTCCTTGCTGACATAGACCATCGCTTTTATCTCAGGCCGGCCCTTTAGTTTTTGTTCGATATTTTTAAGCTCCGGCTCTTTGACCGTGTCCTTCAGAAAAATCACCACCTGGATCTGCTCCCCCCATTTCTCAACCACCAGCTCCAGGTTCCGGGAGGCGAGCATGAACAGGCCCAGGATCAGGAAAGAGAAGGTGATGATGCCGATGGAAAGGATATTCAGGTTGCGGCTGGCGCGCAGGTTCTGAAGAAAAAGCCGGAACGCGAAACCCAGCTTCACGAGAGCCTCCCGAATTCCCCGGAGCCGGTTTCCTCGCTGTCCGAGATCAGCCATCCGCTCTTCAAGGAGATCACCCGTTTGGGATAAACCTTGATCAGGTTCCGGTCGTGGGTGGCGAACAGGACCGTGGTCCCGCGGTCGTTGATCTCCACAAATAATTTCATTATTTCATCGGTGATTTCCGGGTCCAGGTTGCCGGTCGGCTCGTCGGCCAGAAGGATCTGGGGCTGGTTGATGAGCGCGCGGGCGATGGCCACCCGCTGCTGCTCTCCGCCCGAGCATTTTTGCGGGTAGGAGTCCGCCCGGTGATGGAGCTGCACCCTTTTCAGGGTCTGGAGCACGGTGCGCCGGATGTCTTTGCGCTGGGTGCCCAGGATTTCCAGGACGAACGCCACGTTCTGAAAAACCGTCCAGTGGTTGATCAGCTTGAAGTCCTGGAAGACCACGCCGATCTGGCGGCGGAGATAGGGGATGTCGCGGGGCTTGATCCGGCTGATGTTCCGACCCGCGATCAAAATCTGCCCGGAACTGGGCCGTTCCGCGGCGAAGAGCATCTTAAGGAAAGTGGTTTTTCCCGCGCCGCTCGGCCCGGTGATGTAAGAGAATTCCCCTTTTTTGATTTTAAGATTTATGTCGGAAAGAGCGACGATGTCCCGTTCGTATTGCTTGGAGACATGATAGAGTTCAATCATTCCATTTCTTTGAAATTATCCGGATTATTTTTCCTCTTCGTCGATCCGCTGCGCAAGGAAGCTCAGGATAACCTCGTCCAGGCTCTTGTTGGAGATGATGTCCGCGCCGAAGATGTCGGTATCGCTGAGCTCCTTGTCGTCGCTGATCTCGATGGTCCTCTGGGCGGGCTTTTCTTTCACCTCGGGCTCGATCACGGGCGGCGGAGGCGGCGGTGGAGGGACTGCAGCCGCGGCGGTTGCCGGCGCCGGGACCGGCGCGGGCTTGATCCCGCGTTTTTCCATCTCCACCCTCACCAGCGGGTGAGTGTCGTAGGTGCCGTTCTTCAGTTCCTTGAGCATGTGCTTGTGCTGGTCCTGCATCAACTCCCTGACCACATCCGCAAGCCTCTCGTGCTTGATGATGTCCGCGTAGCTGGTCTTTTTCCGGGCCAGGATGTTCCCGCCCGAATATAAAAGCGTGATGATATGAGGGTTGTTGACCCCGCTGTCCTCGGTCTGGATGTGGAAAGTGATCCCCTTGTAGTTCACATTGTGGTTGTAACCAGGGAGCATGGTCTGTTTGACGGGTCCCGCCATTGTATGACTATATTACTCAATTTTCATTTGCTGTCAAAAGAAATATGGAAACCGCCCGTTGCTGTTGACAGATTCTCGGATGAGAGTTTATACTCCTATCATATTTAGGAGGAAACATGGCTCGTGTGCTGATTGTCATTCCCGCCCGATACGGATCGCAGAGGTTCCCGGCAAAGGTTCTGGCTGATCTTGCGGGTAAGCCCATGATCCAATGGGTATGGGAGCGGGCCAAGCAGGCTCGGAAAGCGGATGAAGTCCTGATCGCGACCGACGACACCCGGGTCGAAAAGGCCGCCCTGGGATTCGGCGCCAAAGTGGCGATGACCTCGGTCGAGCATAACAGCGGCACCGAGCGCGCCGCGGAGGTCGCGGGGAAGATGGACTTTCAAATAATCGTGAACCTCCAGGGCGACGAGCCGCTGTTCTCGCCCAAGGCCATCGACCAGTTGATCAACGCCATCCGCGCGGAAGACGCGGCCATGATGGCGAGCCTGCGCGTAAAAATTAAAAAGTTGAGCGACTACCTGGACCCCAATGTGGTCAAAGTCGTGTGCGACGACCAGGACTACGCGCTTTATTTCAGCCGCTCCCCCATCCCGCATTACCGCGACCAGGAGCAGTTGTTTGAGAAATGGAAAAAAGACGGCAAATGCCCGGCCGGACTTAATCCCCCGCCATGCAAGCACCTGGGGATTTACGCCTATCACACCGACTTTTTAAAAGCGTTCGCCCACCTGCCGGTATCCGCGCTGGAACTTGCGGAGCGGCTGGAGCAGCTCCGGGCGCTGGCCTGGGGCTTCAAGATCAAGGTGCCGGAGACCGAGTTCGATTCCGTGAGCGTGGATGTGCCCGCGGACCTGGAAAAAGTGCTTTCTTTGATCAAGAAAGGCGATCTCAAATGAGCAAAAAAGCGGAGAAGACCAGGGCGGTGAAATACGTGTTCGTGACCGGGGGAGTGGTCAGCTCCCTGGGCAAGGGCATCAGCGCCTCCGGGATCGGCGCCCTTCTTGAGGCGCGCGGTCTCAAGGTGACCATGCTCAAGATGGACCCTTACATCAATGTTGACCCCGGCACCATGAGCCCGTTCCAGCACGGGGAGGTTTTTGTCACCGACGACGGGGCGGAAACCGATCTCGACCTCGGTCATTACGAACGGTTCATGGACGAGAACCTGAGCCAGGCCAATAATTTCACCACCGGGGTGGTTTATGAAACCATCCTCGCCCGGGAAAGAAAGGGTGATTATCTCGGGAAGACCGTGCAGGTCATCCCCCATGTGACCGACGAAATTAAGTCCAGGATCTTGAAATGCGGGAAGGGAAACGACATCCTGATCACCGAGATCGG
>Ga0315287_10007677_pt1 | contig 10825 bp, 10 predicted proteins | sample YL17G11_0_MG_FD_205037 | JGI IMG/M metagenome (GOLD analysis project Ga0315287, IMG submission 205037) | Sediment microbial communities from Yellowstone Lake, YNP, Wyoming, USA - YL17G11_0 | ecosystem: Environmental > Aquatic > Freshwater > Lake > Sediment | place: USA: Wyoming | collected...
CTACGGCTCCGAGGCCCGGGCCATCCTCGACGAGCTGCTTGAGAAGTACGCCGATCATGGCGCCGCCCAATTCACTCTCCCCGAGGTCCTTGAGGTACCGCCCACGAACCGTCATGGGAACGTGATCGAGATCGCGAAGTTGTTTGGCGGGGAGCAAGCACTCCGTGACGCCATCCAGAGGCTTCAAACCCTGTTGTACGCCGCGTGAGCGCCTGACCGATGCCCGGACGCACGAAGAAAGCCGAGTCAGCGACGCCGCTGACGACTGCCCAGCAACTTGGCAGCCTGATCAAGTCCGCGCGCGACATCATGCGCAAGGACAAGGGGCTGTCCACGGACCTCGACCGCCTGCCGATGTTGACCTGGATCATGTTCCTCAAGTTCCTGGACGACATGGAGCAGATCGAGGAGTCGAAGGCCAAGCTCCGAGGCGAGCGATACCGGCAGGCGATCGAAGCACCTTACCGATGGCGCGACTGGGCGGCACCTGAGGACGGCATCACTGGTCCCGACCTTCTCGCCTTCATCAACCAGGACGAGGTCAGGCTTCCGAACGGTAAGCGTGGGCCTGGGCTCTTTGCGTACCTACGCGGTCTGCGTGGCCTGAACGGGCCGGCCAGGCGGCGGCAGGTGATCGCCACCGTGTTCTCCGGCGTCGCGAACCGAATGACCAGCGGCTACCTGCTGCGCGACGTTGTCAACAAGGTGAGCGGCATCCACTTCCTGGCGAAGGAGGAGCTGTTCACCCTCGGCCATTTCTACGAGTCGATGCTCAAGGAAATGCGCGATGCGGCGGGTGAGAACGGCGAGTTCTACACGCCGAGACCTGTGGTCCGATTCATGGTTCAGGCCGTCGAGCCACGCCTCGGGGAGACGGTGCTCGATCCCGCGTGTGGTACGGGAGGCTTTCTCGTAGAGGCGTACCATTACCTAGAGAAGCAGTGCAAGACGGTGGACGATCGTCGGCGACTTCAGACCGGCAGCCTGTTTGGCGGCGAGGCCAAACCCCTCCCGTACCTGCTTTGCCAGATGAACCTGCTTCTTCACGGTCTGGAAGCACCGCAGATCGATCCCGAAAACAGCCTCAGGTTCAAGCTGGCCGAGATGGGTGACAGGGATCGGGTGGACGTGATTCTCACGAATCCGCCCTTCGGCGGCGAGGAGGAGGCAGGGATCAAGGGGAACTTCCCTCCCGACATGCAAACTTCGGAAACGGCGCTTCTCTTTCTTCAGTTGATCATGCGCAAGCTCAGGCGCCCCGGCAGTGGGTCGGAGCGTGGTGGCCGGTCCGCCGTGGTCGTACCGAATGGCGCACTCTTTGGCGACGGCGTGTGCGCACGGATCAAGGAACAACTGCTGACGGAGTTCAACCTCCACACGATTGTACGACTGCCGAACGGTGTGTTCTCGCCGTACACCTCGATTTCAACAAACCTGCTGTTCTTCGACCGCTCCGGGCCGACGCGGGAGATTTGGTACTACGGCATCCCGCTGCCTGAGGGGCGGAAGCAGTACACGAAGACAATGCCGATGCGAGTGGACGAGTTTGACGAATGCCTTTCGTGGTGGAGAGAGCGGGAGGAGAACGCGCACGCCTGGCGTGTCCGCGCTGACGACGTACTCAAGTACGGGGCGGATGGCGTCTTGGTATCAGCGAACCTCGACACCAAGAACCCCAATGCGGCGGAGGATCTTGAGCACGTCCCGCCAGAGCTGCTTGTAGAGAGCATTCTCATGAAGGAGCAGCAGGTGATCGAGCTCCTCCGCGAGATCAAAGCCGTGCTCGTGCAGGAGACATGAACGGCTCGTGGCGGCAAGTGATGCTGGCCGACGTGCTGACGCTGGTCCAGCGTCCCGAAGTGCCAGTGCCGGGCAAGAAATACCGGCAACTCGGCGTCCGGCTTTGGGGCGCTGGAGCTTACGAGCGAGAGCCCCTCGATGGAGCCGTCACGAAGTACAGAACGCTCTCGCGCGTTGAAGCTGACGACGTGGTGGTAAACAAGATCTGGGCTAGGAACGGGAGCGTCGCCGTTGTGCAGCCTGAGCTCAGCGGCTGCTTGGTAAGTGGCGAGTTCCCGACCTTTAGACCGAACCTTGGCGATCTCTACCCCCGGTGGATGCACTGGCTAACCAAGACACCCGACTTCTGGGCCGAGTGCGACGCGAAGTCCCGTGGCACGAGTGGGAAAAACCGCATCAGACCTGAGCGGTTCCAGGAGATCGAAATCCCCCTGCCCCCTCTGGCCGAGCAGCGGCGGGTTGTGGCGCGGATCGAGCGACTAGCTGGGAGGATCGCCGAAACTCGCAGTCTTCGCCGGCAGGCTGCCGAGGACGCGGACGCACTACTCACGGCGGGCGTCACCGCTGCCTTGGAAGGCCCGTGGCCGCGCGCAGAGCTTTGCGAGGTGGTTGATTCTCGTAGACCTGTCACGTATGGCATCGTCCAAGCCGGCCCGCACGTCGAAGACGGCGTTCCCTATATCCGTGTGACCGACATGGCCAAGCCCACTCTCACTCTGACTGGCATGCTTCGCACGGACAGCGCGATCGCTGCTAGGTATGAGCGTTCTAGAGTGGCGGCTGGGGACATCGTTTTCGCCATCCGAGCGACGGTTGGGAAGATGCGGTTTGTCCCGTCGGAACTCGATGGCGCGAACCTTACCCAGGGCACGGCTCGTATCGCTCCGAGCGAGAAGGCCATCGGTCCCTTCCTCTACTGGGCGCTGCGGAGTGGCCCGGTCGTCGAGGCTATCGAGTCTAGCTGCAAGGGCTCCACGTTTCGAGAGATCACGCTGGGAAGACTCCGAACCCTCACGATTCCGCTGCCTCCTGTTCCCGAGCAGCGCCGGATCGCCAGATCTCTGAATGCTTATCAGGCCACAGTGCATCTTCTGACACAACTTCAGGCAGCGACAGCGCGTGAAGTCGATGCGCTGCTGCCGTCGATCCTCGACAAGGCGTTCAAGGGCGAGCTGTGACGGTCCGGCGCAGGTGCGGCGAGAGTCGCTTCGTTCTTGTCACTCTAGCCAGCGTGTGCAGCGGCCGATACGTTTGCGACACTAAGATCATTCTCAGGTCTAGCTTCTCACCGTTGAGGGAGTGACATTGGGACGCCTGCTCGTGAGCGTGCGAGGCCCGAACGAAGCGTTGGCGGCAGCGCACGGCGGCGCGCACATCGCCGATGTCGAACATCCAAGCTCCGCCCTCGGTACGCCGTATCCGCTCAACATCAAGGCCGTTCGTGAGCGTCTGGACGCTGAGGGTTTCCGCGACCTGCCAATCTCCACTAACATCGGCGAGGAGCAGCGGATACGCAGTTCGGCGTGCCAGGCTGCCCTCGGCGTTGCCGTGGCCGGAGCGAACTACGTGAAGTGCGGGTTCGCGGGGCTTGATCCCAAGGCAGCCGCCTACCTCGGCCGCACTCTCGTTCGGACCGTGAAGGAGTGGCGCCCGGAGTGTAAGGTGTACCCAGCCGTCTTTCCGGAAGAGGAGTTTGCGATCTCATTCGACCCGCTCGCCGACGGTCCGAAACTTGTCGAGCAGATCGATTCTGACGGCCTCCTCATCGATACGTATCACAAGGACAGCGGCAAGGGGCTGCTTGACTACTACAATCCCGAACAACTTGCACAATTCGTTGAACACCTCCACGCCCTTCGCAAGGAAGCCTGGCTTGCCGGCAGTATAACGGCTGGTGAGCTTGCAGGCCTTTGGTCGACCGGCGTAGACGTGATCTGTGTACGCGGGGCCGCTTGTGCACCCGCGGCACACGGACCACGCTTTGGTGTAGTCACGGCTGAGATCGTTGCCAAGTTAGTTCCGAGAAACGACTAGATCGCGGAGCTGCAGACGTGCTCTTTATCACCCGCATACGGCTAGTCGACGTCAGGTGCTTTCCCGGGGAAACGGTGATTGATGTCCCCCGACCTTCTGAAGGCAAACCAAGCTGGACTCTGATTCTTGGGGACAACGGCACGGGCAAGACGAGTCTTCTGCGCTCAATCGCCATGTGCTTGTGCGATGAGACCGGCGCATCGGGACTGCTGACCGAACTGTCGGGCCCTTTCATCCATCACGGCTGCAACCAGGCTGTTATTGAACTCCACCTCCAGTCTGACGAAGGTACCGAGTACACAATCACTACAGTACTTAGCAAGACAGATTCGGGCACTGAAGAAGTCAAACAGCGCACCAAACCTTCGAACAGCTTTCCGCGGACGAAGCTGTTCGCCTGTGGGTACGGTGCAGCATTCGGAACAATAGGAAGCGAAGCGTACGAGAAATACCGCCTGATCGATGCCGTCTATACTCTATTCAACTACGCCGCGCGGCTCCAGAACCCCGAGAATGCGCTCTTTCGCATCTCGCATGCGGGCATCCCGTTGGACGGATTGTTGGAGCGTATCAATCGAGTCCTGATGCTGCCGACTGGCTCTACACGGCTAGATTCGTCTGGCCTTAGCGTCAACGGCCCGTGGGGTGACTTCGTGCCGGTAGGCGCCCTAGGTGATGGATATGCGGCGGTTATCGCATGGATATGCGATCTGCTTGGGTGGTCGCTGCTTGCAACCAGGAACGCGTTTGACACGAGCATCCGCGGCATTGTGCTTCTGGACGAGATAGAGCAGCATCTTCATCCATCATGGCAGCAGAGAATAGTGGGACTGCTCGCTGATGATTTTCCGGGGGTTCAGTTTCTCGCGACGACACACGCTCCGCTAGCCGCCATTGGATCGGCGGTGCTCCCCCGCGACTGCTGTAAACTCGTGCTCCTACAGCACGGTTGGGATGGCGTCACTATTCGATCTGGTCTGGAGCCACCGCGTGGTAGCCGCGCAGACCAAGTGCTGACTTCATACCTGTTCGGCTTGCCATCGACAAGTAGCGACGATGTCATTCAGGACATTCAACGCTATGCCCTATTGCGTCGACTGGATTCACCAGACGACCATACGCGTAACGAGATTGAGATGCTCCGCCAGCGGCTGACCGATACGCTCGGAACGCCGGAGACAGAATTGCAGAGGACAGTAGAGACAGCGGTGCGTGAGACGCTGACCAGGATGGCGGCGGAAGGCACGATAGAGACAACCCAAGATCATGATGCGCTGAGCTTCGAGATCCGTCAGCAGCTTCGTGATCTGTTCGGCTCCAAAGGTCACAGGGCGTGATCAAGATCGCTTTCGCGGAGCCGATGGACGTGGAATGGCAGGAATGGCGTCAAGAGTGCACAGCGGCTCGTGAGGTTCTAGTCGAGCGCGTGGCACGTGGCGAGAAGCCAAGAGCCACCGAATTGTATAAGGACGCTCGCATGGCGCGCATCTACAAGTCGGACGGCGCGCCGTTCTATGGCAAGTGCGCATACTGCGAGTGTGACATTCGGGTGAACCATCCTGGAGATATTGAGCACTTTCGCCCGAAGAATGGTGTCACCGAGGAAAACCGTCAGCCCGTTCAGGTGCTGGCCGCGGACGGTAGTGCCACACCACACCCCGGATACTATTGGCTGGCATACGAGTGGCGTAACCTCTTGTTCGCGTGCGAGGACTGCAATAGGCCCTCAACTGGTAAGACGGCCGGCAGGAGGATCGGGAAATGGGATCAGTTCCCGGTCAGAGAGTTCAGGGCTGTGCGCCCAGGGGAGGAGGAAGCAGAAGAGCCTCTACTGATCAACCCTGTGGAGGAGGACCCAGCAGATCACCTTGAGGTTGATGACAGCGGCGTGATTATCGCAAAGACGGACCGCGGTCAAGCGTGCATTAACATCTTTGGATTGAATGTCCGCGAAGCGCTAGTAAACGCGCGCCGAAAGTGCATAAAGGACACGAACAACGAGCTCGTGGTCACCTTACTCGCCTTACTGACCTCAAGCATGAATGATGAAGAGCAACCCCGGGAGCACCTTGCTTGGTTTGAAATGATCAGGAGCGGTACGGCTGCATACTCAGCCGCCGGTCGTGTCGCTCTGCGTCAAGGCAAGGAGCACCTTGCAAGGCTTGCAAGGTTCGCCGACAATCTGTGAGGGAAGGTGCGAGAGCCGTAGCGAGCAGTGGTTTGCTTCTTCTGATCGAAGCTCTTGTGCGTCTGGTGAATGAGAGATGAAAAACAATCTACGTGCAGCAGCGCAAGTCCCATATCGTGCTGACTCTTCTTCTCGGCAGCGCCCGCCGATCGAGCCATATGGACAGGAGCTCATTCTTGACTTGCACGGTTGCGACATAGCGATGTTCACGCGTAGGGGAATCAAGCGTTTCTGCAGAGAGCTTTGCGAACTAATCGACATGGAGCGCTGCGACCTGCACTTCTGGGATGATGTCGGCCTGCCGAAGGCAGAAAGGCAGACCCGCCCCAAGACAAAGGGAACCAGCGCTGTGCAGTTCATTCTCACCAGCACGATCGTGATCCACACGCTCGTTCTGATGGGGGCGGCGTACGTGAACATCTTCTCGTGCAAGGACTTTGATGCGGACGAGGCCACACGGTTTACGACGAAGTGGTTTGGTTCTACCCAGTGGACGGCGAAGGTGGTGACGCGGCGCTAACTGCGGAGCCTAAGAGGACTGAATCGCGTAAACTGGCAAAGGCGCACATGTTCAACGGTATCAACTTGCCGACTGTGTACGCCCGGACTCCGACTGGGGAGTTCGTGCTGAAGAGGCGCTTTGCGTACGAGGACTTCGCGTCCCGCTGCGGAATGGCCCACGCATGATCGTTCGCCAACGGGAGATCTTAGTCCCGCCGATTCAGGCGGGAAGCGATGCGCTAGGGCACTTTGCCCGCGGCGTAGAAGAACGGCTCCCAGTCGGAGCCGTGCCGCTGAGGTTCGCAGTATCGAAGTCTGACGGCGCTGGCTTTCACTGCGAGGTGGCCGCAATCGAGGGGCGTGAAGAGCCTTGGCCTCGCACGCCCGAGTCCATCTTTCGATTCAAGAGAAGGGAAGCAGAGAATGCGGACAGCTTCACAGCAGTTCTACTCGTGCCGACCGGCGTAGGAGCTGAGATTGGCGGGCACGCAGGCGATGCAGGGCCGGTTGCCAAGTTGATTGCTGCGGTGTGCGATCGGCTGATAACGCACCCCAACGTCGTGAATGCTTCCGATATCAACGAGATCCCGGCCAACGGTCTCTATGTTGAGGGCAGCGTTATCTGCCGGCTTCTCATGGGAACGGTGGGATTGCAGCCTGTCCGGTCGAATCGCCTGCTCGTCATCCTTGACTCACACGAGGATAGAGACTTTGTAGATGCTGCGATCAACTCGGTGTCAGCAGCTCGCGCATCGTACGGCCTCAACTGCGCGCGCGTTGTGGTTCTTGATCCGCCAATCAGGCTAGCCGCACACTACACGTCAGCGGGCAGCGCGGCTGGCAACATTGAAGGCCTCGATCGTGTGTGCCGTGTGCTCGACATGTACCGCGGAGAATACGATGCAGTAGCCATCTCGTCGGTCATCGACGTGCCGCCCTCGCTTCACATGGAGTACTTCCAGAGTGAAGGACGCATGGTCAATCCATGGGGCGGGGTGGAGGCAATGCTGACCCATGCCGTCTCATCGCTCTACGACGTACCGTCTGCGCACTCGCCAATGCTGGAATCGGAGGACATCGCAGATCTGGAACCCGGCGTCGTGGATCCGAGAATGGCCGCAGAAGCGGTCTCCCTCACGTTTCTTCAGTGCATTCTGAAAGGACTTCAGCGGAGTCCCAGGATACTCTCTGGCGCTGAAGCTGTGCCTCACTCTGGGACGATTACGGCCGCTGATGTCTCGTGCCTCATCATTCCGGAGGGATGCCTCGGGCTCCCCACGTTGGCAGCCCTGGAGCAAGGAATTCCAGTCATTGCCGTGCGCGAGAACCGGAATCTTATGCGGAACAACCTTGCGGATCTTCCTTGGCAGGCTGACAAGTTCTACGCGGCAGAGAACTACTGGGAAGCTGCGGGGGTAATCGCTGCCTTGAAGGCAGGCATTACGCCGAGCTCTACACGCCGACCGCTCCAAGGGACCAACGTAGCACGTTTGTCACTTCGAGAGCGAGTGTCTGCAACGAGATCTCCTTCGAGGCCTCAACCAGAGTGAAGCTTCAGCGCTGAGCCATGACATCGCCCGAGAGGAAGGGGTGGCGCATCAGCCCACCGTCGGCAGGTCTGGGGAAATGGGTATCGCTCGCCAATCAGCTCGTTCAAATCCTCGCGTTGATTGTAGGTGGTGTTTGGGCCTACACGCGGTTCATTCGCACGGAGGAACCCGCACAAAGGCAGAACTTCACTACCGAACAAGAAATGAAGTGGGCCGACGCCCCGGGGCCCTCGGCGTGCTATGCGATACTGGGCGTTACTTTTCAGAACATCAGCAGGAGTGAGGTGCCCATCGAGAAGGTCATTCGTCGTGCATGGGTGCTTCCGCTTCCCTCGTTCGATGGGCCGATGGCGTACATTGATCCGGAACGGCTGGCCAACGTCCCAGCAACGGACTCAACGTCGTACACCGACGGACCGTTTGTGCAGACTTACCCTCCGCAGGCAAAGGTCCGGGAGGAGCTAGTCTGGATGCTGCGGCGCGCTCCTGGATTGGCGGTCTTTCGTATCGACCTCTTCGCGGACTCGACCGATACCGAGCCTACGGACTGGATCTATGATTGGGATGAGGTTTGCGGCGGGGAAAACGCATCCAGCGAGGGGAGGGCGACCTCGACGCATGGCGGCCGGACGAGACCCGACGAGTAGCATCGCTGACCGAGCATCCTCCTTGCGGCCGTACCGGCCCGGCCCGATCATCGACTAGCCGATTGGGGGGAGCTTCTCATGACAAGCGGACGACGTGCAGCCGCAGTTGGGATCGCTCTGGCAATCCTCGGCATCGCCCTGGGCATTCAGCAGAGCATGCAGTCAAGCCGAGAGCACGCCGGTATCGTGCGAACCACGACAAGGGTCTTCCAGGGTCTGCGCACGGAATTGACCCAGCTCCTCGCCGTCACTGCTGCTCATGCCTCAGAGGCAAACGGCGACTACGCGGAGTACTTGGCGAGTGCCGTTGCCCAAGCGGACGTGAGCCGAACCGTGGCGGTGGTGGACAGGTTCGGCCGAAGCCGCAGCATTGCGCTCAGTACCGTGCGTCGCGCACTCCTGGACGTCATGGATGCGTATCAAAGGACCACGAGCGAGACACCCTCGCTGCCACTCGAGCAGTTGAGAGTGCAGGGAACAGTGCTAAGCGATCGCCGCCAACTCGCGGTTCTCGCGGAAATACTCCGTCGCTCCTCGAACGAGGGCCCAGATGTGGCCGCCGTGCGGGCCGTGGAACGCCTGCTCGCGTCATGACCTTCCGGCGGTGTCGAGCGGTTCTTGTCCTCATCTCCGTCTTGCTCGTCGGTTGCCACCGTCACCGCAGAGCGGAACCCGCTCCAGCGGCCATTAGCCCGGAGGTCGCACCGTTTGAAGCATGCCTCTCACCCTTTTTCGAAGGCAGGAGGCAGTACGAACGGTTCAAGGTGTCATCCGACCCACTAGATGTTGTGAACTTCGAGATGGCCGCCGGGTACCTCGAACAAGCCGTCGTGACCTGCCAAGGGTGGGAATACGAAGACGATGCAGTGTATTCTCTCGGCCTATCGGAGCTCTTCATTGGCCACTACAGCAGCGCGGCTTTTCATCTCGCCACGCTGCTGGAGCACTTCCCCAACAGCGACTTTTCGGCTAACCGTCTCGTTCCGCTAGTTTTGCGCGTTCTTCGAGAATGTGGCGACGATCTCCGTATCGACACCTATCGACGGGCTGCTCTATACGAGCTCTTTTCGCGGCGGGTCCCTGGCTCAATTGATCGCTCGGCAAGGGCCGCCGCACTGTCCCTCTACCGTGAGGCGGCGTCCTCAACCTGCCCTGCGCTTGCGGACTTCGCGCGCAGCGAGGCTCTGCGATTGGGAAATGGCCAAGTCGTGGCACCTGACTAGCCGCGAGGGCCGCCGTCGCGCTTGAGGGCGCGGATCCTCGAACCTCCTTGAGATCGGGGCGGGCCACGCAGTTCGTGGTCAGAGCAGCGGGCAAGTGCTTTGCGGTACTGTTTGCCGGTCAGCGCCTGCCAATGGGGTCCCCACAAACCAGTGCGGGAGCGCGACGCCTCGCTGCCGCGCGAGGATGTTTGCCTTAGGAGTCTGCTGCCTGACCAGGCAGCCCAGCCTCTGTACCTGAATTGCCTGGAGTCTGCCGTGCTGTCGATTCCGGTGTCGATTCAGGCCGATTCCCTGCTCATTTCGGCCCCCAGCCCGCCGGGCAGACCGCGCGGAATGTCTTGAGATTTCAGCGACTTGCAGGACTTGAGGCCTTCACGGTGGCAGCCTGAAAAGCGTGAGGTCGGTAGTTCAACTCTACCCAGGCCCACTCGGTTCCAACGTGCATCCCGCTGGGCGTATCCGCGCCGGGCGGGATGTGTGCTTCCAGGTTCGGAAGCCGGTACGGCGACGCCCGCGCAAGCGGCGTGCACGACGGAGCCTTACGCTGTACTGCGTTCGAGTCGCGGCCCGGCCGGCCGGCCGGAGTGGAGCGGACGTGGACGTTCGCGACATAGGGGAGTGCGGCGGCCTTCTTTTCTCGACTAGAGGTTCCGCGCTAGACTTGACCCGGCACTCGTCGACTCCCACGGAGAAGGCCATGCACCGACGCCTCGTCCTCTGCGCGCTCGTGCTCACCGCCCTCAGCACGACGGGTTGTGCCGCCAGGGCCCCATCGGCGCCTCCCTCCGCGCCGCAGCCGCTCGGGGGCTGGACGAGAGTCGTCGGGCGGCGCTACACCGCGATGGTGCCCACCTCCATCGCCGGCTTCACCTGGACCGGCTA
>Ga0315287_10007679_pt1 | contig 10825 bp, 9 predicted proteins | sample YL17G11_0_MG_FD_205037 | JGI IMG/M metagenome (GOLD analysis project Ga0315287, IMG submission 205037) | Sediment microbial communities from Yellowstone Lake, YNP, Wyoming, USA - YL17G11_0 | ecosystem: Environmental > Aquatic > Freshwater > Lake > Sediment | place: USA: Wyoming | collected...
TACTTCGGAATGAAGACCAAATGATACTTGCATTCCCAACGTACATGTGCCAGACTGTCAAAATCCTTCATACGCTCTCCCTCCTGCCCAACAGGGCTTTCCCTGGAGTGAGAGCGTATGCTATTTCTGGGCACGCCGGAACGGCTTAGCCCCCAGGGTCGCACGGCCGTAGGCCGTGGTTTTATTTGTTAATAATGGATGATGAAAGGCAGTTGTCACCGTTTGTGGTAAAGATTCTGCGTGCCACCGCTCCTTGGATTCTCTGGTTTGGGTGGCACGTCCTGAAATGGAATCGCTTGGAAAACATCGATCTGATCGATCTCGATACGCCGATCGACGAAGTTATTTCAGTCTATGGAGATCCGATCGAGTCAGAACCTGTTGAAGAGTTTCCCGAGGCAGTCCAGCATACATTCTCCGCGGGACCGCTTCATGAAGCCGTGGTGGTCGAATGGAACGGCAAGGTTGGTCTTATCACGTATTGGTCTGCCCACGCGGATCCCAATCGGGATCTGAAGTGCATGCTGGCCAAATACGGAAAAAAAATTGGTTGGGATGAGGTGGAGCAAGGGTATTTGTGTATAAGGAAAGACGGAAAGGTTCGATTGTGGTGCAGTGTAGCGCCGGCAATTGGAGTCGCCACTGTCGAGTATTTTAGTGCGAAGAACAAGACAAATTGCGATGACACGCCAATGACCTAATCAGACGCGCCTATTATCCGGCTGGCGCGGTACTTTCACGTATCTGCCGCGGCGTTCATGGAGAACGCAGACTGAACACGACCGGCGCCTCCGAGTTGCTAACCGGTTCTCGCCACGCTTGGCGCTCCGCAGCCATCGTCCCTTCCTGCAACAACTGCTCGGCCTGTTTCACCAGTTCGACGTAAGGAGCGTCGGCGGCCGTGTCGTTTTCTTGGGACGGCAGGCTGAAGTTGACCGTGCGATCGACGACGTACTGCGGCCGCCCGCGCACCTGGTCGTAAATCCGAATCACGTATTCGCCGAGGATGCTGATGCCCAGGGCGTTGATGGCGCCGAAGAAACTGCCGGTGAGGATGTGCGACGTCCAGCCGGGAATCGCCTCGTTGGTAAACACCCGGCAGAAGACGGCGAAGCCGCCGAGGCCCACGAAGACCAGGGCGGCCGCCGCGCCGATCACGTGGAAGATCATCAAGGGGAAGGCGGAGAAGGAAAACATGGCCGTCTTGGCCAGGCGGAACAGTCCGCGGAGCGACACGCGAGGGCGGCCGTCGTAGCGGGCGTTCCGTTGAACCTCGATCCCCTTCTGCCGGAAGCCGACCCACGAGCGAAGCCCCGGGAAGTAGCGGTCGCTCTCGCCCAGGGCCACGATCTGTCGGGCGACCCGGCGATCGACCAGCCCGAAGATGCCGGCGTCGGCCGGAATCGGCACCGACGCCACGGCCGACATCAGCCGGTGGAAGGCGGCGAACAGCAGCCGCTTCAGCGGGTTCTCCTTGCGTTGCGTGCGCAGGGCGTAGACCACGTCGTAGCCGGCCCGCCACTCGGCCAGAAACCGCGCGATGGCTTCGGGTGCGTCCTGCATGTCGGAGTCCATCAGCACCACGGCGTCGCCGCGGCTTTGCGCCAGGCCCGCCTGCACCGCGGCCTGATGCCCGAAGTTCCGCGACAGGTGCATCACGCGAAGCCGCCGGCTGGCCGCGGCCAACTGGTCCAAGACTCGCGGGCTTTCGTCGCGCGAGCCGTCGTTGACGAAGATGATCTCGTACTGCAGGCCGCAACGGTCCAATACGTCGGCGATTCGGGCGGCCAGAATCGGCAGCACCTTCGCCTCGTTGTATACCGGCAGCACGACGCTGACCAGCGTTTCTTCAGATGGCGGCCGATGAGATGCGGCATGGTCGTTCATGGAACGTTATCCTTCAGAAATGATGGCGGCGCGCGGCGTAAAGCAACCGAGGAAACACACCGACAACAGACCCATTCCCAGACAAGAGGCGAGCCGGCCGGCCTCCAGACTGTTCGGTTCAAAGGTGAGCACCACGCGCTGCTTTCCCGGGCCGACGATGCAGCCCATGAAGTCGCCGTTGACGCGGTAGACGTTCTCCGGCCGGCCCTCGACCATGGCTTTCCAACCGAAATGGAAGCTCTCGGCGACGACCAACAGTTGGGGCTGGGGACAATTCACTTCGATCTCCAGCCGGCCGGGACGTTCGCAGATCAAGGTGGCCCGCCCCGGCTCGGAGGGCGGCAGGGCCAGGGGAAACTCCAGCAGCGCCACGCGGTCCGGGCAAGTGGGAAGGATGCGGTTGCCCGCATCCTGGCTGGTGAGCGTTTCAGTCACCAGCCGCACGCGCGGCAACGGATTGGGCACTTCGCGCCAGTGTTCGTCGTATGGTCGAAGGCCGACAACTTGTTCGGTGGTGGGACCGCGTTGCACCCAGCGGACCCCCGCCACGCGCAAGGACGCCAGGTGAGAGTAGTCGAGCACCTGCCGGGGCTCGAGGCCGGCATAGCCGTCGGTCCGGCGCCAACCCACCATGGTCATCAGGTTGCCGGTGCGCAGCCCCAGTTGGTCGCAAGACAATAGCTCGGCCACCACGCGGCCGCCGGTATGGGAGGGCGGTGTGCGCGCCGAGGCCACGCACTCCTCCAGTGTCGCGTTGCCCGGATACACGGCGTAGCTCAAGCCATACCATCCTTGGTCGACGGCCGCCAAAACGATCAGGCCAACCAGCGCGCCCGAGAATCCTCGTGCGGCCAGCGCCACCAGCGCGGCGGCAAAGCCCAACAGGACGGGACCGGCCAGAATGGCCGGGATCGAGGCGATGCACAGTTCATTTCGGAGCTTCACCCCGGCGATCGCCACGGCCGCGGCCACGGCCACCGCTATCCACAAGGGCTCGAATTCGCGCCACAGGCTTGGCCGCGTTCTACCGCCGGGCGCCGCAACGCCGCGCTCACGGCATTGCCGAGCACAACGATTCTCGCGCAGCAGCAGCATGAAACCGATTGCCGCCAGCACGGCTACGGCAAGCTGAAACAGCAACAAATACCGGCACGGAAGGCGAAAGCTCTTCAGCACGGGCAGCAGGGCAACGAGGTGGTATAGCGGCCCGCATTCCCCCAGCGCCAGCACAAGCCAGAACAGGCCGAAGCCGGCCACGGACCAGGCAAAAACGGTTAGGCTTCCCAACTCGCGGCGCCGCATGGCCAGCCACACCAGGAGCATCAGCGGCACCGCGCCGGCATAGAGGCCCAACTCGTGGGTATTGTCGCCCACCACGCGATGGGCGAACAGATACGGCGCGACCAGTTGCAGCAGATTCAGCGGATGCAACGAACCCCAGAAAGCAAAGTGCGGGTCGGCCGTCTGCCGGGTACTCTGCATCCAGGCGTCGATCGTCGGGATCAACTGCGCCCCTCCGAGCAACAGCCCAATGCCTTTGGCGATTAGCAGCCGCGGCCAGGTGGCGGTGTGGCAGCCGACGCAGTCGTTGCAGGTGGCGCAGGAATCGCAGCCGCGCCGCGAGGCAAAGCGACACATGACCAGCAGAAGAGCAACGTAGCCCGCCTCGGCGAGCAAGGAGAACCATACATATTGCGGGTAGCCGAGCAACAGTTGCGATCCGGTGAGCAGGGCGACCAGCACCGTGGCCAGCACCACCTTCCGCCGTCGCGCGTCGGTCAACACGACATCGATCGCCCAAAGCAGCCAAGGAATGTGGGCCACGACGGCCACGGCGTTCGGGTGAACCACGTGCAACAGATTAAAACTGCAAGCGGCGAACAACAGGCCGCCGAACAGCGCGGCGTCGCTTTGGCCGAGCCGTCGCCGCAGAAAGAGCCACATCCCCACCGCCATCAACGGATAGGAGATCAGCACTTCCCAGGCAAACGCCGCCGGCAAGGGCAGGAAGCGGTAGAGCAGCCAGTGCATCGGATGGTAGGTGCCCGCCTGCCCTTCGCCGGTCAAGTAGAAACCGGAGTAGAGCTGGGGCATCCAGTCGAACGGTTCGCCGCGGGCGAGTTGTTCGGCATAGAAAGCTCGCAACGGCAGGTGGAACGCGCCCAGGTCGTCGGCGGTGTAGATGCGGTCGGCGAAGAACGGTCCCGCCAGCGCAGCCAACAGCAACAGCCCGGCCAGGAGCGACCAGGCAACCAAATTCCGGCCCGTACCATCTGCCGATGAATCGGCCGGTTGTTCGACTCGTTGCGACATCCGCGAAACCTTGGCGCCAAGGGGTAGTGCAAGCAATCGATGGACTGTCTTGCACAACCATAGGTCACTCACACGGCCGTGTGCGAGATGATTTGCCAGTTGGCGATCAAGATCGTGAGGATGCCCAATATCCAGGGTGGCAAGGGCCGGTCAGGCGGCACGCAGAAGAGCGTTTTGCATTGAGGGCAGAAGTTCGGCCCTTCCAGGTTCCTCGCCTGCACGACCTTCTGAGCACAGTAAGGGCAATGAACTTGCATATGGTTCCCCGTGCGTCGGACAACGCAGGGTACTCCTTCCTCTATAGGAAGCCTAGCATAAATTGGCGCGAGCGGCCGATTTGACAATCCAAAAAACTGACATAGGTTTCATACAGAGGCCAGACGCGAAGGCGTCGGCCCAGGTGTGGGACGGCCGCGTGGCCGCCCCGGCGCGGGAGCCTTTTCTGCCGGAAACATGTTTTGATGAGCTTGTCCGACCGGCGAAACTTCCGCGAAGGCCTGCAGCCTCTTCATCCTCGACGAGGGAGAGGTTTGTTTTTACTAACTGGGATCCGGAGGGTAAACCGCAGGCCGGCGCCGGTTTGAAAAATCCGGTGTTTTGCTCGAAGGACCCCGCTTGGTTTGTTGTTCCGGTTAGTCCCCGCAAGGGGGCTTTGGCTGGAATGGAGGAATACCATGAAGTCGCTCGCTCAGAAGGTGCAACGTTTCCTCGTTTCCGAAGATGGACCGACCGCAGTGGAGTACGCGGTGATGCTGGCGCTGATCGTGATCGTCTGCTTGACGGCGATCAGTTCGGTTGGCACCAAAGCCAGCACCACGTTCACTAACATTGCCGGATCGCTCAAGTGACGCGCAAGATCCGGCCCAAACGTTCGGGCCGGACCGTCAACTCCGCTAGAACCGGAAGTATCCCCCTCGGCCCCGAAGGATTCGGCGCCGAGGGGGCGTTTTTTGACCTAGAGTTTCATAGACAGACGATAGCGAGGACAACCATGTACCCTGTGATACCTACGGAACTGATGGGCAGCGCCGTGCAACTGGCGATCTACTTCGTCACGGTCATGGGAACCGTCCTAGGCTTCCTGATGTGCGGTCGCGCCTAACCCCAGTCGCTCTTTCAAGGCCATTACTGAACGGAGAAGCATTCCATGCCGGATTTGAACGCGCTGCCCTCGACCCTGGTCCAAAACTGGCCCATCTGGCTGTTGAGTATCGTGCTGGTTGTGGCCGCCGTCATCGACGGCTGGAAACTGAAGGTGCCGAACTGGATCACGCTGCCTTTGGTCCTCAGCGGTTGGGTCTACAGCACTGCGTATTTTGGATGGGAAGGGCTTGGCTGGAGCCTCTTGGGTACGATGGTCGGCCTGGCGTTGTTGCTGCCGGCGTACGCCATCGGAGGAATGGGCGCCGGCGACGTGAAGCTTCTGGCCGGCGTCGGCGCGTGGGTCTGGGCCACCACGACGCTCTACGCCTTCTGTGTGTCGGCGATCATCGGCGGCGTTATCGCCGTGGCTATGGTCGTGGTGCGCCGCGACTGGCAGTACCACTCGATCAAGTTCTGGACGATCGTCGCCGAAATTTTCGAGATCCGCGACCCCAGCGCGCTATCCGCCATTGCCGCCGAACGCAAGAGCACCATGCTGCTGCTGCCTTACGGGATTCCGATTGCCATTGGATCGATCGCCTACTTCCTCTGTGCGGGGATGCTGCTGTGACTTTACCCATTTTGCCCAGAATAGAGCGTCCAAGGCCCTCGCGGGGCTCTGTGGCGGCTGCGGCTTGCCAAATCGGGCTCAACGGCACGGTTAAGCTAGAGCGGATTTGCCGGCCCTGCCGAATAAAACGACAAGGCGCTGCTGCCGTCGAGTTCGCTCTCGTTGCGCCCCTGTTTTTCCTCTTGGTGTTCGGCATGATCGAGTTCGGACGTGCAATCATGGTTCAACAGATTCTAACGAATGCCTCGCGGGAAGGGGCGAGAGTTGGGGTCTTGGACTCGCCAACTCCGACGGCTAGTTTAGTCAACAGCACGGTAACGACTTACTTACAGAACGCCGGAATCTCGGGGGCGACTGTGACAATTAACCCGACGGAACCTACTACTGCCAGTTACGGGATGCCTGTCACCGTGTCGGTGACCATACCCTTCCGTCAGGTCAGTTGGCTGTCGACACCGTGGTTTTTAGGTGGAACACAACTGACGGCCACCACCGTCATGCGCCGAGAGACAGTCCAGTAACGGGCTGTTGGGGGGAATACGATGCGACCCAAATCAATCGCCCTGTTGATGTTGGCCTTGGCCTGCGGCCTGGTGGCCTCGATCGGCATCACCGAAGTGTTGGCCAGGCGGAACGCGGAGCCGGCCGGGGCGACGGGCGAAACCCAGACTATCTTCGTCGCCATGACCGACATCGGCATGGGCGATCTGCTGACTTCCCAAATGCTCAAGCTCGAGCAATGGCCGAAAGGCAAGATCCCCGCCGGGGCAATCGCCCGCATCGAGGACATCGAAGGCCGCCGGGTCCGCACGCGTCTCTATGCCGGCGAGCCGATTCTGGAAAACAAGCTGCTGGGCAAGGGCGCCAGCGAGCAGGGCGCCAGCGCCCTGATCCCCAAGGGCTATCGCGTCGTCCCCGTGCGCGTCGACTTGCAGAGCGGCGGCAGCAACTTGATCCTGCCGGGCGACCGCGTCGATGTCATGGTTCACCTGGTGCGTGATCCGGGCCGCGGTATCCAGGAAACGGTCACCCGCACCATTCTCCAGGACGTCAAGGTGTTCGGCGTCAACGAAGTGGTCGACATGGAGAAGGAGAAGGACAGCAACCGTTCGATCAACGCCAAGACGATTTCGCTGTTGGTCACTCCCGATCATGCCGCCAAGGTGATGCTGGCGCAGCAGATGGGCACCATCCAACTGGTGATGCGGAGCCCGGAAGACGACCAGCAGACGCCCAATGCCCAAGCGAAACCGAGCGAGTTGTTCGGCATCGTAGGCAAGTCGGAACGGAGCAAGGACACGTTGATGGATGCGCCCGACCCGGCACAGACCGCTCAGGGCATGGGATTCACGGAGTTTATGAACTCGGTGCGTGGAAAGACGGCCGAGAACAACGGCACAGCAGCCCCCCCCGATGCCAAGCGGCCCGAGACGTGGACCATGCGGATTATCCAGCCGGGGGCGGTCAACAACGTGGTGTTCGAGGCGGAAGATTCGAAGTCGGCCTCGGCGTCGCCTTTTGGGCTGTGGAAGACCACGACCACGGTGAGCGCTCCGACCGGCACTCCGGTTCCGGATGAGCTGAAAGTCAGCGGCACGCCGGCCCCGGCGCCTACGCCGCCTGTGCCCAAACCACCGGCCGCACCCAACAGTGGCGAACCCAAGAACGATAAGAAGGGTCCGCCGACCTAGAGTTATTCGTTTCACGGATGAACCTGTCCCGGCCGGAAGGCCCGGACTTTGATGCAAGGAATACAGGGATGTTCAAGCATTTTCTCGCGCGGCACGTTCTGCCGTTGGCCATCGTTTCGGCTTGGGCGTTCGGGGCGTTGGCGCAGCCATCGCAGGGCGTGCCCCAGCCGCCTCCGCCATCTTCCAAACCGTCGCTGATTTTCAAGGTCGATGCGGGCACCGACCGGCTCGAGATGACGGTGCGCACCAGCCGAATCCTTACCATGGACCAAAAGGTTCCCCAGGCCCAGGTCAACAACCCCGACATCCTCGAACTGACCCCGCTTTCGCCCACCCAGATTCAGATTTCCGCCAAGGCGACGGGCGTCACCCAAGTCAACCTGTGGGGCGAGGACCAGAAAGTCCACTCCATCGACGTGCTCGTGATCGGCGACGCCCGCGAACTGCTGCTGGTGTTGCGCACCAGATTTCCCAACGCCGCGCTGAATGTTACGCCGGTGGGGAATTCCGTGCTGGTTTCAGGCTACGTCGACCAACCGGAACTTATCGATCGCATCATCCGCATCGCCGAGGAGTACTATCCCAAGGTGATCAACAACATGACCGTCGGAGGCTGTCAGCAAGTGCTCTTGCATGTGAAGGTGATGGAAGTTTCGCGGACAAAACTGCGCAGGTTGGGATTCGATTGGGCCAAGATCACCGGCAACAACGTGGTGATGTCGGGTGTGAGTGGAATGGTTTTGCCGCCTTCGTCGCCGATGCTTTCATCTGGAGTAGGCGCCAGCGCCCCTCCAGCCCCGAGCACGGTGAGTAATAACCCCATCAACGGCACCTTTGCTTTCAACGTGGCCGACGGCGGCAGCGCCTTCTTCGGCGTGCTGGACGCATTGCGGCAAGACAACCTCCTGAAAATCATGGCCGAGCCGACGCTGGTGACGGTCAGTGGCCGGGCCGCCTCGTTCAACTCCGGCGGAACAATTTTCTTGCCCGTGCCGCAGAGTCTCGGCACGACTTCACTGCAACCTTATGACTATGGCACATCGATTGAATTTGTTCCCATCGTGCTGGGCAACGGCAAAATCCGGCTGGAATTGCGGCCCAAAGTGAGCGAACTCGATTACGCCAACAGTATCACCATTTCCGGGACCACCGTGCCGGGCACCAAAGAGCGCAAAGCCGATACGGGTGTGGAGATGATGGCCGGACAGACGCTGGCTATTGCCGGTTTGGTTCAGACGCGCACGGAAGCGGAGAATCACGGACTCCCCTGGATCAGCGAAGTCCCCTACCTTGGCGTGGCGTTCCGAAAGGTGCATGAAAGCGTCAACGAGGTGGAACTGCTGATCCTGGTCACGCCCGAACTGGTCGAGGCCCTCGACGCCAACGAAGTGCCGCCTTGCGGACCGGGCATGCAAACGACCAGCCCGAGCGATTGGGAACTGTTCATGAAGGGGCATATCGAAGTGCCCAAGTGCTGCCCGGCCAACGGCGCCGGCGACTGCCCGCACGGCAACGGCAGGCCCGACGCCCCGCCGCCGGACGGCATGATCCTCGGTCCCAACGAGCGGATTCCGACTCCGCAGCCGGCCGACGCCGCGGGGCGTCCGGCGCAGACGAACCGGCGCACTTCGGCGTCCTCTGCCGCAAAATCGAGTCCGAACGAGCTGGCTTCTCGCGAGTCTGCGATCGGCACGAAGGCCGCCGGCCCCTATAGCCGCTACACCCCGTCCAAGTTGAACTCGCCGGCCGCTGCAAGCCCGGCAAGTGCGCAGAACGGCCCGCCGGGATTCATCGGCCCGGTCGGCTATGACGTAGTAAAGTAGAGTATGAGCAATGTTCTTCGACTGGCCATTGTCGACCCCAACGACTCGCAGCGTGAATCGCTGAAGAGCATGTTGTTGGGGATGGACATGATCTGGCTGGAGGCCGAGTGTTCCCGCTACGAGTTCTTCGCGGACGTCGTGGCGCAGACCAAACCGGACATCGGGCTGGTGGCGATCGACGGCGACCCGCAAAAGGCCCTCGACCTGGTCACCCGGCTCGGCGCCGCCTCGCCCAACTGCGCGGTGCTGGTCGTCAGTTCGTCGAACGACGGCAGCTTGATCCTGCAAGCGTTGCGCGCCGGGGCCAAGGAGTTCCTCACCCAACCGGTGCGCATTGAAGATCTGCTGGGCGCTCTGGGACGCATCAGCGAGCGACGCTTGGGCCAGGGCGACAACCGTCCGCGCGGCTGCCAGGTGATTGCCGTGGCCGGCGCGATCGGCGGCGTGGGCACCACAAGCCTGGCCGTCAACCTGGGCTGCATCCTCGCCCAAGACCCGCAGAACTCCGTGGCCCTGATCGACCTGGACCTTTGTCTGGGCGACGCCGACGTTTTTCTCGACACCATCCCCGACTACACGCTGGTCGACGTGGCCCAGAACGTCACGCGGCTCGATTTCACCCTGTTGAAACGCTCGCTGACGAAGCACTCCTGCGGGCTGTACCTTCTGCCGCGACCGGTGCAGTTGGAGGACATTGGCCTAATCACGCCGGACGACCTCCAGCGCGTGATCGGGTTGTTGAAGGCCACGTTCACGCACCTGGTGCTGGACCTCTCCAAGGGATACACGGCCACCGACCTGATCGCCCTGGAAATGGCCAACCACATTCTGCTGACGACGCAACTCGACCTGCCCTGCCTGCGAAACGCGGTGCGACTGATGATGTCGTTCGCCAACATGGAAGGCCTGGCCGAGAAGGTGAAGATCATCGTCAACCGTGTGGGTCTGGAAAACGGCCAAATCACGCTGAAAAAGGCCGAGGAAACGATCGGCAAGGAGATTTTCTGGCAGCTCCCCAACGATTACCGCACGATGATCGAGGCCCGCAATAACGGCATCCCGCTGATCGAGCAGGCCCCCAAGGCGGCGATCACGCAGTCGTTGATCGCCATGGCAAAGGCCCTTTCAAACGACGACCAGGTCAAGGCCCCGGAAGCAGCCGGCAGAAAATCGGGCCTCGGCGGACTCTTTGGGCTCTGGCCGAGCAAGAGCGGGAAATAGTCCCCAGTAGGCGGCCAATCCTTAGGCGATGAAAAGGTGACACCCACCAAATATGGGAAATCTAGACACTGTAGCAACATTATTGGGTTTCTGTACCCCTGCCAGCTCGTCTGGCAGGTGGACAAGTTTGTCCGGCTATAGGTGAATTCTCCACTTTTTTGGACCCCTGCCGGCTC
>Ga0315287_10007682_pt1 | contig 10822 bp, 5 predicted proteins | sample YL17G11_0_MG_FD_205037 | JGI IMG/M metagenome (GOLD analysis project Ga0315287, IMG submission 205037) | Sediment microbial communities from Yellowstone Lake, YNP, Wyoming, USA - YL17G11_0 | ecosystem: Environmental > Aquatic > Freshwater > Lake > Sediment | place: USA: Wyoming | collected...
TCGATCATCGCCGCGAACCCCTCCCGCACCACCGGATGGTCGTCGGTGAGCATGACGCGCATGCGCGCACCGTCTGGGTTCCCCGAGCGCTCTGTCATGAGACTGGCACCGCCACGACCACCTCCGAGCCCTGCCCGACTGATGACTCACCAAAGTCCCGCACAGACTAGCGCCAGCCGCGCCTTCGCGCATCAGAAGGACGTCGGCTATCCGGACCCGACTTTGGTCGTGCTCGCGCGGCCGACCGCCCGGTATTGCGCGGCGACCGCCGTCGCGATATCTAGCGAGGCTCCGCCTCAGACCAGCGAGCATGTGGACCGGGCTCCGACTCGCTGGGTTGCAGCATTTGATTGCCCCGCCGTGCGGCGGGGCGATACGTCGAGGCTCAACCGGCAGGTGCCGTAGATCTGAGGTTGAATTGGCCCGGAATCCGTCAATCCAGATGCCCGGTGTCATCTCTGCGGCTTTGGTACGATCCGCAACCTCGTTCATGCCTCCAGCCAGACTCACATCGACGCGCGTTCGGCACGCTCCGGTCCCTTGCGCCCCTTGCGCGGAAGCGCGGCCGGCGTTAATGAAACGTAGAGCAGGCAATGGAGAGACAATGGCGCGATGATTGAGGGCCGGACATGACGGTTGATCTGTTGTACGGGCGGGGCAAGCTCGCGGTGAGGTTCTCCGAGGAGCTGCACATCACCACGATCCGCAAACACCCCATGCCTGCCGTGCCCGACCCGGCCGCGGCGCTCGCCGGGGCCTTCGAGACGCCGGTCGGCCGCCCGCCGCTGCGCGGCCTGGCGCGCGGCCGTCGCAGCGCCTGCATCCTCATCTGCGACATCACGCGCCCGGTGCCGCACGGCCGGCTGCTGCCCGGCCTGGTGGCCGAGCTCGCCGAGGCCGGGATCGACCGCCAGGACATCCTGATCCTGGTGGCCACCGGCCTGCACCGCCCCAACGAAGGGCAGGAACTGCGCGAGGTCGTCGGCTCGGACGACGTGTTCGAGTCGGTGCCGATCGCCAACCATTTCGCCCGCGACCGCGAGGCGCACGTCGATCTGGGCCGGACACCATCCGGGATCCCCATCCTCATCGACCGGCGCTTCGTCGAGGCCGACCTGCGCATCGTGGTCGGGTTGGTCGAGCCCCACTTCATGGCGGGGTACTCGGGCGGCCGCAAGCTCGTGGTGCCCGGCGTGGCGCACCAGGACACCATCCTGAAGCTGCACGCCGGGGTGATACTGGACCAACCCGGGTCGGCCAACACGGTGATCGAGGGCAACCCACTGCACACGGAACAGTTGCACATCGTGCGGGCCATAGGAGAAATCTCCGCGCTGAACGTCGTCATCGACGAGGAGCGGCGCATCGGGTTCGTGAACTTCGGGGAGGTCGAGGCGAGCCACGCCGAGGCCGTGGCCTTCGTGCGCCGCTACGGGGAGGTGCCGGTTCCCGGGCGCTTCAAGACGGTCGTCACCACCGGCGCCGGCTACCCGCTCGACAGCACCTACTACCAGACCGTCAAGGGCATGGTCGGGGTGCTGGACATCCTCGAGCCGGGCGGCACCGTCGTCATCGCGAGCGAGTGCTCGGAGGGCATGGGCAGCCCCGAGTTCGTGAACGCGCAGCGCGTGCTCTCTCGCGTCGGCCCCGAGCGGTTCATGGCCGAGCTCATCGCGCGCAACCACGCGCGCATCGACGAGTGGCAGACCCAGATGCTGGTCAAGGCGCTGCGGGCGGGCCGGGTACAGCTCTATACCACCGGCCTGCGGCCCTCCGACCTCGCCGACACCGGCGTCGACGCGGTCCCCTCGGTCGAATGGGCCGCGCTCGAAAGCGCACGGGCCCACGGGGACCCCCGCGTGGCGGTGGTTCCCGAAGGCCCATACGTGATACCGGTGTACCGACAGTGAGGGCTCCGCGGTTCAGAGCGCGTGTGCTCCGGCGTTTCGACACACGTGCTGCAAATGGCCTCGCAGACGTCGTTCCAGAGGATGTGAAGCATGAATACTCCCATCGTTGGAAATGGCCGGATGCTGTCGGCGCTGCTTTTGGCCTCTCTGCTTGTCGCAGCAGGGACATCAGGTGCGCAACCTCCTGCCAAGACCACCGCCCCTCTCCTGGGCTGGAACAGTTACAACTGTTACGGATCCCATATCAATGAAAAGCTGACCCGGGAGAACCTCGAGGCTTTTGTTCACAGACTGAAGCCCCATGGTTACGAGTATTTCGTGATCGATGCTGGCTGGTACCGGCATTACGATTTGAAAGCGGGTGAATCCTGGCCAACGGACGGCGATCAAGCGCATCTTGCCATCGACGAATTCGGCCGGTTCACGCCGTCCCCGGTGCAGTTCCCGACTGGGTTCAAAGCCCTGGTTGAGTTTGCCCACACGCATGGGGTCAAGTTCGGCCTGCATCTCATGCGCGGCATCCCGCGCAAGGCCGTGGAGTTGGACCTGCCAATCAAGGGCACTCCGTATTCCGCCCGCGACATCGCCAATGTCAACGACATGTGCAGCTGGAGCGTCCTAAACTACGGAATCGACATGGACAAACCCGGGGCGCAGGAGTACTACAACAGCGTGGCCGAACTGGTAGCAAGCTGGGGCATCGATTTCATCAAGTACGACGACATCGTCCACAAGCCCCGGGAGATCAATGCCGTGGCCGACGCCATCGCCAAGACCGGGAGGCGAATCGTGCTGAGTATTTCACCGGGCGATGACATCAATCCCGCCTACTTCGAAACGTATCGACGAGCCGACATGATCCGGATTTCGCGCGACATCTGGGATCTGAGGGAAGACATCGAGATCTCTTTCAGCCAGTGGGACAAGCTGAGGCCGTACGCCGACAAAGGGTTCTGGCTGGATATGGACATGATTCCATTCGGGCATCTCAGGGTGAACTATCCCATGACCAGGAACCGGCTGAGTTCCACCCGGGGATATGAGCGCATGGACTATTTCACGTATGCCCAGAAGAAGAGTTTCATCACACAGCGCGCCATGGCCGCATCGCCACTGTTCATGGGCGGGACCCTGACGTCTTCCGATACGACATCATTCGAGCTCATCACCGATAAGGACATGCTGGCGTGCAATCAAAACGGGGTCACCGGCAGCCTGGCAAAGAGAGTATCCAGTTACTCGGAGAAGGTGGACATCTGGAAGACACCGCACAGGTCCTTAGTCAACGAAGGGTGGATTGGTGTCTTCAACCGCAGTCCGTATATGGAGATCATCAAGTTCGATAAGAGCGACCTGGGCCTGAACCCGGGGATGACCTATTCCCTCTACGATATCTGGGGCAAGAAGACCATGCCGGACACGGAACAATTCATCTTCGAAATACCGGCCGATGATGTTGTGTTCATCCGCTACAAAGGACAACCGGGCAGCTCGGGCGTGAGATAGGAGTCGCCAGGCCCCCTGTCCCCCGCATGAGGCCGAATTCGCTGGACGGCCCTCGAGTCGGCCAGTAGTCTCTCAAACCGGATTGCTGATCCCGGTTTTTGTGCGAGGCGAAACATGATGAACCGATGGGTTTTGTGCGTGGCGTGCCTGGGAGCCATCTTCGCAGGCGCTCCCTGCGAGGGACAGACTCAGCCCGGGGCCACAGGCGCCACGGGAGCCGGCGGCCCGGCGAAGCTGGAGATCCCCAAGGTCTCACGCGACCAAGTCATCTGCTTCGCCCTTTACACGGTCAGCAACAGCACCCTGAAGCTGACGGCGCAGCTGTATCCGCTCGATGCCGGCGAAACTCGCACGGTCCGCCTCGACGTGAAGAAGGACGGCCAGTGGGTCGAAGTCGCCACCACCAAGGTGATCGAGCCGGGCTTCACCGCGCCGTTCCGAGTGGAGAAGTGGGATTCGACGAAAGACCACGACTACCGCGTGCGACACGGGGCTGACGCCGTCTACGCCGGCCGGATCCGCAAAGACCCGGTGGACAAGGAGACGATCGTCGTCGCCGCATTCACCGGCAACGGCAACAGCGACCGCGGCCCGCGCCCTGACATTATCCGCAACATCAAGGCCCAGGATCCTGACCTGCTGTTCTTCTCCGGCGACCAGGTCTACGATCACGGCCAGCACTACGCCTCCTGGCTCCAGTTCGGCCGGCAGTTCGGCGAGATCATCAGGGACTATCCAACCATCACCATTCCCGACGACCACGATGTCGGGCAGGGCAACCTCTGGGGCGCTGGCGGCTCCAAGCGCGCTGCCACGCAGGCCGGTGATGACGGCGGCTATCATTGGCCCACGGAGTTCGTCAACGAGGTCGAGCGCGCCCAGACCAGCCACTTGCCCGATCCGTATGAGCCGCAGGTGCTCCCTATCGGCATCGGCGTCTACTACACCCAGTTCAACCTCGGCGGGATCAGCTTCGCCGTCATCGAAGACCGCAAGTTCAAGACCGGACCCAAGGGGCTGGTTCCCGAGCAGGGCCCCCGGCCGGATCATGTCAACGATCCCAACTACGACCGCAAGAGCGTGGACGTGCCGGGGGCGAAGCTCCTGGGCGACAAGCAGGAGGCATTCCTCGAAGCCTGGGGCAAGGACTGGACCGGGGCGACGATGAAGGTGGTGCTGTCGCAGACGATCTTCGCCAACGCGGCGCACGTGCATGGCAGCCTGGGGGGGCGGCTGCTGGCCGACCTGGATTCCAACGGCTGGCCGCAGGCCGGGCGGAACACGGCCGTCTCGCTGATGCGCAAGTGCTTCGCCCTGCACATCGGCGGCGACCAGCACCTGGCTACCGTTATCCATCATGGCATCGACGACTACGGCGACGCCAACTGGTCGTTCTGCGTGCCCTCGATCGTGAACTACTACAACCGCTGGTGGTGGCCGCTGGTGCCCTCAGCCCGGCCGGTGTCCGCCGACCTCGAAATGACCGGCGACTATGAGGATGGCTTCGGCAACAAGCTCACCATGCATGCCTACGCCAACCCGCGTACGGACAACGACCGGGCGGCTGGATATGGGCTGGTGAGGCTGAACAAGAAGGACCGCTCGATCCGCATGGAATGCTGGCCACGGCATGTCGATGTCACCGATCCCAACGCCCGGCAGTATCGTGGCTGGCCAGTCACCATCAACCAGCTGGACAACTACGGCAAGTCCGCCGTCGCGTATCTGCCGACCATCCAGGTGCGCGGCGCGGTCGATCCGGTCATCCAGGTTGCCGATGAAGGCGGCGAGGTCGTCTACACCCTGCGCATCTCAGGCAGTTCCTTCCGGCCCAAGGTCTTCAAACAGGGGACGTACACCATTCATGTCGGCGAAGGACCCACGCGAAAGACGTTGCGCGGAATCAAGTCGCTGCCGCCGGATCAGCAGCGGACCATCACCGTCGACTTCTGATCGGCGACCGACGGCTGGAGGCCAGGCCAGAGCGGCAGGTCACCATGATCGCAGCTTCTCACAGAGTCGGCCAAACGACTCCTGCCCGCCGTATGTCAGGATCACGGAATGGCGGCCCTCCAGTTTGAGGGGCCCGGACACGCCAAACGCCTCCAGCGCGTATTCTCTTGGCGCATCGCTCCAATTGAAGACGCCGAGATGGATCTGCTCGCCCTTCCGGGCGAGCACCAGTTCAAAGCCGTCGCCCTTGCTCGTGGCATGCCGCCAGATGTCCAGCGGAACGGTCTCATCCATCGCCGGGTACTGGAACACGTCTTTCACCAGCGCCTGGCGTTCGGGGCGGAGCGTCATCAGGTTGTCGCTGCTCACACGACAGGTGCCGTAGAGCTTGTTGAAGTCCGCCCACATCTGCGCTTCATTCATCGTCAGGCTGCCGCCGTGCTTGACGTTGTCTTTGGAGACCTTCTCATCCTCATCGGCCGCCGCGCGGAAGACGAGGTAGTCGGCATCGGCATTGAAGACCTTGCCGCTCAGATAGAAGTGGCCGAGGTTGGCCAGTGAACGCTCGGGGAACGCTCCATACCTCGGGCTGATATCGCCGCCGGTACGCATGCCGTCGACATAGCCGATGCACGGACCGAACACCGCGGAGCAACCCAGCAGATACCGATTCGGTCCCACCGCGTCACGCATGGCCTGCAGACCCAGGCGCATCCGCTCGACGTCCGTGATGGTCGGGTCGTGGGCTTTGACGCGCGTGACCGTCGGCTTGTTTCGCATGATTTCCCGATTCAGGCCGTAGCGCATGAAGTCGATCTTGATGTACGGGAAGCCCCAGTCCTGTACGATTGTGCGGATGCGCTGGGCGATGTAAGCGCGGGCGCCTGGGTGCGAGTAGTCGAAGTAGATGCGGTCCCGGTCCGTGCCTTCCTGTCTTCTGACCTCGATGATCAGGTTCCCATCCTGATCGTAGAGGAAGTACTCCGGGTGTTGTCTGTAGACCTCTGAGGCTGAATTGGCCCGGAATCCGTCGATCCAGATACCCGGCGTCATCCCTGCAGCCTTGATGCGGTCCGCTATGCGTGTCATGCCATCAGCCAGACCGGGGCGAACCCCGTAATCTCCGCGTGCCGAGTACCATCCGGCGTCGATCTGAACCAGATTGGCGGCAGGGCCGAGGGCCTTGAGTCGCTCGGTGTTCTCGTGAATATCGTCGGCGGAGAACACATAGGCGTAGTAATCCCACGTGGCCCAGCCTTTGAAGTCGGCGTGCTTGAGCGTGCCGATGCCGTTTTCTCTGGCGATGGCGGTACCGAACGCATTGAGCAGATCGAGCCAGTTGCCGGAGCGCCGGAGCACGATGTGCTCGTACCGGACGGCCTCGCCCGGCTTGAGTTGTTTGCCTTCGCCGTCGGACCAGACCACGAAGGCTCCGTCCTTGAGCGTGAAGGTGGGCAGGAACACGCGCCACGACAGCGAGCCGGCCAACAGATACTGCCCGTCCGCCAACCGCACCATCTCATACATGTAGCTGGAGCTCAGCTGGGTTGGCGCGCCGATCGTCTGGCGCAGCAAGGGAGTCTGCCCCATGCAACTCCCGCCATAGAGGACCTCCAGGTCGTTCGTCAGCTGCCCGGCCACCGGGATGCGGACGGCGATCCGCTCAAGCGTCAGCGGCTGCTTGCCGTTGTTGGAAAGCGTGATAGACAGACGGTGGAAACCATCTGGTTGTTCGTTGAGGCTGTGCGCCGTCGCGACCGGCTGATCGGCCTTCACCTCGACCGTGATCCCCGTCCACGCCTGCGGCTCCTCCGCCATACCCGGTCTGGCCCTGAGGCCGACGCCCGCCCCAGCCAGCCCGGCAGCCATGGCGCCCAGAAACTCCCGCCGGCACAGCTTCATGTCCGGACTCGATGCTGATGTTGCGGATTCACTCGTAATTGATGTTGCGGGTTTCATCGCCTCCCTGCCCTTTCGCGCGCGCACCATCGGCGCTGACCACGCTGGTCTTGTTCACTGAGCGGGTGCGTTCATCGGGGTGCATTGGTGGACGTGAGGGGAGCCTTGGCAACCGCGATGTCCTTTTCCACCGCCGGTGTGAGCGACGCCCAGGAGAATGGAGCTCTCGAACTCGACAGGACGGGCAGCTTGTTGAACTTCGCCCCGAGTTCGGCGAGGCGATTCCAGTGAACCAGCGCCTTCTCCAGCGCAGTCACGGCGGCGCGCTGTTGCGCGGCGTCGCCTTTCGCGCGCGCCGTGGCCAGCGCCACGCCGCCGCGCAGTTTCTCGGCAAAGTAACTGCCATAGGCGCACCAGGCCTCAATGTCCGTGAGTTCGCAGTCGAACGTCGGAGACACGCCGCCACGCGCCCGCAGGTCCGCCACCAGCTTCATCGCCGTGGCGGAATCCCGCTCCAGTGTCGCGGCCAGTTCGATGGGCGACATCACGCCTTCCGGAACGCTGCCAGTCTTCACGAAATCGGCGATGTTGACATAGCGCTTCGTGTCGAGCACCGGATGCGTGATGAATCCGTCAATCCCGAAGAAGGTGCGCGCCCCGTCATCCTTGTCTATCCAGGACGAGAATCCTTCCGTATAGAGGGTGCCATCCCACGTGCCCCGATGAAATGACGCAAAGTGCAGTGGGACGCGGCTGGCCAGTTTCGATGCCGCGAATAGGTTCTTGCCCACGCCTTTGCCGAATCGCGCGTCGAGCATGGCTTCGAATCGCGTGTCCGGTGTGGCTGGATCGTAGAGCAGGTGCCCCCACACCGCGTAGAACAGCCATTGACGCTCGAACGCCCAGCGCCAGGTCTTGTGCGGGCCTTCCTTCGTGATGTAATCCAGAGCCGGGATGTAACACTCCGAGCCGATGAGTGCGCCGCCGACGTAGTCCTTGCCGCCCTGCCGTTGAACGAATTCCCGCACGAAGTCCGGCTGCCCCCAGCGCAGGATGTGAATGTCCTCATTGCGCATCGTCCAGACGACCTTGTGGCGCGTGGGCGACGGGTTCCAGTAGGCATCTGACAATTCGCCGCCGTGGACCATGAACAGGTCCGGCGAGGACAGCGCGTGCGACCAGTTGTGCTTGAACTCGACATAGACCGGCCCGACGATGTTGTCGGTCAGGCGCTCGATCTGAGCGCGTGAGCGGCGGTCGTTCTCCTCGCTGGTGGTCCCGCCCGAGCCGGTGTTCGCCGACAGGGGCGCGCGGTAGATGAACTTCGCCGGCCGCTTGGCCCTGGCGATGCCTGCGACGAATGTCTGGTCCACCCAGTCGCGCCGCTGGTCCGGCGTCATGCCGCCCATGCGTTCGCCCAGGGTGATGCCCAGTCCCGTCAGGTCGGGGTATTCATCAAGGACCTGCGTCACCACCTCCCGGGTGTACCGGACCACCAGGTCGCCCGTTGCATCAGCCTCCTTCCCGATGTGGCTCAGACTCACGCTCCACGGGGCCACATCGTGCGCGCGGGACAACTCCGGCGAGACGAAGACGTTCCAGTTGATCAGGTACGTTTCGATGCCACGCGCCTTCGCCATCGCGAAAATGCCGCTCCAGAGCCTCCTCCACTCAGCCAACTCCGCGTCGCTGAAGGCGCTGGCCTCGGGGAAGTTCTTCGGCCGGATCATGTAGGTGTAGGGATGCAGGCTCCAGAGCGACAGCACGTTGAAGCGGTTCTCGGCCATCATGTCGAGGAACGCCTCCCAATACCGGAGGTCCTTGCAGGTGTCCTGATGCTGCTCGAGTGCAGGACTCGTTCGATAGGCCGACCACGGCAGGTTGAACTTGATCGCGCGAAACTCGAACCGCGCCCGCGCCGTGCGGTCGGAGATCCGCTCAAGCGGCGTGCCCGAACGAAGCTCCAGAGCGAGGTCCAGCACGCCATACATGGCCCCGCGCTCGTCGCCGGCGGTGATCTTCAGCCCCTGGCTCACTCTGAGCCGGCGGAAGCCCTCCGGGCCGATCGTGGCGAGCGCCGCGGGATCAACGGTGACGGCAATCCCTGAATCTGGATCGGGCGCAGAAGACGCCGTCCGCTTCAAGACATGGCCTTGCTGCCGGAGTGCCGCGTCCAGCTTGCCCAGCGCGAAGCGAACCATCGGCGACCCGGGGGCCGAGACGGTGACTTCGGCGGCCTGCAGTGTTGCGCCGCAGGCCAACAGCGTGGCCGGGATCAGTGCGAGTCGGATGAGGCTGGATTTCATAGGTGATACTCCAACGTGGAGCTCGCTCCCTCAGCGATCTGTTATGCGAGCCGCCGTCATCGGCACCTTCGTGAGCTGGTAATACCCTTCAGCATCACGGGCCGAGGCCTTTAAGGCAAAGTCCACCACGCGCGTCCTGCCCTGGTTCACGTCAAAGAGGCCGAGGGCCACTTCGTAGGAACCCGCTTTGAGGTCGCTCGGCAAGACCAGTTCGTACCGCAGGACGATCGGCGCTCCCGGCAGCCACGACTTGCCGGCTGTCGCCAGCGCGCTGACCACGTTCGTGCCGGAACCCGACAGCTTGATTCGCAGCTCGTACGGGGCGTAGGGCGGCGCGGCGCCGCGGTTCTCGATGGTCACGGTCAGCGGCACCCTGCTGCCCGCAGCCAGCGTGGGCGGCAACTCGATGGCCGTCGGAAACAGCCAGTAGCCGCAGCGGTTCAGCAGTTCCTTGGTCAGTTCTGGATGGTCCGTCAGCCACTTGCGGGCGTAGCCGTGGTAGCCGATGTAGGTGGCGTGCAGAAGATCGATCGCGCCGCGGAAGAAGTCCGGCCCGGTCTTCCCTTTTCCGAACGTGAAGGAGGCCGAGCCTGGCTTCGGCTCCCAATTGCCGAGTGACTTCACTTGTCCATAGTGCTCGAGTTCCAGCACCGTTGGCGTGAGCCGGAAGGCGTCGGCGAAGAACTCCGGGCTGCGCACCGTGAAGCGATCGCCCCAACCCGAGAAATTCCCGTTCACCATGATGCTGTCGTCGCGATAGCTGATGCCGTTGGCCAGAATGTAGTCGTGAAGAGTGGAGCGCTCGACGGGATCAGGCACGGCGTGAACGTAGTCGTCGGAGATGACAACCTGGGAGTTCTTGAAGTACTTCAGGTGAAGATCGACGTGCCGTTTCCGCACGGCCAAGGACAGCGTCTTGCGGCTACCGGCCCACAGATGGCCCTCGCCCCAATCGCCGATGCTGCCGACATCCACGTAACGCAACCACGGCTTGCCATCGTAGCGCGCCGCGAAGGCGGCGAGGAACCGCTCCAGCTTCTCCAGAAACACCGGGTCGTCGTAAATCGGCTCCCAAGGCCCCTCCGGTCCGACAGGCTTGCCCATCCGATAGTGCCCGCCTCTGGCCCCGGCTTCCATCACCCAGCGCGGCGTGGCGAACTGCTGTTCAATCCGGTCCGTGCTGGTCTCTTTGCAGCTGATCCGGAAGGCAATCCCCAGCCCATGCGCCGTCCACTTCTCGACGAGCCG
>Ga0315287_10007683_pt1 | contig 10821 bp, 18 predicted proteins | sample YL17G11_0_MG_FD_205037 | JGI IMG/M metagenome (GOLD analysis project Ga0315287, IMG submission 205037) | Sediment microbial communities from Yellowstone Lake, YNP, Wyoming, USA - YL17G11_0 | ecosystem: Environmental > Aquatic > Freshwater > Lake > Sediment | place: USA: Wyoming | collected...
TAATATATGGTCGAATGAACATTGAATCCTTTAGATAGAATTCATCATCCGGACCAAGATATCGAGTGCATTGTGTTTCCCATGAGGCTAGAACATTTTGCGAAACTATACAAAACATTGTTAATGCTTCTGGATCGAATATATATTCGATTGTGCGATTTGTTATTTTATAAGGAATATCCGTTGTGGGCCTGTATATCAATGTCCACATTTTACCGCAGCTGGAGTAGCGATCAAGGAGTCTGAATTCCTCGGTAGTAATTAGTAAATTATTTTTCAGGATAACACTAATTTCTTTCACTTCGCATCATTTATCCTGTAATAAGTCCCTGTCCCGGCGCTTGCCAAAGTGGGCCAACTGAAACTGGACCGTATGTTTTTACCGGTGCTGAGAATGTTGTACCATCATCGAACGCGAAACTGATTATACCGGCACGATCTGTTGTATCAAGGTAATTATCGGTGACACGAACCATGAATGTTCCAACAGTATCGTCAACAAGTATAAGTTGGCGCATTTCAAATTGAACACTGCCGGGATTTTTAGGAAACCATCTAACAGAAGTAATTCCATCGAGTCCAATTCCTTCTAAGCGAAAGTAACTAGGAATACCACTTGTTATTACGACAGCAACAAGACCGGACCCTTCGTAAGGACTACTTGGTAATGCCTGAATAGCTGTGATTGTTGTCATCTAGTATTTATCTTTGGTAGAAACTCTGTCCAAGCGGTTCTAAATTGCCTAGCACGGTCTCTACCAAGAAATGCAATTTTATCCACAATGAACTGAGCATATTCGGCATCAGTAATTGTAGGTAATTGCTTACCAGTGATTAATGTGAAATATGAATTAAAGCTATCGTCAGCTTCAAAAATCCATCCATTTCCCCATTGGTCGAGGATAATTGCTTCTTTACGATTTCTAAAGTCTGCAGGATTTAACCAGATGCAATCCTCTTCGTTTACTTGAGCAATACAATCGTTGGGTATGTAGAACTTCATGTTCTGTATTTGTCTTTGAGTTCTTCAGAAATATAGGAGATTCTCATTTTGCCTGCAAGTACCGGATTCTGGAGTTTGATAACAGATGCAACCATAGTATCTATTCTTCCAGATACTCTCTTATAATCAAATCTCAGACCATCGCCGTCTTCGTCAAACTCGTCATCACATTTGATTAGCTTGAAATCCTTACCCAACGCAATGAGTTTGCCGAGCTCCTGAGGATATTCGTCAAGGTTAAACAAGAACTCAACAAATACAAATTCTTTCATACCGAGATTGATTGGGTATAGGTAACTCTCATTAAGGTATCTGAGATTTTTGTGCAGGAAGGTTCGTAGGTTCTTGTTTTTATTACAATAGGATGAATACCCAAGGAATTAATTAGCTGTGGACATGTTTTAGGTGTAGACAATTCTACATTGAGATATATTTTTCCGTCAGTATATTCAACATCCAAATCTTTAATCCCTGCTCTGCTGAGTGCAGTAGAACTAATTATTTCTTGAGATGTATTATTTTTTTCAGTCAAATGAATAATGACTGCTATTGAAATTAAGGAAAGGGTAGCAACTACTAGAGTTTTACCCAAGGTATATGGCATCGACGACTCCGAAAATTATGTACCTATTTATATTTGTGTCTTACAAACTGTGTTGAATTCACTCAGATTTGATCTGAAGTCACGAAGATCGAAAATAGTTGCCCTGCGCACCGAATCCGTTCCGATCCACTGGAAACTAATACTACGACCAGTCTTCATTGATTGCGTCAATGTACGGGATTCGGCAATCGTTCTAAGCAACAACGGACCATCCTGTTCCCATTTAGTTTCCTGTCCTGTAGCAACTTGCTTACCATCGACCTTGATATCAAGAAATTGCGGCGTACTGCCGGACATGGTATTCCAATAGAGAGCAATAACAGGTTGATGTGGCGCATCAAGGGAAACATCGGCAGCCGAACAAACAAGGCGAAGTCCAGTAACGACCTTTTCGACTCTTGTACCAGTTTGTGTCCCTACTGCACTGGTGTGGTAGATATGCCCTACAGTTCCTTTGTTAGCACCTGGCACTACAGTCAACGTCCAATTCGATGATTGGGCCATTGCTGACAATGCAAAAATAGAAGCCAACGCAACGAATAGTTTTTTCACGGCAGTCCTTGATGTTGTTGATATTTTAGCGTATAATTGCATTTTAGTCAACAGAAGTTGGCTAAATAACTGCACACTTAATGGAATCAAATGCGCTATCCAGTTTATATTATATACGATCAGCAAACAGAATATGTTGCTAAAAAGATATGTGACAACACATATATTAATGGTATGGTATTTTCTGAGCATTCTTATCTAACAGAAGATATTCTAACTACCATAGCAAGAAAATGTAAAAGTGAGTATTTCTATGTAATTAGATCTGTCCGAGAAATTTTGTTTCCTAATTTTGATTTTTCATTCAACCCGCCGGATTGGGATGCACATTATATTCATACATGGAATAATGACATGTGTGTTTTATTATTCAATTCACCGTTAGTGCTTCAAGATGCATCACACTTCGGTGACGATAGACTTAGTGATGGAAAAATACATTTTAAGAATATTTCTGAAAAAATCTACACCTATCCTGTATTTGATATTATTTTTCTTAGCTACGATGAGGAATATGCCGATGTTAATTATCGAGCACTGAAGGCTCGTTTTCCAGGAGCAAAAAGGGTACACGGAGTTAAGGGAATTTTTGAAGCACATAAGGCTGCCGCAGAGCTGGTAAAATCAGATATGTTTTATGTTGTGGACGCCGATGCAGAAATACTTACGGACTTTAATTTTAGCTATCAACCCCATTCATTAGATAGGAAATCAGTGCATGTATGGCATTCGCTTAATCCGGTAAATGATCTAGAATATGGATATGGTGGTGTAAAACTATTTCCTACAAAGATATTATTAGATTATAATGGATCGCCAATTGACTTTACTACATCTGTATCTGAAAGCTTTAAGGTAGTTGAAGAAGTAAGCAACATCACAAAATTCAATACAGATCCATTCTCTGCATGGCGTAGTGGATTCAGAGAATGTGCTAAACTAGCATCGAAACTTATACCGAATCAGGATAATAGCGAAACTGAGCATAGACTTCTTGTTTGGTGTACAAAAGGCGAAGACAGGGATTTTGGCGACTTTGCTATCATGGGTGCAAAGGAAGGTGCCGAGTTTGGAAAGACACATAAGGATCAACCCGATATGCTCGGGTTGATCAATGATTTCAAATGGTTAGAAAATAGGTTTAGTTCTTAACAAAAGTGCCCTAGTAGTTTTTCAACTTCTACGTTGATATCTTTTTCTAGTCTTTCTGTATTGATAAAGATTTTTACATCTCTCATTTTCTTAAATGAATCTTCCATAGCTTCCCAGGTCGCATTTTTGTTTACTGGAATAGGATGAGTTATTTCATCACCACGTAATTCAACAACATTACCATCATAATATTGAACAAGAATTTGTTCTACATATTTTGCTGGAATTTCTTTAGCTTCGATCTCTTTCACTATACGGTCAAATATAGATGGTTTAGCAATTCTGCTAATAGCCTTATCTATATTGAAGCTAGTTGTCGTCTTCTTTGCCATATTGCTCATCTCCGATTACTCCTATATTTATAAGAATACAGCCAGAATAAACCGGCTGTATTACGGAGACTAGGCTTGAACAACTCTAGCAGCATCTCTTTTTAGCTTTGCCGCTACCTTAGCATCAAGAGCAGCATCAGCCTTGTCGACTTTTGCTTCGGCTGCCCTAAGACGGTCACGTTCGCGACGCTTGTCTTTACGCTCTTCGAGCTTTTCGGCCTTGATATCATCGGACAGAGTTGGCCTACCACGTCCTGGACGCGAGTCCGGATCTAATGCATAGGCTTCTTCTCTCTTTGCAGCAGCATCAGTTTCAAGCAATTCAGCTTGAGCAATTAAGCCCTTAGCTATCGCTACAGGATCTTGCATGATTTTAGCAACAAGATCAGCAGGATTCGGTTTCGCTGTTTCTGCCATCTTTTGCTTTGCCATATACTCGTCAACCTTCTTATCGATGGTTGCATTGATAAGAGCTAGTTGAACTGCCTGTCCTGGTAGCGGATACATTGTGATGTTTGATACAGGCTCCTTGCGTAAAAATCCACGCTGGTGAAGTGCTGTCAGGCAATTTAGGCCGTCTGGAAATGTTCTACGATTTAGAACTTCGTAAAATTCATTTGTCTCTGATGCTTCTCTGCTATTTAAGCATTGAATGATATAGTCGTGATAGCTATCTGGAAGACGTTCTGTTTCCACAACTAGACAATTATTCTCGTCGTTTGGCAGTTTTCTAAAAACTACTGCTACACGAACTCCGGTGTTTGAAAGCTGCCCGGCATGCTTCTTAAGGCCTTCTATTGCCATATTTACTCCTTAAAGGGGCAGAGCCCCTTTGGTTATGCTGCCGGTGTTTCTGCTGTTTCTGCCTTTTCTGCTTCTTCTTTCTTTTGTACGCTTTCGACGTATGTAAGGAAGCCCGATAGCTTGTTGAAGGCGTCTCCAACCTGCGACATTTCGCCTGCCTGGAATGCGCCGCGACGTGAAGCAAGATCAACAATACGTGCTAGGAGTTGTAGATCAGCAATTGTGAGCTGAACTGGTTCCACTGATGTTGTTGTTTGTGCTTCTACTGCTGGTGCTACTGTTTCTACTGCTGGTGCAGCTACTTTCTTTGCTTTTGCCATTGTGTTCTCCGGTTAAAATGGTAGTGTATTGAGCAATTCTATACGTTTTTATTTACCATCTCGTGCATAATATTCCGATTTTATTGGACAAAAATAGGCTCTTTTTGGTATTAACACCCAAGAGAAAGGGCCCCTAGGGGCCCTTTCTGTACCAACATATCTACTTACGCATGTCCGGTTGGTTGAGGAATGACCTTAACCAAATGATCCGGCCAGTCGATGTAGAACTTCCATTCTTCATCACGGATGTGGATTGGAAGGGTCTTGCGCTTGTTCAAGATTTCGTAATACGTCGGCTTGTGCGGCTTTTTCTTAGGCACAATCTTGTGATCTGCGCCCTTCTCGCTGTTGCACTCCTTGCAGGATGTGCAGACGTTGAGCCAGCTGGTTTTACCACCATGTGAGCGCGGAACAACGTGGTCAAGCGTAAGTTCAGTCAGCTTTACCTTGCCCTTAGCTTCCTTGCATCTCCATGTGGTTTGCAACTGGCAGGTAAAGTCGTCCCGAAGGTACACGTTAGCACGGCTGTACTTTAGCGTCTTGCTCCACTTGACTTGTTCAGTCATGATGACAATAGACGGAACCTTCATTTCCAGATGCTGGGATCTTACAATCCAGTCATCGTAGGACTTTAGGATTCTTACCTTATCCAGAAACATCAGACGCACGGCTACTTGCCAAGTAACCACAGAGAGTGGTACCTGTGAAAGGGGCATGCCATCAGCATTCAGAAGTAATGTATCCATAAATCACCATTGTTGTTTATTTTCATAGGACAGGAAGTCCTATTGTTAGTGTACTATCTGCACACTAAATTGTCAAACTAACCTACTTGACAATTTCCAAATACGACTGAAATTCCTGCGGAATTCCTTTTAGAATAACGGCCGTAATATCTTCTTGTGTTTCAAAGTCTACGCGAAAGATATCATAACGCCCGATTCCGGATGATATTGTCTTTTCAACTTTGTAATTAACTTGGTTGTCGCATGTATCATCTACCCAATCTTTGAAGAAGAGTTCGAGTAGTCGATGCTTATCAATATCAACAGTATCTTTGATTTTAAAGAGTAGCGAACTTGACATCAATATACCTCATTGATGTATTTATCCTTTCTACTCTGATGAGACAAGTAGCTTTAGATTTATCGCCGCAATAGCTGCCTTGGCGTCAGATCGATATTGTGCTTTTTGCCGCTCATCGTGAGCACTTGTGCCGCTCCAGAGTCTATCAAAAATCTTCTCAAATGTTGATTCCAATTGATCGGCGGCTTCGAGCCTAATGCCTATCATATCTTCCATTGCAGCAGATGCATCTTGATACATTCTATTTCTGGCAATGGCCTTGGCCACAACTTCAACAAAATCATCATTTACTGGAAGCAATAGATTATTCATCTTACTTCTTGGGCGTATGTTCGACAAGCCAACGGGCGGCTTTGTCTCCAATACCACTAAAATTTCCAGAAACAAAATTACTGACTTCGGTCCAGTAGGCGATTGTGAAAATAAGCACAATGACAAGAATTAGTTTCTTCATGATTGATCCTTACAGGTAAGTCCGGTAGCATCAGGGAAGACGGTAACGTATTTCTTGTCTTCCTGACCAGTAATAAACCAAGTGTTGTTTGAGGTTTGGTAGAACTCCACCTTCTCAATGAAGTACCATCCGTGCATTTTCCCATCATCTTGTTCACCCGGTTTCAGATGTGGGCCGTAGTCCAGAAAGAATGCACGATCTCTGTTACCTTCAACGCATATTTTGCGCGAGTTAGGATGGCCGCGCAGCATTGCAGCGATCATTTGCTCCTGGTTCGGCCCTTGCGGGACCTGTGCAACAGGCTCTGTAGATGCCTGTTTTTCCACCTTTTTTCCGCATGCTGTGAGGCCTACAACAAGGGCCAGCATAGCGAGTATAGTTAGATTTTTCATTAGCAGCTACAGCTTATGAAGGAACCGCGATCGGCTTCTTCGATCCGTTTCCGCTTGATAATTTCATACTTATCCCAGAATTCATCGGGGATACTGTATCCTTCGAAGGTGCCGCCGCGAACAAGGTAATCACCACTGGCAAGGTAGTCATCAGCGCCATCCATGATTTCGGTGTAATTAGATCCAATACCATCAGCGAAATCGGAAACCCACTTCTCCTCTGCAATGGCGCCCTTAAGCTTAAGGAAGGTTGGCTCCATAGTCTGCAGAGCTGCTTCCTTTTCAAATTCGGGATGAGTCCATTCGTGGCGGAGGCTGGTAATGGTGTTAGGAAGGAGGAACATATAAAACATTTCTCCCTCCATAACATCCTGACGAAGGAACGGATCGACAATGCCGATAATATCCGCGTCAGCACCAACAGTGAATGCATTGCCTGTGAATCCAATACGAGTACCTGGTGCCAGATTCTCGCCTGCGGTTACAGGTGCCACAGCGATGTGAACCGCGTCGCGCATCTGCGGCTCAGTAATCAACTTACCAAACTGTGGAATCTTTTCCAGCCTGCTACCGGCCTTGAACATTTCCTGACCGGGGAAAAGCGTCGTTGTCTTTGTCATGTTATTTCCTATTTCTTCGGAGAGTGACTATCCGGCTCGTACCATGCAGTCATGCCAAACGGGGCAACCAAACGACGCGCAGCATCGCCGTGGATCAGGAACAAGGTATCGCACCAGTTCTCATCACCCCAGCTACCGCACGGATAACCGTCAGTCATCATAATGAAGCGTTCCGGCTGGATGTCGTTTTCCTTCATGTAGGTCCAGTTGCACATGAAGTCTGTACCGCCACCGCCCTTGATTTCGTAGCTGTCGATTTCGTCGATGTTTTCAGGAGTGAACTTGGCATAGTTGTAAACACGGGTGTCGAAGCACCAAACCTCCAAGTCAAAGTCCATGAACTGTTCCATGATGCCCTTGGTTTCGCTGAGCAAGTCGCGGAGCATGTCTTCACTCATCGAGCCCGAGCAGTCAATCGAAACCGCAGCCTTGACCTTGACATCTTCCTTGGTACCGGGCAAATAGATGCCCGACGCTTGGCTCTTACGCGAGCAGCGACTCCAGGTAAAGTCATTCTTGATCATGGATTGGATCTTCATGTTGAGGATCTCGCGCCAATCCATCTGCGGCTCGGTCAGATCCTTCAGCATGCGCTTCACACCGCCCGGCGTATTGCCTGCACCAGCAGACTTCGCAGCCTGCATGACAGCAGCACGAATCTCGTCGCTAAGAATTCGACGCTCTTCTTCAGTCATCGGCTCGCCCTTGCCGTCGCCCGGCTCCAGGTGGATGTCGAACTCGGGATAGTTGGCGTTCGGATCCTTGAGCAAGAGCTCGTAGACTTCTTCAGCAAACATGCCCTTGTACTTGGAATCAAAGCACGCCTGCACACCCGAAGTCTTCGGATCCGGCAGCTTGCCAATATTGTGCTCGTGAAGCTCCCAATTGATAACGAAGTCAGCCGCAGCATTCCACATCTTGGGCTTGCGACTGCCACGACGCGACATGTGGTCGTAAACACAGTGTTCAACCTCGTGCGCAACCAAGAAGATGGTTTCCGGCTTGGTCAGCTTGCTGATGAAGTTGCGGTTGTAGTAGAAATAGCGCCCGTCGGTTGCAGCAGTGGGGCACCACTTTTCGTCAGTGGCATCACGCAAAATCAAACGAGTTGCCAGCGTACCCCAGAACGGTTGTTGGAGCAGCAGCGAAATGCGTGCTCTGGTAAGTTGTTCGAGGACTGCTTCTGGTGATGCTTTGCTCATGATTTTCCTTTAAATATCCATTGCGCATTCGTGAGCGCATATTTCACAACAATTACAGAGATCGGTACGATCGGGATGAATCTCGTCATTGAACGGACAAGTATGGTCGTCTTCGGCAACGCCCTTGCCGTTACAATGTGATCTCGTACAGTATCCATTCCGCAGAATCTGCGCTACCTTGTCTTGTTCTTCTTGCTCTGTCATGTATGTATTATATAGTAGGACCAGTTATAGGTCAACAGGATAAAAGGGAAGGGGCAAAAGCCCCTTCGAAATGGTTCCCCAACCAACTTGCTTTGTTATTATTTAGCCCCAGGCCCCGGGCTGTTCATATTCACGAACAACTGCCTGATAAAAACGAGTTTGGTGAGTATGATTATCATATACCACCGACATGCCTCCCGACAACACCCATCCTCCTGATAGTAGATTGTTGACCACCCTAGTAAACTCTGCAATCGACATTGCTTCAACAACCCGTATTTCTTGTGCCATCATTTTAGTCCACCAATACAGTTGAGCGCATCAGTTAAATTACCCTGGAAGATGCGTTCCATCTGAGAATCATAGATCTCAAACTTATCCGCATGTTCCAGTATTTCACCAAACGGGCCAGTTTGGCCAGCCCTGTTGTTCCTTGGATGAGATAGGATGCTGTATAGCTTACCCACAGCTCTGTGATCGAAGCGTTCCAGCTGCTTCGCACCACAGAAGACCTTTAGGGTGTACCTTGCCATACAGCCTTTCTATCAATCTTCCAGGATGTACTTGCCGTACTTCTCGTGGAAGCCCTTGAACGTCTTCAGCTGGCGGTGGTTGATCGGCAGAGCGTAGTCGCGCAGTGCAGTCTTCGCGCCCAGGACGATCATTTCCGTTTGGAAGTTGTCCATCATGAACGTAAAGAAGTGATCCACGCATTCGTGCCACGTATCCATCCCAAAGCCGTCTTCCTTAGCCTTCGCCTTCTTCACCCACTCGTCCAGCGTGTAGCACATGGAGATCGTCAGCGAATACATGGCGCTCAGATCCTTGACATTCAGGACCTTTTCCTTGCCCATCAGCACGTCTTCCGACTTGGGCATACGAGCCGCAACCTTGCGGTGTGCGCTGAACTCGGTTGCCAGGCCGTCACCAACAGTGCCCGCCACCAGCGCAGTGTTCATCGATTCCGCCAGGTCGTCGCTGATCAGCTGGCCAACGAACACCCACGAACGCGGGGTGGCAAACGCCTTGTCCGGGCTCTTCGGGTCGAAGTTGAACAACTTCTGCTTGTGGTGCGACAAGAAACCAACCACATCGGAATGCACACGGTTGCCAATGGCCCACTTCTGCCAGTCTTCGAAGTTCGCACCCATCTCGATGTGAACCAACCGGTTTGCCAGCGGGCTGGGCATACGGTAGGTAACACCCTTGTCGCTGTCGCGGTTGCCTGCGCAAACCATCGACACACCCTTCGGCAGGTGGTATTCGCCGACACGACGGTTCAGGATCAGCTGGTAGGCGGCAGCCTGCACGCTCGGAGGAGCAGCGTTGATTTCGTCCAGGAACAGGATCGCGTTCGCGAAGTAGTCTTCACGCGGCAGGTCCGCCGGCTGCGCCCACTTCATGGTCTTGGAGTCGGGGTCAAAGTACGGAATGCCCTTGATGTCGGTCGGCTCAAGCAAGAGCAGACGCATGTCGATCACGGGACGGCCGGTTTCGGCGCCAATTTCCGCAATCAGCTCGGACTTACCAATGCCGGGAGGACCCCAGATCATTGCAGGGCGACCCACTTTCATGCAGCGGGTAAGGAGCGTGCGGACATCACGGGGACGTTCAACGCGATGGGTGTCAATACTGGCCATTTGTGTTTTCTCCGGTTGGGGTTAAAGTTTACAGCGGTTTGTTTGCGCTATGTATGTATTATGCTTGGTCTGCTCTAATACGTCAAGTGGTTGCAAGTGTGTCGAATCTTAGTCTAAATAGCAAAGCATCTTCTGGTTGGAGGAAATAGATATCGGTATAGCTTGTCTGAATGGGGCTTGACCAAATCCAATTCTCTCCAAAGTTTTCCTGACACCAGGTGTATGCTTCGGATTGATAATCGTCACTTATTCGTGCAAATGGAAAATCTTGTATGCGTTGAATACTCTTGTAATCCACATTGAATATTTTTTGACGCCTAATGAAGCTTGCCTCCGATATGGTCATTTGACCCTACCAGCCAAGACATCCCACATCAGCTTACCTTCGGCCTCAGTAATGAAGGTTGGCCAAATATTCAGCAGTTTGGTTTCATCGATCTTCAGATAGCCCTTCTT
>Ga0315287_10007684_pt1 | contig 10821 bp, 10 predicted proteins | sample YL17G11_0_MG_FD_205037 | JGI IMG/M metagenome (GOLD analysis project Ga0315287, IMG submission 205037) | Sediment microbial communities from Yellowstone Lake, YNP, Wyoming, USA - YL17G11_0 | ecosystem: Environmental > Aquatic > Freshwater > Lake > Sediment | place: USA: Wyoming | collected...
GCTAGTCGTGGCCCGCTGATGCCCTGTGCACATTGTCTAGTGCTTTCAATCAGCTTGTAGTGTCCTTGGAGCCGTTCTTTGTGGAAGGTGGTGAGTGGCTCTGTTGATAATCTCGAACTAAAATTTCGGCGAGAATGTCTGTTATCTCCTCAAATAATTCAGGGGGAATACTGGACTGGTGTTTCCCATTGCACGATTGGTCAAGGGGCTTATCCATCGTACAGGTTTATAGCATATTTGATGAGCAGCGGCCCGCTGATTAAGAGTGGCAGAAGGCCAATGATTCGAACCGCTCAATATTGCGAAGGTTTCCCCGTTTATCATTGAAAATCATGAGCTTGCTGGCTTTCTACTGATTCCATTGCTTCTACCTAATTCGGTCGTTTCTGAGGATTTTTAGCACAAATTTAGCACAGTGCCATGTAATTGCAGTCAAGTCATTTATGGAACCTCGGCGTCCAGGATTCGGTCAACTCGCTCTCAAATTCCTGCTCTTCTTCGTCGTCCTTACTCTCATCGGGAATGATAGGCCGAAGCACAGCGAGCGTCTTCCCATACGCGCCAAGGCCGAGGACTTCCTCTATGAGATCCCACTCAGGACCAGCCCCAAACCAAGCGTGGATACTGGAAACGCCTTCCGTGCGATCAGCTTCAAAGACCCGTTTCTTCTTCTGATTAAATGCGTAGGTATGGGTGGATCGTGGAACCGGCTGGCCCTTTTTGAGCCATTCGAGGTCGTGGAGGACTTTGAAACTATCCGACATTGAGCAGTAATCGATAGTTGATCCGGTGCTTACTACGATGGCAACAGGATAGTCCGCATATTTTGCATAGCGAATTGCGGTGGCTGGAAGGGAGGTGATGCAAAGCGAAGAGAGATCTTCTATCGCTTCAAGACCGGGCTCGGTGTTGCTGAGTGCGGATAAGAACAATTGGCTGGGCATCAACAATCCTGCTGCGAAGGAATCGGCTTCTTTCTCATACTCGTTGTCGGATCGAAATCCTGCGAAGGATTCATGGACTCCATTTCCATCCAAGACCGCTTCGACATGTCCGGGTAAAAGATAGTGCCCTAATTCATGGCTGATGCTGAATCTTTGAAATCCCGGACTCTCGATATGTGTCGCGTATGTGATTGCGTATGCTTCGCCAACTCGGAGGAGCATGCCAGATGCTCCTTTCGACTTAGTAGGTTTGGGATAAACTTCAATCCCAAGATTCAATGCAATGGGGACAGGGTCGACGGGTAGGCTGGAAATCTTGTGCTCGGACAGGAAGCGTTCGGCAAAACGGGAAGCATCTTCGTAGCGATCAAAAGAGTTACTCATCCTTTTGCTGATTGCGAACCTTGTTACGCTCAGCCAGCATTCCTATTACGTCTTTTGCTAACTCCTGATCGTCGGAACTCAGGCGTTCAAAATCACGATGCAAGGTATCTGCACCTGCAAGGGCCTCTGGGCGATCGACACGACCAAGAAGGTAATCGGTCGTAACATCGAGCGCATCTGCAAGTCTTCTGAGATTGTCAAACGAGGGCTTTCTTGTTCCAGTCTCGAAGTGAGAGATCGCAGAGGCTTGCAATCCCGCTTTATCAGCCAACTCTCCCTGATTGAGCTTTCGGCGCTCGCGAGCCTCTTTGAGCCTACCTGGAAAGTCGGCCAATGACCTAGTTGACTCTGACATGACGACTCCGTATAATGTTAAATGACTGGTTCGTCATTTCGTGGCGGGCCTTTTCTTATGCGTCGATGCATGACGAACTCGTCACACTATATATGACTCAATCGGCATGTACAAGGCCGTAGGCCGAAAATCGATTAGGAGATGACATGCGTGAATGGGACAACCAGGCATTCCATATTCTCTCGCTCGATGGTGGAGGCATTAAAGGGCTTTTTTCGGCAACAGTACTCGCGAAGTTGGAAGAAGATCTTGGTGTTGCCGTCACGGATCACTTCGATCTCATCGTGGGTACATCAACAGGCGGCATTATCGCCTTAGGGCTGGGAATGGGCATGAGGCCTCGGGAACTCGTCCGGTTCTATGTGGAGAAGGGCCCTAAGATTTTTCGAAGCCCGCTGGGACTGAAATCGCTTACACACTGGGTTCACCGGAAGTTCTCACCATCCCCGCTTCGTAAAGCGCTTCAGGAATGCTTTGGGGATAAACGGCTTGCGGATTGCACAACGCGACTCGTGATTCCCTCCTACAACTTGGGCGAGGACGACGTGTATCTGTTCAAGACACCGCATCATGAGAGACTTAAGCGTGACTACAAGGTTCCCCTGTGGAAAGTTGGGCTCGCGACGAGTGCCGCACCCACCTATTTCCCGGCCTTCGGAGAACTTGATTCGCTCCGGCTCATCGACGGTGGGGTCTGGGCCAATAATCCGACGATGGTGGGCATTGTGGAAGCCGTAAGTCTGCTGCGAGTGCCGCTACAGAATATCACCGTTCTGAGCATAGGAACATCTGATCCTGTCACATACCGTTCCGGGTGGCTCGATTGGGGTGGAAAACTTGCCTGGGCCAAGTCTGCCGTTGCCGTGAATGTAATTATGCGAGGCCAAAGCCTCGGTGTCCAGAAGCAAGCAGTCCACCTTCTTGGCGAAGACAAGATCGCTCGATTGGATCCACGAGTGCCAGAAGGGCTGTTTACACTCGATCGTCTCACCACAGACGAGCTGCTTTCCAAGGCCGCTCACGAAAGTCGGGTCTTTTCACCAATGTTCGAAAGGATGTTCTTGTCACACAAGGCGTCGAGATACGAACCGGTTTATTCCTAATCATAGGAGGACACCATATGATGGACGCACGAGAGCAATTGGGCCGTTTTCTCAATGACGCTGCCGATTCGCTTGATATGCCGGAACACCTCCGAGCGCAAGCGGAGGAGAGGTATAAGGAAGTCGGCCGTTGGCTTGCAGACAATGGATCGCCACTGCAGGCCAACGATCCTGTCATCTATCCTCAGGGATCCGCCCGTCTCGGGACACTGACAAGACCTGTCACGGATCGGGATGAGTGCGACATCGACGCAGTTGCTCTGCTGCAGCTCATGAAGCAGAGCATCTCTCAGCAAGAACTGAAACAGCGAATCGGAGATCGCTTCAAAGCGCATCCGGAGTATCGTTTGATCTTGGAAGAAAAGCGGCGATGCTGGACATTGAACTTTGAGCACGGTTTTCATATGGATGTACTGCCGGCAATCCCGGATGCCGAAGGGCTTCCTGAGAGCATCCTGATCACGGACCGAGAACTGACGCGTTGGCAACATAGTGATCCAAAGGGATACGCGGACTGGTTCTGGTCTCGGATGCAGGTCATATTCGAAGAGGAGAGGCGGGCACTGGCCAAAGCGCTACAAGCTGAAATTGAGGAGGTCCCGGAATGGAGGGTCAAAACCCCGCTCCAGCGAGCGATCCAGTTACTAAAACGGCACCGCGATCTCCATTTTCGAGATGATCAGGACGACAAGCCAGCGTCAATTATAATTACAACCCTTGCAGCGTGGGCCTATGAGGGACAACCCAATCTTTTCGATGCACTCGTCGGTATGGCCAGCACAATGCCGGATCATATCGAGTCACAAAATGGTGTCTATTGGGTCACCAACCCGGTGAATCCGGGGGAAAACTTTGCCGACAAATGGAAGGAGCACCTACTGCGAAGACAGAAGCTACTTGCCTGGCTCGACAAAGTCGGTACTGATCTGAAAGCTCTAGGTGACATTCGAGGAATTGCAGAAGTCACACAGGCATTTGGCGCATCCTTCGGCCAGTCTGTCGCAATGAAGGCCGCAAAACTGCTTGGCGATGAAATCGCACAACAGCGGCAATCAAAGCGCCTATGGATGGCGCCAGGAACTGGGACTTTGGGTACAGTAGGAACAACCCGAGTGAGGAATCATACCTTCTATGGCTGTATGGCCAAGGCAAAAATGGATTAGCCTTACGCTTCAGCAAGTGGCTCTTCGTAGGTTCTTCCCCGAGTCATCGGTATGGATTCGTCGGAGTGAGTTAACTTGGATGGCAACCCTTGTGCCATACCCTCTCAGCCAGACGTACGGGGTACGTTTACGTTACAAATTAACCGGTAACCCGGAGGTTGAAGTGCTGGCCCCTTGCCTCAAAAAACGAGGGTCAGACAAGCCGCCGCACCTTTATCCGGGTGAAAGGCTCTGTCTATATCTGCCGAGAATCGGGGAGTGGAATAAGACCATGTTCTTGAGTGAAACCATTGTTCCTTGGACATCCGAATGGCTATTTAATTATGAGGTATGGCTCGCGACCGGTGAGTGGTGTGGGGGGGGTGTTCACCCAAGGCTGTAATTTTCCGTGTCTTTCCAAAAGAGGGAGATAGGCAACTGTCGTAGGTTCCTCAAGCACCCACTGCCTTTCGCCAGTGATCCAGACCCAGGATGATTCGATCATTGACCCACTGTCTGAATCTTCTCTCTACTTGAGTGGGATTTTCCTGATAGGTCAGTGTGAACGGTTCCTCGGAAAGTGGTACGACTTCACCAAACATGGTCTCACCACTATCTAATGCCTGCTTGGTATAGTACATTGCAGAACATGCGATTACACCGGTGGAACCTTTACCCATGCCATGAAATGCAAACAGAATTTCGGTTCGTGTGCCAGTGAGAATAGTCAAGTCAGCCCATGCTTGGTAGACTTCAAGATTTGCAAAATACCCAAGATTCTTGGCGCACCAAACAGTCTGAATATAGTTGTAGCCAGCGTTGGAAGCATTTCTCGTTGCGTTGATGCTATATGACCTAAAGCCTTTGCCTTCGGAGGCAATAGCTGTTGTCACTTCATCCGCGACCTGCTTGAGGCGCTCTGCGACCTGAGATTGCAAGGTGTCTGCTGTCACCAAGACCTGTTGTTTATAAGTCTCACGTTCCTGTCTCAACCGAGAGAACCGGCCCTTCACCGCGTCGAGAATATTGCTGATTGCGATATGTTCGTACGCAAGCTCCTCGCTTAAGCTGAAAGCCTCTCTGATTGCTTTGCCTTGAAGGGTAACAAACAGGTTTATAAGTCTGCGAAGATCGCCTTGGTCGGCTTGGCGAAGAGCCGTTATATACTCGTCCCTATCACCCCTGGTCACGACAAGTGGGAACCAATCATGCTTAAGGAAGACAAGGGTTGCCAAACATCGGGCGACTCGCCCGTTACCATCTGTGAAGGGATGCACGAGGGTGAATGCGTGATGAATCCAGGCCGCCTCCACGTATGGGGGAACGTCCCATTCCTCATGGATCTGATGGATTTTGAGAATATGCTCCATTTCTGAGTCAACGTGCTCCGGCGGACAAAATTCAAACTTGAAGTCGCCCGGACCTTCGACATTGTTGGGCAGCTTCTTCCACTCGCCTCTTGGTAACTCGCGTATCACCTCTTGTCCAAGCGTGTCTTTGGCATGATAGTGCACTTGGTGTTCTGTCAGGATGCGGTGTAGTTCCTTGATGTAGGATGTCCCCAACGGCCGTTGGCCAGAGATGAAGTGGTATAATCCCTCTATCGCCGTGTGTTGGTCTTGGATCATGACGACGACATCAGAGGGGTTCCGGTCTGTGTCCTCATGCCCAATGAATGCTGCATCTAACCCCTTTTCTATAAGGGTCTTTGTAGCGCCATCACTGAGCGCATAGAGCCTCTCAAGAATTCCTGTCTCGATTGCCCATTGGCGTCGCAGCCGCGTAAGAAATTCGTTGTATGAGTGCTTGCCGCGGAGCAGCTTGGCTTGTTCATGCCACGCGGCCACAAGTGCTTCGATCTGCGGATTAGCGAGATCGGACCAGTTTGCTGGGAGATCTTGGACAGGCTTCCACACGTGCGATTCTTCATTCATATCATCTGTTCCACCGAAGTGTTGAGTATTCTGACTGGCAGAGTACCCGGGACAAACTGCAAAGTTCTATATAAGAACTCTTCGCGCGCCAAGTGTATTCTCTTGCCACAATCGGGTCAATTCACACGTAGGCTCAGTACCCGTCGTCGCGGACGGAAATGGCTGTATTTCCGTGCCTGACCAACAGAGCCTACACCCACTATGCGAAGGAAGCCCCCGGAGGGCCGGAGGCTTCCCAGTGAAGCAGTTCAATGCTTCAAGACGTGAGCGGCAATCCACTCTTTGGCGTCACATGCGACGGTGACAAGGGCTTTGAGGTCATTGAGACCGAATGAAGTCCCGTTGCGCCACGCGCCGGACTGATCCTTGAACGGACGGGAGAAGGTCGCTGAGAAGAATGGACCCTTCTCGCTGACATTCTGCCAGATCGTCGCTTTGATGTTGCCGCATCGCAGCGTGTTCGCGGGTTTGTTGTTGGTAGCCATCTTGTTTCCTCCTTTGTTGAAATGAAGTTGGCTCTCTCACAGGAAATGGAGAGCCAACGCACATTTCATGGAGGAAACACGAGGCAGAGGCCGTCGCCGGCGTGCCGGAGAGGGATAAGCGGCGGGAGTGACAGCGTTACTGGCGCGAGCGGTGCGCCTCGTAGGTGGTAGCCGGTCGGTCACTGCCAGGCCTGGCTACGACGACCAACCCGTGAACTGTGGTGTAGGACTGAGGTATCAAGCAGCCATGAGATCACCTGGAGCGGTTCAGCGCCTGGATCAGCGTCCTTCAATTCGCAGGCCGCGGCCGTAGGGATTCGTGGGACTGCTGGGATTGTAGGGATTCCCGGCGCCGAAGGGATTGTTGATCGAGTCTGGTGAGTACGGAGAGCCGTAGCGGCCGTAGGTGTTGCTGGTCGAATCAGGATCATACGGGTTCGCACTCAGCTTGCCGCGATAGTTCCCCTGCTGGTCATACAGGCGAGGCGTATCCGTGGCGAACGGATTCGTTGCCGATTGATTACTGAAGGGACTGCCGTAGGGACTGAAGGGATTCTTCAGACCGTCCGCCTTGAAGGGGCTGCCGGCTCCGAAGGGATTGGATGTGGAATCAGGATTGAACGGATTTGCGCTCAGCTCGCCGAGATCTTCCGCGTGGACAGTGAGTGGGAGCGATAATAGAAGGGTAAGCAGGAGGATTTGCATGAGAGCACCTCCGACAAGAGGAACACCAGTGGGCTCAGCCTACTCGCCGCCTGGAGAACAGCGCAAGCGGGGCAGAGGAGGCTCCTGACACAATTTCCCGTTCCAGGTTGGGTCTAATCACCTTCCAGGCTTTCGTTTTCACCAGTTGCTGCATCATCTTCCAGCACATCTGGAGGCAGCAAGACGGTGGCCTCACCGACCGGAAGCTCTTGCACGTCCTTGAGTTTCCTTCCGACGACTCTTGACCTCACCTTGGCTTTCTCGATTGTGTCCGATGCCTGCTGCAGCTTCTTCTGCACTGCGTCCAAAACATCGCCGTACTTCGTCCACTCGGTCTTGACCGCTGCAAGGAGGTTCCAGACCTCGCTAGAACGCTTCTGGATTGTCAGCGTACGGAAACCCATCTGAAGGCTGTTCAAAATCGACCACAGTGTAGTTGGGCCAGCGATCACGACACGGCACTCCCGTTGGATGACCTCGGTCAAACCGGTCCTACGGATCACTTCGGCAAAGAGGCCCTCTATGGGCAAGAACAAGATGCCAAAATCCGTCGTCTTTGGCGGGTTCAAATACTTCTCGCTGATGTCCCATGCACAAGCCTTGACACGGTTCTCAAGCTGCTTTCCTGCTCCCTCCACCCCTTCAACATCGGCCTTCTCTTGAGCCTCGATCAGGCGTTGATAGTCTTCGACAGGGAACTTGGCGTCAATCGGGAGCCAGACGGGCTCTTCCTTGTCCACGCCTTGTCCTGGCAACTTGATCGCAAACTCGACACGCTCACCACCATCCTTCGTGGCCACGTTGGTGGCAAACTGATCGGGATTGAGCACCTGCTCCAGCAGCGCCCCAAGCTGCACTTCACCCCACGTTCCACGCGTCTTGACGTTCGTGAGCACCTTCTTGAGGTCGCCAACGCCAGTGGCAAGTGTCTGCATCTCCCCAAGTCCCTTGTGCACCTGCTCCAGACGTTCACTGACTTGCTTGAAAGACTCGCCCAGACGCTTTTCCAGCGTCCCCTGGAGCTTCTCGTCGACGGTCTGCCGCATTTGCTCAAGCTGTTTAGCATTTTCAAGCTGCATACTTTGAAGTTTGCCTTCGACCGTAACCCTGACCGACTCCAGCTTCTTTTCATTTGAATCCGAAAGCTTCCCAATCGTGGATGACATCGCTTCAAGCTGGGCCTTTTGGGCATTAGCCAGCTCGCTCATTATATTGGTGGTAGCTCCGGTGATCCCGTTGAGTGCAGCTACGACTTCTTCTCTCAACTGTTTGGCTCCGGTGGCAGCCTCTGCACGAACACTATCTAGCCGCTCACCACTCGCTTTTGCAAAAGAGGCAAGCTGATCGGAAAAAGCATCGAGTTGCCCCTTCTGCATGGTGGCAACATCCGTCATTCGATGGACCACGGAATCACCGAATATATTGAAGGCTTCGGTGAGTTCCTGACGCTGCTCTCTTGTCGCCTTACCCAGTTCGTCTCTGCTCTGCGCTACCTCCTCTCTGACCGCACGCTCGGTACGTTCCTGTGCCTTTTCGATAGCATCAAGACGGGAAGGAAGCATGTGGGGATCGGCTTGCGATGCTTTCCTTAAAAGCGTGAACAGCAGAGCCACCACGCCGACCAGCAGGACGACATTCACTATCAGCAGGATATCGGTCACGGGCAACTTCCTCCGAATACTGTCCTATTTGAGTTGTCTTACCGCAAATAACTATGGAATATCTGGTTCCGCTTGAGATCGCTAAGTGTTTCGCCGCCAGGCTAGGTCGTCCGTGACGAGCTGTCAAGGATCGAGTTGACGATTTTAGAGTCGCGCTCGTATTTCTAGAGAAGGCGGGTTCGGCGAGCTCGGCGAAAAGAAAGAGACCGAGGAGCCATACAACACACATGGCCAGCTCACAAAAAGCGGAGTAACCAGTGGGCTAAGTCCACTCCCGCCTGGAGATCAGCGCAGGCAAATGGCTGAGGTTGCTGACATCCAGAAAGTCCCCGTTTCACGTACCGCACGGCGTGAATTCAGGCGATTAGGCATAAGTTTTATAGAATGCCTCCGCCGTGAACTTTACGAACTCCTGTGTCTTCTCCTGACTGCGCGCAAAGACCTGCCCCGGCTCTAACCGCGCAATCTCGGTCTGCAGGTCTTTTGCGGTTTTTGCACTGCAACCGAGAATATCCTGGACTGAGCCAGCGGCGACGCCATCACACTGAAAAATGTAGGCAAACTCTAATAGTTCCTGAAAGTTGAAAAACTTCTGCTGGTAGTCGTTGGGCGACTGGCTTGCAAAGAACACCACGACGCCTTTTGAGCGACCTTCGCGAATGATTCGCTGAAGAAACATGTTCTTTTGGCCGAGGTAGTTGTGCGCCTCATCAATGACAAGAATCGTGCGAATGGTGCGCCGCCCTTCGGTTACTGGGCTGTCGGGCAGGGTCGCCATCTCCTTATAGAGTCGCTCGATGACAAGGTAGGCTACCAATTCCTTGAGCACTGGCATTGCGTGCACGTCAATCAACATCGTTCGATTCGTTACGCGGTCGATGGGAGCAGTTTCGCTTCCATGGCGCCAGAACAGGTCAAAGTCGGACAGGTCCCGCAACACTTCGATCAGGCTGTCATCCTTTTTCCCGTCTGCATCGTAGGCGGCCGTCGCAACATCAAGAATGTCTGGGAAATCTGGGTATGGGGCCGCACCGCCTGCCCGCTTGGCATAGGCAGCTCGAATTGCCTCGGTCAGTGCCCCCTTTTGCACTACGCCAAGCTTGCTGTTGATCGACGCAAAGCTCTCAGCCTTCTCGCGTGCCGACACGTTGATAGTCTGCTCGTCATATGCCGGTAAGATAAAGGGGTTGATCGGCAAGCTTTGTCCGCCCTGCAACAGGCGAAACGGCTGTACACGAGCAAGTTCTAAGAAGCGCACGTTGCCCACAACGTCGCCTTTGTAGTCGAAGTAGATGAAGTGTGTCTGGTAGTTCGACTGGATACGGATGTCGGTCAGTATCTTCAACAAGAACTGTGTCTTACCCACCCCAGGCTTGCCCATAATCGCCAGGTGTGAGTTAGCGTGCTTGACCGTGTTGTTTAATTCCATGACCAGCTCTGCCCGCTGCAAGAGCGTGCGGCCGATAAAAATATCAAGGGCGCTGCCAAGCTGTTCGCGGCGGCCGGCAAACTCCACTTCATCCACCAGCCGCCTAATCAGGGCGTCGCCACTTCGACCTGTCTCCTGAAACAGCCGCGCAAGCAATGTTGCACCGCTGTCGATGTGATTTTTGATGATGGATCGATTGGAGAAGAACTCATCCTCGTTAACGTCCCGCTTGCCGTAGGCATGAGCAATCAGTGTCCGAAAGAACACTTCGTCTTCGCCGATAAAGGTCGGCCGTTTCATCTCGCCGCCGCTGAAATCTGGGCTATGTGCCACCCCCGGTCCTTCCTTCAGGAGTGAAAGTGCAAAGGCAGTCCGAGCTAGTGTCGCTTTCTCCAGCTTGGTCTCGAAGCGCAACGCGCTAAGCACTTCATCAGCTTCGCTGGATGTATATAGGCGGTCAGCCACGGTTCATTTCTCCCAGAAGTACCCTTGCCTGAATGTGGTCAGCTCCTGGCGCTGATCAAACTCTAGGCTCCCTGCGCCGCTCAGGCGTGGCTTGAGGGCGCGGTAGTAATTGGTGTCAATCTCTGTGTCGGTCGAGAGGATGATCACCTGCTCACCCGCATTGGGGAAGTAGTTGTTCACGATGTTGTCGCGGTGCGTGCTGTCCAGGCGTGAC
>Ga0315287_10007686_pt1 | contig 10820 bp, 6 predicted proteins | sample YL17G11_0_MG_FD_205037 | JGI IMG/M metagenome (GOLD analysis project Ga0315287, IMG submission 205037) | Sediment microbial communities from Yellowstone Lake, YNP, Wyoming, USA - YL17G11_0 | ecosystem: Environmental > Aquatic > Freshwater > Lake > Sediment | place: USA: Wyoming | collected...
GATCGACTGCGGCGATAATGCGATTTCGACCATATTTGGAGATTCTCTGATGGTCAGCCGAAAGGTCTATGATTTTGAGCATACTGACATTACCGACGTCGACTACGGTTTCCCCGGCTGGTATGGCGCGCCCGATGTTTGTCTTGAGGGCGACAAAATCCCGGCGGTGCGGTGGATTGAATTCATTAACGGCGGTATCGATATTGTCTGCGGTGATAGCATCGACCTTCGCGGCGACATCAACGTCAACGGCGTAGCCTATGAAGTTGCCGACGCTGTCATGTATGTCAATTACTTTATCAACGGTTTGAGTCAGTGGTCGTTTCCGGTTGATCATGTGGAGGCGTCGATCGCAGCCTCCGATGTCAACGCTGACGGCGTCGCGCTGTCCGTGGCCGATTTGGTCTATCTGATCCGGATCATTGCCGGCGATGCAAATCCATATCCGAAGCCGAGCCCCGGGGTTCAGGCCGAATTCACCTGCCGGGACGGCAGCGTGACTGGCATCTGTCCCATCGACCTTGGCGCGGCGCTGCTGATTTTCCGCGTGAATGGCGAGGCCGGCATCCCGGCGGCACGGGTCGACATGGATTTGAAATATGCCCGCGATGACGGCGAACTGCGCGTCCTGATCTATGATATCGGCCGCCGGTCGATTCCCGCGGGCGAGAATAGGCTGGTAACCATTCCTGGTGACGTTGAACTGATCGGGGTAGAAGCGGCGTCATATGACGGCTTCAGCATTGAAACGTCAATAAAACGTCTGAGCGATGATTTCAGCCTGTCCAACTGCCCCAATCCATTTAATCCCTCTACGATTATCTGGTTCAATCTACCGGCCGAAACTGACTGGACGGTCGACATCATCAATGTGGCCGGACAGGTGATCCTCCAGTATTCCGATCATAGCCCAGCTGGGAAGGTCGAAGTTATGTGGGATGGCACCGACGCGGTCGGAAAAGCGGCGGCGTCAGGTATCTATTTCTATCGGGTCAAGGCCGGGCAGTTCTCGCAGACCAAGAAAATGGTGTTGATAAAATAGACATTCCGACGGCAGGGGATAGGCTCTCCGCCTATCCCGGCCGTGCTTCATTACGTCACCATTTGCATCGTTGAATCGGGCGAGGTATGTCCCCTCGGCACCGCCATACTTCCGCAGGGGCTTGCTCTATGATTGTTTTCCCCTCGACGGGCGATTTTTCTTCTGGCATTACCTCCTCCGGGAATGTATCTTATGACCCAAAGACAACGGATATAAACAGTCACACTTTGATCCGAAAACCAGTCAAGTGAGGATGCCATGGATTTGAGGTCGATATTGACGGAGGCTTATGCCGCCGTAGCGGCGCCGTCGGTGGGCGTCATGGGATTGCTTGTGTGGGTACTGCCGCTGCTCACGGCGGTGATTATCGATTCCGCCGCCGCGGAAGTGCAATTCATCAATATCAACACTATTCAGTCTGTCACGGACGAATTGGTGTCGAAGTATGGAGAAGACCATCGAGACCGGATCGCCAAAGGCGTCGATCAAGTCGCCCGCTTCTGGCGGAAAGACGACGGCGACGCCGACGAGTTTTCACGCTTTTGCCGGGAATATTATATGGCTGACTCAACCGTCCGGCAGCAGACCGCCGACAGGTATGAGGCCATGCTGGCCGGTATCGGCAAATATCTCACCGAAATGAACCGTGATCTTAACTGGCATCTGGACGTCGTGACCGGCCCGCTTCTGCCCATCGACTACCTTTCGGCCGGATTTTCGCCGTGGGCCCATCTCAGCGATGATATGTTCGCGACCAAGATCGCCTTTGTCGCTTTGCTGAATTTCCCTCTGTTCACGCTGAAGGAGAAGTTGGACTACGGCTCAACCTGGTCGCGCCCTCAATGGGCGCAAGTGAAACTGGCGGCGTGGTTTTCCTCGCGGGTACCGGCCGACGTATCGCAGAACGTCCATGACGCCACTCTGGCTTCGGACGCCTATATCAGTCAGTACAATATTCACATGCACCACCTGCTGACGCCGGATGGTTCCCGTCCGTTCCCCAAAGGCAAACGGCTGATCACGCACTGGAATTTGCGCGACGAGCTCAAGGCGCTCTATTCCGACCCCGAGGGTATGGATAGGCAGAAAATGATATTCGACGTCATGATCCACATTATCCGCCAGGATATCCCGGCGGCGGTCATCGACAATCCGGCCGTCGACTGGACGCTGTCGACCAATGCGGTGACGGTTTCGCCGGTGGTCGACGGGGACGTCCCCTCATGGTGGCAGACCGACAAAAAACCGGGGGAGAAGGTGGACAATTCACCGGAACCGAATGCGCGATACAAACACTGGCTCGCCATGTTCCACGCGTTTCGATTGGAGGATCCGTACTATCCGCACCTGCCGACGATGATTCAACGCCGTTTTGAAGAGGATCGAGAAATGCCCGAGGCGGAAGTGGAGCGGCTCTTGACCTCGATCGCGCAATCGGAGACGGTCGCCAAAATCGGGAAGCTGATTGAAAAACGGTTGGGCCGCCCTTTGCTTCCGTTCGATATCTGGTATGACGGTTTCAAATCGCGGTCGACTTACGCCGAAGACGACCTCGATCGCCGTCTCCGAGAGAAATACCCCACCGTCGAGGCCTTCCAGGCGGATATGCCTCGGATTCTCCGCGAACTGGGATTCGACGCCGAGACCGCCGCGTTCCTTTGTTCCACCATCCAGGTGGATCCCTCCCGTGGCGTCGGCCATGCTTCCTCTCCGGGAGGTATCGGAGATAAGGCGCATCTCCGCACCCGCGTCGGCCCCACCGGCATGGATTACAAGGGATACAGCATCGCCATCCACGAATTGGGACATAACGTCGAACAGGTGTTTTCACTTTACAAAGTTGATCACATCCTGCTTAGTGGCGTCCCCAACACGGGTATAACCGAGGCGTTCGCGTTTGTGTTTCAGGACCAGGACATGGACCTAATGGGCTTAACCTCCAATGATCCCCAGAAGAAATATCTGATGGTTCTGGACAATATCTGGGGCACGTTTGAAATCGGCTGCGTGTCATTGGTCGACATGCGGGTGTGGCGGTGGCTATATGACCATCCCGAGGCTACCGCGGAGGATCTAAGGGAGGCGGTCATAACCATCGCCAAGAACGTGTGGAATGAATATTGCGCCCGAATCTTCGGCGTCCGTGACGTCGAAATCCTGGCCATATATTCTCACCTGGTCGATGGCGCCCTGTATCTGCCGGATTACCCGCTGGGGTCGATCATGCAGTTTCAGATCGAGAGGTACTTGAAGCAATCAGACCGCCCGGGCAAGGAAATCGAACGGATGTGCTCGATCGGATCGGTGACGCCCGATTTGTGGATGCGCACGGCTGTCGGCGCGCCCATTTCGACCGAGCCGCTGATACGGGCCGCCGAGGAGGCGTTGCAGGCAATCGGCAAGAAGTAGGTGCAGGCGCAGCACCGCCAGTAGACTCGCCTCAATGACAAGTAGTTTCGCGAAGGCTGGGTTGGCCACACCACCCAGCCTTTCTTCATTTTTGCCGCTGGACAACACGGGATGGGGAAGACCAACGGGTCAAGAAAGTCGTTTGTCTTGGGAATAGATGCCGGAGGTCGAAGCGGGAACACAACCGACAAAACACTTTGTGGCTGGTTTCATATAGCATTTGGCTGATCTGCAATCAATGTCTAATTTCTTGCCGTCCGGAGCAAAGGGAGGTATATTTCAGTATAGCGTATAGGAACGCGAATCAATGAAGCGGCGAGAGTTCATAGAAAAGACCGGGCAAGCGGTGGCGCTGGCGGCCGTGGCGGGCGATGCCGGGCTTCTGGTCGGCGGCTGTCAGTCGGGCAAGTATGCGAAAACGGCCGTGAAGAAGCCCGATTTTGAGGTGGCCGTCGACCCGCAAATGCCCAAACTGGTCCTGGCCAAAAACCAGGATCATGCCCAGGCGCTGCGTACCGCACTTGATGCCATGGGCGGCATCGGACGATTTGTCAAACCGGGGGAACGGGTGCTGCTCAAGCCGAACCTCGCCTGGGACAGGGTGCCGGAGCAGGCGGTTAATACCAATCCCGTGCTGGTCGGCGAGATGGTGCGTCAATGCAAGGTTGCGGGCGCATCCGACGTCATGGTGACCGACTACGGCGGAAATGATCAGCAGCGCGTGTTTTTGCGCTCCGGGACTCAAAGCGCGGTCGAGCAAAACGGGGGCCGGATGATCCTGCTGGATGAACATGATTTTGTGGAGGATGATCTCAAGGGCCGATTCATCACGAACTGGCCGGTGCTTAAATATGTCTTCGAGGTGGAGCGGCTCATCAATATGCCGATTGCCAAGCATCACGGACTGTTGGCGGGTACCGCCTCCATGAAGAATTTCTTCGGGATTATCGGCGGCGAGCGCGATCGATTGCATGCGCGGCTGGATCAGGCGATTGTCGATCTGGCGGCATATTTCCGGCCGACCATGACGGTGGTTGACGCCACCCTCGTGCTCATGCGCAACGGCCCGGAGGGCGGTTCGGTCGAGGACGTCGTCGTCTTCGACTCCATGATTTGCGCCACCGACCAGGTGGCGGCAGATTCCCGCGCGAGTGAGTTTCTGGGGAAAACCGGCCGCGACATCAGCCATGTGGCTCTGGCGGCCCGGCAGGGATTGGGCGAGATTGATTATCATAAGGCGGGGTATAAAGAGATTATCTGATCACACGGGCAGGCCGGCCTCCGAGTCGGCGTCCGCTCGTTTATGAAGTTGCCGGAAAAGAAAGTAAAGCGGAATGCACTTTCATAGACAGGATGTGATATGAGCAAGACTGAAGAGCACCTGAAAGCGGCTTTTGCCGGCGAGTCACAAGCGCGAAACAAATATACATACTACGCGCAGGTTGCCCAGAAAGAGGGCTATCACTATATAGCCAAGATATTGGAGGAGACGGCGGAAAACGAACGTCGCCATGCCAAGGACGAGTTTGCGCTGCTGGGCGGTATTGGCGAAACCGCCGCGAATTTACAGAAAGCGATTGACGGCGAACAATACGAGACTATTACTATGTACCCGGAATTCGCCAAGGAGGCAGAGGCCGAGGGTAACATGAAAGCGGCGGTTCTCTTTCGAATGATTGCCAGGGTGGAAGCTCATCATCGGGCGCGTTTTCAGAAACTCCTTGATCGCGTGAAAAATGGAACCGTGTACAAACGCGATAAGGCAATCCAATGGAAATGCAGCGTCTGCGGCTACATACACGAGGGCACCGAACCGCCCCCCAAGTGCCCGTGTTGTCAGCACCCGATGGAATACTATGAGCCGGCCGATTTGGAAAAAGACATTTAGGGAGGGAGCCAGCCACCATTGCGGTTCGTGCATTTGAAGCGCATCTTGGCTTGACGTGTCAAAGTATCCGAATTGTTTGACAAGGCGCAATTGCCGGGGATTTTTTGTCAGTTACTGAATGCCGGAGGTCGGAATCGAACCGACATGGTGTTGCCACCGGGGGATTTTGAGTCCCCTGCGTCTACCAATTTCACCACTCCGGCATGTTTTCAGCCGACATAATACGGCCCGACGGCGGCGTTTGTCAAGCCCTTTCGCTCATCGAGGCATGGCCTGCATGAGTCGCCGCTTCTTAGGAGCATTGCACGCGGATCTGTGCGGGGTACTCAGGCACTAAAAGCGGATGGCGTCAGCCGTGTCGGGGGCCGACTCCTGATCCCCGCCGGACGAGGAGACGCCGTGGGGGGTGCGTATCTGGCACCGGTCGACGGGAACGGTGGTCGCGGTGAAGATCTCCTGCGCGACATCACGGCAAAACCCGGTAGCCAATTTGCCGGTTTCCCGGCAGATATTGACGACAATGATCCCGGGCGGAACCTCGAAATCCTCAATTGGTTTGTCCTTGTGGGCGGCCAGCATGATCTCCGTCCAGATAGGCAGAGAATTAACCGATCCGGTCATATTATACCCGATCGGCGTATTGTCGTCAAACCCGACCCACACGCCGGCGGTCAATTGCGGCGTGAAACCGATAAACCAGTTGTCGCGAAACTCGTCGGAAGTGCCGGTTTTACCTCCCGCTGGACGGGTGAAACCGCGCCATCTCGCCCCATACCCGGTGCCGTCGGGTTCGAGGACGGATTGGAGCAGGTTGACCATGATGTAGGCGGTTTCCGCGCTCAGCACCTCCTGCTTTTGGATGGTGCTGTTATCCTCCAGGATGTTGCCGTAACGGTCGACGATCTTGAGGATGTAGCGCGGCGGAATGCGAATGCCGCCGTTGGGGAAGACGGTAAATGCCGACGTGATCTCCTCCAGGTAGACCTCGCTGGTGCCGATAGCCAACGAGGGGACCGGGCGCAGGGGGCTGGTGATGCCCATCTGCTGGGCATAAAAAATGGCCAACTCCGGACGGATCTTGAGCAGGAGTTTTATAGCGATCATGTTGCGCGACTTGGCCAATCCTTCGCGAATCGTCATCCGGCCGAGGTACTTGTCGTCGAAATTGTGCGGTCGCCAGTTGTCGCTACCGGGGATGTCGAGAACGATGGAATTGTCGTAGAGAATCGAATCCGGCGTCCACCCGTTGTCGATGGCGGCGGTATAGACGAACGGTTTGAAGGCCGACCCCGGCTGGCGCGGCGCCTGCGTAGCTCGGTTATATTCGGTTTGGCTGAAATCGCGGCCGCCGACCATGGCCACGATATTGCCGTTGCTGTTGTCGATCACGATCGCCGCCCCCTGGATCTGCTTGTAAACCCGGACGGGATTGCCGAATTTGTCGGTGCTGTCCGGCAAAACCCGCGTGTATTCGGGGTGGGTTCGTGAATGGAGCGCCTCGACCAACGCCTGCAAAGTATCGAGATGCGTCGTCACGGCCGAATCGGCCGCCCGCTGGATGTCATAATCGAGGGTGGTGTACACCTGCAAGCCGCCGTTATACAACTGATCGACTCCATACTTGCCTTCAATGTATTGCCGCACGTATTCGGTGAAGTATGGCGCCCGGCCGTACTCCTCGCGTGGTGGGTCAACCTCCAGCGGCACCGACCGAAGTGAATCATACTGTTCCTTGGAGATACCGCCGTACTTGTAATAGGAGTACAATACCCTATTCCTGGCGTTGAGCGACTTTTCGGGATTGGCAAAGGGGGAATTGATAGCCGGGCCTCTAAGCATCCCCAGCAAGATGGCGCAGTCATTTATGTTCAACTCCGAGGCCTTCTTACTGAAAAAGGCATGCGCTGCCGCCGAGATACCGTAGGCCCGGTGGAAATAGTACAAGTTGAGATACATCTCCAGGATTTCATTCTTGGAATAGGTCCGTTCCAGCTTGACCGCCGTCAGGGCCTCTTTGAGTTTCCGCACCAGGGTCTGCTCCCGATTCAGAAACAGCATCCTGGCCACCTGCTGCGTGATGGTCGAGGCGCCGCCTTCGATCTGCATTTTCAGCAGATTATTGACGGCGAGGATAAGAATCCGCCGGGGGTTGATGCCCCAGTGTTGATAAAACTCCTGGTCCTCAACCGCCAGCAGCATATTAACCATATGCGGGGGGATGCCGGCATAGGGCGTCAGGACGCGATTCTGGTTATAATAATCCTGGAGAATGGTGCCGTCGGCGGAGTAGATTCTGGTTTTGAGAGGCGGTTCAATGTTGTAGACCTGTTCGATCGAAGGGAGTTCATACCGATAAATGTGGTAGGCCTTATAGCCGACCCAAATGACGATAACGCCCGCCACGACGGCTGCCCAGAATTTGGGTCGCCGGCACCACTGGAGGGCCTTTAGCCGGGGCTTTTCTGCCACGCCATTTTCCATCGTTGGCAACCTAAATCGGTGGCGCCGAGGGCGCAAGGAAAAACATTGCCAATTGTTTATACATTGCGTATAGTTGTACGTTCGTGAGAATTGTGCAACGATAGACAAAAGAACCGGTGACAGACTATGCCGAATCAAGAAGTCCAGCGCCACTTGGAAATCATCAGGCAGGGAGCAGTCGAGCTTCTGCCGGAGGACGAGTTTCTCCAAAAGCTGACCCGCTCGCTCGACACCAACACGCCGCTTCGTGTCAAACAGGGATTCGACCCGACCGCGCCCGATATTCATCTCGGCCACACCGTCGGCCTGCGCAAACTGCGCCAATTCCAGGATCTGGGTCACCAGGTGGTGTTGATCATCGGCGATTACACCGGCATGGTTGGCGACCCGTCCGAGCGATCGGTCACGCGGCCGCAATTGTCCTATGACCAGGTCATGAAAAACGCCGAAACGTACCGGGAACAGTTCTTCAAGATCGTCGACAAGAATAAGACCGAGATGCATTTCAACGGCGAGTGGTTTGAAAAGATGCACCTCAAGGAAATCATGAACCTGGCCGCGCGATTCACTATCGCCCGCATGCTGGAGCGGGATGATTTCGAGAAGCGGTATCGCGAGGGGCTGCCGATCGCCGTGCACGAATTCTTGTATCCCCTCATGCAGGCGTATGACTCGGTGATGATCAAGGCCGACGTCGAAATCGGCGCCACCGAGCAAAAATTCAACCTCGTCGCCGGCCGCCACATCCAGGAGTCGTTCGGCCAGCCGCCGCAGTGCGTCCTGACGCTGCCCGTTCTGGTCGGCCTCGACGGCATCCACCGCATGAGCAAATCGTTGGGCAATTACATCGGCATCGATGAGCCGCCCAGGGAAATTTTCGGCAAGGTCATGTCCATCCCGGATAGTCTGATTTACTCATATTTTGAGTTGACAACCGATTTGTCTCCGCAGCAGCTTGGGGAAGTGAAAGCGAAACTGGCCTCGGACCGGCATAATCCCCGGGACCTTAAGGTGGAACTGGCGATGACGCTCGTCTCCCTGTACCACGATCGGGGTAAGGCGCTCGAAGCCAAAGAGGAATTCGAGCGCATCTTTTCGGGCGGCGGCGTGCCGGACGAAATTGCCCAGTTTTCCCTGTCCGAGCTCGGCCGCAAAGTCTGGATCGTCCAGTTGTTGACCAAAACGCGGATGGTCGGTTCCGGAGGTGAAGCCCGCCGGTTGATCAAAGGCGGCGGGGTGTACCTCAATAATGACCGCATCGTCGACGATACGCTTGAAATAGAGCTTTCCGACGGCATGATCTTCAGAGTGGGGAAACGAAGATTCTTTAGGATCGTAAAATAATGGTGGAAACCGCCCGGTTAAGGAGCGTGTAAACGGTAGATGACACGAAAGCAACTGACATTCGCTCTGGCCTCCGTAGTCTTTGCCGCGGTTGCGTTTTTCCTGGTAGCCGGTTGCGGCGGCGGTGGGCGCCTGAATGCCTCTCCGGATGAACGTTCGTCCCAGGCAGGCATGGCCATGTCCGGGGATGGATACAATCACTTCGTCAATGCCAACCTGCTGGAGTTATTTGGGGTGTATCCTGAGGCTCTTAAGGAATATGAGAGTGCTTTGGAGTATTTCTCCGAATCGGCCACGATTCGAACCGATTATGCCCGCCTTCTCTTCCGCTTGAGCAAATTCCCCGAGGCGCTGGAACAAGCATTGCTCATCGAGCCGAAATCATCGGAGGTCTGCCTGTTAATCGGCGATTGTTACCGGTTGACCACAAATATTGAGGCGGCGGCAAAATACTACCGCCGCGCCGTGGAGCTTGATCCGGAGAACATCAATGCCTACTGGTATCTGGCCGGGTACTACCGTCAGACCGATCAGATGGACTCGGCCATCGCCGCCTACTACGAGCTCGCCCGGCTCTCGGACACCTATCGCATATGGCTTGAATTGGCGACGATGCTGGGGACATCAGGTCGCTACGGTGAAGCGCTGGCGGCATTCAAGAAGGCGGTCGAACTGAATCCCGACGTCAGCAACATCAACGCCTATCTGGGCCTGGCTACCGCCTACGATGCCCTGGATTCGCTGGCACAGGCCGAACAGGTTTTCAACCAGTTGGTACAAATAGCTCCTGATGACCCTCGCGTCTACCGTCAGTGGCTGGACATCTACGTAACTCGTGAAAACGTCAAGAAGGCGCTGGAGATATCCGAGAAGCTGGTGGCGCTGGTCCCGACCGACTGGGCCGCGCAAAGGCGCCACGGCATTCTCCTCCTGAGTGACAGCCAATTCGATCGCGCCGATTCATTATTCAAGAGTCGCATTGAATCCAGCGACGACAACGCCCTCAACTACTTTTATCGTGGCATGATCGCCCTGCAAACGAACCGATCCGCTGACGCCGTGGGCTTTTTCACCGAGGTTACCCTTCGAGAGGAGGCCTTTGCCGACGGCTGGCTCAATCTTGGGTACGCGTATTCCCAGCAGGATAGCCTGGGACGGGTGGTCGATATCTACCGGGACGGTCTGGCTCATTGCCAGTCGGCTGATGACAGTGTCCGGATGATTTTCGCCCTCGGGGCCGCCTTGGAGCGCGATGGGCGGTTTTACGAAGCCGTTGACACGTTCAAAGGACTGCTTGAGACCGACAGCAACAATGCTCAAGCCTTGAACTATCTGGGGTATATGCTGGCCGACCGCGGCGAACAGCTCATGTATGCCCTCCAGCTGATTGAGCGGGCGCTGAAGATCTCGCCAAACAACGGCGCCTACATCGACAGCTACGCCTGGGTACAGTACAAGCTCGGCAACTATGAATTGGCCCTCTCGGAATTGAAAAAAGCGTCCGACCTTATCGACAATGATGCCATTATTTTCGAACACCTCGGAGACGTCTATAACGCCTTGGGCGATAAAACCGAGGCCGAACGAAATTACCGCCGGGCGCTGGAGATCAGTCCCAACAGCATCCAAATCGAGGAGAAACTGAAAGAGTGAGCG
>Ga0315287_10007687_pt1 | contig 10819 bp, 10 predicted proteins | sample YL17G11_0_MG_FD_205037 | JGI IMG/M metagenome (GOLD analysis project Ga0315287, IMG submission 205037) | Sediment microbial communities from Yellowstone Lake, YNP, Wyoming, USA - YL17G11_0 | ecosystem: Environmental > Aquatic > Freshwater > Lake > Sediment | place: USA: Wyoming | collected...
CCAGCGAGTGGAAATCGGAGTCGGCGGCCACGTCACGGACCCAGAATCCCTCCTTGCCAACTCCGGTGGGCTTGACGGGCATGCCATCGAACATGATGGCGTCCCGAGCGGCTGCGATCTGACAGAGCCGCGGCTGCTTGAACGATGCTTTTCCGGCATGGGAGCGGAGCAGCATGTGGAAATACACCTCTTTGACCGGCTTTGCCGGGAAGACCCGCACTTCCGCGCGCTGCCAGTCGTGAGTGCCCACCTTGAAAGCGGCGACCTGGCCCCAGAGTGGCTGGCCGTCCGCATAGACGAGATCGAGGTAGAGGGAGTAATCCGCATCCCGCTGACCGCCCACCCCCTCGGCCTTGCTCCACACGGAAGCAAGGATCGGTTGGGGCGAGGATTGGTTGAGGACCACGGTCTGGCTGATGCCGCTCCTGGCGTTGCTGTCGGCCCCGTTGCCGCAGATGAAGACCTCTCCCTCCCGCCGGAAGGGGAAGGCTTTCTGATATGCATGCCAGGCGTCGTCCTTCAGCAGTTCCTTTTGGTTCTCGTCAGCTCGGACTATTGGCCTGGTGGTCTGGGCCAGGGCTTGCAAACTGGGCAACAGCCCGAGCATCAGCGGAACCAGGCACGCTCGCAGGGCGGTGGACCACCCGATAGCGTTCATCGAGTTGACCTGGAACACACGAACAATGCGGTCAGTCACTCTTGGCAAGGTCGTATCTCCATGCTGCATTCCGACTCAGATTTCGATCAGTTCGAGCTGGGCAAGTTGTTCGCGAGACCGTGAGACCGGTCTCACATCCACGTGGCGCAGTGCTTCTGCATCGATCGGGCGACCTGGGCGACCGTGAGTGCCTGCTCGACAGCCTTCGCCTTCTCGACCATCCTTGACCTCCTACCGAGTCGGCTCGTCATCGGTGGCGCGCGGCAACTGTTCGGCCTCCGGCCTGGGAAGCAGACACGATGTGTTCGTCTTGTGCCCTCGCCACGAGAGCAACGCGTCGATGATTGGTCAGCCGCAGCCGCTGGGCTTCGGTTTACTTCGATGATCCAACCGGAACAATAGCCATGGCCACTTCATGAAAAGACCTCAACTCGATTGCCTCGGACGATTCTAACCCAGCGTTTGCCGGATGACCGCTGGCCGACGACCACCATCGGCCTATCAGGAGATTCTATCACGATCACCGGGATCGACAAACTCCTTCTCGGCTTGCAGGGCGATCCCCACGGCCTGGCTGTCCCGGATGCTGAGAGCCATAAGGGCCAGGATTTCAGCAGGTCGAGTGCTTCTCCACCGGCTCGGCATCGGCCGGTGGGAACGTGCAGATGTGAATCGTCAGGGTGTCGTCGCCTCCCTTTAGCCTGCCGGAGATGGTGATGGACGGCCTGGGCAGGTCATCTGCCTGCCCGATGGCGTTGTCCAATTCCCACGCCTCGATCTCATCGAACAGCGGAAACACCGCTTCTTGAAGGGCCTTTAGGTCCACGCGAAAGCCCTCGTAGACCACCTCGCCGTCGTCCTTGCCACCCAGCAGCTCGACGACCAAGGGGAAGACCTGAATCTCGAACCAGGGCTCTTCCATGCCGTCGGGCCAGACTCCGCTGCATTGGAAACTGCCGCCCGTGCCACGAGACGGGGTTTCCAAATCCCGCGATTTTAGGCGAAACCTTCCGCTTCGCCGCGCGTCTGGTAAGAATAGGCAGGGCGGCCGCGTCGTGCGGCAGACAGGGAAGCTTTGCGCCAGGTGCCGGACGGCGAGGTGGAGCCATGAATACTCGGCCATACAACTGCGCGAAGGATCAGCAGACGGCTTGGCTGGAGGCCGGCCGGCGGCGGCCGGCGGGCAAGCCCGTTTGGCGGCCACTGGCGGCTCGGTCGGCGGCGGGGATGCCGCGGCGCACGCGCCGGCCCGCCGCGTTTGGCTGGTTGTGCAGGTTTGCCGCCGCGGCGGCTGCATGCGCCCTGGCCGGCGTGCCGGCCTGGCAGGCTCTATGCCGCCATGCCCACGGCGCGGACGTGATAGTTGTCGCCAAGACTGAAGACCCGAACGAGGGTCGCGCCATTCAACAGCCGGGCATGCCGCCAAGACCCGATAAGGAGGAGCTTTTCGACGGTTACAACCACGACACCGTGGGCAACGGTCCGACGAATCCCACGATTTGGACCACCCGCGAACCGGTTCTCGTGACCTGCATCAGGACATACCACTGGAATAATGGCCAGGGGGCTGCACCCGGCAAGATCTCCCTGAAGCACGAGGATGGCACCATCTACGGCCCCTGGCAGACCAGGGGCTCTGACAGCGTGGACGGCGTCAACAAGAACATCAACTGGACCGCCCAGCCAAGAGTAACGGTCAAGCCGGGCACGTACACGGTGGTCGATTCCGACCCGCCGACCTGGGCCCAGAACGCGGTGTCGGGGCAAAGGGGCTTTGTGCGGATCGAATTCCGGCGCCTTGGGGGCGCCTTCCTGGCGGCCAGTCCCCTGGCCAAGGGGCTGGTGGCGCTTTGGGCTGCCGACGGCGACGCCCGCGACGGCGCCGGCGACAATCACGGCCAGATCAAGGAAGGCGCAACGTTCGCCGAAGGCAAGTTCGGCCAGGCGTTCAAACTCGACGGCGACAGCGGGCACATCGAGTTCCCCAGCTCCAAGGCCCTGCATATCGCCGGCGACCAGACCATCTCCATGTGGATCAACCCTGAGCGTCTGGACAAGACGCGATTCCTGATGAGCCTGTCCTATAACGAGCTGCGGGTCTTCGTCACGGCCGAGGGCGTCTTGGGCTGTAGCTATGGCACGGATGGCAGCCCGCGGTGGGAGCACGTGGAATTGAACACCGGCCCCGGCGCCGAGCACACGGTGGAATCGGGCGCGCCGGCCAAGCTGCCCGTCGAGGGCCGCCGGGCCGTGGTGCGACCGGGCGAGTGGGCGCACGTGGCGGCGGTGCGGGACCTGAAGTCGCGGAAGCTCCGGTGGTACGTCAACGGCGAGATGGTCTGCCAGGGCCCGGCCGAGATCGCGGCCCCGAGCATCTCCGGCGAGCCGCTGTTTGTGGGCAGGACCCGCCTCGACTTCGCGCGGTTCTGCGGCAGGATCGACGACGTCGGCATCTGGAACCGCGCGCTGTCGGCCGAGGAGGTCCGCCTGCTGTACCTGGCTCCGGGACTTCGCAACGCCATAATGGCGTCGGGCACGATGGCGGTCGCCCCCGCCGCGACGCGGGTCGCGGGGGCCGACCGCGTGCTCGCCAAGGACGGCACGATACTGCTCGGGGCGCTCGAGAATCCGTCGTTTTCGTTGACCGCGACCTTCGGAAAGATAGAAATCGCCGCCAGGGACCTGGCCGGCATCGTGCCGGTGGAAGGCGCCCCCGGCAAGGTGTGGCTGCTGCTGGCCGACGACCAGGCGGTCCGCGGCGAACTGGCGGACCCGGTGCTGAGGCTCAAACTCGCCGGGGGTTCGACGCTGAGAATCCCCCTTAAGGAAGTCCGCGAGTGCGGTCTCCGCGCGGCCGAGGAAAAGCCGGCCAGCCGCACGGAGGCCGCCACAGCTTCGGCCAATCCGATGATGGTCATCCTTCGAAGCGGCGAGCGCCTGGCCTGCGCGGACTTGAGGGAGGATCTGAGTCTGGAGACTCCTTACGGCCGGGTGGCGGTGCCGGCCAAGGCGCTGCTGAGGATCGAGCCGAGCTACGGCGGGCTCCTCTGCCATCGGTTGGTCCTGCGGAGCGGGTCGCAGCTTTCCGGCAAACTCTTGCAGGAGAAGTTGGCCCTGAAACTGCAACTGGGGCCGGAGGCGGTGATCGGGCGCCAGGAAATTGTCAGCCTGTACAGGGCAGGCGAGGCGGCGGGCCCCGGCGACCAGGCCTCCATGCAGATGCGAAGCGACGACGTGCTGGTCGGCGAGATTGCCGATAAGACGCTGACCTTGCGCACGCGGTTCGGCAACGTGCAGTTCGCGCCGGCCAGCGCGTCAGAGGTCCGGTTCGACCCCGCCGGCGGGGCCCGGGCAGCGGTTCGGCTGTGGAACGGCTCGGTCCTTTCCGGCGAACTGGTCGAGCCGGTGGTGACGTTCACGGCATGGGCCGATGGCCCGACGCTCAAGCTGCCGGTGGGGCAGGTAGTCTCGATTGTCCGCTGCCGTGCCCTTCCGCCGGCGGAGATCGTCGAGAAGGTACGGAAGCTCATCTCGCAGTTGGGGGCCGAGTCATACAAGGATCGCCAGGCGGCAACGGATTCGCTGATCGAGATGGGCCCGGGCATCATCCCGCTGCTGGAGAAGCACCTGGACGCTTCCGACCCCGAGGTTCGCGCACGAGTGGCCACGATTCTGGAGAAGCTCCGGCCGCAGGCGAAAGACGCTGCTCCTCCGCAGAACCCGCAGCAGCCTGGGTGGGGTGGTGGGCTCAAGGGTGGATGACCCATCACCTCTTCCAGGCTGAAAAAGCGTCGCGAAGCTCACAGATTGGGGGATTCAGGCGAAGGATTCTTGTGCGGTCGGGGACTATAGTACGAAAGCCATGGCCCACAGAGAATGCTGTCACGGGAGAGTGCGGGTATGTCAGACGGAAGCCTCGACGGTTTCGCGGCCGTGTTCGAAAGCTGCTTCGACCAGGTTTACGGTTACGTCGCATACCGCCTCGCGCCGGACCTGGATGTGGCAAGCGACCTCACGCAGGATGTTTTTCTGGCGGCTTTGAGATCCTGGCATTCGTACCGCGGCGAGGCGTCGGCGCTGACGTGGCTTCGATCCATCGCCAGGCGCAAGATCGCGGACCATTACACCGACCAGGCCCGGCAAGGACGCCGCCAGGACTGTCCCGAAGCCCCCGCCGAGCCGCTGATGAGGGCGGACGGCTGGCCTTGCTTCGTCGTGGACTTCCGCAACGCCGCAAAACGGAAGATCGATGTTGTGTTCGCGCCCGAGTCGATCAGATTTGAAATCGATGGTGTCTAGTATCGACCGACGGCCATTGCCTTGGGGAGAGTGCCGGCCTTCTCGATGGGTCCCGGGGAGGACCATCTGAACGTGCCGTTCTGGCCCGCTGTCCACTGGGCGTGGCGATCTCTCGGCGGCGAGGCTCTGCCAGCTATCAAGCCGGGCAAGCATACGTTCCGCCTGATGTTCCGCCACCAGCCAGAGGCCGGGACCGGCGGAAAACCCGTTGAGGTCGTCAGCCAGATGCTGGAAGCCCTGATTCCCGGCCCGGCCACCCAGCCCGCCTCTTCGATGGGCTCAAAGTGAGGCCGCAGGCCTCTTCGACAGCTCGATGCGCCCGAGTTCAAGCCGGTGAGACCGTCCGAGTATCTTGTCACATTTTGGGGTGGTGTTGCGACTTGATTATAGCGACAACATCGAGAAACAGTTGGTCCGGCAGGAAGCAAATGGGAACGTCTTCCAGATCGTCGACAGAAGCCGAGCACCTGGTGCGGGAGCACTGGCGGGCGGTATTCTCGCTGTGTCTGGCACACGCTTTATGCCTGTCGGACGCCGAGGATGCCCTCCAGGAGACGTTCACCCGGGCGATTGCAGGGCTGGACTCATTGCGGGAACCGGCCAAGGCGCGGGCCTGGCTGTTCGGGATTGCACGACGGGTTTGCGCCGATCAGGGCCGCAAGCGACACTCCGTCGAATCTCTGCCCGATCATGTCGCATCGAAGCGCCAGCCCACAGACGAACGGGTGGAAGAGCTGCTGGCCGCCCTGAGCCGACTGCCGGAACCTTACCGCGAGGTCGTCAGTCTCTACTATCTCGACGGGCAATCCACGATTTGCTTGGCCGGCAACCTGGGCCTGACCCCCGCCGCCGCTCGCCAGCGTCTAGCCAGGGCCAGAGTCATGCTGCACCAGTTGATGACGAGAGGCAAAACATGAACCACCACACCAAATGTCAAAAGCGGCAGGAGGCGATCGGGGCCCTTGTCCTCGGACTGCTCGACCCGGCGGCCGAGACGGAACTGCGCCGGCACCTGGATACCTGCGACCTTTGCCGAGGCGTTCGCGACGCCATGGTTGAGGAAGAGAATGCCGTAAGGTCCGCCTTCGACGTGATCGCGCGCAGCGCGAAGGCGGCATCGAGTGCGCTTGCCGAACGTTTCGGCAAGGCCGACAAGACACCAAGCATGGCGACCCAGCCGGCCAAGCCGGGCCGGCGGATCGTCGCGAAAGGATGGCGGATCATGAAGACCCATTACAGGATCACCAGCCTGGCCGCGTCCCTGGTCCTACTGGCGAGCGTGGCGGGCGTGCTGCTTTGGCCGACGTACCCGGGCAGCTACGTGCTGGGCCAGACGGTCGACTCGATTAAGAAGGCCGGTTTCGTGCACACGCTGATGCGGGACAGCCAAGGCAGACTCATTGACGAACGGTGGATCGAGATCGGTGCCGACGGCAACCAGGCGCGATATTACCAGGACGCCAATGCCCCGCAATACAAGACGAGCCTGCTGATCATTGACGATGGCAAGGTCTGCTACGCGCTGGACCGCGTCGAAGGTGCGGTCATGCTTAAGCCGACCGGGTCCTACCAGTGGATCTACAACCTGGCAGATTTCTTCGAGTCGCTGACGAAAGACGGGACCGTCACGGTCGAGCAGAATGCCCGGTACCGCGGCAAGCCCGCACACAAAGTGAGATGGCTCAAGGGGCAGATCGATTGCTACATCGACCCCAAGACGCGGCTGCCTCTGACCGTCGGGCCGATGGAACTCGAATTCACCAACCCGCCGGCCGGGGTCTTTACGGTTCCCAAGCCGCCGGCAGGAGTGAAGGTTGTCGACCTGCGGGGTGGGTCCGAAGCGGCAAAACAGGTAGCAGAGCGGGAGTTCAAGAAGGCCAGGCTGTTCTCAGACGGCCACAAGGCCCTTGCCGCGAAGCAGTACGCCAAAGCCGTCAAGGCCCTCAGCGATGCGATCGAGCTGAGCCCCATGGAGAATTGGATATGGTACTGGCGGGGCGACGCATATGCGGGTCTGGCGCAGTGGGACAAGGCGATCGCCGACTACACCAAGGTGATCGAGATGTTCAAAACCACCAACATGGTTCCCTACTATGCCTACCTTTCCCGGGGCCTGGCGCGGCTGGGGTCGGGCGATGCGGCCAACGGCAAGGCTGATCTGGCCGTGGCGCTGCCAGTGATGATCAAATCCCTGCGCCACACAGACGGCGCCACGAGCTTCGATTACGCCGACAATCCGACGGCAGTGAGGGAGGCTTTGGCAAAACTCACCCCTGAGCAGCGCCGGGAAAACATGATCCTCCGACTGCGACGGGCAACCGGCCAGGACTTCGGATACAAGGCAGGAATGGAGCCAGGGCAAATCGAGGTCGTGATCGGCAAGTGGGAGGCCTGGTGGAAACAAAACGCCTCCGGCTACAAGTCTCCCGGCACGGCAGCGACTTCCCCGGCCTCGTAAACTTGGCGTCGGCCCAGGACGTGCCGCCAGGGGCACCAACTCACGGATGCACGCATAAACTCCGCACTCGCCCGGCGCGGCCGCCTCGGGCGACGTTCAGTCGGCGCCAGGTCCCCGTCTAGACGCCAAAAAACGGGCCGTACAATCGGCTGGGCCAGTACAGGATCGACACTTCGAGATGGACAAGACCATTGTAAACGTGGTCGATAGCGGCCTGACAGCTTCGCTGCGCCCGCGCCAAGGCAACCTTCTCCGGGATGAGTGGGGAATGCCCCGCTGAGTCCTTCAAGATTTCGAACATTTCCATACAACGTGGCCGACCGGAGAGCATCTTACAAGCGGAACTCGTCCCGGCGGGCCGCAACAGGCGGCCGGGACTTGCTGGAACCGAGGCGGATGAGAGGCGTCTAATGCTTGGGTTGGATATGGGAGATGGGACAAGCGTGAGGGGCGCCAAATAGACCGACTTGCGAATTTCGGCAGCGAGCGTTGCGGTGATTTGAGAAGGAATCCGTTGAAGCATGGACTGCACGTGCATCGCGATTTCTTGGCTCGTCGTGTTGAAATGGGAATTTGTGAGTGATTCTGGCCGTGGATGCGACAGACTTATGGACTGCGACTACACCGGCACAAGGGCCCTTACAATTGGAAAGTGATCGGGTTCTTATCTCGCGAATTCGTGCGGGCAACCGTGAGGCGATGACGATCCTCTACGAGCGGTACATGCCGTCGATATGGCGTTACGCCTTTTCGCGGCTGGTAGGCGACGACGCGGCCGCCCGGGACGTCGTCAGCGAGACGTTCCTGGCGGTGTTGCAGAGCCTGTCCCGGCCGGGCGCTGCCCCCGACGATGTCGCCAAGTGGCTCAGCGGAGTGGCCCGGCACAAGCTTGCGGATCACTGGCGACGGTCGGCCGCGCAGGTCACCGAGCAGGACGTGGAATTGCCGGAGCGGCAAGTCGATCCCGCCGAGGCGATGGATGCCTTGGAGTTGCGCCAGACGGTAGGCCAGGCGATGGATCGCATGGACGACCAGCAACGGTTTGCGTTGGAGTGGAAGTACCTCGACGGATTAACGGTTCGCGAGATAGCCGGGCGGTTAGGGCGCACCGAGAAGGCGATTGAAGGAATCCTGAATCGCGCGCGGGTCGCATTCAGGGCGCAATACAAGAGAATCGCACGGCAAACTCAAGGAGACCATCATGATTACACTTAAGTCAAGATTCGCTCTTACTGCTGTTGCCTGCCTGCTTCTGGCATCCGCGCCTGCCCAGGCGCTTATCGAGTTCACAAGGGGCAATGCCCCCGTTTGGGACGTGAACTGGCGAGCAGGCGCTGTCGACGTAGCCAACCTGAAATGTCGCGTGTGTGTGTGGGTAGGCCCCCCGTTTGGCGGGGGGATGAGCAACTTCATCTACCGCGGCGATACCGATACCTTCAACAAGGCACTCGAACTGTTCGCCAAGGTTCGCGCGCCGTCTCTGGAATTGATCGTGTGTGACGGCCCGGCCGAGTGCGCCATGCTGAAAGATGATGGAGACCCGAACCTGGACACTCGCTACGACTGGGACTTCGTTATCTGGGATGTTCAGAGCTACTACCGCATCTACGGCAATCCGACGAATACGTTTCTGTCGGACGCCCCCGACTTCCGCCGGCCTTTGCCGCCTCCGCGGATCACAGTCTTTATTGGCGGCGGCGGGGGCATCGAGTGGGACAAAGTTAAGGTGCCCAAGGGCATCGTCGTGATTGACAAACGGGCGTCGGCGGCTGGGATTAAGCCCGGGCAAGGTGCGGTCATTGCCGGAAACATCTTCGACATGGCCACCAGCAAACCACTGGCGGGCGCCACGATCACAGTTGATCAGCCTGGGGAAGACCGCAAATACAAGACCATCGCCACCGGCCAATCCGACGCGGAGGGGCGTTTCAGGTTTGAAAAGATCCCGGCCGGCACGTGTTGCGTGTCAGTCTCGGCCCAGGGCTACGCATCGCGGCTGGTGGGGTATAAGCGCCTCGTTGCGAACGGATACCTCGCCTTCGACGACATAGAGCTTGCGCGACAGGCGACAGTTTCGGGGTCGGTAGTCGATGACGCGGGCAAGCCGATCGCCGACGCCCATGTCCGGCTGTGTGACACGATGGGCATGAACGGGGTGAGCTACCGTCTGCCGGCTACGGCCGAGGCGACGACGGACGCGAACGGTTGCTTCGACATCACCGCCGCGCCGAGCGGCTATGGCAGGCTGATCTGTTTCCCCAAGGGTTATCACATCAAGGTGGGCGAGTTGCAGCCGGTGCCGGCCAAGGACCTTGTCCTCCGGGCGAGCCGGACGGGGACGATCCGGGGTAAGGTGACTGGCGGCGGGAAGAATCTTGGTGAGGTCAATGTGTCCGTGGAGCCGCAGGGAGGACCGAAGATCGGCACGTGGGGCGGCTCGATGCGGGTCAAGGCGGACGGCACGTTCCAGTTCGATAACGTGCCGCCGGGGACGTATGTCATCACGACGGGGTTTTTCATCCCCGGCCAGGCACCCGACGCCAACGCGAAGACGATCAACGTGTCGGCCGGGCAGACCGTGACGGTGGAGCTCCAGACCGCGCCGGCCAATGGTTTTTGAGCGGAGACGTTCTCATGAATTCGTCCGACGATCGCGACGAAGTGGGGGATCTGCTTCAGCGGGGCTACGCGGCCGACGTGCCGGCCGGCCTTGCCGATTCGCTGCTTGCGAGGCTGCACGGGCAAATGAGGCGGCGGTCGAGGCATCGATGGTTGCTCGGGGGGGCGATCGCCGCCGGCGTGGCGGCCCTGTTCGGCCTGGCCGGGGTTATGTATTGCGTGCTCGCCAGGCCCTCGGCCCCTGCAGGGCCGACGGCACGGACCGGTGCCGCCGAGATCACCGTGGTCTGCGGGCGGATACTGAAATGGGATGCGCCGGTGGCGAAGTTCGCCGTGTCCCGGACCGTGCGGGGAACGGTGGACGACAAGACACTGTACGTCGATCTCTCGCGAGATCTCGAATCCATGCGCCGGCGCGTCAGCCGGGCCGTGGCCATCGGCTCAAGCTCGGCCCCGGCGGAAGCGGACGTCGTCGCCCAAGCCGCGACACTGTTCGCGTCCCTGCTGAACCGGGCCGGCGCAACGGAAATGGTCCTCGAACTCGCCCCGGGCTCCGCCGATGGCTCGTCCGCCCGGCAGGGCAGAATCATGGGCTGGTCCGGTGTTGCCGACCTGCCTCCGCTGGATCGACACTTCGAGATGGACAAGACCATTGTAAACGTGGTCGATAGCGGCCTGACAGCTTCGCTGCGGCCGCGCCTGGGCAACCTGCTCAGAGATGAATGGGGAATGCCCCGCTGAGATCCGGCCGATGCGCGGGCCCGCTCGCTGAAGCGTATTTCCGC
>Ga0315287_10007688_pt1 | contig 10819 bp, 9 predicted proteins | sample YL17G11_0_MG_FD_205037 | JGI IMG/M metagenome (GOLD analysis project Ga0315287, IMG submission 205037) | Sediment microbial communities from Yellowstone Lake, YNP, Wyoming, USA - YL17G11_0 | ecosystem: Environmental > Aquatic > Freshwater > Lake > Sediment | place: USA: Wyoming | collected...
CGAGCGCGGTGAGCAGGACCAAGGTCAGTACGACGGCCAGCGCGACACCCTCGCGGTCGGCAGCGCCGGGCTCTTGGTGCGGCGCGACCTCTGGAGCGACCTTGGCGGATTCGACCGGTCGCTGCAATTCTTCCGAGAGGATGTCGACCTCGGCTGGCGTGCCCACCTCGCCGGTCATCGCGTGGCGGTGGCCACCGACTCGGTGGTGCATCACGCGGAGGCGATGGCCCGCGGGCGACGCGCCGGCGTCGGGGGGGACCCGCATGCCACGGACCGGGCTAGTGCGCTCTACACGTTGTTGGCCAACGGTCGTGGTTCCACCTTGCTGCTGCGCTGGTTATGGCTGCTCGTGCAGACACTGGTGCGGGCCCTCGGCAACGTCCTAGGAAAGGCTCCGCGTGAGGCTGCGGCGGAAATGTCTGCCGTCGGGATGGTTCTCATGCGTCCGAATCGATTGCGCGCAGCGCGTCGCTCTCGACGCCGCTGGCGCCTGGTGCGCGCGAGCACGCTGCGTACCCTCTTTCCACCGCCTGGCCAGCAGGTCCGTCACAGCCTCGAGTCGCTCGCAGGGTCACTCAACGTCGAGACCGACGTAGCGCCCAGCACGATCTTGGAGTCCGGCCCGGTCGAGGACGATCTCGACTCGTTCGTTGGCACGGGGTCTGGTCGGCTGCGTCGTTGGGTCAAGCGTCCCAGCATTTTGCTGTTCAGCGGGCTTCTCGCCACCCAGCTGATCACCTGGCGTGGCCTCTACCGCGATGGCGTGCTGCACGGCGGTGCCCTGCTTCCGCTCCCCACAGGGGCTTCTGATCTCTGGCAGGCGTACACCGCCTCTTGGCATCCGGTCACGCTGGGCAGTGACACCATGGCGCATCCGTCAACGGCGGTGCTGGGTGTGCTGGCGATGCTGTTGCTCGGTCACGCCACGTGGGTGGTGCCGGTGGTGTTGGTCGTCGGACCGCCTGTGGCTGGCCTCCTCGCCTTCTTGGTGACGCGCCAGCTCGGGCTCTCAGTGCGCCTCAGGCTCTGGGTCGGTGTTGCCTTCGCACTCAACCCGGTCTTCTTGGCCGCCACTGCACAAGGGCGGTGGACCACCGTGCTGGTCGGTGTTGTGCTGCCGCTGGTCGCGGTCGCGGCCGCGCGAGCGGTGGGGCTGGGGGGGCGACCGGTGTCAGTTCGGGCGACTGCTGTCGCTGTAGTGCTCCTGGGCACCATGCTCGCGCTCGCGCCGCCGCTCATCGTGCCGCTGGTGGCGATCGCCGCGGCACTGGCGATCTGGGTCTCTGGGCGGCGTGCTCGCATTGCCGCCATGGCGATGCTGCTCGGCCCGGTGCTGCTGCTGTTGCCTTGGTGGCCGGTCGTGGTGTCTGACCCCGCCATGCTTGTCTTGGAGCCAGGTGTTCGCTGGGTCGGCGATGACGAGCCGGCGTGGCAGGCGGTCTTCTTCGACGCGGGCGGCTGGTGGTCTGCTCCGTGGTGGTTTGGGGCGGGCCTTGCGGTTGCGGCCCTGGCAGCAGTGCTGCGAGCTCAACGGGTGCGCCCTGTGCGGGTTGCCCTTGTGGTCACCGGAATCTGCCTGGCGTGGGCGTTGGTGCTCGAGGCGATCATGGTGACGCCGGCGACCAGCGCGCTACCCGTCGCAGTGTGGAGTGGATCGGTGCTCGTCCTGGCTGTTGCAGCCGCCCTGGTCGCTGCCGCAACAGCAGTCAGAGGGAGCAGCGTCCGGCTGCAACGCGCTGCGTTCACGTGGCGACAGCCAGCCCTCGCAGTCGTGGTGACCCTCGCTGCGGTGAGTCCGCTGATCTGGGGCGTGACCTGGGTTGGGCGGGGCGCCACCGATCCCTTGGACCGCGGCTCAGCGAACCCACTGCCGGCATTCGTCCGCGCGCAATCGGCATTGCCAGAACAGATCCGCACTCTGGTCCTGCAGCCGGCATCGGGCCGACTGGCCTATACGGTCCTGCGATCTCGCGATGCGCAATGGGGTGACGTCGAGACCGCCCCTCCTGTTGACCGGCTTACGTCGTTGGACGACGTGGTCTCTGACCTCGCATCCGGGGCGGGCAGCGCCCCTGTTGACGAGTTGGCCGATCGGGCCGTCGAGTACGTGCTCGCTGTGCCGCCCGTCGACCCTGATCTCGAGGTCGCCCTGGACTCGGCCCCAGGACTGTTGCGCATCGCCAACCCCGGCGACGCGTCACTGTGGAGGGTGGAACAGGCCACCGGAAGGGTTCGGGTCCTCGACGCCGACGGGCAGCGTGCGGTGCTGGCCTCGGAGGTTCCTGACGACCCCGCGGCCGCTGACGTCAAGGTTCCTGGCGCCGACGGGGATCGCCTGCTCGAGCTCGCTGAGCTAGCCGATGAGGGATGGGTCGCGACCGAGAACAGCGCAGGACAAACCCGGGAGCTGCCCGTCCGGGCGGCGTCGAACTGGGGTCAGCGGTTTGTTGCCGGTCCTGCGCCGGCGCAGGTGCAGATGATCGTCGACAACCCATGGCGGCGATGGCTGGTCCGTGGCCAGCTACTGGCTGTCGCTGCACTCGTGTTGATCGCGCTTCCCGGCCGTCGACGTGCGGACGAGGAGTCGGTATGAGTGCCAGGCGCAAGACCGAGCTCTATCGACCCGGAGTCCACCTCGTGGTGGTCATCGTCGTGGTGATTGCGGCCGGGGCTGCAGCCACTGCGTTCGGGGCTGACCGTTCGGCACCGGCTGCGGTCACACCCGAGGTGACGCCGGTGACTGCCACTACCGTGGCCTGCCCCGGACTCCGGTCGCGTGAGGGATACACCGAGTCGACCGTTGCCGCGGCCACTCCTCCCAAAGTACCCGGCATCGATCCGGAGTCATCTGGCAGCGGCGTTGTTCGGACCTTGGTCTCGCAGGAGTCGAAAGAAAAGACGTTGATCAGTCTCGGTGCACCTGGGGACCGGGGCACCTATGTCGGGCGAAACGGCGAGCGCTACTCGGTGACCGGTGCGGCCTCCGGGTCGTTGGCGCCCGGTTTCTCGGTGACCCAGACCGAGAGGACGGTGGACGGCAAGGGACGGGGCCTTGCGTCGACACAGTGTGAGCCGACCGGCACCGACTTCTGGTTCGTCGGGGCGGCTTCGGGCGTCGGCGAGCGTGCCGTTCTCGTGCTGACCAACCCTGAGTCAGCAACAGCAACGGTCGACGTAACCCTCCATGGTCGCCGCGGCCTCGTCGATGCGCCAGGGGCGCGCGGTGTGCAGGTGAGTCCTCGAACCAGTGTCGAGGTTCGGCTCGATCAGGTCGCACCAGGCGAAAAGGTCATGGCCGTACACGTGCAAGTGCGGGTGGGCCGACTATCGGCAGCCATCACCGAGACAGATGTGTTCGGGTTTGAGCCTCGCGGAACCGACTGGATCCCCGAGGCAGCGCCACCGGGAACCGAGCTGGTCGTGCCCGGAGTTCCCGCCGTCGGTAAGGCCCGCAAGAGCCAGGTCCGGCTCGACCTTGTCGCCCCTGATGAGGCCGCCGTCGTCACCCTCTCGCTCGTCACCCCTGAGGGCACCTTCACCCCACAGGGGGCTGACGTCATTGATGTGCCAGCTGCCGGGGTAGCTTCGGTCGACCTGACCGAAGCACTGCGAGGGGACCCTGCCGCCATCGTGATCTCCTCGGATGCGCCCGTCACGGCGGGCGCCCGGGTGGAGCTGAGAAATCCCGACATCTTTGGCGACGTGCTCTTCCTGGCAGCGGCCGGCGCGCTTGACGCACCCGCCGTGGTCCCCGACAACCGCACGTCGGCGGATCTGCAGACCCGGCTCATCCTCACGGCCCCAGAGGCTGCGGCGTCCGCCGTGGTCAAGGGCTTTTCCGGTGGACGGGAGTGGACGGCCGGGCGGGTCGAACTCGCGGCGGGCACCACGCAGGTAGTCACCGTCGTGCCGCCGAAGAACGAGGCCAAGCGGGTCGACTCGTACGGGCTCGTCGTCACGCCCGGTGGCGAGGGGCCAATCTACGGCGTGCGGATGCTTGATGAGGAGGGCCCACGCGGCCCCCTGGTGACATCCTTCCCTCTCTCGACGGCGCGCCTGCTGGCCGAGGTGCCGGAGTCCTTTCCGGGCATCGCGGTCGGAACCATCGAGTGATCGGCCGACCGTTTCGGCAGGTAAGAACGGGGGCACGTCCAGCTCAGTCGACCTCAGGATCGAGGTCACCCGGCTCGACCCCGACCGCCGTCGCCAGCTGCTCGGCCAGCGCCTGGCGCACGAGATGGGGGAGGGATACGCCGGTACCGGTGGCCCAGAGAAGCACCGGACGCGCGAAGACGGTGATGACGAGTGCGCCGTCTTCGGCTGTGCGATGGGCGGACAGCAATGCCCCCGAAGTCACGTCTGACGGCCCGTAGCGGGCGACCTGGTCGCGGGACGGCAGCTCGGCGACGTCAACCTCGAAAGCGGGGATCGTCGACCCTGGACGCCCAGCGCCGGTGAGTCGGGTGAGCCGCGCAGCGGCGGCTTGGGCAACGGGATTCACGCGATCACGGCCGACCGCCGATCGTGGAAAGACGCCGGCCGTGACTCGCATGCTGCGGCCGTGCCGATGTCTGCGCGTCACAGAGGTAAGCGTAGGGATCGGGCTGAACAGCGGGGCGAAGCGCCAGACCGGCAGCAGCGACACGTGGGCCACCAGGTTCGCAAATCACCGATTCAGCCGTCCCGGCCGGGTACCGTCACGCCGTGAGTCCCATGAGGCGTTGCTCGCGTACCGCCTGCAATCGCACGGCCGTGATGACCCTCACCTATGTCTACGCCGACTCCACAGCCGTCCTCGGGCCCCTGGCGACTTACGCGGAGCCACATTGCTACGACCTCTGCGAGGTCCACGGAGAAAGGCTCACCGCACCGCGAGGATGGGAGATCGTCCGGCTGGCGCCCGACCCGGCTCTCGTGGGACCGAGCAGCGACGACCTCGAGGCGCTTGCTGACGCCGTTCGGGAGGCGGGGCGCCCAGCAGTCGATGGCCCTGACCACGAGCGGCGCCAAACCCCTGAGCACGGACGTCGTGGGCACCTGTGGGTGCTTCCGCCCCTGGAGGACTCGGAGGTCTGACCGGGCGGTGCATAGTGGCGGATGTCCGTTTTAAGTGTTATGTCAGGAACCTCCCTTAATTAAACCCGCACCGGCCCTTCTGCCGATAGCGCTCCTGCGTCAAGAGTCCGCCGCCCGTACGGACCCCCGGCACCTGCCGGAACGCACCGGAGGAGGAGACCCCATGGCCCGCTCGTCATCGGCACCGCTGACCATCCCGCTCGGATCCCTGACCCAATCTGGCGCCCGCCCTGACATCGCCTGCGCCGAGTGCGGCAGTGACCGCATCACCCATTTGGCCATGACGTTGACCGACGGGACACCGGTGGAGTTCGTTTCGTGTCATCGCTGCGAACACAAGATCTGGGTCGATGCCAGTGGAGTCCAGCACCAAGAGCTCCCCGTGGCCAGCGTGCTCGACAAGGCCCGCAAACCGCGCTGACCGAGCAGACCGTGGGCTCGGCGCGAAGCTGGTGGCTCGGTAGGGTCCACCGGTGTGACTGCTGAACCGGACGCATTAGCTCCTGTCGACGCCGCGGTGCTGACGTCGATCATCAAGGCTTACGACATTCGCGGCGTCGTGCCCGATCAGTTGGACGCCCGGATCTGCCGGGCGGCAGGTGCCGCTTTCGTTCAGGTGCTGAGAAGTGAGGGCGATGTACCCGGACTGGTGGTCGGGCACGACATGCGTCCGACGTCGCCAGACTTAGCTGCCGCCTTCGCTGATGGCGCCGCCGCTGCCGGCGTCGACGTCACGCTCATCGGACTGGCGAGTACCGACCAGCTCTACTGCGCTTCCGGGCTTCTCGGGCTTGCCGGCGCCATGTTCACCGCGAGCCACAACCCCGCGCAGTACAACGGCATCAAACTCTGTCGCGCCTATGCCGCCCCGGTAGGTCAAGAATCTGGTCTGGGCGAGATCAAGGACGCGTTGGCCCGCGGCGTCAGCATGCCCGATGGTCCCAGAGGGACAATCACCGAGCGAGACATGCTCGGCGAGTACGTTGCCCACCTCCGCTCGCTGGTTGACCTCGCCGACGTCCGTCCGATGACGGTCGTCATCGATGCCGGAAACGGCATGGCTGGGTTGACCGCGCCTGCGGTATTCGCCGATCTTCCGCTGACGATGCTCCCGCTCTACTTCGAGCTCGATGGAACGTTCCCGAACCACGAAGCCAATCCGATCGAGCCGGCGAACCTGCGTGACCTGCAGGCTGCCGTGGTCAAAAACGGTGCAGACATTGGGCTGGCGTTCGACGGCGATGCTGATCGGTGCTTCATCGTTGACGAACGCGGCGACATCGTCTCGCCGAGTGTGCTTGCTGCCCTGATCGCCGACCGCGAGCTGGTGCGCGACCCGGGAGGAACGGTCATCTACAACCTCATCACCAGTCATACCGTGCCCGAAGTGGTGGCCGAAGCTGGTGGTACGGCCGTGCGCACTCGTGTCGGCCACTCGTTCATCAAGGGAGTGATGGCCGAGACCGGTGCCGTCTTCGGTGGTGAGCACTCTGGGCACTTCTACTTCAGGGACTTCTGGCGCGCTGACTCAGGCATGCTGGCCGGTCTGCATGCACTTGCAGCACTAGGTGACGCGGCGATGCCGTTGTCACAACTACTGGCGCCTTACGACCGCTATGCCGCCAGTGGCGAGATCAACTCGACCGTGCACGACCAAGTGCAGGTGGTTGCAGCGCTCAGACAGCTGTGGCAAGCGCGGCCGGGTGTGACGCTCGATGAACTTGACGGTCTCACGGTGGCCGGTGACGCATGGTGGTTCAACGTACGCGCGAGTAACACCGAACCGCTCTTGCGGCTCAACGTCGAGGCTAAGGATGCGGCGACGATGTCAGGCATTCGCGACGAAGTGCTCGGCCAGATCCGAGGCGAGGACCAATGACTAAGTCCCCGGGCCTGGACCCTGAGCTTCTGGCGATCATCGTGTGTCCGCAGTGCCACGGCGCACTACGGCCGGTGCCCGATGGTGAGCGCGCCGCGGCGCTTGTCTGTACGACCGAGACCTGCGGCCTGCGGTACCCGGTTCGAGACGGTATTCCCATTCTGTTGGTGAATGAGGCCGAGCGTGGCAGCTGACGCCGACCTTCGTGCCGGTGGCGCGGGCCACATCGACCTCGACGATCTCGAGTCGGTGCGTGCAGCTGACCCGGGCGGCATGCTCGACGCGGTCGCCTCAGCTGGCGACCAGGTACGCCAGGCGCTTGTGGCCTGTCGGCTCTCTGGCCTCGCTGGAGTCCAGCATGGTGGTCGACCACGCGCGGTTGTCGTCACGGGAATGGGCGGATCGGGGATCGCCGGCCATGTGCTTCAGGCGGCAGCTGGCCCAGAGTGTCCCGTCCCCGTTGAGCGGGTCCGTGGGTGGACCTTGCCGGCTTGGGTGGGGGTCAGCGACCTGGTCATCGCGGTCTCGAGCTCTGGGCGAACGGCGGAGACCCTGGCCTGCACGCGGACGGCGCTCGAACGCGGGGCGCGTACCGTCGTCGTCGCGGCCGAGGGCTCACCGCTCGTCGACCTCGCCATCGAGGCCGGGATTCCGTGGGTTCTCGTTCCTCCTGGTCGGCCACCTCGAGCCAACCTCTGGGCGCTGTCGGTCCCGCTGCTCGTTGCTGCCGATGCCCTTGGCGTCGTCGACGCCGAGCCAGCACGCCTCGAAGCGGTCGCTGACCTGCTCGATGGTTTGGCCCTTCGGTGTGCGCCGACGGTCACGATCGAGCAGAACCCCGCCAAGCAGCTCGCCACTGAGCTTGTTGGGACGTTGCCAATGATCTGGGGCAGCAGCGACCTGGCGGGAATCGCGGCGTACCGGCTGCTGTGCCAGCTTGCCGAGAATGCCAAGTACCCCTCAGTCAACGGCGTGCTGCCGGAGGCGTTGCACAATCAGGTGGTGACGTTCAGCGCTCCGAGGTCAGCGGGCCTTCCGATCAGGCTCGTCCTGCTTCGTGACACGGTCGAGCAGCCGCAGGTGGCCATCGCTGCTGATGAGGCCGAGGCACTGGCTCAAGAGTCCGGCGTCCGCGTCAGCCGGTTGACCGCGGTTGGTGAGCACCCGTTGGAGCGGATGGCCAGTCTCTGCGCCATCGGCGACTTCGCCAGCGTCTACCTCGGGCTGCTCGGTGGCGTGGACCCGACGCCTATTTCCCCGATCGAGACCTTGAAGGCGCGGGTGCAGGCGCGGCAGAGCCGGTTGTGAGCAGCGAGAGCGGCACCAAGGCGATCTTGGCGGCTTTACTGGCAAACCTCGGTATCGCCATCACCAAGTTCCTCGCCTTCCTCGTGTCCGGTTCATCGTCGATGCTGGCCGAGTCAGTGCACTCGCTGGCCGACTCCGGGAATCAGTTGTTGCTGCTCGTGGGTGGTCGCCGGTCGCGGCGGTCGGCAACCCCGGAGCACCCGTTTGGCTACGGGCGGGAGCGTTACCTCTACGCGTTCGTCGTGTCGATCGTGCTCTTCAGCGTCGGTGGACTCTTTTCGTTGTACGAGGGTGTACACAAGATCCGGCACCCCGAAGAGCTGACCAACCTGATGGTTCCGATCATCGTTCTCCTGGTGGCGATCGGCTTGGAGTCCTTCTCACTGCGCACCGCTGTGGTCGAGTCGAACAAGGTGCGTCGCGGTCAGACCTGGGTGCAGTACGTCCGCCGTGCCAAGGCGCCAGAGCTGCCCGTGGTCCTCCTCGAGGATGTTGGAGCCCTCGTCGGACTGGTCCTGGCTCTGATCGGCGTTGGCCTCGCCGGGATCACCGGCGCGTCGATCTGGGACGGGTTCGGGACGATCGCGATTGGCGCCTTGTTGATCGTCATCGCAGTCGTTCTTGGAGTCGAGACCAAGAGTCTGCTTCTCGGCGAAGGGGGTTCACCAGCTGACGTGGCCGCCGTAGGCGCCGCAGTCCTCGGTGTCGACGCCATCGAGCGGGTCATCCACCTCAAGACGCTCTTCCTCGGGCCTGACGAGATGCTGGTCGCGGCCAAGATCTCCCTCCAGCCAGACGTATCGGTCGCAGAGGTTGCAGCGGCAATCAACGAGGCAGAAGCGCGGATTCGCGCGGCCGTCCAGGTGCGCACCGTCATCTATCTCGAACCGGATGTCTTCGTCGCTCGCACAGAATCGGCCGCTCCTGAGCCCGACTCCGAGCCTGTGGCCCCACAGCTCCCTGGCTCGGCTCCTGCCGGAGAGGTTTGACGTCACAGGGCGGCCGAGCCGTCCTCCCGGTACTCTGGTCCGCGTGACTGCTCCCACGCTCCCCGCCCCGACCTCCACCCGCTGGCTCGACTTCAAGGTGGCCGACCTCTCGCTTGCCGAGTTCGGCCGCAAGGAGATCCGGCTGGCCGAACACGAGATGCCCGGTCTCATGGCGATTCGCCGTGAGTTCGCCGACGCTCAGCCGCTGGCAGGAGCCCGGATCACCGGATCCCTTCACATGACGGTGCAGACCGCCGTGCTCATCGAGACGCTGACGGCACTCGGCGCCGACGTCCGATGGGCAAGCTGCAACATCTTCTCCACGCAGGACCACGCGGCAGCGGCAACGGTGGTCGGACCGACGGGCACAGTCGATGCGCCGTCCGGCGTCCCAGTCTTTGCCTGGAAGGGCGAGACCCTCGAGGAGTACTGGTGGTGCACCGAACAGGCGCTGACCTGGCCGGGTCAAGCAGCAGGTGAAGGCCCAAACATGATCCTCGACGACGGTGGCGACGCCACGATGCTCGTGCACAAAGGCGTTGAGTTCGAGAAGGCTGGCTCGGCCCCCGACCCCTCCACTGCTGACAGTGAGGAGTTCGAGGTCGTCCTCCGACTCCTCAACCGCACGCTCGCGGAGAGCCCGAGCAAGTGGACCGAGGTTGCCGGTGACATCCGTGGCGTCACCGAGGAGACCACGACTGGTGTCCACAGGCTCTACCAGATGCTCGAAGGTGGTGAGCTGCTCTTCCCAGCCATCAACGTCAACGACTCGGTGACCAAGAGCAAGTTCGACAACAAATACGGGTGCCGGCACTCACTCATCGACGGCATCAACCGGGCCACCGACACCCTCATCGGGGGCAAGACGGCGGTTGTGTTCGGATACGGTGATGTTGGCAAAGGGTCGGCGGAGTCACTGCGCGGGCAAGGTGCGCGCGTCATGGTTACCGAGATCGACCCGATCTGCGCGCTGCAGGCCGCCATGGATGGATACCAGGTCGTTCGGCTCGAGGATGTCGTGGCCACCGCTGACATCTTCATCACGGCGACTGGCAACAAAGACGTCATAACCGTCGCGGACATGCAGCGGATGAAGCACCAGGCGATCGTCGGGAACATCGGACACTTCGACAACGAGATCGACATGGCTGGGCTGGCCACCTACGGCGGTGTGCGACGAGAGAACATCAAGCCGCAGGTCGACCTCTGGCACTTCCCGGACGGACACGCGGTCCTCATCTTGAGCGAAGGCCGGCTGCTGAATCTCGGGAACGCGACCGGCCACCCGAGCTTTGTCATGTCGAACTCATTCGCCAACCAGACCATCGCGCAGATCGAGCTCTTCACGAAGACGGCTGACTACCCGGTGGGCGTCTACACGCTGGCCAAGCACCTCGACGAGAAAGTTGCCCGACTGCACCTCGACGCCCTCGGAGCTGAGTTGACCGAGCTCACCGAAGATCAGTCGGAATACCTTGGGATCCCGAAGAGCGGCCCGTACAAACCCGATCACTACCGCTACTGAGCAAGGTCCGCGACCACATGAAGCTCGGCGTGCTCGGGACCG
>Ga0315287_10007690_pt1 | contig 10818 bp, 10 predicted proteins | sample YL17G11_0_MG_FD_205037 | JGI IMG/M metagenome (GOLD analysis project Ga0315287, IMG submission 205037) | Sediment microbial communities from Yellowstone Lake, YNP, Wyoming, USA - YL17G11_0 | ecosystem: Environmental > Aquatic > Freshwater > Lake > Sediment | place: USA: Wyoming | collected...
CATTGGTCGCGCTCCGGCCCCAGGCCGCGCGCAGCCCCGTGGTCACGTGGGCGTTGCTGGCGCTCTCGGCCAGCGAATTGGTGGTGTCGCTCAGGCCGTTGGCCAGGACGTCCTCGACGAAGGTGCGGGGCGAGATGACGGTCAGCGAGTTCCCCGACACGTCGAGGCTGCCCGACAGCCGGAAGCCCGGCCGCTCGGACAGTCGAAACGTGCTGCCGGCGGCCCAGCTCATGATCACCGAGACCCCTTCGGTGAGCAGCGCCGCCGTCTCGGTCCCCAGCCGGCCCGTTCCCGAGAGCGCCAGCCGCACGGCGACCGCGTCGCTGACGCGCTGCTGGAACTCGAATTCCTGCGTCAGGTACGAGAGGTCGGCCTGCCTGCTCGCGAGCAGGCGCGGTGGTTCGTCGAAACTGTAGAGTTTGACCTCCATGCCCTGGGTCAGGGCCACGCCGGTGCTGCTGCGCAGGTAGGTGGAGAGGAAGGGACTGGGGATTCCCGCGGCACCGGGGAAGCGGTGCGGTCCCACCTGCCGCGCCAGGGTGTCGGCGGCCGGCGAGGCCGACCCGGCCCGCGCGGCCTGCGGTCCGGCCGCCACCGACAGGGTGACGCAAGCCACCGCGAGTGCCGCCCGCATGCAAGTCCTCATCTCGGATCCCCCATTTCGGCACTGGCCGGCGCGATTGCCCGGCGTCTCCCTGACCCGGTCAGACGCCCGGGCCCCCCGAGCCCCTGGCGGTCTCCGATCGACGCCTCCATTCTCTCCCCGGGGCTGGCGAACGACCGCTCCACCAGGGCCGTCAGCCGCTCACGCTGGTTCAGCAGCGCCGCGTGCCGCTCTTCGGGCAGCGCGGAGAGCAGGTCGTCGACCAGCGCGTTCATCCGGCGCATCACCTGCACGCTCCCCCCACCGCAGGCCCTGATCTCCTCGAACGCCAGCGCCAGGAAGTCGTCCCACGAGGGGAACGGCACCAGCACCCTCACCGCGCCCGCGCCGTCGCGGAACGCCTCGATGTCCAGATCGCAGCGCCCGAGACGCATCAGCAGATCCTCGATGTGGTCGAGCGCCTGGATCGCGGTCGTCGGGTCATTGACCGCCGGCGACAGGGCCCGGATGGCGATATCGACCAGCAGCCGGATCGCGTACTTGGGATCCTGCTCGAAGGTGCGCTCGTCACCGAGTTGGATGGCCGGGAGCAGCGCTTCCTCCGGGATGTTCCGGCTCGACCCGTGGATGCGCAGGAGCGGCAGCGAATCGAGGACGACGTCCCCCACGGCCGGCACCACCTCGATGACGGCTCCGTTCGACTCCGCGACCGCGCCCATGGCCTCCGCGTCCACCGCCTGCACCGTGCGCATCGGCCCCCGGTGGTTCACGACCTGCGTCACCGGCGTCCCTCGGATCCCGGCTGCATCCGGGGCTGGGCCGGCACCACGGCGCCGGTAGAGCGATTCGATCGCCTTCCGCCCGCGCCCCGCGGTGAATGCCAGCATCCGGCTGACCTGCAGGATCCTCAGCCGCTGCACCAGCGCGACGAACAGGCCGACGCTGACCATCAGGAGGAGGATGGCGAGCCACGAACAGAAGAACGGCACCTTCCCGGAGCCGTACCGGTCCACCCAGGAGAGCGCTCCCAGGGAGTACAGGAACGTCGCCGTGAACGAGCCCATCGCGTGGAAGAGCACCGGATCCCGCACGATCCACAGGACCAGGCGGGGTGAGTAGGCCGTGGAGCCGAACTGCACCATCACGAACGCCAGGGAGAAGACGACGCCCGTCAGGGTGATCATGCCCGAGGCGATCGACGAGAAGATCGCGGTCGCCGCCGAGGCGCTCATGCCCCAATCGATGTACGGCAGGAAATGGGTCTCGACTCTCGGGAGGATCAGCCCGCCGGCGAAGGCCGCGATCGAATAGCAAATCGGGACCGTCCACAGCGGGATCCGGACGCTCCGTATGCCTTCGGTCATGGCCCCCCCGACTCACCCCAAGCGAACGTCACGCCCTCGATGCCGTGTGCTGGCCGGGACACCGGTCCGATACTGGCGGCCTGCGTCCCCGCTAGAACACCGTCTTGGCTCCCGCGCTGAGCGTGCTCCTCAGCATCCCCGTCACGTCGATCATGGGCGCCACGGAGATCCCGGCGGCGAGATTCCGATGCGAGCGCTGCCACATGACCAATGTCATCCGGGCGAGCCGGGCGCGCTCGTCCGTCTGGTTCCTGAGTTCCTCCAACTCCGCCTGGTTCTCCCGGTAGATCGTGAAAGCCGGTTCGATCTGGTCCCGCAACGACTTGATCGTCGTCGTGCGATCGATGACGTAGCGCTCGGCGGCGTCGAGGTCCCTGGGCGCCGGCGCCCGGCCGGAAGGGATGAGGTCCTTCACCCCTGGATCGCTCGTCCGGAGCGAGTCCAGCGCCGCCGGGTCGCCGCCGCGGAGGCGCTGAAGCAGCGTGTAGCTCCGCACGCTGGCGACGTGCATCTCGTCGAGTTCCTCGATCCGGGCCTTCAGCGGAGCGAACTCGGCCTCGACGCGGGCGTTGATGTCCGCGGCCGCCACCTGCACGTCGTCGTCGACCTGGTCGAGCAGCCTGTCTCCGGTGCTTGCCGTCAGGTCCACCAGCCGCTGCGCCGCCCCGAGGGCGGTGAGCAGCGTCTTGTGCGTCTGGATGTCCTGGACGAGAGTGTCCAGGTAGCCAGGAGTCACCCCGTAGTCGCCCGACCAGTTCGCGATCAGGTTCGGGCGGATGGTCTCGGTCATGTATCGCGCCAGCTCCGAGATCTTCTTTTCCTCCGACAGGGGAGACTGGTAGACCGCCACGATCTGCGAGGAGTAGAGGGCGACGCCCCGCGTCAGCATCCGAGCTCTCGCCACGGATTGCTGAACCTGCTTCACCGAAGGCAGCGTCTGGTACTTCTTGAGGTGCGTCCACACGGCCGGACGATTGAACCTCTGCAACGCGCCGACCATCCCCGAGGTGTTCTCGGAGAAGGGGCCGACGTCGATGCGCTTCGACCCGCGGAACGTGGCGCAGCCGCTCAGGAGCCCGGCGGCGATCAGCGCGGCGGGCACCAGCCCCGCCAGCCATGGCGAAACACGCATGAGGAACCTCCTTCGATGGCCGGGGGCCTCCGCGAGCCGTCGCGGACAACCACCTGCCGACACCGGGGCACAGGATCCATCGATTCCGCCGGAGCAGCCGCCCCTGCGGTCAATCTACATCAGCATGATCTCGTCGGCGAAGCGACCCTGCCGGAGCAGGTTCGCCATGGTCTTCATCGGCTGGTCGATGTGCGTGAAGAACGCCTTGTAGCCGGCGCACAGGTAGTTCAGCCCGTCCTCGCCGTCGGGAGTCCGGATGAAGCGGTTGCGAGGGCACTCGCCGTGGCAGGCGAAGAGGACCGGGCACTCCCTGCAGTACCCGGGCAGGGTGTCGAACTTGCTCTGGCCGAAGCGACGCTGCTTCTCCGAGGTCACCAGCGTCTGGAGCGGCGTCTCCATGAGGTTGCCGAGCCGGTGCCCCGGCTCGACGTAGTGATCGCAGGAGTACACGTCACCGTTGTGCTCCAGGGCCAGGGCGTTGCCGCAGGTCGGCGACACGATGCAGAGGTTGTGCTGTCCGAGCCAGCTGCCCAGCGCGATGTCGAAGGTGACGACGTAGACCTTGCCCACGTCGCGCTTCACCCATTCGTCGAAGATGCTGGTCAGGAACCGTCCGAAGCTCCCGGCCGTCACCGTGCGATCGGTCACCAGGCTGCCTGCCTGCCGGTACAGCGGCCGGTCCCTGCCTCGCTGACCGCCCCACCCCAGGTTCGCCAGCTCGATCGTCTCCGGGGTCGCGCGCTCGACGATCGGGATCAACTGGATGTAATCCGCCCGCAGTTCGTCGCGGAGGAACCGGTAGACCTCGAGGGGGTGGTCGGCGTTGCCGGCGTGGATGGTGCAGAGGATGTTGACGTCCACGCCGTGCTTCCGCAGCAACTCCCAGGCGCGCACCACGGCGTCGAAGCTGCCCTGGCCCTGCTTGGTGATGCGGTAGGCGTCGTGCAGCTCGCGCGGACCGTCCAGGCTGAGCCCGACCAGGTAGTGGTGCTCCTTGAAGAAGGCGGCCCAGTCGTCGTCGAGCAGCGTGCCGTTGGTCTGCATGGTGTGGACGACGCGCTGGTGGGGCTTCCGGTGCCGCTCGGCCAGCTCCACGGAGCGCCGGTAGAAGTCGAGGCCCCGCAGCGTCGGCTCGCCCCCCTGCCACGCGAGGTGGACCTCCGGCCCGGGGGAGGACTCCATCAGCTGCCGGATGTACGAATCCAGCACCGCCTCTTCCATCATGGGGCTCTGCCCCGGGTAGAGGAGCTCCTTGGACAGGAAGAAGCAGTACTTGCAGCCCAGGTTGCAGGCCGCGCCCGCGGGCTTCGCGAGGAGGTGGAAGCCGGGCCGAGCCGAGGGCACGCGACTCATCCTTCGCCGCCCGCCTTGCCGGCCCCGCCGCGCGACTCGGCCTGCAGCGCCTCGACCGCCGAGGCGACCGTGGGAAATATCCGTTCGGGGCCGATGCGCTCCGCGAGACCAGTCCGCTCGAGCATGGCGCGCACCGGACTGCGGGCCGACGCGACGGCCAGCGCGATGCCCTGCGCCTCGAGGTCGCCGCACACCTGGTCCAGGCTGGCGGCCCCGGTCGAGTCCAGCTGGGGCATGGTCCCGGCATCCAGGACGAAGTACCGCGTCGGCGCCGACGCCTCCCGGGCCACGCTCCGCACGCGCGCCTTGAAGTGGTCGGCGTTGAAGAAGACCAGGCCCGCGTCGAAGCGGTAGAGGACCAGGCCCGGGACCGACTCCGTCCCGGGATGGGTCGTCGTGTCGCGGAAGTCACTCGTCCCAGGGACGCGGCCGAGCACCGCGTCGTGCGGCCTTGAGGCCGTGACCAGCAACTGCACGAGCGCCACGCCCACCGCGACCACCACGCCGGGCAGCACGCCGACCGTGATGACCCCGAGCAACGTGATGAGGCTGAGCCGGAACTCCCGGGGGCTCACGCGACGCAGGTTCGCCAGGCCCTTCAGGTCCAACAGGCCCATGGCCGCCTTGACCAGTACAGCCGACAGGACGGCCATCGGCAGCCAGCCGAGCGGCCGGGTGAGGAACAGCAGCGTCAGCGCCAGGCCGGCCGCCGCCACCAGTCCCGTGACCTGGCTCTTGCCGCCCATCGAGTCGTTCACCGCCGTGCGCGAGTCGGCCCCGCTGACGGCGAAGCCCCCGAGGAGGCCGGCCCCGATGTCGGCCACACCCAGCGCGATGAACTCCCGGTTCGAATCGATGTCGTAGCGGTTCTTCGCCGCGAAACCCCGCGCGGTGACCATGGCGCTGTTGTAGCTGATCAGCGCCAGCCCGACCGCGCCCATCGCGAGCGGCGTCCAGTCGGCCCCGCCGATGGCCGGGATCATCAGGCCCGGCAGCCCCGCCGGGATCGCGCCCAGCAGCTTCACGCCATGCGCGGCGAAGCCGAAGAACGCCGAGCAGGCGATGCCCAGCGATACGGCGACCAGCGGCCCCGGCACCTTCGGCACCAGGCGGGCGAGCAGCAGCAGCAGCGCCAGCGTCGCCGCACCGACCGCGAGCGTCGGCAGGTGCGTCTGGTCCAGCTTCGAGGCGAACTGCAGGAGCAGGCGGAAGACCCCGGCGGGCGAGAGCGGGAATCCGAACAGCGCGCCGAGCTGCCCGACGATGATGCAGATGGCGATGCCGTTGAGGTAGCCGACCAGGATGGGCCGCGCCAGGAAGTTGGTGAGGAAGCCCAGGCGCGCCAGCCCGGCCGCGATGCAGAAGACGCCGGTGATCATGGCCAGCGCCGCCGTGAGCGCCACGTACCGCGCCGGGTCCGGGCCGGCCAGCGGTGCGACGACCGCCGCGACGATCGCGCAGGTGGCGGCGTCGGGCGCCACGATCAGCTGCCGGGACGAGCCGAGCAGCGCGTACGCCACCAGCGGCAGCAGGCTGGCGTACAGGCCGTAGACGGGAGGCACGCCTGCCAGCTGCGAATAGGCGATGGCGATGGGAAGGGCCACCGCGGCCACCGAGACGCCCGCCAGGACGTCGGCGGGCAGCCACTCGCGCCGGTACGTCCGCAGCCACGTCGCGACCGGGAAACTCGCAGGCATGCTACCCCTCCTTCGCGTGGCGGAGGTCACCGCGCCGGCAGGATCGCCGGCACCGGGACGCCCGGATGGGGCACCGGCCCGCGTGCCGCAGCGTCACTTCTTCGCGGCGATGCGCGTGACCAGCCCGCGCACGATCAGGTACGGCACGATCGCCAGGGCGAGGGCGACGATGAGCACCTCCCCCGGGTAGACCGTGTGCAGCACGATGATCTGGTACACGATGTCGAGGACCAGCGCGAGCACGAAGACCTTGCCCACGCTCTTCCATCCATCCTTGAGCATGCCGGCCCGTTCGGCCGGGTTCGTGAAGAGCGCCCAGAAGTACGGCGGCTTGCCGGTCTTCGCGTCCTTCAGGCCCGCGATGACCGCGAAGATCACGGCCATGACCGGCTGCAGGACGAACCTGAACTTCATCGGCCCGCTGATCCGATCCACCAGATTCTCCGCAAAGCGCGTCCAGATGGCTTCCACTTCGACCTCCCCCACTTGGTATCGGCGCCGCAGACCTGTTTCCCCGACGTCCCGCGACGCTTCCGGCCCGCTTCTCTCCTGCCGTCACCGCAGTGGCAGCAGGATCAACCCGTAGATCAGCCCCCCGGCCAGGAACGGCAGGAACCTCCCGTCCCGGTCGGAGGGCAGTTCCATGATCGCGCTGTTCATGATGACGGCCCCCGAGATGAAGGCCACCAGCAGGGCGAGCACGTACTGCGGCAGGGCGAACAACAGGCCCAGCCCCCAGCCGGCGACGGACGCGCCGGCGAGCACGAAGCGGCCGATCCGCCGGTACGCGGCGCCGTGCTCCTCCGCCAGAGAGTGGTCCACGGACAGGAAGTGCAGGGCCATCGTGCCGGCGAAGAAGCCAACGGAGACCTCGGACTTCTCGAGGTTGTGCACCAGCAGGTACGCCATCAGGCAGATGTAGGCCGCGAAGCCGCCGATCTCGAGGCTGAAGGCCGCGTCGATCTTCCCCTCTTCCCCGGACCCCTTCAGGTGCGAGCGCAGGTGGTCCAGGCCGTAGAACACCAGGAAGCCGACCAGCGCGAGGTAGAAGATCCCCATGCCCTCGTAGCGCAGCGGCACGGACACCGCCGCGGTGAAGGAGTCGCGGACGGAATGCAACTCCGGCACCAGGTGGACGAACACGTACGCGGCGGACACCCCCGCCCCGAAGGAGAGGCTGCTGCGGCGGTCACGCAGGAAGACCTGCATGGGATGCACGCGTCCGCCCAGCAGGAAGGCCGCCGCGAACAGCAGCGCCGCCGCGCCCGTCACGAGGATCCGGTCCACCCCCAGGCCCATGTCAGAAGGTCCTGCTGACGATGCCGAAGAACAGGAACAGCCCCGCGACCGACATGATGAGCGCGATGACGAACGTGGACCGCCAGACCTGGACCCTCTGGAGCTGGCACAGGTCCTTGAGCGTCAGCCAGAACTGGACGGTGCCCATCACCAGGGACACGGTGCCCAGCCCGATCAGGAACAATCCGACGCGCTTCGGGCTGTTCACGTTGGGCAGGGCCAGCCCCTTCTCCTGGAAGCCCTCGAGCAGCTTGTACATGGTGAAGCCGAAGCTGATCATGGACAGGGCCGTGCGAATCCACGCCATGAGGCTGCGATCCGCGGCCATCACGGTGCGCACCACGGCGAGGTCCGTCCGATCCTCCGCCAGTTCGTTGGCCGACTTCGCTCCCTGTGCGCTCATCCTGCCCTCCAGGTGGTCTCGTGAAGCACGCTGGTCACAATCCCGTGAGCCTGGCGACGAACTTCTGCGCCAGCTCCGCGATCGGGTACTTGAGGAGCAGCAACGGCAGGAACGGCAGCAGCGCGACGATGGCGAGATCCCTCAACAGGCCCAGGTTGACCGGGACCACGCGCATGTTGCGAACGACGTTCATGCTGTTGGAGAGGTCCGCGAGCGACTGCAGGTCCGGCGTCCCCAGCAGGAGTTCACCGCGTCCCGCGCCGGGCGCCAGCCACTTCCCGTCGAAATCGGTCACGTAGTTCGACGCGAACTCCATGTAGTCGCTCAGCGCCCTCACCCGGCAGGCCCAGAGCTTCGGAGTGAACAGGAAGACGGGCCCGAGGAACAGCGCCACATCGACGAACAGGACCACCGCGAGCGTGGGATAGATCGCCTCGAAGGCCATCGAGCCCCTGACCAACTCCTCCGCCAGCCCCGCGGCCTGCACGGCCGAGAGCGCCAGGACGAGTGGCAGGAAGTGCGTGTGCACGACCTCGAGGTAGCCCAACCCCGCGGTGCCGTCGGGGTGGGTCGGCACCAGGTGGAGCTCCAGTCTCGAGATGCGCCACAGGAATCGCGACCACTGGACCAGCCGCCAGATCCATCGGAGGCCGAGGAAGCGAAAGAGCGGCAGGCAGACGAACCAGTACCAGCGGCCGGCCATCGACATCCCGCTCGAGTCGCGAGCCGGGTCGAATGCCGCCGTGGCCCCGTGCATCGCCCATTGCGATCCGAGCGTGGACCACAGCACCGTCGCCAGGAGGCACAGGGCCTCCGGAAGCCACGAGTCCTTCCACCGCAGGTTCCGGGCGATCTCGGACTGCAGCGCGGGCATGGCCTTCCCGGGCACGACCCCCGAACGCCTGAGGGTGTCCACGAACGCGGTCATCCGCGGATCCACCCACGATTCGCAGAGGAAGAACAGCGGCACGACGATCAGCAGACGAACGTGCCCGGCGATCATCGAGAGGGAGAACAGCCTCGGGCCCGCGCCTTCGACCAGCGCAAGCGCCATCAGGACGGTCCACGCCCCCACACCCAGCGCCAGCCCCATGGCGACCGTGTTCGTCGTTCCCCGGACCAGGCCGAGCCGTCGCCCCAGCCGGTGGAGCGGGCCACCGAGCAGCGAGAACCCCAGCGGTTCCTGCCCCTCCTCCACGATTCGCGTCATCGGGGCAATGTAGGCGATGCCACCGCGCGGTCGCAAGACGGAATCATCCAGGCGGCCTCCAGGAAGGTCGTACCAGCGGCACTATGGACGAATCGCCCCCCCCCCTCACCGGCTGCTCCCCACCGCTGCGGGAAGCGCCGCCCCGAGCGCGAAGCAGGGCATCGAGCAACCGGGCCTCGCACCGATACGGTGCTACTTCGCGACGGGGAACATCAGGACGAACTGCAACCGGGTGAAGCCGGCCGGCGCGCCGTCGGGCTTCACGGCGTTCGCGTAGTACTGCAGCGCGACGTTCACGGGGATCTTCGCGACCACCGTGATCTTCGAGAAGCCCAGGCCGAGCGGAACCGTCCACTGCTGGCCGCTCTCGGCCTCCCAGTTGGCGCTGATGCCCGGAGCCGTGCTGATCGCCCAGCCGCCGGCAAGGTTGAAGTTGATGAACGGCTGGAAGAAGAAGCTGTTGATCGCAGGAGTCGCGTCACTGCCCGCGACCTTCCAGAGGTTGTTCACCAACGCGCCGTATACCCACGTCTTCCCCATCTTCAGAGCCACGCCGGTCGCCCCCGCGGCGTACTGGCCCGTCTCCGTGGCCGCCTGGTTGGAGGTCGGGAGCGAGAAGATCGGGCCGACACCCCAGACGGTCTCTCCCCCGCCGGTGGGGCTGAAGAAGAACTGCTCCTGGATGTCCGCGATGCCCTGGAAGCGATCGGTGCCGCCACCCGGGATGTTCACGAACGGGATGACCGTCCGGGCAAGCAGGACCCAGTTCTGGTTGAGCTTCAGGGGCAGCGCGGGCATCACGTTGAGGACCATCATGGACTGCTTGCCCAGCCCGCCCCCCGAGTTGAAGTTCCACTGAAACGGGATCGAGTTCATGTTCGCCACCGGATTCTGCGCAGCCTTGGCGAGCGCGTTGAGGTCCTGACCACCCTGCGCCGGGGCGGACTCCTGCGCCCGGGCCACGCCACATGCCAGCAGCCAGACCATCATCACAGCGAGCAGCGCCCTTCTCATGACCGACTCCCTTCGCCCAACGGGCTGGTTCTCCTGCGGCGCCTTCCGGGCGCCCGGGTGTTGGATGACCTGATCCGCAGCATCGAGGATGATCGCGACGATTGAAGATACTGCCGATGCCCTTCCAGCCGGAAGCGGCCAGTCGCTTCCGCCCGGCCGGGTGCGTCAGGGCGGCCCCCCTATCGTTTGGCCGCCTTCAACGCCTCGACCTCGGCGGTCAGTCTCTTGATGTCCGCCTCCAGGCTCTTGATCCTGCCGGTGAGCGCGCCGATAGGGCCTTGCGGATCCACGCCATGAGGCTGCGATCCGCGGCCATCACGGTGCGCACCACGGCGAGGTCCGTCCGGTCCTCCGCCAGCTCGTTGGCCGATTTCGCTTCCTGGGCGCTCATCCTGCCCTCCAGGTGGTCTCGTGAAGCACGCTGGTCACAATCCCGAGAGCCGGGCGACGAACTTCTGCGCCAGCTCCGCGATCGGGTACTTGAGGAGCAGCAACGGCAGGAGCGGCAGCAGCGCGACGATGGCGAAGTCCCTCAACAGGCCCAGGTTGACCGGGACCACGCGCATGTTGCGAACGACGTTCATGCTGTTGGAGAGGTCCGCGAGCGACTGCAGATCCGGCGTCCCCAGCAGGAGTTCACCGCGTCCCGCGCCGGGCGCCAGCCACTTCCCGTCGAAATCGGTCACGTAGTTCGACGCGAACTCCATGTAGTCGCTCAGCGCCCTCACCCGGCAGGCCCAGA
>Ga0315287_10007691_pt1 | contig 10818 bp, 10 predicted proteins | sample YL17G11_0_MG_FD_205037 | JGI IMG/M metagenome (GOLD analysis project Ga0315287, IMG submission 205037) | Sediment microbial communities from Yellowstone Lake, YNP, Wyoming, USA - YL17G11_0 | ecosystem: Environmental > Aquatic > Freshwater > Lake > Sediment | place: USA: Wyoming | collected...
TCGGCCGCGGCCTCGTCGACCCGGTTGCGCAGCTCCAGTGGGGCGATGCCGAGCTTGCGGATCACCGGCAGGACCACCCCGTCGTCCTGGCGCAGGAGGGCGGCGAGAAGGTGGTCGGGCGTCACCTCCGGGTTGGATCGCTCCTTGGCGGAGGTCATGGCGGCGTTCACCGCCTCCTGCGTCTTCAGCGTCCAGGTGTTGGGATCGAAGGCCATCGTGGGTGCGTGCTCCGGGTGTCGTGGCGGCCGGGACGGTCCTCGGCGCCCTCTCAGGCTAGCAGAAAAGTTGAGTGCTGTACACTCAAGTTTGTGGGTCGGGGGGCACCGGTCCCCGGGTTCGCCACAGGGCCCATGCCGCCACCCCCAGCCCGGTGGAGAACAGGGCAACCAGGATCAGCCCGAGGGTGGCGGTGGCGGTGAGGGCGGCCCCACCCCCGGCACCCAGGATGCCGGCTGCAGCCACAGGCATCATCGTCCGGCCCTCGTGCCCCGGCCTCAGCGACGCCGCGGCGGCCGGCCGCCGTAGAGCACGACCGACTGGCTCAGGGGCACCAGGTCGCGCCGGTACTGGCGATGGACCTGCTCGACCTCCTCGGCGACCCGCTGGCGCAGGGCCTCGGCCTCGGCGCGCAGCCGCGCCACCTCGGTCTCGAGCTCCATCACCCGCTTCACCCCGGCCAGGTTGAGTCCCTCGTTGGTGAGGTCCTGGATGCGGCGCAGCATGGCGATGTCGGCCTCGCTGTAGCGACGGCTCCCACCCTGGGTGCGCCCCGGCTCGACGAGCCCCTTGCGCTCGTAGATGCGCAGGGTCTGGGGATGCACGCCGGCGAGCTCCGCGGCCACGGAGATCACATAGACCGCTTGGTGGTACTCAGGCACGACGGGTCACCTCACTTCGCGGGCTGGGGGTCATGGCGGGGCGACGCCGTGGCGGCCGAGTAGGCCTCGAGCGCGGCGCGCTGCGCATCGGTCAGGTCGCGGGGCACGTCGATCTCGACGGTCACGAGGAGGTCGCCGGCGGCCTTGGCCGTCACGACGCCCCGGCCGCGTACCCGGAAGGTGCGCCCTCCCCCGGTGCCGGCCGGCACCCGGATCGTCACCGACTCGCCATCGATGGTGGGCACGGCGATGTCGGCACCCAGGGCGGCCTCGGCCAGGGTGATGGGCACGTTGACCGTGAGGTGGTCGCCCTTGCGGCCGAACCGGCGATGGGGCTCCACGTGCACCCGCACGAAGAGGTCGCCATCGGGCCCGCCGTTGGAGCCGGCGCCCCCGCGGCCCTTCACCCGGATGCGCTTGCCGTCGCCCACGCCGGCGGGGATCTTGACCTTGATCTCGCGGGGCCGGTGAACCGCGCCACTGCCGGCGCACGTGGGGCACGGGCTGTCGATCACCCGGCCCCGGCCCCCACAGGAGGTGCACGGCCGGCTGAAGGAGAAGAAGCCCTGGTCGTCGTCGACCGCGCCGCGTCCGTGGCACACCGGGCAGGGTCGTGGGGTGGTGCCGGCAGCCGCACCCGAGCCCGAGCAGTCGGGGCAGCGGACGTCGGAGGTGACCTGCACCGTGGTCGTCGCCCCGTGGATGGCCGCGTCGAAGGGCATCGTGAGCTCGGCTTCGAGGTCGACGCCGCGGCGGGGCCCGCTGGGCTGGGCGCGACCGGCGCGGCCCCGGCTGAACAGGTTGCCGATCAGGTCGCCGAGGTCGCCGGAGTCGAACCCGGCCGCGCCACCCGGCCCGCCGGGCCCGAAGCCCCCGCCGGGCCCGAAGCCCCCGCCCATGGGGCCCATACTGCGGACCTCGTCGTAGCGGGAGCGCTTGTCGGGATCACCGATCACCTCGTAGGCGGCGGACACCTCCTTGAAGCGCTCCTCGGCCGCGGCGTCGCCGGGGTTGGCGTCGGGGTGCAGCTTGCGGGCGAGCTTGCGGTACGCGCTGGTGATCTCCTTGGGCGTGGCCTTCTCGGCCACCCCGAGGATCTCGTAGTAGTTCTTCTCGAACCACTCGCGCTGGACGTCCATGATCTCCTTCGACCGGGGCCCTTCAGCCCCGGACCTTCACCATGGCGGCCCGAACCACCCGGTCGTTCCACGGGTACCCGGTTCGCAGCACCTCCACAACCACGGTGTCGCCGTCGCCGTCCTCGTGCAGCACGGCCTCGTGGATGTTGGGGTCGAACGCCACGTCCGCGTCGCCCACCGCGGACAGGCCGTGCTTCTGGAGGGTCTGCACGAGCTGGGCCCGCACCGGCTCGACGTCGGACAGGCCCTGGGCCGCCGCTGCCTCGCACGCGTCGAGTACCGGCAGCAGCTCCTTCACCAGGTCGGCCGCAGCCTGGGCGCGCTGCTCGACCTTCTGGGCGTCGACCCGTCGCTTGTAGTTCTCGAACTCCGCCTGGACCCGTCGCAGCAGGTCGAGGTACTCGTCGCGTTCGGCCTCGAAGCGGCGGGCCAGCTCCACGGCCTCGGCCACGGCGTCCTCGGCGGTCTGGTCGGCCTGGACCTCGGCCACCATCGTGTCGAGGAGGTCCTCCACGACGTGGGCCTCGGCCTCCAGCTCGTCGTCCACCGTGTCGGCGGGCCCAGTGTCGGCGGGCTCACCGGCGGCGGTGGCGAAGGGGGAGGAAGGCTGGGGCTCGCCGGCATCGGGGTCCGGCTCCTCCCCTCCCCCGGGTCCCCCCGCTGGGCTCACTGGCCGTCCTTGTTGTCGCTGCCGCCACCGTCGCCATGGGTGGGCTCATCGGTCGCATCGTCAACGACCTCGGCATCGACGACCTCGGCATCGACCACGTCGTCGCCGGCCTCACCGGCAGACGCCGAGCCCGCCTCGCCGCCGGCAGCCTGCTCCGACGCCGCCGCCTCGTAGAGGTGCTGGGACATCTGCTGGCTGGCCGACATGAGCTTCTCGGTGCCGTCCTTGATCGCCTCGGTGTCGGTGCCGGCCAGGGCGGCCTTCAGGTCGGACAGGGCCGACTCGACGCCCGAGCGTTCTGACTCCGAGACCTTGTCGCCCTGGTCCTTGAGCAGCTTCTCGGTCTGGTACACGAGCGTGTCGGCGCTGTTGCGGGCGTCGGCCTCCTCGCGGCGGCGACGGTCCTCATCGGCGTGCGACTCGGCGTCGCGCACCATCTGGTCGATCTGGTCCTTGGACAGGCTCGACTGGCCCGTGATGGTGATCGACTGCTCCTTGGACGTGGCCCGGTCCTTGGCCGACACGTTCACGATGCCGTTGGCGTCGATGTCGAACGTGACCTCGATCTGGGGGATCCCCCGTGGCGCGGGCGGCAGCTCGACGAGCTGGAACTTGCCGAGCGTCTTGTTGAAGTCGGCCATTTCGCGCTCGCCCTGCAGCACGTGGATCTCCACCGATGGCTGGCTGTCCTCCGCGGTGGTGAACACCTCGGTCTTCTTGGTGGGGATCGTGGTGTTGCGCTCGATGAGCTTGGTCATCACCCCGCCCTTGGTCTCGATGCCGAGGGAGAGGGGGGTGACGTCGAGCAGGAGCACGTCCTTGACGTCGCCCTTGAGCACGCCGGCCTGGATGGCGGCACCCATGGCCACCACCTCGTCGGGGTTGACGCCCTTGTGGGGGTCGCGGCCCGTGAGGCCGTGCACCAGCTCCTGCACCGCCGGCATGCGGGTGGACCCACCGACCATGATCACGTGGTCGACCTGGTCCTTGGACAGCCCGGCGTCCTTGAGCGCCTGCTCGAAGGGGCTCTTGCACCGGTCGATCAGGTCATGGGTCAGGTCCTGGAACTTGGCCCGCGTGAGGGTGTAGTCGAGGTGGAGCGGCCCGGCGTCGGTGGCGGTGATGAAGGGCAGGTTGATCTGGGTCTGGGCCACCTGCGACAGCTCGATCTTGGCCTTCTCCGCGGACTCCCGGAGGCGCTGCATCGCCATCTTGTCGCCGGAGAGGTCGACGCCGTTCTCGTCCTTGAAGGACTTCACGAGCCAGTCCATGACCCGCTCGTCCCAGTCGTCGCCGCCGAGGCTGGTGTCGCCGTGGGTGGACTTGACCTCGAACACGCCGTCGCCGATCTCGAGCACCGACACGTCGAACGTGCCGCCGCCGAGGTCGAACACGAGGATCGTCTGGTCCTCGCCCTCGGCATCCATGCCGTAGGCCAGGGCCGCGGCGGTGGGCTCGTTGATGATGCGCAGCACCTCGAGCCCGGCGATCTGGCCGGCCTCCTTGGTGGCGGTGCGCTGGGCGTCGTCGAAGTAGGCGGGCACCGTGATGACGGCCTGGGTGACGCTGTCACCCAGGTAGGCCTCGGCATCCCGCTTCAGCTTCATGAGGGTGCGGGCCGAGATCTCCTGCGCGGTGTACTTCTTGCCGTCGATCTCGGTGGTCCAGTTGGTGCCCATGTGGCGCTTGACCGAGCGGATGGTGCGATCGGCGTTGGTGACGGCCTGGCGCTTGGCCACCTCGCCGACGAGCACCTCGCCGTCCTTGAAGGCGACGACCGAGGGCGTGGTGCGGGCGCCTTCCGCGTTGGGGATGACGACCGGGTCGCCGGCCTCGAGGGCGCTGACGACCGAGTTGGTGGTGCCGAGATCGATTCCGACGGCCTTGGGCATGTCTGACTCCTGTGCGCTCCGGCCGGGGCCGGCCGGGTAGGGGGTTTCTGCTGGACGTGTGGCGGTGCTGGTGTTGTGTGGCGGCGCCGACTCCCTTTGTAGGGGGTCAGGCGGCGCTTGGCAACCCAAGTGCGCTTCGTCATGGTAGCAAAGTTGAGCGCGAGTGTGTCAGGTTTCCCCCGGAGCTGAGTGGGAGCTCAGCCCCCGGCCCCCCGGGTGCCCATGCCGAGCAGCCGGCGGGCCCGGCCGGCGGTCGCGCGCACGGCCGCGTAGCCCCGGTCCCCCATCAACTCCAGCGCCCGGGCCGCCGCCCCCAGGCGCCAGTACTCCGGGCTGCGGCGCAGGGCCGGGTGGTGGCGCACCGCCGAGCGCCTGAAGGCCAGCGCCCTCACCGCGTCTCGGTCCTCGTTGAGGCTCTTCCAGCCGAGGATCACCTCGATGTGGGCCAGGGCGAAGGGGCGGCGGGCCATGCGCGCCGGGGACTGGCCGTCGAACACCTTGGCCAGCAGGTGGCGGTAGGCCGCCTCGAGCGAGTCGACGTCGGTGGAGGAGTTCGAGTCGTGGCGGCGGTGGTGGCACAGCACCTCGCGGACCACGGCCACGGGGTAGGAGCCCGCTATGCGGATCCACAGCTCCCAGTCCTCCACGTCGACGGGGAACTTGTCGCGGTTCACCTCGAACCCGCCGAGGCGCGCGAACACCGCGGCCGGCACCATCGAGGCCGACATCGCCACCGGGTTGTTGGTGACGAAGTGGTCCCACACCTGCCCCTCGTGGGTGTGGGCCTCGACCCGGCCGGTGGGCCGGCCCTCGGCGTCGACCACGTCGTACCAGCCGTACACCAGCCCGACGGCGGGGTCACGGTCGAAGCACGCCACCATGCGCTCGAGGGCCGCCGGCACCCACAGGTCGTCCGAGTCACAGAAGGCGATCAGCTCCCCCCGGGCGGCGTCGATGCCACGGTTGCGGGCGGCGGACACGCCGGCGTTGTCCTGCCTGACCACCCTCACGCGGTCGTCGCCCCGGCCGGCGGCCCAGCCGGTGAGGTCGTCGGAGCCGCCGTCGTCCACGAGGACCACCTCGAAGTCGGCAAAGGTCTGGGCGAGCACCGAGTCGAGGGTCTCGGGGAGCCAGCGCAGCGAGTTGTAGCAAGGGATGACGACACTGGCCCGCATGGGCGGCGAGTGTACGGCCTGCCCCGTCGGCATCCCCATCCGCATCCGCATCGCCGCGCCCGCCGGCGCGGGTTGGCGGCACGGCCACGGGCGCGGCAGCATCGTCGTGACGGCACGCCGCCCCGCCGGCCACCGCCACGACCCGACCCGGGAGGTCCCGATGCACCAGCTCGTCCTGCTCCGCCACGGCGAGAGCGAATGGAACAAGCTCAACCTGTTCACCGGCTGGTACGACTGCGACCTCACCGAGGCCGGCCGCGCCGAGGCCGCGGCGTCGGGCGCCATGATGGCCGACGCCGGCTTCGCCCCCGACCTGGTGCACACCTCGGTGCAGCTGCGGGCCATCCGCACCGCCAACCTGGCCCTCGAGGCGATGGGCCGGCTGTGGCTGCCGGTGCGGCGCAGCTGGCGCCTCAACGAGCGCCACTACGGCGACCTCACCGGCCGCAACAAGGCCGAGACCGCGGCCAGGTACGGCGAGGACCAGGTGAAGGTGTGGCGCCGCAGCTACACCACCCCGCCGCCGCCCATCGCCGCCGACAACGAGTACGACCCCAACGACGACGACCGCTACGCCGGGCTGCCCCCGGAGCTGGTGCCGGGCTCGGAGTGCCTGGCCGATGTGGTGGCCCGCATGCTGCCGTACTGGTACGACGGGATCGTCCCCGACCTGGCGGCGGGCAAGCAGGTGCTCGTGGCGGCCCACGGCAACTCGCTGCGGGCGCTGGTGAAGCACCTCCAGGGGATCTCGGATGACGAGATCACCGAGCTCAACATCCCCACCGGGGTGCCCCTGCGCTACGAGCTGGGCGACGACTTCATGCCGCTCGACGACAAGCCGGTCGACCAGCGCTACCTCATGGACGCCGAGGCGGTGCGGGCCAAGGCCGCCGCCGTCGCCGCCCAGGCCTCCGGCCACTGACCGACCGACCGCCCTCACTCGTTTTGCCCTACTTGGATGCCGGAATGTGTGGCGAAAGTCGGGCGAAACGCGAAGGCGGCGGGGTCAGCGGGCGAGGTCGAGGCGGTCCTCGATGTCGGCCCACAACTGCGTGAAGGCCTTGGCCGACAGGTTGCGGGGTGACGCCAGCACGGCGGGGACCTGCTCGAGGCCCATCCGCTCCACCGACGACGACAACGGCACCGCCGCTATCGAGAACCGGGGATCCCCCTTGACCCGCTCCAGCATCTGGCGGTGCAGCACCTTGCGCCTATCGACCATCGACAGCACGGCCAACAGGGGCAACCCGGGGCGGTGCTCGTCGAGGAACTCGCTGATCTGGTCGAGGCTGCGCAGTGAGAGGGGGGCGGGGATGACCGGCACCACCACCAGGTCCGAGGCGTTGAACACCGACTCGGCCATCACCCCGAGGCCGGGGGCGCAGTCGAGGATGACCACGTCGTAGTCGCCCGCCACCGGGCGGATGAGCTTGCGGATGGCGCGCTCGGGCCAGCGGCGCGTGGACAGCACGGTGTCGACCACCCGGAAGGTCTTGTCGGCCGGCACGAGGTCGAGGTTGTCGTAGTCGGTGTTGCGCACGAACGCCTCGAGGTCGCGCTTGCCGCCCAGCAGGCGGCCGGCCCCACCCTTCACCTTGGCCTTCAACCGGTAGCAGTGGGTGGCAGCCGCCTGGGGATCGAGGTCCCACAGCAGGGTGCGGTGCCCGGCCCGGGACGCGAGGAGGGCCAGGTTGACCGCCAGGGCGGTCTTGCCGACCCCACCCTTGGCCCCTGCAACTGCGACGACCCGCATCCAGAACCCCCTGTTGACGGCCCCATTCAAGCCCAACGCCCCCGCGGCCGGGGTGACACCCGGCTCCATCTCCGGGTTGAGAATGCCCTCGGGGTGATCCCCGCGGTAGGTTTCTGGGCGCTATGAGCGCAACCGACACCGCCCCCGAGGAGACCCAGGTCCCCGGACCCAAGCGTCTCCAGCCCTACCAGATCTCGATCATCCTCGGCCTCGCCATCGGCTTGATCACGGTCCTCTCCGGCATCGCCGCCACCGTGAACCAGTGGCACGACGAGAGCCCCCTCGGCCGGGAGGTGTTCGGCAACATCCCTGCGTGGATGAAGGTCGTCTTCTACACCGTGGTCCCGCTGCTGATCGTCTACGGGGGCTTCGTGTTCGCCCAGCGCATGAAGAACTGGGAGCGGGGCGGGCCCGACCGGCGCGACCTCACGCCGAAGAACGCCAAGAAGCGACTGGAGAACCTCCGCGCCGGGCTCTACATGCAGACCCTGCTGCGCGACCCGGCGGCGGGCGTCATGCACTCGTTGATGTACTTCGGCTTCCTGATCCTGCTGGCCGTGACCACGGTGCTCGAGATCAACCACCAGCTCCCGGTGTCGGCCAAGTTCCTCCACGGCACCACCTACCAGGCGTACGCCTTCGTCGGAGACGTCGGCGGCGTGATGTTCACCGCCGGCGTGGTGTGGGCCATCGTGCGCCGATACGTGCAGAAGCCCTACCGCATCCGCATCAAGACCAAACCCGAGCACGCCCTCATCCTCGGCGTCCTGCTCACCATCGCCCTCAGCGGCTTCCTCACCGAGGGTGCCCGCATCGCGCTGTTGGGCCGGCCGGCGTTCGAGAAGTGGTCGTTCATCGGCTACCCGCTGTCGGCCGGCTTCGACTGGATGGGCCGCGGCCCCCTGTCCACCACCCACCAGGTGCTCTGGGGCATCCACGTGCTGGCATTCATCGCCTTCCTCGTGATCCTCCCCATCACGATGCTCCGCCACATCTTCACCTCGCCGCTCAACATGTACCTGAGCGACAAGGACCGCCCGAAGGGCGCCATGAAGGCCATGCCCAACCTCATGGAGACGGAGATGGAGTCCTTCGGGGCCTCGGTCATCGAGGACTTCACCTGGAAGCAGCTGCTCGACACCGACGCCTGCACCATGTGCGGCCGCTGCACCTCGGTGTGCCCGGCGCACGCCACAGGCAAGCCGCTGGATCCCCGCGAGATCGTGCTCAAGACCGGCGAGGTCATGGCCGCCACCGGCCACCCGGTCGTGTCACCCCCCATCGGGGTCGACAAGGACATCACCGTCTCGGCCGACTCGCTCTTCGAGCGCATCACCGCCGAGGAGGTGTGGAGCTGCACCACGTGCAAGGCCTGCGACGAGAACTGCCCGGTCAACATCGAGATCCTCGACAAGATCCTCGACATGCGCCGCTACCTGTCGCTCATGGAGTCGAACTTCCCCACCGAGCTCGGCAACGCCTACCGGGGCATGGAGAACTCCGGCAACCCGTGGGGCATGAGCCAGGGTGAGCGGGCCGACTGGGCCAAGGGCCTCGAGGGCATCAACGTGATCGAGGGCGGCGACCCCTTCACCGCCGAGTACCTCTACTGGGTGGGCTGCGCCGGCTCGTTCGACGACAAGAACAAGAAGGTCACCCAGTCGATGGCCAAGCTGCTGGCCCGCTCGCAGGTGAGCTTCGCCATCCTCGGCCCGGCCGAGAACTGCACCGGTGACCCCGCCCGCCGCTCGGGCAACGAGTACATCTTCCAGATGCTCGCCATGCAGAACATCGAGACGCTCAACGGCATGGGGGTGCGCAAGATCATCACGCAGTGCCCCCACTGCTTCAACACGCTCGCCAACGAGTACCCGCAGCTCGGCGGCCACTACGAGGTGGTGCACCACAGCCAGTTCCTCGAGGAGCTGATCGACTCGGGCCGCCTCGACCTGTCGGGAGCCAAGCTCGACGAGCGCATCGTGTACCACGACTCCTGCTACCTGGGGCGCCACAACGACGTGTACATGGCGCCCCGCAAGGTGATCGGCTCGCTGGCCGGCATCGAGGTCGTGGAGGCCGAGCGCAACGGCACCAAGGGCATGTGCTGCGGTGCCGGCGGCGCCCGCATGTTCATGGAGGAGAACATCGGCAAGCAGGTCAACGTCGAGCGATCCCAGGAGCTGCTGGCCACCGGCGCCACCCGCATCGCCACGGCCTGCCCCTTCTGCTACGTGATGATCGACGACGGGGTGAAGGCCCAGGGCGTCGAGGAGGACCAGGTGAAGGTGGGCGACCTCGCCATGCACCTGCTCGAGGCCATCGAGAACGCCGAGCCGCTGGCCAACGCCGGCACCGCCATCAGCGCGGAGGCTGCTCCCGCCGACTGACGTCGGCCCCTCCGCAGAACACACTCGGTGACACCGGACGCGATCGCGCGAGTGGCATCTTTGTCGCATCGACGTCACGGGCATCACCAACCTGCTGGGAGCCATCGGCCTCGGCGCGGCGACGGGGCTGAACGCCTGGATCCCGCTGTTCTTCCTCGGCCTGGCCCAGCGCTTCGGTGTGGTCGACCTCGAGGGCTCCTACGCCAGCCTCGGCTCGACGGCGGTGCTGATCGTGCTCGGGGTGCTGCTCGTGCTCGACATGGTCGGCGACAAGATCCCCGCCGTCGACCACGTCCTGCACGCCGTCGGCCTGGCCATCGCCCCGGTGTCGGGGGCCATCGTCTTCGGAGCCCAGGCCAGCCTGCTCAGCAACTCCCACCCGTGGGCGGCGGCCCTCGCCGGCGCCGCCCTCGGCGGCAGCGTGCAGGCGGCGCGCAGCGGGTTCCGCCCCGCCGTCACCGCCACCACCGCGGGCGTGGGCAACCCGGTGGTGTCGGTGATCGAGGACGTGATCTCGGCCACGCTCACGGTCCTCGCGATCGTCGTGCCCGTGCTCGCCTTCCTCGCGCTCGTGGGGCTCGTCGTGTGGGCATCTCTGTGGTGGCGGCGCTGGCGCCGCCGGCGTGGGGAGCGCCGCATCCAGAAGGTGCCCCGATAGGTTCGACGGAGGGGCGCACGACCGCCCGAGCCCACCCCACGGAGCAATGCCATGTGCACAGATCTGCGGCTCGTACGGCTGGCTGACCTCCACGTGTCGGCCCGCACCATGGACTTCGCGTTCGAGCTCGGATCGACGGCCCAGGTGGTGCCGCGCGGCCTGGAGTGGTCGGCGACGGCCACCACCCCGGTGAAGGCCCCAGCCACTGCGACCGCCGCGCCGGCGGGCCGCAGTCAACCCTCCCCCTGCCCGCGCCCTGAGCCGGG